>ERZ761602.1456-NODE-1456-length-42806-cov-6.703375_pt1 | contig 42806 bp, 33 predicted proteins | sample MGYA00512165_ERZ761602 | MGnify/ENA primary metagenome ERZ761602 (study PRJEB28899, sample SAMN02445085) | bioreactor sludge metagenome | biome: EBPR sludge; isolation source: Thorneside wastewater treatment plant | place: Australia: Brisbane, Thorneside...
ACTGGTACCCGCGGGCACCAAGGAGCACACCGAAATCATCAAAAGCGGTGAAACGGCCGTGCGCACGCGGCAGCGCATGAAGGTCAAGAGCACAGACACCGCCCGCCTGCCCGGCTCGCTCAGCTCGCTGGTCACGGCGCGCATCGACCGGTTGGCGCCGGAAGTGCGCGAGACGGTCAAGCACGCCAGCATCCTGGGCGTGCGCTTCCTGTCGCGCGTGCTGGGCGAGCTGCTCAAACGCTCGGGGGCCGTCACGCGCTCGCTCGATGAAATCCTGCTCGAAACGCAGCGCGAGGGGGTGCTGGTGCCCGCCGACGAGGCACCCGCCAGCCCCGACAAGAAGTAAGCAGGGGCCGGGGCTTTCGGGCAACCGGCTTCGTTATTACGATTGTTGCCGGGGTAATACAGCGATGTCCGACCTCGTGCGACTCAGCCTTTCAATTGAACGGCCGCTCTATGAGCAGCTTGAGCGCCTGGCCGCCCACGGCGAGTTCGCCAACCGCTCCGAGTTCGTGCGCGGCATGATACGCGACCGCCTGGTGCATGAAGCCTGGCAGGGTGACGGCGAGGCTTTGGCCACCATTACGCTTGTCTATGACCACCACCAGAGCCAACTGACCGAAAAGCTCGTCGAACTCCAGCACAGCCACCACAGCGCCGTGCTGGCCGCAACCCACGTTCATCTCGACGAGCACCTCTGCGCCGAAATGATCATGGTTCGCGGCGCACCCGGCGAAATCCGCCACCTGGCCGACCACATGCGCCAGCAGAAGGGCGTGCACCATCTCGCGCTTTCCATGACCCACTCCCGGCCGCTGGATCCGGCCAGTGCCCGATCAGGCCGCCGCTCCAGGGCAGTACGCCACCGAAAGCACAGGCACTGATGCATATCCCGGACGGCTTCATTTCCATGCCCATCAATGTCGGCGCAGCCGTAGTCTCCGCCTCGGCCTGCGCCGCGGCCTTGGCCCGCACCCGCGCCACGATGGGGGAAAAGCAGGTGCCCCTGGTGGGTCTGACCAGCTCGTTCATCTTCGCCGCGCAGATGCTGAACTTCCCCGTGGCCATGGGGACCTCCGGCCACTTTCTTGGCGCCTTGCTCGCTGCCGCCCTGCTGGGCCCCCTCGAGAGTTGCCTGATTCTGGCCGTGGTGCTGGCCATTCAGTGCCTGTTCTTCGCCGATGGCGGCCTGCTGGTCCTGGGTACGAACGTACTCAACATGGGCGTCGTCGGCGGCATGGGTGGATGGCTGGTCCTCGTCGGCCTGCGCGCCATCCTGCCACGCGGGCGCAGCGCGTTCCTTGGGGCCGTCGCCGTGGCTTCGTGGGCCAGTGTCATGCTGGCGGCCGCGGCCTGCTCGGCGGAGCTGGTGTTCTCGGGCGTGGAACCCGCGAGTCATGTGTTTTCGGCCATGCTGGGCGTGCATGCCCTCATAGGCATCGGTGAAGGCCTGATCACCACCACGGTGGTGGCCATGGTGCTGGCCTCGCGCCCCGATCTCGTGGCGCAGGCGCCCCGACTGGCGGGAGCCTCTTCATGAACCGCAAGACCTGGGCATTCGTCGTCGCTGGTCTGCTGCTGGCCCTGGCTCTGGCGGCCCTGGTGTCGCCCTTTGCGTCCGGCGACCCCGACGGGCTGGAAAAAGTGGCCCACGACCAGGGCTTCATCGCGCGCGAAAGTGAAGAACCCGCGTGGAAGTGGTCGCCCTGGCCGGATTACTGGTCCGAAAGCGAAGACGGCCAGCCCACCCCGCTGCGCAAGGCCGCGGCCGGAGTCCTCGGCACACTGCTGGTGTTTGGAGTCGCACTTGCCATCGCGCGGCTGGCGGCCAGGCGCAGGCCCTCCCAGGCCTGAGCCATGCACTTCACTCCCGGCCACGAACACATCCATGAACCGCCCGAAACCGGAGGCCTGGATGCCCGCGCCAAGATTGTGGCCTGGCTGGGGCTTGCCATGGCGGGGGTGTTGACGCCGCGCGGACAGTGGGCTGTCCTGGGCGTCTATGGCGCCTGCTGGCTGCTGCTGTGCCTGGCGCTGGCCGCGCCCCTGCTCAAGGTTCTGCGCCGGCTGCTTGCGGCCTCGCCCTTCTTCCTGCTGCTGGCGGTGCTGCTTCCCTTTCGGCCCCTGGGACCCCAGGACCACGCAATCGCGATTGGCCCCCTGACGTTGTCGGCGGCGGGCAGCGAGCAGGCCCTGGACATGGCGGCCAAGGCATCTCTCAGCGTTGCCTGTGTCGCCGCCCTGGCCGCCACGGAAAGTCTCGCCGGAATAACGCGCGGCATGCAGCGTATGGGCGCTCCGGCGCTGTTCGTAACCCTGATGAACTTCACGTTCCGCTATCTGCTGGTGCTGCGCGAAGAGACCCTGCGCATGAAACGCGCCCGAGAGGCGAGAGCATTTGGCGGCCGCTGGTTGTGGCACGCCCGGGTGGTGGGCCTGATGATCGGCAGCCTGTTTCTTCGCAGCATCGAGCGCGCCGAACGCGTCCAGCAGGCCATGGCCTCGCGCGGATACAGCGGGGGCGCCTTTTCCGTGTCCTCGCGCGCGCTGTCAGGCGCCGAGTGGCTGCTCATCGCATCCAGTCTGATGCTGTTCGTCGCCGTGAGGCTGCTGCCCCTATGACCGCCCCGGCAATCTCCGTAAAGAACCTCTCTTACCGCTACCCCGACGGGTCACAGGCCCTTGACGGCGTATCGCTTCAGGTGGGCCAGGGCGAGCGCGTGGCGCTGCTCGGCGCCAACGGCGCGGGCAAGTCCACCCTCATGCTGCACCTCAACGGTCTGTACGAAAGCCGAGGCGAAATCGAGATTCTCGGCGTGCCCGTCCTGCGCCGCAACCTGAAGCTGGTGCGGCAGCGCGTGGGCCTCGTGTTCCAGAACCCCGACGACCAGCTCTTCTGCCCCACGGTCTTCGAAGATGTGGCCTTTGGCCCGCGCAATCTGGGCCTGCCCGAAAGCCGTATGGAGGAGATCGTGACCCACGCCCTGGCCCGCGTCGGCCTGCCCGAGGCAGCGCAGCGCAGTCCGCTGCACCTGAGCATCGGCGAGAAGAAGCGCGCGGCCATGGCCACCGTCCTTGCCATGGACGCCGAGATTCTCTGCCTTGACGAGCCCACGGCCGGGCTGGATCCGCGGGGGCGGCGCGAACTGATTGATTTGCTCAAGGAGCTGAGTCAGACCCTGCTCGTTGTCACCCACGATCTCGATCTCGCCCGCGCCCTTTGCCCGCGTTGCGCGATCATGGCCCGAGGCAAGGTCGTGGCCCAAGGCGAAACCTCCGGCCTGCTGGCCCGGCATGAACTGCTGCTCGAACACGGCTTGGCGTGACGGACCTTCAGCCTAAGATGCTCGCGGAGCCCACCATGAAAACAACCTGCCTCCTGGCCCTGGCGGCCCTGCTTATAGTGCCCACCACGGGCGCCTGCGTTCGAAACGAGAACCGACCCCGGGCCATGTTCGTCAACGCCAGCACGGACTTGCCCAAGGTGAAGCTGAGCCACGCCTTTGCCGCGCTCAAGTTTGAACGCCCCCTCTGGATCGGCTGGGACAACGCCAGCCGCGATGTGCTCTATGTAGCCGAGCAGACAGGCAAGGTTTATCGCTTTGAGCACAAAGAGGGCGTGGCCGTGGCGCGGCTGTTCCTGGACTTGAGCGATCGCGTCTACCGCTGGAACAACGGCGGCCACAACGAAGAAGGATTCCTGGGACTCGCGTTTCACCCCAAGTTCAAGGAGAACGGCCACTTCTACGTGCACTATTCCATGGCCAGAACGCGCACCAAGCCGCGCCGCGGGGTCATGTCCCGCTTCACGGTAAGCAAGGCGGACAAGACCATCGCCGACCCTGAAAGCGAGAGAGTACTCTTCGAGGTCACGCAGCCCTACGGCAACCACAACGGCTGCTCGCTGAATTTCGGGCCCGACGGCTTCCTCTACATAAGCCTGGGAGACGGCGGCGCCGCCAACGACCCCCACGACTACGGCCAGAATCTGGGCACCATGCTGGCCAAGGTTCTGCGCATTGACGTTGACAAAGAAGAGAACGGCAAACCCTACGCCGTTCCCGCAGACAACCCCTTCGTCAAGCGCAAGGGCGCCCTGCCCGAAATCTGGGCCTACGGCCTGCGCAATACCTGGCGCATGTGCTTTGACAGCAAGACGGGAGACCTCATCGGAGGCGATGTCGGCCAGAACATGTGGGAATTCGTCGTGCTCATCAAGAAGGGCAGCAACCACGGCTGGGCCATAAAGGAAGGCAGCCACGACTTCAAGGGAGGCGAGCCCGTGGACCCTATCTCCCCGCCCCTGATCGAATACAGCCACAAAGAAGGCGTGAGCATCACCGGCGGCGAGGTCTATCGCGGCAGCCGCCACAAGAGCCTTGATGGCATCTACTTTTATGCGGATTACGGCACAGGCCGCTTCTGGGGCCTGAAGTACGCCAACGACAAGGTCACCCATGCCGCTGAGCTGCTGGAGACCCGCAAGCCCGGCATCTCCAGCTTTGGCGTTGACGCCGACAACGAGGTCTTCGTCTGTTGCTTTGACGGCCGCATCTACCGCGTCGAACCCAGGTAGCCCGCAGCCTTCAGCGCCTTGCGCGTCAGGCTTGCCATGGGCAGAGCCGCCAAAGCGCCGGACTCAAACCAGCGGCCGCCCTTCAGGGCGCGGCGCGGCGCCAGCTGGACTTCAAGCTCCACTTGCCAGTTCATGATGGCCTGGCGAACGACCGCCAGGGCCGCGCCCGAGTGCTTCGCATCCGCCGGCGTGTGCGGCAACTCCCACAGCCCCGCCGGCAGCAGGCTGGCGCCGCCACTCTCCCGTTTGATGAGGAGCAGGCGCCCGCGCCGGTCCTTCATCAACCACGCCCGGTATCGCCTCAGGCCGGCCTTGGGCTGCCGGACGGGGCGCGGCAGTCGATCCTGCCGGCCCAGCTTGAGCGCGCGGCATTGGCTTGCCAGGGGGCATTGGGCGCAACGCGGCCTGCCGGGAATGCAGACCGTGGCCCCCAGCTCCATGAGCGCCTGATTGAACACCGAAGGCGCCACGCCCTGCAATGCGGCTTCCCGCATGGCAGATTCTGCAAAGGCCCAGGCGGCGCGCTGCGCGAGCCTTGACTTGGTGTCGCCGCGCCGGGCACTCAACCGGGCGAACACGCGCTCCACGTTGCCATCGACCAGGGGCTCGGGCTCATTGAACGCGATGCTCAAGATTGCGCCCGCCGTATAGCGACCCACCCCCGGCAGGGCCAGCAGGGCCCGCCGCGACGAGGGAATCTCACCCCCGTGAGTTTCCGCCATGACGCGTGCCGCGGCGTGCAGCATGCGGGCGCGACGGTAATAGCCAAGGCCAGACCAGAGGGCGAGGACATCGTCTTGGCGGGCACGGGCCAGGCTATGGACGTCCGGAAAGCGCTTCATGAAGCGCTCAAAGTAGGGAATGACCGTGGCCACCTGCGTCTGCTGCAGCATGATCTCGCTGACCCAGACACCGTAGGGCGTGGGCCGGCGGCGCCAGGGCAACTCACGCCTCACGGCTTCGTACCAGCGGGCCAGGGCAAGAGAGTCGATGCGGGGTGTCATGGGGTGGAAATCGCGACTCCATCGGTGACGGCATCGCCGGGATGCACAATCACACTCTGGCCCTCGGCGGCGCCCTCAACGATCTCGGCTTCGAGGCCGTTGCGCCGGCCGACAACCACCTCGCGTCGCACCGCCTTCTGCTGTTCAACCACGAACAGGGCAAAGCCGTCTCCGGAGCGAAACAGCGCGCTCCCGGGCACCTTGAGAACGTTGTCGCGGCGCCACACCTGAGTGCGCGTCTCCACGCGATAGCCGTCTCCCAGCGCCGCGTAACGGGCGCGGGGTTCGTTGAAGTCGACAATCACGTTCACGCGCTGCTCTTCCACGCCCAGGGCCGACACCTTGGTAAAGCCGGAGGGCTCGACCACCCTGACCTTGCCGCTCAACGGCCCGTCGCCGCCCCAGTGAACGATCTCCACGGGCGAGAGGTACCCGATGCGCACGGCGTCCGTCGAGAGCATATCGACCACCACTTCAAGGCGCTCGGGGTCGCCAAGCTCCAGCAGGGGCGCGCCGGCCATCACTGCGCCCTCGCTCTCCTGCCACAGACGCAGGACTCGGCCCGACACAGGCGAGCGGATGATCAGGCCCTCGCCGCCGGGAGCCTCGGCGGCGCGCAACAGCGCCACCCGCGCCTGCTGCACGTTGAAGTCAGATACCTGCAGGCCGAACTGGGCCGACTTCAGGTCTTCCTGTGCCGCGACCAGCCGCAACTCCGAGGCCCGCAAAACTTCCTCCGAGACATCGCCGGACTTTCGCAGGCCGCGATCCTGCTCGACTTTCCACTGGGCAAAGGCCAGCGCGGCCTGGGCCGCCGTCACGCGGGTCTGCGCCTGTCGCTGGCCCGCCTCGGCCGCGCCCTGGGCGGCCTGAAGCTGCGCCCGCGCCCGGGTATCCAGCATGGGGGCGTCCTGGGCCCGGACTTCGGCCAGAACGTCGCCCGCCTTGACGCTGTCGCCCGCGCGCAGCGAAATGCGCTGCACAAAGCAGGCCAGGGGCGCAGCGACCGTGAAGCGGTCCCTCACACGCGTGCGGCCCTGAGCGTCAATCGTGACACTGAGGCTGCCGCGCGCCACGCGGGCCGTCTCGACCCGCACGGGCTTGGGCATGAAGGCATAGCCCAGCGCCGCGAACACCAGCAGCGCCAGCAGCACCAGAACACCTCGACGCATCCATTTCATGGCCACAACCTACTCGCGGGTCTTGAGAACTTCCACAAGGTCCAGGTGGTCCAGACGGCGCCGCACCACCAGCGCCGAAACCGTAGCCGCGCCCAGCACCACGACGGCGGCCCAGCCGTAGGTGCGCGGCGCGACAATGAGCGGGAAGCGCATCAGTTCAAGGTCGAGCATGTGCTCGATCAGGGCCCAGGCCAGACCATAGCCCAGCAGGCAGCCCAGGGGTATGGCGGCCAGGGGGACGATGGCCAGTTCGCCAAGCAATATGAAGGAGATTTCGCCCCGCGTCAGGCCCAGCACGCGAAGGCTGGCCAGCTCGCGCGAGCGCTCGGAAAGCGAGATGCGCGCGTTGTTGTAAACCACGCCAAAGGCAATCACCGTGGCAAATATGATGTTGATGATCGTGGTGATCCAAAGGCTCTTGGCCAGGGTTTCCGTGAAGCCCTTGAGCGCGGCCTGCTTGACGTTGACGGCGGCCACGCCGGGCGTGGCCTTCAGACGCTCGTAGAGCACCTTCTGGCCGGCCGGGTCACAGGTCAGGAACACGCCCGAGATCGTCTGGCCCTCGCGCATGAGTTCATTGAGGGCCCCGATCTCCATGTAGGCGCTCATGCCCAGGAAATCGTCCACGAGGGCGCTGACCAGAATCTCCCGCGTGGGCCTCGCCCCTTCCTTGATTTCGACCTGCAGACGCTGGCCCACGGAGACTCCCAGCACCTCGCCCAGTTTGCGCGAAAGGGCCAGCCCCTGCTCGGGGATCACGATGCGCGCCAGCCTGGCGTCCAGCACTCGGTTGAGGCTGCTGTCGTTGCTCACCCCCATGATCGCAAGGCGACGCGAACGATGCTCAAAGCGCAACGTGGCCGGCACCGCGCGAAAGGCCTCGGCGTGGAGAACCCCCGGCATCGACTTGACCTCATGCAGCGCCGACAGCGAGCGCGGCTGGTTGAATGTCAGGGTCATGTCCTCGCGCTGCATGCGGTTGAACTGCACGTCGATGACGTAATCGATGGTGTCCAGAAAGAAGAAGCCCACCACAAACACGGCCACGCCCATGGCGATGCCCAGCACGGAAAGGAAGGTCTTGGCCGGGCGCCGCTCGAACTGGCGCAGGATCATGCGCATGGGTTGCGAGAAAAGCCGCTGCAGGCCCAGGCGTTCGAACAGCATGGGGCGGTAGCGGCCGGGCGAGGGCGGCCGCATGGCCTCAGCGGGGGGCAAACTGACGGCCGCGCGCACGGCGCCCAGGGAGCCCAGCATGGAGGCTCCCCCGGTGATGGCCGCGGCCTGCAATACGATCACGGGGTCCAGGGTGAAACGCAGGAAGGGGAAGCGATAGAACTCCGTGTACAGCACGACCATTTCCGTGCCAAGCCAGGCCCCCGCCGCCGCGCCAAGGGCCGTGCCCAGAGCGACGATCACGAGCACGAGCTTCATGTAGTGCCACCCCACCCCCAGGTTCGAGTAGCCAAAGGCCTTGAGCGCGGCAATCTGCTCGCGCTGCACGGAGATCTGGCGTGTGAGCACGACGTTGAGCAGGAAAGCCGCCACACCCAGAAACACCAGGGGCATGGCGATTCCGACGTTTCGCAGCTGCGCCAGTTCGTTGCTGAGGTACCAGTGGGAGACCTGATCCTTGCGCTCAAAGGCCCCCACCCCGCCGAAGGGCTCAAGCAGGCGATCAAGCGCGGCCAGCACTTCGGGGCCGCTGGCCCCCGGCTCCAGGTCCAGGCTGAGTTCGTTGAAGGCCCCCTGCATGTCGAAGGCCGCGGCCAGTTCGTCCTCGCTCATCCAGAAAACGCCAAAGCGCTTGTCGTCAGGGATGAACTCGCCGTCGCGGATCGAGTAGATGTATTCCGGCGAGAGTACAACGCCAATGATGGTCAGTTCGCGCCTGCGCCCGTTGATCACGGCGGTGATGCGGTCGCCGGGCTCCATGCCGTGGGCCAGTACAAAGCCCTCGCTGGCCAGCACGCCGTCTCGGTCGGCGGCCTCCAGCAGGCGGCCCTTGCGCAGGTAGACGTCATTGAGCAGCGGCGAACCCGTGCGCGGGCGGCTGACCAGTCGGCCCACGGCGGGCTCCAGCAGCCCCGGCACGTCCAGGGTGACATTGGCAACCACCCTGGCCTCGGCGGCGGCCACGCCGTCGATGGCGCTGACGCGCTCAAGCAGCGAGCGGGGGGCGCGCTTGCAGTGGGCAAAGGCCTCGGCGAAGCGGTGCTGGGCATAGTACTCGGACTGCGTCAGGGCCAGTGACTGCTGCGTGGCAAACTGCGACACGAAAAGCCCGACGCCGGCTGCCATGACCGCGGCGATAGCCAACGCCTGGCCCCGCATATGCCAGAGGTCTCGAAGCAGCTTGCGGTCAAGGGCGCTGATCACCAGTTCAGGTCCCGCGGGTGGAGTTTCGTTGTGTTGTGCTGAACGCCGGCTATGCGGCCGTCATGGAGCGAAATGACGCGATCGGCCATGGCGGCAATGGCCGAGTTGTGGGTGATCACCGCCGTGGTGGTTCCCAGTTCGCGGTTCACGCTTTCGATGGCCTCGAGCACCAGCTTGCCCGTGGAAATGTCCAGCGCGCCCGTAGGTTCATCGCAGAGCAGAACGTCCGGCTGTTTGGCCACGGCCCTGGCAATGGCAACGCGTTGCTGCTCACCGCCGGATAGCTGGCTGGGGAAGTGGTCCATGCGCTCGCCGAGTTTGACGAGGCGCAGAGCTTCCTCGGGCTTCATGGGGTTTTGCGCAATCTCCGTGACCAGGGCGACGTTCTCGCGTGCCGTCAGGCTCGGAATCAGGTTGTAGAACTGGAACACGAAGCCCACGTGGTCGCGCCGGTAGCTCGTGAGTTCGCGCTCCGTGGCCTGGGTCAGATTGTGGTCCCGGAATATGACGCTGCCCGCCGAGGGAATGTCCAGGCCGCCCAGGATGTTCAGCAGGGTCGATTTGCCGCTGCCGGAGGGGCCCAGCAGCACCACGAATTCGCCCTCGAACAGCTCCAGGTCCACGCCGCGCAGGGCATGGACCTCCACCTCACCCATGCGATAGACCTTGGTGATGCCGCGCGCGACAAACACGGCCGTGGAGGTCGGGGGAGTCATGGGCGAATCTCGCGTCGCTAATCCTGCCTGAGGCGTTCACGTATGGCGTCAGCGTTGACCTGGTCGACGTTCCACTGCACCCGCCCCTCCATCCCCCCGGCCACCGTGAGCACTTCGCCGGACACATGCCTGGCCGACACATGGGAACTGAGCATGACCACGGCTCGCGCAATATCCTTCGCGCGCGCCAGTTGCTTGAGGGGCATGGTTCGCACGACGCGCTCGATGGTGCCCGGCTGGTTCAGGGCCTCGCGCGCCATGTGGGTGACGGTCCAGCCCGGCTCGACCATGTTCACGCGGGCATACGGATCAGTGTGAACGATCTCGTTCTTCAGCGTGCTGACCATGCCGCGCAGCGCGGCCTTGCTCAGGGCGTAGTCCACATGGCCGCGCTCGCCGAAGCGGCCCGCCGTGCTGCCGATGAAGATCAGGCAGGCTCCGTGGCCGTCGGGGCGAGGGCCGCTGCGGGCCAGGGCCTGCATGAAGGCCCGCGCCGTCCAGATGGAACCGTAGAGATTGACGTCGATGGTCTCGCGCAGGCGGCCTTCGTCGATTTCGTCCAGGCGAAGGTCTTCCTGCGGCCACTTCCCGGCGTTGGCCACGCAGACATCGACGCGGCCAAAGCGCTCCACCGCCTGCGCGAGGGCCGCATCCATCTCGAGGGGCTGCGTCGTGTCAGCCTTGAGGGCCATGGCGCGCCCGGCCCAGGGTTGCCCGGCGAGCCAGGCTTGAAGCTCGTCAAACTTGCCGTGGCCCGTAAGGGCGAGACTGGCGCCTTCTTGCGCGAACTCTTCGGCCAGCGCGCGGCCGATGCCGCCGGAGGCCCCGGTGATGAAAATGGTTTTGTCGGTCAGTTTGAGGTCCATGGGCGGATTATGCGTCGGAAATCCCGCGAGCGAAACAACAGCCCTGTAGGAAGTGGCATTCCCCCTGTGCCAATGTGAAACGCATCGCGGCGCCCCAGGGGCGCCGCGAGCTGAAACCTGCAACGTAACAATCAGCCGCACTAATTGCCGCCCGCAGCACCTTTGCCCTCGGTGCTCTTGAGGTTTTCGGCCTTGCGCGCGAGGTTGAGAAGCTCAAGGAGGTCGCCGTCGTCACTTTCGATGGCCAGCTTCTTGAGGTCGGCAATCACCGCCTCGTAGGTTCCGGTCTTCGCCCAGTAGCTCTTGCGCAGCAGCTCGGCGAACTCGGCCACACTGGCGGCGAGCTTCATGTTGGCGGGAGCCTTGGCCCATTCGCTGTGAATGCTGCCCGTGGCCAGTTCGTGGGCAATCTCGCTGAACTCGTCACGCTCGTCGTGCTTGTAGCGCACCGTGGTGGTGGCGATGGGGCCCTGGCGGCCCTCATGGAGCTTGATTTCAAAGAGGCAGGTCACGCTGTGGCCGGCACCCACCTCGCCGCCATCGACGGCATTGTTGCGGAAGTCGTGGTCAGCCACATCGCGGTTTTCGTAGCCGATCAGGCGGTAGCTCTTGACGACCTCCGGGTTGAACTCGACCTGCACCTTCACGTCGCGGGCAATGACCTGCAGCGTGCCCGTGAGGTTCTCCACAAACACCCGCTTGGCCTCGGTGATGTTGTCGACATAGGCGTAGTGGCCGTCGCCCTTGTCTCCGAGCTGCTCCATCAGCGTGTCGTTGTAGTTGCTCATGCCAAAGCCAACAGCCGTGAGCGTGATGCCCTTGCGGCGCTTTTCCTCAATCTGCTTGAGAATGGCCTCAGGCCCGGTATTCCCCACGTTGGCCACCCCGTCAGAGCAGAGCACCACGCGGTTGATGCAGCGCTCGTTGAAGTTCCGCTCCGCCATTTCATAGGCAATGCGGATGCCTTCTTCGGCGTTGGTGCTGCCCTCGCTCTTGAGGTCGCGCAGGGCCGCCAGGATTTCCTCCTTACGGCCGGCGTCGCGATGGCTCATGTACTCGTAGCCGCGCGAGCCGTAGACGGCGATCCCGACGCGGTCGCCCTCCTGGAGTTGATCGACGAGAAGCGCCAGGGCTTTCTTCACCAGGCCCAGGCGGTTTTCCATGTTCATGGAGCCCGAAATGTCCACGCAGAAGGTCAAAATGGCCGGCTTACGGCTGCGCGTGTCAATCTCGCGGCCCTTGAGCCCGATGCGCAGGAGGTGGCAGTTCTTCAGGTCCTGGCCGTAGCGTGAAGGCGCGCAGTCCATCACGATGTTGAAGGGGCCGTTCTTGGGCGCCTCGTAGCCGTACTTGAAGTAATTGACGAATTCCTCGCTGCGCGCGGCTTCGGGCGGGGGCAGGTTGCCGCGGTTGAGGTAGTCGCGGCACACCGTGTATGAACCCGTGTCGACGTCCACGGCAAAGGTGGAGAGCCGGTCGTCTTCGGTATCCACGAAGGGGTTGACGCCGTGTTCCTTGAAGAACATGTCGTAGGGCTGGCCGTCGGTCGGCCTTTGCAGCCCCTCGGGGTCGGTGGAGGGCTCGCCGTCGGTGTACCGGCGGTCGGAAGGGGCCATGGCTTGAGGGGCTTCCTGGCGCGTGACAGCCTTGCTGCCGTCAGCCCCCGCGGCCACGCTTCCAGCGCTGTTTCCTGCCTTGGCCTCGTAGCTGGCCTTGCTGCCGCAGGCCGCCATGAACAAGGTGCCCGCGACCAGCGCCAGCACGGCCGCCATTGCCAGTTTGTTCTTCATCGTTCTCTCCCAATTTGCAGCGGGGCCCTCTTGCCGGCGGGATTTCAGACTTCCTGCCCGCCGGGGCAAAGTGCCGGCACCGCGCTACTTCAGTTCTCTTGCCTTCTTCACAAGTTCAATCAACTCACGCACCTGCTCATCGTTCCGGTTCAACCTCTGAAGGTCTTCCAGCACGGCATCGAGGCCAGCCCCCCTGGCCCAGAAGCTGCCGCGCAGAATCTCGGCAAACTCGGCCACGTTGGCGGCCAGGCGCAGGTCCTCGGCCGCCAGTTCCCAGGCTGGGGCAAACTGGCCCGTGAATGCCGCGCTGCTGACTTCCCGGAATTCCTCGCGCTCGTCGTGGCGGTAGCGAACGGTGGCCTGGGCAATGCGCCCCGAGACGCCGTCGACGAGTTTGATCTCATAGAGTGCCGTTACGCTGTGGCCCGCGCCCACCTCACCGCCGTCCACGGCGTCGTTGCGGAAGTCCTTGTCGCTGGCGTCGCGGTTCTCATATCCGATCAGGCGCCAGGATTTGACCACGGCAGGGTCGAACTCCAGCTGCATCTTCACGTCGCGTGCCACAACCTGCAGCGTGGCATTGAGGTTGCTGACGAAGACGCTGCGGGCCTCCTGCAGCGAATCCACATAGGCATAGTGTCCATCGCCGCGGTCTCCCAGTTGCTCAAGCAGGTGGTCGTTATAGCCGCCCATGCCAAAGCCCACCGAACTCAGGGTGATGCCCTTGCGGCGCTGCTGGGCTACGGTCTCGAGCAGGGCGCCGGGGCCCGTGGCCCCCACGTTGGCGGCACCGTCGCTGCAGAGGATGACGCGATTGATGCGCCCGGCCGCGAACTCGCGCCCGGCCATGTCATAGCCGACCTTCAAGCCTTCTTCGATGTTGGTGGCGCCCTCGGTCTTCAGGCTGTTGATGGCTTCGAGGATTTCGGCCCGGGCCGAGACATCACGATGCGAGAGGTACTCCACACCCCGACTGCCGAACAGGGCAATGCCGACGCGGTCGCCTTCGCGCAATTCTTCGAGCAACAGGGCCAGGCTCTTCTTCACCAGCTCAAGGCGCGTCTCGCCCTCCATGGAGCCGCTGACGTCAATCACGAAGGTCAGCGTGGCCGGCTTGCGCTGCGAAGGCGCAATCTCACGGGCCTTGATACCCACGCGCATCAGGTAGCAGTTCTTGAGGTTCTGGCCGTAGCGCGAGGGAGCGCCGTCCAGGGTGAGGGAGAAGGGGGCGTCGTCGAAGTACCGGGGGTAATCGTACTTGAAGTAGTTGACGAACTCCTCGGCCCTCACGGCCTCCTCGGGCGGCAGCTTGCCTTGCTGAAGCCAGGAGCGGGCCTTGGTGTAGGAACCCGTATCAACGTCGAGGGCAAAGGTGGACAGCCGGTCGTCCTCGGTGTCGATGAAGGCATTGGTGCCGTGGTTCTTGTATTGCTCGCCGCTGGGCCGTTCCGGGGCGGTTTCTCCCCCGCGAAGCCCCATCTTGACCTTTCCGCCGGGCCGGTCATGGGGAGGTTGCTGACCGGGCTCGGACTTGCCCGGCAACCCGGCGGAAGGCGTGTTGTCTGCAACGCCCCCAGAACCGTTGCCAAATTGGCCGCCCGCATTGTCCTCAGAACCTGTGCGGACATTTTCCAGCTCTGCGCTGGCCTGCCTCGCCGTTTGAGAGCCGCTGTATTCATGCTGGTTGGAAACTACGGCAATCTGCCAGAACACCAGGGCGCCCACGGTCACGCTTGCCGCGGCGGCCAGCGACCAGCGCAGCCAGGGTCGCCGCAAGGGAATGGGCGGATTGTCTGCGCCGGCCGCTGGTTTGTCCGCGGGGGCCTTGTGCCAGGGCGCATCCTGCGGCCCGCCAGCCCGCGCCAGTGTCGCGGCAATCAGATCGGGGGGCGTCTGACCGCCAATCACCTCGCGCAGCGCGGCATCAAGAATGTGGGGTTCGTCCTGCATTTCCGTTTCCAGCTAAAGGCTTCCCTTGCATTTTTGTGGCGCAGTCAGCTTGCCCCAGGGAGCAAGACTCTTGGCAGCCCGTGAAGGCCACGGCCACGCCGCTTACTTCATCTTCCGTTCGATGCACTCCTTCAGTAACTCCCGTGTGCGACGCAACAGCGACTTCAGGCCGTCATCCGTCATGCCCAGCTCTCTGGCGACGGCCTCGCGCGACTTGTCCGTGCCATAGAAACCGTCCAGGGCCCGGCGCGGCCGTTCTTCCAGCTTTTCGAGGCAGCGGCGCAAGGCCTCGGTCATGGCCTCGCCGCCGTCCTGGGCGAGCTGCACCCACTCCCGCTCCAATCGCTCCAGTTCCTCGACGTTGACCACTTTGCCCGCGTGCCGGCGCGATTTGAGGAAGGCGTTGCGCGCCACCGTGCGCAGGTAGGCCCGGGTGCTCTTTTCGTCGCGCTGCTCAAACCCGGTACGATAGGCCGCGAGAAAAGTCTCCTGGGTCAAGTCGTCAGCCAGAGACGAGTCACAGCCCAGCACCCGCAGGTAGCGCCAGACTCCGGCCTGGTGAGCCCGCATGAGTGCCGCCAGATCAACTTTCGCCTCGTTCGTCACGCCCACCATCGTACCTGAGAGTCCGCCCCGGCCCCCAAAGGGTGCAGAAAATTGAGAATCTTCGCGCCACGACCCCTGCCGCAAACCCGGCACCCCCGGGTGTGGCCCTCAAACCCGCTTGAAATCAAGCTTCTACGGGAGACAATACTGGAAGCCGCGGCCCCCAGGGCGCGTTAGAAGGAGAGCGGAAGCTGGTTTCTCAGGCAGGTGTGCCATGAAGTCCGTTCGTTACTCCTTCTTGCTGTTGCTGGTTCTGGCCCAGGGCCTTTTCGTCGCCGGCTGCGCCCTGGCGCCCGCTGCTCCCATCGAGAGCGCCCATAGCCGCGTCCAGCCGCTCTACTTCATTGATGTGATGCCCCAGCGCCCCCCGGTCTACTCTCTGGACGGCTTTGACGCGGGACTGCTCTTCGTCGTTCATTCCCAGGAGCCCCTGCCCCAGCGCCATCTGGTGCAGGAACTGACCCAGACCGTGACCTTTGAGTATTCCGACGGCCGCCGCACGTCCAATACCTTCTCGCTCGTGGAGGCCTTCAGCCTGCGCTACGCCGGGGAGTCCGCCCTGGGCCGCCGCTACGAACTCGAACGCGGACAGTTTGACCGCCACTTCCGCACGGGGCTTTCCGAACTGGGACCTGAAGTGCTGGCAGTGAAGATTGAACGGCGCATGTACCTCTACCCCGCCAACGTCATCGGCGCTGACTTCACGGCCCGCGGTTTTGCCCAGCTCGCCCATAACGAAGGCGGCGATGTCGTCACCACAGCCCCGGACACCTTCAACTCCCATTATCGCCGCAACCACGAAACGCGCGGCAAGCCCCGCGACAGCGACCGCGAGGGCGGCGTGGGCTACCGCATCAGCTACCGGCTGGAGAGGGCAGGCCAGGGGCGGGCGGCCTTCGTGCTGACCGGCGACGGCGGCAGAGGCCGTGTGTTCGAACCCCAGCTGATGATCTTCCGCGCCAGGTAGCGGCGCGGAAGGGCGGCAATGCAAGAGGGGCGGCCAAGGCCGCCCCTCTTCCTTACGATGATCTTTCTGCCTAGTTGCAGATCACGGTGACATTCGCCGTGGACTGCTTGACGGTGTAGAAGCCCCACTGGGCCCACCAGCCACTGGCGGGACGGCACAGCACGCCGATGTAGGTCGCGGTCGTGGTGCCGGCGCTGATGCGCTGCAGGCTGTCGGTGTTGGGCAGGTAGGTGGCGATGGGGCTGTTGACCTTCACGCCCGCAAAGCCGCCCACGGGGCTGCCGTAGCCGATACCTACCCAGTTGAAGAAGGCGGTTACGATGTTGTAGGGCAGGTTGAGCAGATTGGCCACGATACCGGCCACGTCAAAACGGTACTGGCTCATGTCGAGCTCGAGGTTGTTGAGCGAGAAGACCGTGTAACTCTGGCCGGGCACCACGGAGGTGGAAAGCAGGCCGCGGGCGGTCAGCCAGTTCATGATCCAGGTGGGCACCAGCGCCGCGACCTGCTGCACATACTGGGCATAGGGCTGAAGCACGGGGCTTTGCTGCATCTGCTGCTGGATGGCGCTGGCGGCCATCTGAGAGTAGGTGCTGAGCTGCTGCTGCAACCAGGCCGTGTTGAAGGCCTTCTCGGTTTCAAAGCGGCCCTGAGCGCGCACGCTGACCGAGCCGCCGTTGATCGTCAGGGTCGAGGGGTTGGCCGTAACGCGCACGAGGTCGCTGGGAATCATGCTGTTGATGAAGTCCTGCGGAGTCTTCAGGGTGGCCGAAAGGCCCTGGGCCCAGGCCGCCACGGACTGCGCCGTGCCGCCGATGATGGGCCAGCTTGACACCTGCGTGCAGACCCAGGAGATCAGGGCGAGCATGCCGCGCGCCTCGCCCAGCAGCAGGCAGGCGAAGTCGGCCTTGAGCAGGGCGCTCTCGACGAGCTTCATGACCACCGAAGAAAGCGGGCTCTGCTGGCTGGCGCTGCCGCCAAAGTTGACACCTCCGGCCGATGCCAGGAAGTCGAGCAGCTTGGTGTTGCCAAGCATCTGCTGCAGCATGCCCAGTTCGGCGTTGCTGAGGTGGCTGGTGTAGTCGGAGATGCCGCGCAGCAGCGTCTGCTGCTGGGCCATGGCGTCCAGGGCGACCTGGGCGTTGACCATGTGGCCCTGCTGGTCAAGCGTCACGACGGCCTCGCGGGCCAGCTCGATGATGCGGGCCAGACCCTCGCCGACTGCCGTGTTGAACTGCTCGCGCGTGACCACCAGCGAAGTCTTGACGGGCTTGATCGTCAGGCTGGGTCCGTTGCCGGCGACCACTTTGCCCTTGTCATCGAGCAGCGACAGCGTCACCGTCCGATCCTGCTCTTCCGTCAGGCCCGGCACCATCACAAAGGCGCGGCCGCTTTCTACGCGAAACGGGGGCACATCCACCGTGCGGTTGGCGTCGACGAAGCGAACGAAGAAGCCGGCATCCAGCGCCTTGGCCGAACCGCCGACTTCAATGGCGATGACCTCGCCGGGGTGTGCCGCGCTGACGGCCAGGCTGCTGCCGGCAAACGCGACGGGCGCGTCAACGGACCCGCCGTCATCGCCGCCTCCGGCACAGGAAGCCAAGGTGAACAGAATCGAGGCCAGAGCCGCGAAAGGAAGGATGCGGGTGCTGCGCAAAACGGTCATCATGTCCCATGTCTCCAATGGTCGTTGCTGGCGCGCTTCTAACCGGACGTTCGGCCCGGCATGACAATGTCGTGAAGGCCGGAAACATAGGAAAGGCGCCCACCATTTCCACCAGAAATCGCACATGAGTTTTTAGGCACATCATAAGTCGTTTATTTGCAGTTACTTATGAACCATAAATTCTAAAAGAATGGTGAGTACAGTTTTGAACCATGGGTATGCATGCTTTCGCGCGCGGCCTTACCGGACGCTGAGGCTCCCAACGCAAAGCGCCCGCCCCCTGGGGGACGGGCGCCTGAATTCCGCCTGCCGGCCTTACGCAGCTTGACGCGTCAAGCCCGAAAGCACCACTTCCGTCTGTTCATCCAGCTTCTCAAAGCAGACCCCCACCGTGCGGCCGGAGAGCGAGCGGTGTCTTTCGACAAAGGCCACGCGTCCCGCCAGTTCGATCACGCGGCCCGGCTCCACTGTCAGCTTGGCGCGCACAACGCCGCAGCGCACCTGGCTTTCGAGGCGCTCGATGTCCGCGGGCGTGAGCTTGACTTCCGTGGCGTCCACGGCCATGCCGCGCGAAGAGAGGTCAATGGTGGCGCTGGAAAACTTGACGCCCTCGCAAACCAGTTCCACCGGCAGGGCCGCATGCAGGCGCGGCACGGCGCGGCGCGCGGCGAGCTTGGCCAGGGCCTGGGTGGCGACGGCGATGGCTTCCTTGACGCGCTGGCCGCGGATGGGGCGACCAAAGCGTGAGGTGATAGCGAGGGAGGCCAGCCTGTCTTCCAGTTCGGGGCGCGTCAGCACGACCAGGGGCATACCGGGCAGCATCTCGTTGGCGAAGCGGCCCACGGCAAGATTCTCCTGCACCACGGTGCAGTAGTCCACCACCAGGGTATCAAACAGGCCCGTGGCCAGCTTGGCCTCGGCGTCCTCGCGCGTGATGGCAATGCTGACTGCATGGCCCACACCGCGCAGGATGCTGCGGATGAGATAGGCGGACTCTTCGTAGAGGTCGGTGATGAGGATGTTGGCCATGGGCGCTCCGATGACGGTGTACCCGCTTCGCGGGCTGACCCGTTCATCGGCGCAAAGCCTTACCGGACTTTGGGAAAAATGCGCTCCTCTACTTCGCCAGCTTGCGGATTTCGGCGAGGTGCTTGTCCGTGCGCTCATGCTCCGCCGCCATTTCGCTCAAACGCTCGCGGTCCTTCTGCACCACGGCCGCCGGCGCACGCTGCACGTAGCTTTCGTTCTCCAGCTTGAGCTTGAGCTTGTTCACGCCCTCCACCAGCTTGGCGCGCGCGGCATCGAGCCTCAAGAGCTCCATCTTGAAGTCAATCAGGTTGCCCAGCGCCACATAGACTTCGTCGGCGCTGCCCAGCACCACCGTGGCCGCCGGCTGTGGCTTGACGGCACCGATACCGACCTCAAAGCGGCCCAGGTTCACAAGCGCGGAGATCATGGCCTTTTCGCGCTCACCCATCAGGGCCAGGGTCTCCTGGGTGCCCACGCGCAGCACGGCATCGATGGCGGTCTTGCGCTCGATGTTGTGTTCGCTGCGAATGTTGCGCAGAGCGCGCGTCACCTCGCGCAGAAAGTCAAAGCGCCGCACCTGGGGCTCGTAAAGGCGGTCGCGGCTGGGCTTGGGCCAGTCCGACAGGGCCAGGGAAATGGCCGGTGTTTCGCCGTGCAGGGCCGCCACCATGGGGCGCAGGTTCTGCCAGATCTCCTCGGTCACGAAGGGAATGATGGGATGCAGCAATGTCAGCAGCGTATCCAGCACGCGCACCAGCGTGGCCTGCACACGCAGGCGTGAGGCCTCACCGTCGCGCTTCTCATAGAGCCTGGGCTTGATGACCTCGAGATACCAGTCGCAGAACTCGTCCCAGGTGAATCGATACAGAGCCGTCGCGGCGTCATTGAACTTGTGGCGCTCAATACTGTCAGTCACGTCCACGATGAGCTGGGTAAGCTTGCCCTGGATGAAGCAATCCTCCAGTTCGGCGGCCGCGCCTTCGGCGAGCTCCCGGCGCTGCTCGGGCGGCAGGGCGGCCATCTGGGCTTCAAAGTCTCCCAGGTTGCCCAAAGCCAGCCTCGATGCGTTCCAGAGCTTGTTGCAGAAGTTGCGCCCCATCTCGAACTTGGTGGGGCTGAGCTTGATGTCCTGGCCCTCGTTGGTCAGCAGGGGCAGGGTCAGGCGCACGGCGTCAACGCCCCACTTCTCGATCATCTCGATGGGGTCGATGCCGTTGCCCTTGGACTTGGACATGCGCTCGCCCTTCTCATCGAGCACCGTGGCGTGTATGTACACCGTGGCAAAAGGCGGCTCGCCGAGAAACTCGTAGCTGGCCATGACCATGCGCGCCACCCACAGGTAGATGATGCCGCGGTCCGTAGACAGGAAGTTCGTGGGGTAAAAATAATCCAGGTCGGCCGTCTTGGCGGGCCAGCCCAGCGTGGAAAACGGCCAGAGCCACGACGACGCCCATGTGTCCAGCACGTCGTCATCTTGACGCGTCAAGGGCTTTCCCGTCTTGGGGTGCTTCTGCCCCGGCGCGGGGTCTTCCGTCAGGGCGGCGGGCTCGCCGTCCTCGTCATACCAGACGGGGATACGGTGCCCCCACACCAGCTGGCGCGAGATGCACCAGTCCTGCACGTTTTCCAGCCAGTGCAGGTAGGTGTTCACCCAGCGCTCGGGCACAAAGCTGATTTCGGCCGGCAGCGATTCCTGCGGCGCGCTCTCGCTCGACTGGGCCTGCGCCTTGCGCGGCTTGACAGCGGCAATGGCCGGCTGGGCCAGAGGCTTCATCTTCACGAACCACTGTTCGCTGATCAAAGGCTCGATGGGCGTCTTGCTGCGGTCGCTGTGCGGCACGCCATGGGTGTGGTCCTCCACGCGTTCGAGCAGGCCCAGCGTGTCAAGTTCCTCGACCAGTTCCTTGCGTGCCTTGAAGCGGTCCTTGCCGGCATACTTGCCGGCCTGCTCGTTGAGGGTGCCGTTCTTGTTGAGCACGTTGATCATGGGCAGGCCAAAGCGCCGGCCGCGCTCGTAATCGTTCACGTCGTGGCCGGGCGTCACCTTCACGGCGCCGGTGCCGAACTCCGGGTCCACGGTTTCGTCGGCGATCACCAGCAACTCGCGCCCGATGATGGGCAGCACGAGGTGTTTGCCCACGAGGTTGGAATAGCGCTCATCCCTGGGGTTCACGGCCACGCCGGTGTCACCGAACATGGTTTCGGGGCGCGTGGTTGCCACGGTCACGAACTTCTCGGGCGCATCCTTGATGGGGTAGCGGATGTACCACAGGCTGCCCTTGACCTCGGTCGTCTCGATTTCGTCGTCGCTGACGGCGGTTTCGAGCTTGCAGTCCCAGTTAATCATGCGCGCGCCGCGGTAGATCAGCCCCTTGTTGAACAGGCGCACAAAGGCCTCGCGCACGGCGCGTGAAAGGCCTTCATCGAGGGTGAAGCGGGTCCTCGACCAGTCGCAGGAGCAGCCCAGGCGTCGCAGCTGCCTGAGAATGAAGCTGCCGTGCTCTTCGCGCCACTTCCAGATTTCGTCGATGAACTTCTCGCGGCCAAGGTCTTGACGTGTCAACTTCTGCTCGGCCCAGAGTTTCTTCTCCACGACGGCCTGGGTGGCGATGCCGGCGTGGTCAGTGCCGGGCTGCCAGAGCACGCAGAACCCCTGGAGGCGCTTGAAGCGCGCCATGATGTCCTGCAGGGTGTTGTTCAGCGCATGGCCCATGTGCAGCACGCCGGTGATGTTCGGCGGCGGCATCATGATGGTGTAGGGCTTCTTGCGGATATCGCGGACGGCCTTGAACAGCTCTTTGTCCGTCCAGAACGAGTACCACTTGTCTTCGATCGTCCCCGGTTCGAAGCGGGGAGGCATTTCCGTCTTCATGATTGTCCTTTCGCCCCATGTGTTCGGGCTCTACGGGATGTCGTCCCGATAAGCCCTCAGGGCATCAGCATTGTCCGGCCCCCGTGCGGTGGACCGGCAGGCGGGCAAGGGTAGGGAATCACGGAGTTTCTACAAGGCCGGGGAACTACTCCGGCGAGCGGGCCACGGCAACAGCCGGCGCGCCGCCACGGCGCGAGCCAAACAGCGTGCCCGCCCAGCCTTTGACCGCCAGGCCCGCGTCATCCAGAATCAGGTAGAGCAGCGGTACGAACAGCAGCGTGTAGAACATGCTTGCGATCATGCCCCCCAGCACCATGCGCCCCATGGGATAGTAGGGCGTCCCCACAAACGTCGCGTCGCCAATGGCCATGGGTATCAGGCCAAATACCGTCGTCAGCGTCGTCATCAAGATGGGGCGGATTCGCTGCGTACAGCCTTCAATCACTGCCGCGTTGCGCTCAATGCCGTCTTGACGCAGGCGGTTGATCAGGTCCACCTGCACGATACCGTTGTTGACCACCACCCCCACCAGAATCATCAGGCCCAGCCAGCTCAGGCTGTCATTGGGCGTGCCCGTGGCCAGAAGCATGCCCCAGCCGCCCAGAATCGCTCCCGGCACGCTGACCACGAGAATGCAAACCGGCTTGATGAAACTCTCGAACAGGAAGCACATCAGCAGCAGGACCATCACCATGGACCAGCCCAGGGCCGCGAACATGTCCCCGCTGGTGCGGGCAAAACTGGCAAAGCGGCCGGAGAACTCGCGCGAGTAGCCGGGCGGAAACCTCACGCCGGCAATCTGCTCGTTGACGTCGGCGCGAATGCGGTCCAGGTCCTCCGTCGAGGTTGTGGCCACCACGCGCAAGGTCGTCTGGCGGTTCAGGCGCCTGACTTCTCCCAGGCCCGGCTTGGCCAGGCCGCTGGTGCTGGTCACCGCCTTGGCCGCCACGGCCCCGCCCGAGGCGCCGGGAACACGGATCTCGCCCACGTCGTCAATCTCTGGGTCGCGCGGGTTGCCGCGCGCGTCGCGCGGCGGCGCAAACCTGACGCGCAGGGGAATCAGGTTGTCGCCCTTCTGGTAGTCGCGCAAAGCCGTGCCGCCGAGGTTGAAGGCCAGCACCTGGGCCAGCATGTCAGGCGAAACATTCATGGCCGTGGCGCGTTCACGCTCGAGTTGCAGGGTGACTTCGTCGGTGCCGGCTTCGGCATCCACACGCACGCCCTCCACGCCGCGCACGCCCTCCATGCGGCGCGAGATGTCCTGGGCGATCTCAAGCAGGCGCTCGCTGTCCGGCCCCTTGACCAGCACGCTGACTTCACTCGACGAAGCGCTGCCGCCCTGGAATTCGCCCCGCAGTTCTACCCCCGCGCGCTCGGGAATGGCGGCCATGATGCGCTTGTAGAACTCATTGCCCTGGTCCAGCCGCTTGCGATCCAGAAACAGTGAAACACGGGCGTTGCGCGACGAGAATGAAATCGACATGGCCTCGATGCCGAACTTCTCAAAAGCCACGGCCCGCGCCTCCTGCTTCACCTGCTCCGAAGGCTCACGCGCCTTGCGCAGTTCGCTGACGGCCTCCATGAACTCGTCGTTGGTCGGCGAAGTGTTGCCGCGCGAGGCAAGCAGTGCCAGCACTTCCTCAACGGTCACGCGCTCGACCCTGGGCAGGCCCCACAGCGTGCGCTCGAGTTCCTCGAGCGTGTACGTCTTCCAGAGCTCGTCGCGGCGGATGACGGGCTGGCCCTTGTCGTCGAGGGCTTCGTACTTGATGACGGCGCTGGGCGGGAAGTTGATGCGCAGCTCGATGCGGTCGCGGTTGCCCTGGTTCTGGTCAGTCTGCTGGAGCGCCGAATACAGCGCGGGGATACCGGCAAACGTCGCCCCCAGCACCAGGACGGTGACCCAGTAACGCTGGCGGGCCAGCACCCGCAGACTGCGCTCATAGAACGCGGCCACGGCATCGATGACCGGCGCCTTGGGCGTGCCGCCCGCCTGCCGCCCGACAAAGGCCGAGGCTCCCTCCCAGAGCGCCAGGGCGCCCCAAAGCGCGGCTTTGCGTCCCGCGGGCGCCGCGGGCAGGGCGGAGGTGATGCGCAAGCGCAGCCCGATGAACCAGGCGCGAAAGCGCGAAGGTTTGCGCTCGCCAATCATGCCGAAGCGGTGCATGGCCATGGGAATGACGCCCAGGGCCACGAGCACGCTCAGCGCAAGCCCGACGCAGACGGGAATGCCAATTCGGCTCATGACAAAGCGGATGAAGTCGGCGCCGCTGAGGTAAATCACGCCCACGAACACGATGATGGTGGTGCTGGTGGAGAGTACGAGGGCGAGGCCGATTTCGCCGGCGCCGCGAATCGAAGCGCCCAGGGGCTCATCGCCCAGCTGGCCGCGCCGAAATACGTTCTCCGCCACTACAATGGCGTTGTCCAGCAGCATGCCCGCGGCAAGGGTGAAACCCATGAGCGAGAGGATGTTGATGGTCTCGCCCATGAAGTACATGACGGCCAGCGTCATGGCCATGGAGAGCGGGATGGACAGGGCAATCACCAGCGAAAAGCGGAAACTCTTGAGGAAGACCAGCAGCACGATCACGGCAAAGAGCGCGCCCCACAGCAGGGTGCTCATCAGGTTGGCGATGCTTTCCTTTATGCTGTCGCCCTGCATCCAGGGCACCCGGGTCTGAAAGCCGGCCAGCCGCGAGTCGTGGGCCAGCTCGACCAGGGCCTCATTGACGCGGTCGCACACCTGCACCGTGTTGGAATCGCTGGACTTGAACAGCATGCAGGTTGCGCCCCAGCGACCGTTGACCCTCACGTAGCTGTCGATGCTCTCCGTCTCGTAGACCTCGGCGATTTCGGAGAGCTTGAGGCCCGGCCGCACGGGCAGGCTGCGCATCTGCTCGACGGACTTCAGCCGGCTGTCCGCCACGAGGTAGATGTCCTTGCCCTCTTCGCGCACCTTGCCCGCGGGCTCGCGGACGTTGTCCTGCCGAAGGCGCGACATCAGCTCGGCCAGATTCACGCCGTATGCGCCGGCCTTTTCGCGATCGATATCCACGGCGATGAACTTGCGCGTCACGCCAAAGAAGGTCACCCCGGAGACGCCGTCGACGCTCTCCAGGCGCGTCTGCACGATGTTCTCGAGCTTGAGCTGGGGGTCCTGGACGTCGTCTTCCCAGAAGAAGCTGATGAAGCCGATGGGGAAGGCTCCGGCCCCGCCGCCTCCCATGCCGCTCTTGCGCACCTGGATGCGCCCCGTGTCCGAGGGCAGACGCAGACGGGCGCGCTCGACGGCGTCCGTCACCTGGGCATAGGCCTCCGTCATGTCCTGCTTGCCGGAGAACTCGATGTCAAAGCGGGCCCCCGTGCGCGAGCTCACGGCTGTCAGGTTTTCGATGCCCGGGATCGTCGAAAGCTCGGCCTCCACCGGCAGGGTAATCGTGCGCTCCACGCTCAGGGGCGTGCTTACGGCGTCGGCGCGGCTGTAGGGCACGGTCACGGAGATGGTCCGAGACTCCAGCCCGCTGGGGAAGAGTTCCAGAGGCATGAGCTGCATGCCGATGAGGCCGATCACCGTGGTGGCCGTCAGCAGCACGCAGACCGTGACCGGGCGGCGGGCGAAAAAGGCCAGCAGGGGGTGGCGCTCAATGGCCTGAAGGGCGGTGAAACGTTCCAGCATGCCTTCATAGTACGGATGAGCAGGGCTTTAGGGGAGAATTGTCCAAGGCGCCCCGCCCTGACTGCCGATAACTCCCTGCGGATTGCCGCAGGGAAGACCCCATGAAGAAGATCTATTTTCTGCCCCGGCCCCCGGCGGCGGCCACCGTTTCCGGCAAGTGGCGCAACCGCCTCAAGAACACCTACAAAAGCAGCGACGCCATCCGCGACGTGATTGACTGGACGCAGCAGGGGCGCGAATTCTATGTCGCCCTCGTAGACCACGAGGCGGGCACCCGCCGCGTCTTCCATATGAACCCGCCGGGCAGCCCTGAAATCGCCACCGATTTCGCCACGCGCCGCCCCGTGGTGGGCGTCATTGACCAGATTCTCAAGCTCTGCCGCAGCGGCCGCGACTTCGATATTTACCTGCTGGAACGCAAGCGCGGCGGCCGAGGCAACGCCAATCCCGACGGCTTCGACGGCCCCGATCTCGCGGCCTGAGGCTGATTGTCCGGCTCCTCCAAGGCATAATGCCCCCTTTGCCAAAGGGGGGTTATCCATGGACAGGAAGATCATCGCCGGCATTGCCTTCATTGTGGGTGCCCTGCTGCTTGGACCCGCGGCCTACTTCTTTGCACGCCTCGACGCCGAGGGCGAGCTGACTTCACTGCGCCGCGAGCGAGAGTCCCTGTTGTCGCGCGCCCAGACGGCCGAGAACGAATCAGCCTCGCTGTCACGCCAGCTTGGCGACGTGAAGACCGCCGGTTCGCGGACGGACCGATCAGCGCGGGAGATCGCGTCTGAAGTGGACCGCCTGGCCCGCGAGAAGGGTGAAGCCTCAGATCGCGCCCAGCAGGCCGAAGCGGACCTGCTCAAGGCGCGCAACGAAGCCGAGGACCTGCGCCGCAGGAACCAGGCCGAAATCGACCGCCTCAAGGGCGTGCTCGAAAAGAACGGCATTTACGAGCACCTCTCCGCCGAGGAAATCCAGGCCCGCATGGTCGATGGCGAGGCACGCTTCCGCCGCGCCTTTGAGGGCAAGGACAAGCAGGGCGTAATGAAGGCCATGGCCGAGCTCCAGAAGCTGGGCCCCTCAGCCTATGACAAGTGCATTGAGCTGTGGCTTCTGGCCGCCGAAGACTTCGGCATTGGCGAGAACTGGGGCAAAGGCGCCAACACCCTGGGTTTGAACTTCCAGGAGTACGTCTCGCTCATCAGCAACTTCGAGCTGGTAAAGCATGGCGTCACGGACCCCAGGGTGAACGAGGCGTTCAAGATCAACTCGCTGTACGGGCTGCCCTGGTGGACCAGCGAGCCCTCCAGCCAGCGCGCCAAGCTGGCGGGCGATGCCCTGCTCAACTCCACCGGCTACACCTCTGTAGCCGCCATCGAGGCGCTCAGGGACATTCCGGACCCGGCTTCGATACGCTACCTCTCCGACTACCTCGGCAAGAACGCCGACAACGCCAACGGGCGCCGACAGGCCATCACCGTCCTGGCCCAGAAGAACACGCCCGAGGCCTGGGCGGCCATTGAAAAGGCAGCCGCCAGCGACAGCGACGAGGGCGTGCGGGAAGCCGCGCGACAGGCCCAGCTCACGCGCAACCCCAAAGCAACGGGTGTGATGATCACCTGGGTAGATGCCAACGGACAGGGCGCTCTGGCGGGCATCCGGGTCGGGGACATCATGGTCAGCTACAACGGGCGCGCCACGAAGTCGCTGGGCGACGTCAATGAGGCCAAGAAGACGGTGGCCGACGGCGCCTCGGCGCCGGTAAAGATCGTGCGCGGCGAGGAGACCCTGGAACTCACGCTCGCATCCGGCCAGATCGGCATCAACGGCGTGTCGGTGACCGCCAAATGAGAACTGCCCGGTGACCCGGGCAGTCCCTCGTTCCTGGTGAACGCGACGTTCTAACGGGAGACGACTGCGTCGCCCGCCGGGCGCGCCACAGGGGCGACCAGGGCAGGTTTGGCGGGGTCAGACCCGAGGTCGAGCATGCCCGTGGCGAACAGGACGGCAACGAGCGTCGAGACGATGGCCAGGCCGACGGCGCTGCCGGCGACCCACATCATGCGCCTCGCGCTCTTGTGCATGTGCTCTTCCATGCGCGCGAAGTAGCGACCCTGCTCGCGATTGAGTGAAGCCAGCTGCTCGGCCTGCTTGCGGGCCACTTCGAGGTGGTGGCGGCGCTGGGAGCGGCGCGTGGCTTCGGCGGCCTTGGCCTGGACCTGAACGCCCGCCAGCTGGGCCTGCTGGAACTGCTCCATGCGGGTGACCGCTTCCTTCAGTTCCTCGCTCTTGCCCTTCTCGTTGGTCACGAGGGACTCGACCATGACTTTGACCTGCTCGCTCTGCGTGCGGGCCTCGTTATTGGTGCGTTCCAGTTCGCGCGTCAGCTCATCGAGCGCCACGACCTGCTGCTTTGCCGCCTGGGGCAGCTCGCACACGGCCTGAACAAAGGCCGGCAGCGGTTTGAGCGACTCAATCACCACCTGATTTGCACAGGCCTGCTCGTCCAGCGCAACCTTGAGCGCGGCAAGCGCCTTGGTCTGCTCTTCGCCATTGGGAATCACTTCGCGCAGCATCGTCGGCAGCTTGGTCAGCGTCTCAATCAGCCGGCTCTGTCCCAGGGACTGTGCGTGCAGGCGCTGCCCCAGTGAGCGGATATGCGTGGAGAGGTCCGTAAAGCCGTTCTTCATTTCAATCAGGGCCCGGGTGCGCACGCTCATACCGCTGAGCCCCAGAGAATCCACGGGCGCCAGCAGGCGGCTGTTGAGGCTGGCCACTTCGGTCAGGTCGATGCCGTCTTCATCCATGACGATGACCGGGTTGTGATCCGGGTTGTCACTGGGCAGCACATAGTTGTCGCGCACCGGGGTGTCCGAGTGGTCGCGCTTGCGGAAGAATCGAGTGATGAACTTGAGCATGGTTGTACCCGCGTAAAAGGACATGCGCGCAACGGCGCGCATGGCTTTATCGGGAACTTCCCGGCCGCCCCTTCACCAAAATCCCGCCGGGCTTACTGAAGGTGGCCGGTGCCGCGCTGAAGGTAGGCAATGATCGTCTCGCGCAGGTCGTCGTCCCACTCGTGGCGCTGGGCGCGGGAGATGGCGGCGTAGGCCTCGAAGCTTCCCATCCTCATCAGCGCCCAGTAGACGGCCTCGCGCACCCAGGGCTCGGCGTGGCGGGCGGCCTTCTCCAGCGCCGGCACCAGGGCCGTGTCGCGCAGGTTGCCCGCGACAATGGCCGCATTGCGCACCAGGCGCGAAGTCCCGGCCCGCTCCAGCGCCGTGCCCTCAATGCGGCGCTCGAGGTGCTCGGGCTTGAGCGCCAGCACCTTGTGCAGCGTCAGGGTCTCCAGTCCTTCGGGCGCCTGCGCGAAGGCCGGCGCCGCCTTGCGATTCCAGGGGCAGACCTCCTGGCAGATGTCACATCCAAAGAGCCAGCCCCCCATGGCTTCACGGAACTCGGGCGCAATGGGGCCGTCATGCTCGATGGTCAGGTAGCTGATGCAGCGCCGCGCATCGAGCACAAAGGGCTCAGGGAAGGCCCGCGTCGGGCAGGCATCGAGGCAGGCCGTGCAGGTGCCGCAGTGGTCGGACGCCGGCTCATCGGGCTCAAGCTCAAGGCTGGTGGCCACCAGGGCCAGCAGCTTCCAGCTCCCGCTCTGCGGGTCAATCAAAAGCGTGTGCTTGCCCTGCCAGCCAAGCCCCGCCCTGGCCGCCAGCTCCCGCTCCAGAAAGGGACCTGTATCCTGGTACCACAGCGCCTGCGTACCCGGAGTCAGGCGCTTCATGGCCCGCTCCAGGTCCAGCAGGCGCGGCTTGTAAACCTCATGATAGTCCTGGGCGCGAGCATAGCGGGCCACGCGAGGCAGCACGCTGTCTTCCGGCAGGTCTTCGGGCAGTAAAGGCGCATAGTCCAGCGCGAGCATGACGAAGCTTCGCACCCAGGGGTAGCGCACGCGGATATCCTCCCTGAACTCAGGGGCACGCTCCAGCCAGTCCATGGAACCGTGATAGCCGCGCTTGAGCCACTCACGAAAGAAGGCGCCGTGGGCTGTGGGGCCGGCGGCCGCCACGCGCACGGATTCGAAGCCGCGCTCTCGGCAGAGCAGCAACACAGCGTTTTTGGCCTCTTGCGGAGTCATGGGGCGGGGATTGTACGCGGGCGGCGTCCTTTTCCATGATCCAAAAGGCGAGACGCCGGAGCGGCTTCATGCCAGAATCAGGCCATGGTTCGCGTGGCGCTCGTGATGCTCGGCCTGACGCTGGCCCTGGTGGCGCTCTGGGCGCCGGGGCGCGCCCAGCCGTCCCCGCGCCCGGCGGCTCCCCTTGCCCGCTTTGACGGCACCCAGGTTCACCTGGCCTGGCGCCTGCCCGCCGGGCCGGGCCTTGAGCGCGTCATCATTTATCGACGCCAGGAAGGGCAGAGCTTTGGCGAAGTGGCCCAGGTCGAGGCCGAAGCCCTGGCCTGGTCCGACAGCGCCGTGAGCACGGGACAGACCTGGGAGTATTGCCTGGCCCTTCGCGCACCCACGGGCTCGTTGAGCGAGAAGTCGGCCCCGGTCACGGTGACCACGGGGGCCACCCAGCGCCTGCGCTTTCGGGGCGGCTCCATGACCCGCGGCATCTTCGAGATTTCCTCGTTCGTGCAGGGCCGCCGCTACGACGAAACGTTCGTGCATGCCGCCGGCGAAGAGATCGGCGACTTGCGCCGTGTCGAGGGCCAGAGCGCCCCCCTGGACTTCCGACTGGGAATCAAGCTCGTGGCCCTGCGCGTTGAAACAGCCGCGCCCCAGGGCCGCACGCGCGAGGTCCTGCTCGATGAACGCGGCCAGCCCCTCAAGCACTTGGGCGGCGCAAAGCTGGAACTGGCCCTGCCCATCAAGGGCGAGCTGCGTGAGCGCGTCGTGGCCGAGCTCGAGGCCAAAGACGGTCGCCGTTTCACCCTGATCGAAGGCGAGGGTCTGGCCCCCTGAGCCGTCAACGCACGTATTTATTGAACGCGGCCCGTGCGTTTGCCTTGTGATATTGAAGCTCCTGAAGCAACTGCTCCAGCGCCGAAAGACCCCCGCCCGGCGCAAAGCCCGCGCGGCGCGCAAACAGCTCGGCTTCCTCACCCTGGGGCAGGGCATCGTGGGGCTCCCCGTCGAGCAGCTGCATGCGGTTCATGATCTGGCGCACAAAGGCATAGGCACCCAGCAGCGAGTCGTGGTCCGCCACGCTGATGAGCCGCTCGGCGCGGCAGGCCTCGATGGCCTCGAACATGCCCGGCTGGCGCAACACCGGGCGCCTGGCTCCGTGGGCCAGCTGCAGGAACTCGATGACGAACTCGACATCGTGCAGGCCGCCGGCGGCGCGCTTGAGGTCGTCTTTGGGGGCATGGGCCATGACGCGCTCGCGCATCTCGCGCGTCTGGGCCGCGGCATCGGCCACGGCCACGGGATGGGCAAAGGCTTCGAGGGCGCGGGTGACGCGAAGGGCCAGAGGCGTGCTTGGGCCAAACAGCACGCGGGCGCGCGTGCAGGCCAGGCGCTCCCAGAAGTGGGCCTGCTCGGCGAGATAGCGCTCAAACTCCTCGACACCGACGGCCAGGCTGCTCTTGCCGCCGTGGGGCCGCAGGCGCAGGTCTACGCGGTACAGCGCGCCGCGCTCGCTGGCGCTGGAGAGCATGTCGGAGGCGCGCCGGGCCACGCGCGTGTAGAAGGCCTGCGCCCGGGCCGCAAGCGAAGGATCGAGGCCGGCGGTGTCGTAGATAAACACAAGGTCCAGGTCGCTGGCGTAGTTCAGGGCGCGCGAGCCCAGCTTGCCCATGCCCACCACGCTCAGCGCCTCGCCCAGTGCCGCGCCGGGCAAAGCTTCGCGGCGGCCTTCCTCGCGCAGGGCCTGTTCGATCGCGGCCTCCAGCACGACCTCGGCCACCACGCACAGCTCGCGCAGCGTTTCGGGCAGCGGGGTGCGCTCGCTGATATCAAAGAGGCCGATGCGCAGGAGTTCGACGTCGCGCTGCCAGTAGAGCGCGTCCAGCACGTCGGCCGAGGCCAGCACGCGGGCCGAAAGTTCCGCGCGCAGCCGTTCCTGATCCAGGCGCGTGAAAGTCTGGAGGTTGTCGATGAACTCGTCGACCAGACCGGGGCGGCGGCAGAGAATGTCTGACAGCCAGCGCGACTGGGCGGCGATGTTGCCGAACACTGCCAGGGCGCGCGGGTCCTCGGCCACCAGTTCAAACAGCATGGTCTTGGCGCCCAGGCGCGCCGTGATGCGCTCGAAGTTCATGAGCGTGAAGTCGGGGTCCGGCGTCTTGCCCGTGAAATCCAGCAGGGCCGGCATCATCGAGGCCAGGTACTTGCGCGCCCGCGGGCCGAACAGCCGGTTCTCCGGTGTCTCCTCGGCCAGCTCCCGGATCAGCCGAAAGGCCAGGGCCGGGTCCTTGAAGCCGTAACGCGCCAGAAGGCGCCTGGCCTCTTCCTCATTGGGGTCAGGGTCCAGCACCAGCTCGCTTTCCGCCGGCGCGTGCTGGGTCGAGAACAGGCCCGCGAACAGCCGCACCAGCAGGCCGCGCACCCTCAGCGTGTGCGCCTTGAGATCGTTGATCATCGCGCGGCCGGGGCTGAGTACTGCCCGGCTTTGCCCCGCAGCCCGGCGCGCCTCAAGGTCCGCTGTCTGCTGGGGCGCATAGCCCAGGCAGCGGGCGACGCGCTCGATGTCGGTACGGCTGTCCGGCACACGATAGGTCTGCAACCCCTCCCAGAGCTGGAGCCGGTGCTCGATGCCGCGCAGGAAGCGGTAGGCCTGGGCCAGCTCGTCGGATTCGGCGCGCCTGAGCACGCCGTTTTGCGCCAGCGCCTTGAGGGCACCCAACGTATCTCGCACGCGCAGCGCCGGCAGGCGGCCGCCATTGAGCAGTTGCAGGAACTGCGTGACGAACTCGATGTCGCGGATGCCGCCAAAGCCGTGCTTGAGGTCGCGGAAAGTATCCTGCCCGGCCTCGGCCCGCTGCTCAATCTGCCGTTTGAGGCCCTTGATCTCGTTGATTTCACCCACCGTGAGATACTTGCGGTAAACCCATGGCGTGAGCCGGGCGAACATGGTTTCGCCCAGCTCCAGATCGCCGGCGCAGGGCCGCGCCTTGAGCAGGGCCTGGCGCTCCAAGGTTGAGCCAAACGAGAAGTAATACTGGACCGTGCTCTCCAGCCCCCGGGCCAGCCGCCCCTTCTTGCCGTCGGGCCGCAGGCGGGTATCCACACGGAAAACGTTGCCGTCCTCCGTGACCTGATCGATCAGCGGAATCATGGCCTCGGCGATCTTGACGGCGAACTCCGGGCCCGAAAGGCCGCGCCCCTCCTGCGGCTGGGCCGGCTCGCCGTCAAAGACGAAGCTCAGGTCGATGTCCGAGGCATAGTTCAGCTCGCGCGCCCCCAGCTTGCCAAAGGCAATCACGCAGAACCTGAAGTCGCCGCCCGCGGGCAAGGCGCGGCGCCGGGCAATCTCGCCCTTGGCGTACTCACAGGCCACCTGCAAGGCGCCATCGGCCAAGGCACTGATCTCGGCCGTGACGGCCTCCAGGGGAAACTGCAGGGCGCGCTCGTGATACAGCACGCGCGTGGCGAAGTCGCGGTGCGTCAGGCGCAGCGCGGCCAGAACTTCCACGCCCTGGGCCAGGCGCTCGCGGCCGCGATTGATGATCTGCTCTTTGGTGACGGGCTGGGCCAGCTCCTCGACGGAAAGCCCCATGAACTCCCGCCAGCCCCCGCGCACGAGATGATTGGCCAGGGGCCGCGAATGGCCCAGCAGGACGAACAGCCGCGAAAAGGCCTCTGGCAGTTGCAGCGACAGTTGCACGAACTCCGCCGCCGAATCCGGCGTGGCCACCAGGCGCTCGATAGCGCGCACGGAATCTTCCGGCGATGGCGAAGCCTCGAGCGTGCGCGCCAGCATGTCAACGAAGGCCTCCGAAGCCTCCGCGCCCACGCCACGCAGCGCATGGCGGATCTCCTCGGCGGCAATCTGCAGAGCTTCGCCGCCAAATGGCTCCAGCTCCTCCTCCGTCGAAGGGGGCAGGGGCCAGTCCACTTTGCGGGGGTCGGGCAACTCCATCGCCCGAGTATAGCAGTGCCGCGAAGCCCCAAACCCGTCAGGCGCGAACGTCCAGACTGCGGCCCAACTGCGTGGCTTCCTGCACCAGCTTCTGCATTTCTTCGCCCGTGGCCTTCTGAACCTGCATGACTTTCTTGAGGGCCGCGACCTCAAAGGCCATCTCCGTGCGCATCTGCTGAGGACGCATCAGAATGGAGGCGAGGTCGCTGTTGCTGAACTGGATTTCCATGGCGGCTCCAGAACTCACTTGATCGGATACTATCTAATTTACGAAATCCGTCAATAATAAAAATCCGCCCCGCGCGCTCCGAATTCCTGTTCTTGCGTTCAGTCCCCGCTCACCGATGCCGATGCAGAGCCGGGAGATTGCCCATGGTAAGGAAAATCACGCGCCGCTTCACCGAGACCCTGCGTCGCATGGACCGCGCCCTCATTCGCGAGCCGGAAATCGAAGCCGGCTTCTCGCAATCACTGGCGGGGACCTGCCAGAACGAAAGCGCCATGCGCGGACGCCTGACATTCCGCAACGCCGGCCTGCTGCGCAAGGCCCTCTTCGCGCTGCTGGGCCAGCGCCGCCGCGTCATCAGCTTGATTTGTGACCGCGTGGAGTTCTGCGACGGTGCGGCCATGGCCGCGGTACTGGAGTTTTCCATGGCCTGCAAGGAGCAGGGCATTCGACTGTTCTTCGTCGACCCCAGCGAAAGCCTGTGCGACGCCTTCAGCCTGTATCGCCTCCATTCGATGCTTGATGCCATGAGCACGCGGCAGAGAGTCCTTCCCGGCAACCAGGCGGCGGACCTGGGCGAAGACGCCCTGGTGATTGTGATCGAGGACGAGTTTCCCGATTCCATCCGCATCGAGCCCGTGCAGGACGCGGCTTGAGCACTGCGCCTCATTGACAGCTTGGGGGCTTTCTTTACTTTGTGCCTCTCAATTTCGGCTGCGGAGAGGTGGCAGAGTGGCCGATCGCGCCTCCTTGCTAAGGAGGTGTAGCCCAAAAGGCTACCGTGGGTTCGAATCCCACCCTCTCCGCCAGGCTGCATGGGAGGGCGCATGTCCTGCGCCCTCCCGCTGCTTTTTCCGCGGCCTTGCCGCGGGCCGCTGCGCTTACGCACGGCCTGTGGGCCGTGCTGCTTCGCTTCACGGACAGTCCACCGGACTGTCCGTGGGTTCGAATCCCACCCTCTCCGCCAGGCTGCATGGGAGGGCGCATGTCCTGCGCCCTCCCGCTGCTTTTTCCGCGGCTCCACCACCAGGAACCAATGGACACACCTGGCGGGTTCAAATCCCGGCCCAGGGCAAACGACGGCGTGACGACAAGAAGGCCGGGCGCGCAGCGCCGCACGACACCTCAATCTGCCCGGAACATCACAGAAGCGTTCGCGACCAGTTGCCTTCGTTGGTCGCGGCGATGGGTTGCGAGCGCATGGCCGCGTCGCAGATGGCGCGGATTTCCTCGCCCGTGAACTTGCGATGGATGAAATCCAGCCTGAAGCGGCTGGCCCCTGCTTTCTGCAGCTCTGACTGCCGGTGCGCGATCGAATAGGCCTCCTTGCCCATGATGATCGTGCGGCAGTGATGGTCGACGGCCAGAAACTCCTCGCCATAGGAGTTCTTCATCGTCATCTCATGGAAGCCGCAGTAAGCACGGCCGGGGCAGTGGCCCAGCATATTGGCATACACGCAGCTCTCCGCCGTGAAGAGAGGCGTGTCCTGGTAGGTCACGATGTCGGCCTCGGGGCCGAACTCGCCCAGCACCGCGCGCATGTTCTCGATGCCGTCCTCGACGCTGAGTGTCACGCGCGAACAGCCCTGCTCCAGCCAGGCGCGCGCGGCTTCGCGGCTGAGCGTGTACAGGGGCCAGTCCGCGATGATGTCGAGGCTCGCGCCCCGGAAATCCGGAATGCGTGGCTCAAAGGTCAGGCCCAGCCTTCGCGTGGCCACGTCGGCGCTGCGCCGCATGATCGTGGCCGTGCCCATGCGCTTGCGCTTGTCCACGCCCGCCATGCGCGCGAGGTACTCAAAACCGCCCAGGTTCGACACGCAGAAGCGCCGTGCGCCCGCGGCAAAGAGGTCACGCAGCTTCCATTCCATGCCCGCGTGTTCCCAGGCGCGCGTGATCACGGGCAGGGCCACGCGCAGCCTTTGGCCGTGGCGCCCCAGTGCCTCGACAAGCGCCTCGGGGCGGTCATTGGCGATGTCTACAAAGACCTCATCAAGCTGCTCCAGCGGCAGATGCTCGAGATAGGCCACACGGTCCACCAGCGCGGCAAAGCGCGGCTTGTGCTTGACGCGGCCCGTGCCCTGCTGCGTCGGCGTGGCCAGGGCTGCGCGCACATCCGCCAGCTTGCGGATGCGCGCCACGCTCACGGTTTCGTCGAAGGCGGCAAAGAACTGGCGGCGCGCCTCGTTGACTTCGCCCGCGGGGGTGAACACGCCGGCGGGCACAGCCGCGCTGAATTTGCCCAGGGCAAAGCGCGTGCTGCCCAGGCGCTCGAAGAATTCGCGCAGGCGGGCTTCGTCCATGGGCTGGCTGTCAGCGAAGAGCAGCTTGACGGGATACTCGCGCACAAGCTCGATGGGGCCGTGGCGGCCGGTGATCACCATCTTGCCGGGCATGCCCAGCTCGCCCAGGCGCGGCGCGTCGCGGTCAATGCGGAAGGTGATGTCGATGTTGACCTTGAGGCGGGCGCGCGAAAGCTTGGCGGGAACCTTGGTGGGATACTTGCGCTTGAGCGCCTGGCTCGAGATCAGCCGCACCTCGTCGCCGGCCTTGACGCCAGGCGGCACGGGGATGGTCACTTCCTCGCCGGCCTTGACGTTGAAGACGCGCTTGCCCGCAAGGTTGAGCTTGTCGGCGGCGAACTTGACCGGTTCGCGCTCCGCAGAAACCTCGGCGCCGGCGTCAATGCGCGTGGACTTGCCGGACTCGCGGAACTCGATGGCCTTTTCGCGGGCGGCATCCCGGCTGTGCCAGGGGGCTGCACGCTGCGCTTCTGCGTCATCAGCAACGGTGACCGGCCTGGCGCTGTAGCCGGGCCCCAGTTCGGAGCGGTCATCAACTTCTGCTCCCTCGCGGTGCAGCCTGGCGCCGCTTGGCTTGACCATCAGGCCGTCGTGGCGCTCGAAGTCAGCGGCGGCGCGGAAGGCGGCGCGGCCCAGGTGCACGCGCTCGATGGTGCCAAGGTAGAGCCCCTGGGGCTCGCTTTCGTCCTTGTCCGCGACGTTCTTGTGCTCGTTGTGGCTGCCAAAATAGAACAGCTCCGTGGCCTCGCGCGAGTAAATGACCTTGAGCTGCTCCTCGGCCGCCTTGATGTCCACGGGCTGCCCGTCGATGGCCTTACGGTAGAGGTCCGTCACGGCCGCGACATAAAGCGGGCTCTTACGCCGGCCTTCGATCTTCACGCTCCTGACGCCCAGGCGCGCCAGTTCCGGGATGACCGAGGGCGCCTGCAGGTCCTTCATCGAAAAGGCCTTGCCCTCGCCCAGCGGAGTCACAAAGGAATCGCGGCAGGTGTAGGCGCATTTTCCCCGGTTGCCGCTGCGCCCCGTCACCTGGGATGAGAACAGGCACAGGCCCGAGTAGCTGTAGCACAGCGAGCCGTGAACGAAGGTCTCAAGCTCAATGCCGCACTGGGACCGGATGGCGTCAATCTCATTGAGGGTGAGTTCGCGCGCCAGAATCGCGCGCTCAAAGCCGTTGCGCTCGCACCACTTGGCGCCGTCCACGTTGTGCACCAGCATCTGGGTGCTGGCGTGCCACTTGAGGCGCGGGAAATACTCGCGGATGATGCGGTACACGCCGAAGTCCTGCACGATCACGGCATCGACGCCCATCTCCTCGCAGTCGGTCAGCATGGAAATGAGTTCGTCCAGCTCCTTCTGCTGAATGACGGTGTTGATCGTGACGTACACCTTGCGGCCGCGATCATGGGCAAAGCCCACCGCCTGGTCGAGCTGTTCGACCGTGAAGTTCTCGGCCTGGGCGCGCGCGGAGAATGACTTCAAACCGAGGTAAACGGCGTCGGCGCCGTAGTCCATGGCCGCGTAGAAGGCCTCGGGGCCGCCGGCCGGCGCCAGCAGTTCGGGCCGGGGGTGTTTCGGCGGCAGCTTGGAGGTCTCAGCGTCGGCCTCGGGTTGAGGCAGCCTGCTGGTGGGCTTGTCGGAGGCGTTCAGCGCGGCTTTGGCGGTGTCGGGCATACTCTACGCCTTGGCGTGATCGCCGCAGCGCCTTGTTGGGTCGGTCTTGGGCCTACAGTCACGCAAGGCTACGAAGCACGGGCGCCAAAGCAACTGGAGAGCCGGTGATGGACCGGCTTGTGCGCCCCGCAACGAATGAAGGAACCTCTTGGCAACCGTCGTGTGTGCCGCACCGCAGAAGCCGGCCGTTCTCACGGCAGGCACGGATTACTCGTCAGCTTCTAGATGGCGCCTTTGGCGTTCTCCCAGTCCTTCAGGAACTGGGCCAGGCCCTTGTCCGTCAGCGGGTGCTGCACGAGCTGCGAGAACACCTTGAAGGGAATCGTGGAAACATCGGCACCCATCAGGGCCGCCTGATGAACGTGAATGGGGTGGCGGATGCTGGCGGCCAGAATCTGCGTTTCAAAGCCGTAATTGTCGTAGATCTTGCGGATTTCGCCGATGATCTGCATGCCGTCCTGGCCGATGTCGTCCAGGCGGCCGATGAACGGGCTTACGTAGGTCGCGCCGGCCTTGGCCGCCAGCAGCGCCTGCACGGGGCTGAAGCAGAGCGTCACGTTGGTCTTCACACCGTCGCCGCTGAGGCGGCGGCAGGCCTTGAGGCCCTCGGGAATCAGGGGCAGCTTGATGACCACGTTTTCGCCGTACTTCAGCAGTTCCTTGGCCTGGGCCAGCATGCCATCCGCATCCAGGGCCGTGACCTCGAGGCTCACGGGCCCCTTGACCAGCTTGCAGATCTCCGCCGCGACTTCCTTGAAGGGGCGGCCGCTCTTGGCCACCAGCGTCGGGTTGGTTGTGACGCCATCGAGGATGCCCAGGGCATTGGCCTCACGGATTTCCTTCACGTCCGCCGTATCAATGAAGAATTTCATGTCTCGTTCTCTCGAAGTTGGGTGCCTGCCGCGCAGCGCCAGAGCCTAGCCCCACGCCCGCCCAATGCAACCTGTGGAAAACGCCAGCCCGGACCGACCGTCACTCCTGAATGATCGAATAGTGGTTCTTGCCGATGTCATAAACCTTCATGGAGTGCGACCTGCCGTCATAGGCCGTGAATCGCACGGTACACGACGCTGACCCCGTGACGGTCAGCTCGAAGTTGCCGGCGTATTCGTTCAGCTCTCCGTCCCAGACCAGATCGTTGATCTTCAGCGCCCCCTGCACGACGCCCAAAGCCTCCCCCGGCGCGCCATTAGAAATGCCCGGCTTGCCGTGTTCGGCCAGGCGGGGCCCGCCGGGCGCCAGGGACTGGTTGTTGCGCTCGTAGTAGGTCTTGAGCCTTGAGCGAATCAGCTCAAAATCCTCGCGCAGCTGGGCGGCGTCCACCTCCAGGTTCTGCCGGCTCTGCTGCGAGACGTAGTGATACCAGGCAAAGCCGGCCGCCACGGCCCCCAGCAGCAGCACCACGTTGATGACCGTTCCGGTGATCGCAAGACCGCGTCCGGTGCGTGAGCCGTTGGGGCCCGTTTCAGCAATGGCCAGTGCGCCCAGCACAATGCCCACCAGCACCGCAATGCCCAAAACGCCGCAAAGCACACCGCCCACCAGCCCCACTCCGGCACAGATCAGGGAGCCCACTGCCTTGCCGCTTTGCGGCTTGGCCACGCCAAAATCGGGCATCATGGGCGGCGGCGGAGGCATGTAGCCCGGAGGCGGCATGTAGCCTGGCATTGCATAGCCCGGCATCGGCGGCGCCATGGGTCGCGGCGGCGGAGGCGGCGCGCCGTAGAACGGGCTCGCGCCTTGACCTGAAGTCGTCGGGGGTTCGCCCCAGGGGCGGGGCGCTTGAGGCTCGTCAGGTGCCTGGCTCATGGCTTCAGTCTAGTTCCCGCGAACAATGTGTGCAGGCCGCTCAAGGCCCGAAATGAATGCTTGAAACGCGCTTGTCCAGATTCAGGATGCGCAACTCGCGCCCGCTGGGTTCATGGCGCACCACCGCGCTGCGCGGCCCCGTCACCGTCAGGCGAAAGTCGCCCAAGGGGTGCTGGATCTCGCCGGCCCCCACCAGGTCCGCCACGCGCAGAGCCCCCGCCACCCTCGGCGCACTGTTGGCCGGCTTGGCAAAGCGGCTGCCCAGGCCCGCCACGCCGGGACCGCCTGGACCCAGGGAGTCTCCGTTGGCGCGGTAATAGGTCCGCAGGCGCTCTTCGATGAAGTGGAAGTCGGCATCCACGCCTGCAGCCTGGCGCACGCTTTCGTTGGCCTGTGCCGTGTAAACCTGCGTGGCAAAGTAAAACAGCACCAGGCCCGCCACCAGCAACCCCACGGAGTTCAGAATGACGCCCGCCACGGCCATGCCGCGCCCCGCGGCATGGCCCGGGCCAGAGCGCTCTCTCAAGGCCAGGACCCCCAGCACGAGCCCCAGGGGCGCGAGCAGCGGCGCCGCGACGCAAAGCACGAGATTGCCGATGCCGCAGATCAATGAAACCAGGGCCAGTCCTGAACTGCGGCGCGGCTGCGGCACGGGCCCATAGCCCTGCGGCCAGCCGCCGGGGCCCCAGGGAGGCGGACTTGCCGGCGGGCCTGCCATGTCAGGGCCTCGGCGTGATCGTGTAGTTGTCGCTGCCGATGTCGATGACGCGCATCTCTCGGCCACTCGGACTGTGCCGCACCACGGCGCTGGCCGTACCGGTGATGGTCAATGTGAACTCACTGACGGAGCCCAGCAGGTCTACCTCCGTCACGAGGTGGCGCAGGCTCAAGGTGCCGGCCACCTTGCCCTCCTCCCGGGGCGCGCGGTTGGAGTAGTCATAGCGTATGGAGTTTGTGGCCAGCACGGGACCGCCCGGCCCCAGAGAGTTGTTGTTCCGTTCGTAGTAGATTTGCAGGCGGGCGCGGATGGTGTCGAAATCACTCTCAACCCAGCGCTCCTGGCGCTGCTGACGTTCCTTTTCGGCGGCAAATATCGCGCCACCGATGGCCAACCCCACGACCACGCAGACCAGCAGTGCCACGCCGTTGATCGCCATGCCGCCGACAGCCAAACCCCGGCCCTGGCGCGGGCCATCGTCGCGGGTTTCCTTTAGGGCCAGCCAGCCGACGATGAAGCCAATGGGCGCCACCACCGGCGCCGTGATGAGGAACATGAAGTTCGCGATGCCCATCACCAGCGACGCGATGGCCCGGCCGCTGTAGGGCTTCGCCGGAGGGAACGGACGCGGCACGCCATAACCCGGCGAAAAGGGTTGCCCCGGCATGCCGTAGCCCGGCGCGCCGTAGCCCGGCACGCCGTAACCCGGATAGGGGCCGCCATAGCCGGGCGCGCCATAGCCCGGCGGCGGGGGCGCCGGCGGCATGGCCGCCGCAGGGCGCGGGCCTGACACGTGCGCGGCGTAGAAGTCGTGGGGGTGCGGCGGCGTCACCGGCGGCGGGGCAAAGCCCTGCCCGGCAGGAACAAAGGCGCCATCGCCGCTCTCGGGCGGAGGCGGCGGGGCCGCCGGCACCGGAGGTTCCAGTGGCTGCGGTGGAGGAGGAGGCTCACCCCAGGCGGGGGATTCAGCGGGTCTGTCTTCGCTCATGACCGCCCATTCTTGGCATTACGCCCATCTACCTTTCACCATCCTATTTCGAGCGCGCCGTCTGTCACTTGCCAGTCCGCCCGCTTTTCAGGCCGCGCCATGGCGCTATCCTTGCCGCGCCATGTCGCACGATGACCACGACCACTCCGAGGACCTGCCGCGCGAAGGCGTAGTGTTCGCACCCGGCGGCGTGCCGGGCAAAAGCGCTTACATGCTGACGTTCGGCTGCCAGATGAACGTGCTGGACAGCGAGCTGGCCATGGCCACCCTGGCCGAAAGCGGCCTGGGCGCGACCGACGCACCCGAGCAGGCCGAAGTCATCCTCGTCAACACCTGTTCGGTGCGCGACAAGGCCGAACAGAAGGCCTACTCGTTCCTGGGCCGCATGAAGCGCCTCAAGAAGGCCAACCCCCACGTCGTCATCGGCGTGCTTGGCTGCATGGCCCAGAAAGAGGGCGAGCTGATTTTCAAGCGGGCCCCCTACGTCGATATCGTCGCGGGCACCCGCCACTTCACGCGCATTGATGAATACGTGCGCCGCGTACGCGAAGGCAGGCAGCGCATCCTCGCCCTGGGCCGCGATGACGAGGTCGTCAGCGCCAAGCGCTATCGCCTGCGCGACTCGCGCCACTCCCTGCAGGTCGCTGTCATGCGCGGCTGCGACCACCACTGCACCTTCTGCGTCGTGCCCAACACACGCGGCATCGAGCAGAGCAAGCCCTTTGACGAAGTCGTCAAGGAGTGCGAGATTCTCGTGGGCGCGGGTGCCCGCGAAATCACCCTGCTGGGCCAGAACATCGACAGCTACGGCAAGCGGCTTTCGCCGCGGCGCACGCTCGCCGAGCTGCTGCACGCGGTGTCAAAGATTCCAGGGCTGGACCGCCTGCGCTTCATCACCAGCCACCCGGCAGACCTGAAGCCCGAACTGCTTGAGGCCTTCCGCGAGATTCCCAACCTGATGCCGTATCTGCACTTTCCGGCCCAGAGCGGCAGCGACCGCATCCTTCGCGCCATGCGCCGCGGCTACAGCGCCGACGACTACCTGCGGCTTGTGGACCAGGCCCGCGCCGCCTGCCCGGAAATCGGGCTGGCCGGCGACACCATTGTGGGCTTTCCCACGGAGACAGACACCGACTTCGAGCGCACGCTGGAGCTGCACCGCCGCGTCGAGTACCAGAACGCGTTCATCTTCGCCTATTCGCACCGCGCGTTTACGCCCGCGGAAAAAATGAACCTGGCCGATGACATTCCCGAAGACGTAAAGAGCCAGCGCGTGAACGAGCTGATCCGCCAGCAGCGCGAGATCAGCGCGCGGGTGCTCAAACGCTACGAAGGGCGCGTCTTGCCCGTGCTGGTGGACAGCCGCGTGAAGACGGTGGGCGCGCCGGGCGGGGGCACGACCTTTGAAGGGCGCTCACCCCAGAACAACATCGTCCACTTCGACAGCGGGCGCGACCTGACGGGAGAAATTGTAAACGTCAAGATCACCCGCACAACGGGCCAGGCGCTTTACGGCCAACTGGCCTGATCGGGTCTGACATGTCAAAGAGCGTGCCTGCGGCCCTGATGCTCTGGGGCCGCTTTGCCGGCGGCTAGGCAGCCGCCGCCGCAGGAGTGGCGATTTGAGCCTTCTCGGCCCGGGCCTTTGGCTGAGGCCGCGGAGCCGGCGGAATGGACGCGGGCTTGTTCATGGCCTGCGCCGCCACTTCGGCCTCGCGCACCAGCG
>ERZ761602.1457-NODE-1457-length-42806-cov-4.610161_pt1 | contig 42806 bp, 34 predicted proteins | sample MGYA00512165_ERZ761602 | MGnify/ENA primary metagenome ERZ761602 (study PRJEB28899, sample SAMN02445085) | bioreactor sludge metagenome | biome: EBPR sludge; isolation source: Thorneside wastewater treatment plant | place: Australia: Brisbane, Thorneside...
GTCTACGTCCTTCCCGTCTTCGCCGTCCTGGTCGCTCTCGAGGTGCTGTGGTTCCGCCGCGCCGGGCGGGACTATCCCTGGCGCGATTCGCTCGCGTCGATCGGCGTCTGGCTCGGCCGCTTCGTCGCCGGGATCGGCGGCACCGTCGTCATCGGCGCCGTCTACATGGCGGTATGGGACCTCACGCCGCTGCGCGTTCCGCTCGACAACGCCTGGAGCTGGGCGCTGCTCTTCGTCGGCCTCGAATTCCACTATTACTGGTTCCACCGCTGTTCGCACGAAATCCGCTGGATGTGGGCGACGCACAACGTCCACCATTCGGCCGAGCGGCTGCATCTCGTCGCCTCCTATCGGCTCGGCTGGACGAGCCTCGTGTCGGGCAGTTGGCTGTTCTACCTGCCGCTGGTGGCGCTCGGCTTCCATCCGGCGGCGATCCTGCTGATGCTGTCGATCAACCTCGCCTATCAGTTCTGGCTGCACACCGACGCGATCGGCAGGCTGCCGCGCTGGTTCGAATACGTCTTCAACACGCCGTCGCATCACCGCGTGCACCATGCGGTGAACCCGGCCTATCTCGACCGCAACCACGGCGGCGTCGTCATCCTGTTCGACCGCTGGTTCGGCACCTTCGCCGAGGAGCGCGCCGACGACCCCTGCCGCTACGGCCTCGTCGACCCCAATCCGAGCCGCAATCCGTTCGTGATCGCGCTGCGCGAGTGGGTGCGCCTGGGCCGCGACCTGTGGCACGCGCAAAGCTGGCGCGAGCGCTGGGCCTACGCGTTCGGCCCGCCCGGCTGGAAGCCCGAGGGCGGGCTCACGGCCGCCGAGGTGCGCCGCGCGGCGGGGTTGCCGGCGTAACGGGCGATCGCGGAACCCTCTGGCGCGGAGCCGGGGCGGCGTTCTAAGACAGCTTCAGAAGAAACGACGTCTGGGAGCCGCCATGCCCGCCCGTCTGCTCGCCCTCGTCGCGGCCGCGCTCGCGCTCGGCGCGTGCGAGACCGCCCGGAGCGTCAATCCGTTCGCCTCGAGCTCGCCGAACCAGTCGCATTGCCGCGCCGCGCTCGATTCGCTGGTCGCCGGCGAGCGCGAGCGGGTCAAGGCCTCGGTCGAGGATGTCAGCGAGCGCCCGCGCGACGCGCTGACGGCGGTGACGATCGTGTACGTGCAGGGCGAGTCGCGCCGGCTCTTCACCTGCCTCTACAATCCCGACCGCCCCGGCCAGATGGTCGCCGGCTCCTATCGCGGCCAGGCATTGACCGCGGCGCAGCTGCAGGACGTGAACGCGGCGCGCCGCTGACGCGCGCGCGCTCACACTTCCGGCAGCCGCTTCGCCAGCTCCGTCATCGTCAGCATCTCGCGCTGGGCGTCGTCGAGATACGGCACGCCGATGCCGTAGTCCTTCCAGCGCGCTCTGATCTTGGCCTCGAGCTCGGGATCGATCTTGTTGATCGGCGGGTAGCGGCGATTGCCGTATTCGGGCCGCCGCTCGAGCTCCCAGCTCCGCGTGGCGTCGATCAGCACGCGCGTCCACTCGCCGGTTCCGTATTTCGCCGGATTGGCCTTCTCGGGCGGCGTCGAGGGATCGAGCACCGAGCCGAACGTGGGTCCGTAGAACACGATGTCGCCCATGCCGGCGTTGACGCGAAACGCCATCGCCCAATCGAGCGCCACCGGGTCGCGGATGTCGACGTCTTCCTCGACCACCATCACGTTCTTCCAGAACCACTGGCCGGCCGCGGTGCCCCAGAGCGCGGCGCCGATCTGCTGCGCGTGGCCCCGATACATCTTGCGGATCTGCACGACGATGTTGACGCCGGTGGAGACCGGCGCCATCCAGCAATCCGTGACGCCGGCGACGCCGGCGTCTTCCAGCATGTTCCACGCGATCGCCGACCACGCGTAGCAGCACAGCAGCGAATCCTCGGACGGGAAGCCGGGCCGCGCGCCTTCGAGCGCGCCGCGCAGGATCGGATCGTTGCGGTGCGTGATGCAGGTCACGCGCAACACCGGCTTCGGCGAGGGCTTGCCGCCCAGATAGCCGGGATACTCGGCGAACGGCCCCTCTTCCTCGAACGTCGCCGGATCGGGGTCGATGAAGCCCTCGATGACGATCTCGGCGCTCGCCGGCACGTGCAGCGGCACGGTCTCGCAGGGCACGAGATCGACCGGGCGCCCCAGGATGGCGCCCATCATGTCCCATTCGCAGACATGCTTCGGAAACGGGCTGCCGGCGCAGAACGGCAAGACGTCGTGCCATCCGTGTGCCACCGCCACCGGCATCGGCTTCGCAGTCTCGCGCGCCTGCTGGAAATGGCCGCCCCAGCCCTGCGTCGGGATCAGCAGCTTGCCGATCTTGCGCCGGCCCAGGATCTGCCCGCGATAGAGGCCGACATTGTCGCGGCCCGTGACGCGGTCCTGCGTGACGACACCGCAGAACGTGTCGATGAACCGCCCGCCGTCGGACTTGTGCCATTTCGGCGCCGGAAAATCCCAGAGGTTGATCTCCTCGTCGGCGAGCACGTTCTCCTTCACCGGCCCGGTCTTGACGACGCGCGGCGGGATCGGCTTGCGGAACGTCTCCTTGAGGTGGCGGACGATGGCCTTGTCGGGCGTGCCGGGCGCGAGGCCCAGCAGCAGCTCGATCTGCCGCTTGTTGCCGACGCCGCACGTCATGAATTGGGTGCAGCGGCCCGTCTCGTAGTCGGCGATGCGCTCGAACAGCAGCGCCGGGCCGGCCTGCGCGAGGTTTGCGCGCGCGATCGCGCCGATCTCCTCCTCCCAGTCCACCTTGGCGCGCACGCGGCGCAGCTGGCCCGCGGCATCGAGCTCGTCGAGCCACGAGCGCAGGCTGGGGCCTTCCTGCGCCGGGCCGCCGTGCGCATCGCGTTCGCCACGCCGGCGCGGCTTGACCGAAACTTCGTTCATCCGCCCCTCCCGCAAGAGCGGGGCAGCGTAGCACGCCCGGCGACGGCATGGCATGGCAGGAAGCGGATGAGGCTGCCGCCTCGAGACCGCACGCCGCCGCGCGGCGGCCTGTTATAGTGGGCGGCCCCGGATCATCGCTCGCACCAGGAACCCATGTCGGACACACGCATCGAGTCGACTGCTGCCGCTCCGTCCGCCGCGCGCCCGTCGGCCGGAGCCCGCCCCGTCGCGGTCGGCCCGGCCGCATTCTACGCCGACGGCTATCGCCTCGCCGCCGATCTCTATCTGCCCGCCGATCGCGGTGCGGGCGAGCGCCTGCCCGCCATCGTGCTGTGCCACGGCTTCGGCGGGCTGCGCGGCTTCTGGTTCCCCGATTTCGCGCGGTTCTTCGCCTCGGGCGGCTACGCCGTGCTCGCGTTCGATCACCGCGGCATCGGCGACAGCGAAGGCCCCCGGCTTTCGCTCGACCCGTTCGGCCAGGTGGCCGACATCCGCGCCGCGCTGTCGTTCCTCGAGACGCGCGACGAAGTGGCGGCGGATCGCATGGGCCTCTACGGAATCTCGTATGGCGGCGGCAACGCCGTCTATGCTGCCGCGGTCGATCCGCGCGTCGCCGCCACGGTCGGCGTCGTGGGCTATGGCGACGGCGCCCGCTGGATGAAGAGCCTGCGCCGCGAATGGGAATGGGTGGCGTTCAAGAAGCGCCTCGCCGAGGACCATCGCCGGCGCGTGCTCACCGGCCAGGGCGGGCTCGCCGACACCTCCGAGATCCTCATCCGCGACCCCGAGGCGGAGGAGCACGAGCACGAAGCGCGCGCGCGCGACCCCAAGCGCATCACGCGCATCACGCTCGAAAGCGCCGAGAAGATCCTGGAGTTCAAGCCCGAGGCCGTCGTCCGCAACATCGCGCCGCGGCCGCTGTTCCTGATCGGCGTCGCGGACGACACGCTGGTGCCGGCCGAGGAAACCCTGAGCCTCCATGCCAAGGCGGGCGAACCGAAGACGCTCTTCATGTTCCCGCCCATCGGCCATCACGCGATCTATTACGGCGCCGAGCTGCCGCGGCTGCTCGGCATGGCGCGCGACTGGCTCGACACGCATCTGCGCCGCGGGTGACCCGCGCGGCAAGCGCCAGGGACGGCGACGGATCGCGGCGCCGCCCTCAGATCTTCTTCGTCCGCTTCTCCCAATACGGCTCCTTGAGAACGTTCTTCTGGATCTTGCCGATCGGCGTCTTCGGGAAGTCGGTGACGAACCTGACGAGGCGCGGGCGCTTGAACCGCGCGAGGTGCCGCTCGCAATGCGCCGTCACCTGCGCTTCGGTGAGCGTGGCGCCGGCCTTGAGCGCGACGTAGGCGGCCGGCAGCTCGCCGAACTGCTCGTCCGGGACGCCGAACACCGCGCATTCGGCCACCTCGGGCAGCGCGTAGATCACGCGCTCGATTTCCGACGGATAGACGTTCTCGCCGCCGGAGATCAGCATCTCCTTCGAGCGGTCGACGAGCGTGACGAAGCCGTCGGCGTCGATCGTCGCGAGGTCGCCGGACCAGCCCCAGCCGTCGCCGAGCTTGAAGAAGGCCTTCGTCTGCTCGGGCTCGTTGTAGTATTCGCGCATCAGGTTCTCGCCGCGCGAGACCACTTCGCCGATCTCACCGACGCCGACCGGCGTGCCGTCCGGCCGCACGACGCGCAGGTCGACGTTGTAGGCCTCGCGCCCGACCGCGCCGAGCTTCTTCGGCAGATTCCACCAGCGGTTCACCGCGATGACACCCATCTCGGACTGGCCGTAGATCTGCGTCAGGCGCAGGTTCGGCAGCTTCTCCATCAGCGCCTTCTGCGTCCAATCCGGCATCGGCGCGCCGGCGAAGCTCACCTTCTTCCAGGTGCGGTACGCGGCGGGATCGAACGCCGGATCTTGCACCACCTGGATGGCCTGCGTCGGCACCATGAAGTTCGCGGTCATGCCGGTGCGGCGGACCATCTCGCGGAAGCCGTCGGCGCTCCACGGCGCCAGCATCGTGACCGTGGCGCCGGCCAGCATCGCCGGCTGGAACATGATGTTGAGCGCGGCGACGTGGAACATCGGCGTGACGACGCCGACGACGTCGCGTTCGTCGATCGCTTCCTCGACCATGACCGTGTGCGCGGTGACGGCGCGCGCGCGGTGGGTCGCGAGCACGCCTTTCGGCCGGCCGGTCGTGCCGCCGGTGTAAGTCATGCAGAACGGATCGTCCTCGCTCATCGCCACGCCCGGCTCCTCCGCGGAATGGCCGGCGATGAAGTCGGCGAGCAGAGGGGCGCCGAGCTTCGCGGAGCCGAGCGCCACCAGCGTCTTGAGCCGCGGCAGCTTCGCGCGCACCGCGGCTACCTTGTCGGCGAATACGTCTTCGAAGATCAGCAGCTCGACGTCGGCCTTGTCGAGCACGAAGGCGAGCTCGTCGGGCGCGTAGAGCACCGAGACATTGACGAGCACGCAGCCGCTCTTGGCGACGCCGAAGAAGACGACGGCGTAGTCGGCGCGGTTGCGCGACAGCATGCCGACCTTGGCCTGGCGCGGCAGGCCGGCGGCGCGCAGCGCATGCGCGAGCCGGTTCGCCGCGGCGTCGAGATCGCGATAGGACAGCGCCGTGTCGTTCCAGAGAATCGCCGCCTTCGCCGGATGGCGGTGGGCGGCGCGGCGCAGCATGTCGCCCGTCAGCATGTCTCCTCCCTCTATTGAACGATCGTTCAAACTTCTGTTGCCAGTCCCGGCGCGGCTCTTTTATGCTTTCGGTTCGAGGGAGGAAATGCCGTGCATACAGCCTATGACATCCTGAAGCTCGCGAGCCGCCGCGCGCCCGACCGGCTCGCACTGGTCGACGACCTCTCGCCGCGCGCCTTCACCTTCGCGCAGCTCATCGCCGAGCTCGATACCGTGGCCGCGGGCCTCGCCGCGCGCGGCGTCGGGCGCGGCACGCGCGTCGCGACCGTGCTCAACAACTGTCTCGAGCACGCGCTGGTGCTGATGGCGCTGCAGCGACTCGGCGCAGTGCCGGCCCTCCTGAACTTCCGCCTGACCCCGCCCGACATCGCGAAGCTGATCCAGCACGGCGGGCTCGAAGGCGCGGTGATCCCCGCGAATGCCGATCTCGCCGCGGCCGTGAAGGCTGCGCTGCCGGCGGGCGCGCCGCTCCTGGCGGTCGGCGACGGCCCGCGCCGCGCGGTCGACGGCGCCGAGACTTTCGCCGCCTGCCGCGGCGACGCCAGGACGTTGCCGCCGGCGCCGAAGCCGGCGCCGGAGGACCCCGGCTTCATCTTCTACACCTCGGGCACGACCGGGCTGCCGAAGGGCGCGATCGTTCCCCACCGCGCCGCCGAGCCGCGCGTGCTATGGATCGCGACCCAGGCCGGGCTGCGCCACGGCGGGCACAACCGCACGCTGGCCTTCATGCCGATGAGCCACTGCATCGGATTTTACGGCGTCGTGCTCGTCACCTGGGCGATGGACGGCACGGTGTATCTGCAGACGCAGTTCAACCCGGTGGACGCGGTGAAGCGCATCGAGGCGAACAAGATCAGCTACCTGTTCGCCGTCCCGACGCTGCTTCACGCGGTGACGCAAGCGCCGAACTACAGGGCCGAGGCGATGCAGTCGCTGCGCCTCGTCAATTTCGGCGGCGGCGCGATGCCGCCCGAGCTGTTCGAGCACATGCAGGCGAACTGGCCCGGCTGCACGCTGCGGCACATCTACGGCACCACCGAGACCATGTGCTCGGGCTACAACCCCGAGCCGCGGGGCGACGCGCTCGCGACGCTTGGTCCCGGCTATTACACCGTGACGCGCGTCGTGAAGCTCGGCGGCGGCCCCGGCGACGAGGTGGCGGAAGGCGAGGAAGGCGAGCTCATCGCCGATGCCCAGGTCGACACGATTTTCCTCGGCTATCTCAACCGGCCCGACGCCACGGCCGAGAAGATCCGCGAGGGCTGGTACTTCACCGGCGACGTGGTGCGGCGCGAGCCCGGCGGCATGTGGACGCTGATGGGCCGAGTCGACGACATGATCCGGTCGGGCGGCGAGAACATCCATCCCGAGGAAATCGAGGACACGCTGAAGACGCATCCCGGCGTGGCCGAATCCTCGGCGATCGCGCTGCCCGACGCGCGCTGGGGCCAGATCGCCGTGGCCTGCATCGTGAAAAAGGACCCGGCGGCGGACGGCGCCGTCCTGGCCGCTTCGCTCGACTCGCATTGCCGCGCCTCGGCGCTCGCCGCGTTCAAGCGCCCGCGCGCCTATTTCTTCGTCGACACGCTGCCGCGCAACGCCGCGGCCAAGGTGCTGCGCCGCATCCTGCGCGACCAGGCGGTGCGCGCGCGCGACGCGGGCGCCGCGAATTTCGTCGCGCCGGGCGAGAAGAAGGCGGGCGCGTAGCGACGCATGGCGGAGTTCTTGCGGCGGCATCGCACCCGGTGCCGCGCCGGTGATAGACTGCGGCCGCCGAAGCCCTCCAACGGATTCGACGGATGAACGGTTCCCTGAGCGACATTCTCGTCGTCGCCATCGACCAGGCGGTGGCGGCGCCCTATTGCACCTCGCGCCTCGCCGACGCCGGTGCGCGCGTCATCAAGGTCGAGCGGCCGGGCGGCGATTTCGCGCGCCATTACGACACGGTGGCCGGCGGCCTCTCCGCCTATTTCGTCTGGCTGAACCGCGGCAAGGAGAGCATCGTCCTCGACGTGAAGCGGCCCGACGACGCGGCGCTGCTCCGCCGCATGCTCGCGAAGGCCGACGTGTTCGTGCAGAACCTCATTCCCGGAGCGGCCGCGCGCCTCGGCTTCGGCGGCGACGAGCTGCGCGCGACGAATCCGCGGCTCGTCACCTGCGACATCTCCGGCTACGGCGAAGACGGGCCCTATGCCGAGATGAAGTCCTACGACCTGCTGATCCAGGCCGAGACCGGCCTCGCCTCGATCACCGGCCGCCCCGAAGGGCCGGGGCGCGTCGGCGTCTCGGTCGTCGATGTCGCCGCCGGCATGTACGCCTACATGGGCATCTTGGAAGCGCTGCTCGAGCGCGCGCGCACCGGGCGCGGCAAGACGATCAAGGTCTCGCTGTTCGACGCGATGGCCGACTGGATGACGGTTCCGCTGCTCTATCAGGAGCACACCGGCAAGGCGCCGCCGCGCGTCGGGCTCGCGCACCCCTCGGTGCAGCCCTATGGCCTCTACGACTGCGCCGACGGCCAGATCGTGATCTCCGTCCAGAACGACCGCGAATGGGAGCGCTTCTGCCGCCGCGTGCTCGGGCGCGATGCGCTCGTCGACGATCCGCGCTTCAACCAGATGCCGGGGCGCGTCGCGAACCTGCCGGCGCTGAACGCGATCATCGCGCCGATCTTCGCGGCGCTGCCCCGCCGATATCGCCTATGGCGCGCTCAACACGGTCGCCGATCTCGCGAAGCATCCGCAGCTTCGCCGCGTCGCGCAGCCGACCGAGCGCGGCGAGCTTGCGCTGGTCGCCTCCCCGATCCGCCGGGGTCCGACGCCGGCGCGCTACAAGCCGATCCCCGCGCTCGACGAGCACGGCGCGGCGCTGCGGCGGGAATTCGCCGCCTAGCCCGCTCGGCGGACCTACAAGTGCGCCGAGCCGCCGTCGACGACGATGGTCTGGCCGGTGATGAAAGAAGCCGCATCCGAGGCGAGGAACAGAACCGCGCCCACCACGTCTTGGGGCTGCTCGCGGCGCGGAATGCATTGGCCGCGCGTGACCACGGTCCAGATCGCCTCGTCGGTGCCCGCCGAGCCTTCGGTGTCGGTGAGGCCGGGCATCACCGCGTTCACCGTGACGTTCTCGGCGCCGAGCTCGCGAGCCATCGCGCGGGTCATGCCGAGGATCGCGGCTTTCGAGGTGACGTAGTGCGTGAAGCCGGGGCGGCCGAGCGGCACCGTGCTCGACGAGACGTTGACGATGCGGCCCCAGCGGCGCTCGAGCATGTGCGGCAGCACGGCCCGCGCGCAGAGATAGGAGCCGGTGACGTTCACGTCGATGAGCCGGCGCCATTCCGCCACCGGTATCTTGTCGAAGCGCTTGCGGCCGAGACCGGCATAGAGCGCCGCGTTGTTGACGAGGATGTCGACCGGCCCCAGCGCCGCGCGCACCGCCGCCGCCATCGCCGCCACGGCCGCCTCGTCGGCGATGTCGCCGGGCACGGCGAGGGCGCGGGCGCCCGTGCGCGCGATCTCGTCCGCGGCGTGCGCGCTCGCGGCGGGGTCGATGTCGTTCACGGCCACCGCGGCGCCCGATGAAGCGAACGCCCGCGCATAGGCCAGGCCGAGCCCGCGGCCCGCGCCGGTGACGAGCACGGTCTTCCCGGATAGATCGACTTTGAGTGCCGCCGTCATGGGTCTCCTCCCTCCGTTGCCCGTATTCTAGCGCACGCGCCGGCTTCCGGCGCCCGCCGCGGCGGTGGTATCTACCCTGCAAGAATGGAGGAACCGCCATGAAGGGCTTCACGTTTCAGACGACGCGCCAGATCGTGTCGGAGCCGGGCGCCGCGGCGCAGATCGGCGCGCTGATGAAGGGCCTCGGCGCGGCGCGCGTTCTGGTCGTGACCGACGCCGGCATCGTCAAGGCGAAGCTGCTCGACGCGGCGCTGGCGAGTCTCCGCGCGGCGGGCATCGCGCACGAGATCTATACCGACGTCGTCGCCGACCCGCCCGAAGCGATGGTCCTGGCGGCCGTGGAGGCCGGGCGGCGCTTCGGCGCCGACGGCGTGCTCGGCTTCGGCGGCGGCTCGTCGATGGACACGGCGAAGCTCGTCGCCTTTCTCCTGAAGTCCGCGCAGACGCTCGGCGAGATCTACGGCATCGGCTTCTGCAGGGGCTGGCGGCTTCCGCTCGTGCTCGTGCCAACGACGGCGGGCACCGGCTCGGAGGTGACGCCGATCTCGATCGTGACCACCGGCGCGTCGGAGAAGAAGGGCGTGGTCTCGCCGCAGCTCTTGCCCGACGCCGCGGTGCTCGACGCCGATCTCACGCTCGGCCTGCCGCGCCACGTCACCGCCGCCACCGGCATCGACGCCATGGTCCACGCGATCGAGGCCTTCACGAGCCGGCACAAGAAGAACCCGATGTCGGACACGCTGGCCAAGGAGGCCCTGCGCCTGCTCGCCGGCAACATCCGCGCCGCGTGCTTCGACGGCGGCAACCGCGAGGCCCGCGCCGGCATGCTGCTGGGCGCGATGCTCGCCGGCATGGCCTTCACCAACGCGCCTGTGGCCGCCGTGCACGCGCTCGCCTATCCGGTGGGCGGGCATTTCCACGTGCCGCACGGGCTTTCCAATTCGCTGGTGATGACGCACGTGATGAGCTTCAACGCGCCGGCCGCCGCCGCGATGTATGCGGAGCTCGCGCCGATCGTGTTCCCGAAGGCCGGCGGCGCCACCGACGCGGCCAAGGCGGAGGCGATGATCGACGGCCTCGCCGCGCTGATCGCGGAAATCGGCCTCGAGACGAAGCTCGCCCAGGTCGGCATCAGCCACAATCACGTGCCGATGCTGGCCGAAGACGCGATGAAGCAGACGCGATTGCTGGTCAACAATCCGCGCGAGGTGGCGTATGCGGACGCCGTCCGCATCTACGAGGCGGCGCTGTAGCGCCGCGCCGGCGCCGCGTCAGGCCAGCGTCATCCGCGCGCGGATCGCGCTCACGACCTGATCGGAGGGGCGGACGGTGGCGACGAGCAGCATGTCGCAGGCGGCGCCGGCGCCGCTCGAGAGCGGCAGCATCAGCCGCGTGAACGCGAACGCCTTGCCCTCGACCACCGCGGCGACGCGCTGATAGATCGGTGCCGACCGCGCCATCGCGGCGGCGATCTGCTCGACGAGATGATCGCGATACCACGAGGGCCGCACGTCCTCGATGAACGCGCCGCGCACGATGCCGAAATCCCGGTTTTCCATGTCGGAGCCGCAGAGCCGGATGCGGTGTCCGCGCCGCGGCGCGCCCACGCGCTCGAGGAGCGCGGTGTGCTCGAGAGCCTTGGCGAAGCGCTCGGGCCGGAGCTCACCGCTCGGCAGCACCGCGCGCCCGGCGGCGGCGTCGCGCCAATAGTCGCGCAACACCGAAAGCGGCGGCTCCTGGATCGTGTCGAGCGGCCGGTCTTCGGCGCTCAGCCTTCCGTTCACCATGTCGACGTCCTCGCCAGCCGATCCGCGGCCGAGGCGTTCTCGGCCGGCAACCGGCTGTGCGCGCACCCGGGCCGCGTGGCCCGGCCAACGGCAGATTCGCGGAGAGTTTTCTCGATGGCGCGCCCTTTGCGCTTCGGCTATCCGCCGATTGCCATCCGCGCCGCCGCCCTCGCCGGGCCCGGCGCTCTCCAGTTGTCCGTGACGGAGGATTATCGCCTTTTGCAGTCGCCCTGCAAGACGTTCATCGGCCTCTACCCCCAGATGCGGCGCGCGACCTCCGCGACCAGTCCGAGCTTCTTCCGCTCGTCGGCGAGCGTGATCGGGTTGCCGCCGACGCTCGAAGCGAAGCCGCATTGCGGGCTCACCGAGAGGCGGTCGAGCGGCACGATCTTCGCCGCCGCCTCGACGCGGCGCACCAGATCGTCGGCCGACGGCGTCTCGGGCGTCTTGGTCGAGACGAGGCCGAGGACGACGCGCTTGCCGGGCGCCAGCGCCGCGAGCGGCGCGAAATCGCCGGACCGCTCGCTGTCGTATTCGAGGAAGAACGCATCGACCGCGGCGCGCCCGAACAGCTCGTCGGCCACCGGCGCGTAGCCGCCCGCCGCCATCCACTGCCCCTTGTAGTTGCCGCGGCAGAGATGGAGGCCCACCGTCATGCCGTGCGGACGCTCGCCGAGCGCGCCGTTGATGAGATCGACGTAAAGGCGGATCACCGCCGCGGGGTCTTCGCCGCGCGCCGCGATCTGCGCGCGCACCGCGGGATCGCACAGCATCGCGAGCGGCACCTCGTCGAGCTGAACGTAAGTGCAGCCCGCGTCGGCCAGCGCGCGCAACTCGGCGCGATACACGGCGACGAGGTCGTCGTAGAGCGACTCGAGGCGCGGATAGACCTTGCGGTCGGCGGCCTCGGCGCCGCGATAGAACAGCATCGCCGACGGCGTCGGCATCGTGACCTTCGGCGTGTGCGCCGTGTGCGCGCGCACGAAGCGGAAATCGTCGACGGTGATCGACCCGGTGCGCCGCACCTTGCCGTGCGCGTGCGGGCACTCCCAGGCGCCGTGATCGCCCTGAAAGCGGAACAGCGAAGGCTTGGTCGAGAGGCCTTCCACCGCCTGCACGAAGCCGAGGAACCAGGAGCCGCGGCGGAACTCGCCGTCGGTGATCGCCTCCATGCCCGCCTCTTCCTGCAGGCGGATCGCCTCGACGACGCAGCGGTCCGTGATCGCCGCCAGCTCGGCGTCGCCGATCTTGCCCTCGGCGCGCGCGCGGTGCGCGGCGCGAAGCTCGGGCGGACGCAGCAGGCTGCCGACATGTTCGGCGCGGAAGGGCGGACGGACGTCGGTTTTGTGCGAGGTCATTTTTCTAATATCCATTAGAATTCGCCTTCGACATAGCACGGTGCGATCCGCGCTGTCCACCCTGCGAACAATACGTACCGCGGCGATTGCAGGCGGGCGGAGCGCCTTGCCGCGCCGCAACGCGCCGATTAGCTTGCGCGCCTGTTGCACCGCAGAGACACCGGAGGACGATCCATGCAACGCACGATTCTCGCCGCCGCGGCCGCGGCCGCTTTCGCCGCCACGCCCGCCTTCGCGCAGGAGCTGCGCATCGGCTTTCTCAACACGACGACCGGCGGCGGCGCGCTGATCGGCAAGCACATGGAAAGCGGCTGGAAGCTCGGGCTCGAGCATCAGGGCTGGACGAAGGACGGCGACAAGCTGGGCGGCGTCGCGACCAAGGTCTTCTACGCCGACGACCAGGTGAAGCCCGACGTCGGCCTCAAGGAGGTCGAGAAGTTCCTGAAGCAGGACAAGGTCCAGATCGTCGCCGGCGTGATCTGGTCGAACGTGATGATGACGATCCAGAAGCCGATCTTCGACGCGAAGGTGGTGATCGTCGGCACCAATGCGGGGCCCTCCCCGCTGGCGGGCCCACTGTGCAATCCGCTGATGGTCTCGACATCGTGGGCCAACGACGACAACCACGAGGCGGCCGGCGAGCTGGTGCAGCGCGAGGGCGTCAAGACCGTCGTGGCGCTGGCGCCCAACTATCAGGCCGGCAAGGACAGCATCGCCGGCTTCTCGCGCTTCTACAAGGGCAAGATCGTCGAGACGATCTACTACAAGCTCGGCGAGAGCGACTTCCAGGCCGACCTCGCCAAGGTGCGCGCGCTCAAGCCCGAGGCGGTGTTCCTGTTCGCGCCGGGCGCCATGGGCATCGCGTTCGTCAAGCAGTGGGCGGCGTCGGGCCTCAGCAAGGAGATGAAGCTCTATTCGGCCTTCACCGTCGACTACGTGACGCTCGGCGCGATGGGCGATTCGGCTCTCGGCGCGATCGTGCCGACGATGTGGAACAACGACATCGCCAACCCGAAGAACGAGAAGTTCGTCAAGGACTACATGGCGAAATTCGGCCACATGCCGTCGAACTTCGCGGCGCAGGCCTACGACGCGCCGGGCGCGATCGCGGCGGGCGTCAAGGCTGCGGGCGGCAAGGTGGACGACACCGCCGCGCTGGCCAAGGCGATGCGCGCGGCGCCGCTCGATTCGGTGCGCGGCAGCCTCAAGCTCAACGTCAACGGCTTCCCGATCCAGCCTTTCTACAAGGCCGTGGTCGTGAAGGACGCCGGCGGCAAGATCGCGATGAAGATCGAAGGCAAGATCTGGGAGCGCCCCGACACGATGTCGGAGAAGTGCCCGGCCGATAAGCGGAACTGAGCGCCGCCCCGCGGCACGGACGGAGAAGCCCCGCCTCGGCGGGGTTTTTTCGTTGCGGCGGACCGAATGCGACTCCGCCTTGCCGGTCCGCGCCGCCTATGTAATTCTTCTTAGCCGGGGGATAGGGAGCCGGAGAATGCTTGCTTGGGCGGGGCGTTTGGCCGCGGTCGTGTTGGCGACCTCGAGCATGGCCGGAATCGCCATGGCGCAGCAGTGGAGTCAGCCCTGCCCGCCCTACTATCCAATCCGCGCGGTCGGCGCTGCCTGCACCGGCGACTATGTGCCGATCATGGGCACCAACGCCTGCTGCAAGGCCGCGCCCAGCACCAACACGCGGCGCGGCTCGATCCCCTCGCAGCGCTACGATACAAGAACGACTCCGGGCCAGATCGGCGCCGCGATCGGCATCGCCGGCGCGCTGCTCGGCATCATCGCCGAGCTCGTCGACATGTTCGGTTCGGACCCGGCGTCGTCGGCTCCTTCGACTCCCGACTACTCGGGCGAGCGCAACCAGATGCTCGGCGATGCGGCGCGGCTCAACCGCGAAGGCATCGCGCTGATGCGCGCCGGCGAGGACCGCACGGCTGCGCAGTATTTCAAGCGCGCGCTCCAGGCCGCGCAAGAGGCGGGAGACGCGGCGGCGGCCGAGGAATACACGCGCAATCTCTACAACGTGCTGGCGCAATCCGAGCTCAAGGAAGCGATCCGCCTCGACCAGGAGGGTTTCTTCTCCGAGGCGTCGCGGCGGCTGGCCGTCGCCCACAATTACGCGCGCAAGGCCGATCGAGTGGATCTGGCGGAGCGGATCGAGAAGGTGCGGCAGCAGGTCTACGACAAGATCGAAAAACTCCCGGCGTCGCAACGGAAAGAAATCAAGAAAACTACCGAGTGCGTTCTCATCAACGGCCAGCACATCTGCACCGAGGGCGACAGCAACACCTATCGATGAAGAGGTCCCTGCCTTCGATCGCCGGCGCGCTGGCTATCTCGCTTCCGGCGGCGCCGCTGCAAGCGCAAGGATTCGATATCCTCGGCAAGGGCATCGAACTGTCGGGAGGAAGCGAGCGTACCGTTTCCGTGCAAAGCAACGGCACGAGTGAGGTCAAGACCAAAGTCCAATCCAGGCCCTATCAATTCAAGCCCGTCGGCGATTTCATCGTCGCGGGCTGGACGGACGGCAGATGCAACGTCAACGGAGTGCCGACGCCAACGGGGATCGTCTATTCGAAACGCCGCGCGCACGCCGCCCACATCGTCTGCGACCCGATCCGCAAGGGGACGCGGTCGAAATACGAGGAAACGAAAACGACGGTCGAGTTTCAATCGAAGGCCAGCGTGGCGGGCGGCGTGGTCACGTTCGAGGTGCATTACAACGCCAAGAGCGATTATGTGACAGTCGAGGGCGAACACAGCTCGGGCTTCACTCAAGCCACAACCGGCCGCTCGCTGATACGCGTGCGTATTCGGGGCGGAACGTGCGAAGTCGTCGAGCACCTCACCCTCTATCGGGCACGTTCGGACGTTCACCTGACGAGCGGAGCAACCTCCTGGACCGATATCACCGAGACGTTCGTCAACGACCCGCCCGAGACATGCCGGTTCGTCGAGTGACACGCCGGGAGCGCCGTTGGACGGGATTCATGGCGCGCGCTGCTCGTTTCGCGGTGCCGGATTCGGCCTGTCGCGATGCGCTCGGAATCTTCCTGCGCTCCGCGATGGCGGGGGCGGCTCTTGCCGTCGCGCCACCCGCCGCGGCGCAAGGCTTCGAGATCCTCGGCAAGGGCGTGGAAATTTCGGGCGGAACCTACCGGCTGCGCCGCACGGCGGAGGACGGCACCGTCGAGAACGCGTCGAGCGCGGCCCGATCCTATCGCTTCCGGTCCATCGGCAACTTCATCGTCGGGAGCTGGCTCGACGGCGGCAAGGAGCCCACCTGCCCGATCAACGGCGTGCCGACGCCGCGGGCGACCGTCTATTCGAAGCGCGGGACACATTCCGCCCAATACACCTGCGACCCCGTGCGCGAGGGCACGCCCTCCAAGTACACCGAGGAGCGGTGGACTTACGGCTTCCAGAGCAAGGCCAGCGCCGACGGATTCACAGTCGTGCTTTCGGCCTCGCATGTCACAAGCCGCACCATCATGTCGACCGGCGGCGGCTTCTCCGCGCGCTCCACCCAGGCGGCGAAGGGCAATACGCGCTTCCGCCTGCGCATCCGCGACGGTGCCTGCCAGGTCCTCGAGCGGACCGAAGTCTTCGAGACGCGCGCCGTCGTCGACAACACGAGCGGGAACAAAGAGCGGATGCGACTCGACTTCGCCTACGTGAACGATCCGCCGGCGAACTGCCGCCTGCTCGATTGAGGCGAGCGATGAGGACAATTCGACAGAGTATCGCCCCCGCAGCGTTGACGTTCGCGTTCGCGATCGACCCGGCAGTGGCGAAGGGCTGAGAAATGTTGGGCAAGAGCAATCGAGATTGCGGGACGGCGCATTTGCGCCGGCCGAGACGCCGATCGATGCGAGGGAGCGGCGCCCGCTTGCCGGTTTTCGACGTCTGCGCTCGCCTTGGTGCGTGCGCGGCAGTTCCTGCCTCGTTGATGCTGTTCGCTTTCGCGCCGAAGGCCGGCGCTCAAGACCTGAGGTTTCTCGGCAAAGGCGTCGAGGTGTCGGGCGGCACCTACCACCAGCGCACCGAATACGACGATGGCAGGGTCGAGAGCGACCGATGGGATGCCGGAATATATCGCTTCACGCCGTTGGGCGCGCTCGTCGTCGGCATCGCCCCGAGGCCCGCCGACGTCGCTGGGGACTGCCGGGTCAATGGCACGCCGACGCCCGTCGGAATCGTTTTTTCCACAAAGGGCACCCATTCAGGGCAATACACTTGCGATCCATTTCGCGAAGGCACTCAATCGGAGTGGAAGGAAAGCCGTACAAGCAGGGACTTTCAATCCAAAGTCAGCGTCGCCGGAAATACGGTAACATTCGAGGCGACATACAGGACCTTCAGGAATTTTCGAAATTATTTCGCGACCACGGGCAGAACTCTCGGCCACCAAGCCACGATGACCGGTCGGTTCCGATACGTTCTGCGCATTCAGGGCCGAACCTGCCGCGTGGTCGAGCACTCAGAAAGATGGAGCGCCGAGGTCAACCTGCAGCAGGCGGATCACCACGAGCGGATGCGCATGTCGACAGTGTTCGCTGCGGAACCGCCGCCCAACTGTAAGTTTCTCGATTGAGCCGGCGTCACGATTGCGGCGCCAGTGCCTTATCCCGTACCAGGCACAGCGCCGCCCTTCGCTTCGCCCTGCATTCGCCCGATACTGGCGGCCTTGCCGGCATCCGGCGTTCGGGATTCGCCACATGAAACTGCTCGTCGATACCGAGAAACTCGAGGCCCTGGGCACCGTGACGGCGGCGCAGGCCGCCGCGATCCGGCGCGCCGGCGCGGCCGAGACCGTGTCGCTGGCCGTCAACGCCATCCTGTCGCTCGGCGTGATCGCCGTCGTGGCGGGCGTGATCGCGTTGCAGCCGGGCACCGGGGCGATGGCCGTGCTGGGCGGCGGCCTCGCGCTCGCCGGACTTCTGATGCGGCTGCTGCGAACCGAGAGCTTCGGCTTCCTGGGCGGCGCGCTGCTGCTGGTCGGCGCGCTGCTGCACGGCGCCGCCGCACTGGCCGAATTCCAGGGCGGCATGGCGGCCTTCGCCTATGTCGCCGCGCTCTATTTCGCGTTCGGCGCGCTCGCGCGCCAGGGGCTGCTGATCGCGCTCTCGGTCTTCGCGCTGGCGGGGCTGCTCGGGAGCAGCACCGGCTATTGGCACGCGAGCTATGGCCTGTGGGTGCGCGAGCCGACCATCACGATCGCGGCGTTCGGCCTGCTCGCCGCGGCGGCGCTGGCGGCGGCGCCGAAGCTCGGCGCCGCCTACCGTCGCCTTGCGCAAGTCTTCGCGGCGATCTGCGTCGTGTGGGCGAATTTCGGCTTCTGGGTCGGCTCGCTCTGGGGCGACCATCCCGGCTCGTCATGGACGCGCGCCGAGCTGATCTACGGCGATACCCATGTCGCCGACCGCTACCAGCGCCTCCAAGAGTGGTACGCGCAGGCGCTCAAAATTCCCGCCGAAATCTTTGCGATCGGCTGGGCGGCGGCCCTGCTCGGCTTCGGCGCCTGGGCGGCGGCGAACAACCGGCGCGGCCTCGTCAACGCGGCCGCCACCTTCGCCTCGATCCATTTCTTCACGCAGTGGTTCGAGCGGCTCAAGACTTCGCCTGAATCCGTCATTGCCGCTGGAGCGCTCGCCGTCGCGCTGGCGTTCGCCCTCTGGCGCTACAATCAGAAGGCGGCGGCCGCCGCGTAGGTCCTTGCCGTCAGGCGCCGCTACTCGGCTGGCTGGGCCTGCGCCTCTTTCGCCAGCGCCTGCTCGATCATCTTCCGGGCGGAGACGCCGCCGGCGTCGCAGTTGGTGGCGAGGAGCGGGCGCCGCAGCGGATCGTTGTCGATGCGCTTCTGCTGCTCCTCGAGAATCGCGCAGTCTTCCTGGAAGATGTTCGTGATCTGCCCGTGGATGACGTTCGACAGAGCGGCATCGCCCACCTCGAAACAGCGCGATATCGCCCAGAAATAGTGCGTGCTGCGCTCGGTTTCGGGCGTCATCGCGTTCTGGACCATCCAGTTGAGCCCGCGCGCGCGGTCTTTCGTGTCGGCGGGAACGCCGCCGGCATCGATGCGAATGTGCGCCGGCAGGTCGAAATAGATATGTTGCCAGCGGTCGATCGTCGTGAGGCCCCGCAGCTTCGCGAACAGCGGCGGCGCGGGAATATCCGGCATCAGGCGCGTGACCTTCACCTTGCCGTTCTCCATCGTCGTCGTGATCGGCGTCTCCGCCACCGCCGTCTGCCCGATCGAAGTCGGGTGGACGAAGGTTTCGTGCGTGAGGTCCATCAGATTGTCGACGACGAGGCGATAGTCGGCCTTGACGTGCGTGTAGCCGAAGACCGGGTCCCAGCCCGGCTCTTCGTTCCAGTGATAGTCGTGGATCAGCGCGGGATCGGCCTTGGCCGCGTCACCCATCCAGATCCACGCCCAGCCGTGCTTCTCGGCCATTGGGAAAGTGCGTGCCTTAAGCCGCGGCGGGATCGATTCCTGCCCCGGAACGCGGACGCACTTTCCGTCGGCGGCGAAATCCATCCCGTGATACGGGCACTGCACCACGTCGCCGATCAGCTTGCCGCGCGAGAGCGGCGCGGCGCGATGCGGGCAGCGGTCTTCCATTGCCACCGGCGCGCCGGCCTCGGTGCGGTAGAGAATCAGCGGCTCGCTGAGGATGGTGCGCGCGGTGAGCGCGCGGCCGAGTTCCTTGGCCGTCGCCGCGACATACCACTGGTTCCTGAGAAACATCGCACGCCTCCCGAATGCGTCCGCCGGCCGCTTGGGCCGGGCGCGCCGTCGATCGTCAGCATACTGACCAAAAGAGGCCGTTCAAGCGGCCCGCGCGCGCGACCGCCATACCGGAACGTGGGTAATTTTACGAGCTCGTAAAAAAATGGCGGGGTGCGCGGGACGCGGCCGATCGCCTCTTCGCGCGCCGCCCGCGCCGTCGTATATTTCGCCGGCCCGCTCGAACGGCCGCATGACGCGGACGAAGAGCGCCGGCGAGGGAGGACACGACATGCTGAAGTACGGCCTGGCGGCCATGGCCGCCGCCGCGGCGCTGGCCGCCGCCACCGGCGCGCCGGCGCAGGAACTGCGCATCGGATTCATCAACTCGGATTCGGGTCCCGGCGCGCTGATCGGCAAGCACTTGCGCAACGGGTGGACACTGGGCCTCGAGCATCAGGGCTGGAAGCAGGACGGTGACAAGCTCGGCGGCGTTCCCACGCGCATCGTCTACGGCGACGACCAGTCGGCCAAGGTCGACATCGGCCTCAAGGAGGCCGACAAGATGATCAAGCAGGACAAGGTACACGTCGTCGCCGGTATCATCTGGTCGAACGTGATCATGGCGGTGTCGAAGCCGGTATTCGAATCGAAGGTGATGCTGCTCAGCACCAATGCCGGCCCCTCGCCGCTCGCCGGCGAGATGTGCAATCCGCTGTTCGTCTCGTCGTCGTTCATGAACGACGGCAATGCCGAGGCGACCGGCGAGATGGCGACGAAAGACAAGATCCAGACCGTCGTCGCGATGGCGCCGAACTACCAGGCCGGCAAGGACAACGTCGCCGGCTTCCAGCGCACCTTCAAGGGCGGCAAGGTCGTTGAGACGATCCTGTTCAAGGTGAACGAGTCGGACTACCAGGCCGATCTTGCCAAGGTCCGCGCGCTCAAGCCGCAGGCGGTGTTCATCTTCGCGCCCGGCGCGATGGGCGTCGCGTTCATGAAGCAGTGGGCGACTTCGGGCCTCAGCAAGGACGTGAAGCTCTATTCGATCTACACGATCGACGGCGTGACGCTGCCCGGCATCGGCGAGGCCGCGATCGGCGCGACCGAAGCCGGCCACTGGAACCCCAATCTCGACAATCCGAAGAACAAGGCCTTCATCAAGGACTACATGGCGAAATTCGGCCATATGCCGTCCTATTTCGCGGTCCAGTCTTACGATGCGCCCGCGCTCATCGCGAAGGGCGTCCAGGCGACCGGCGGCAAGCTCGACGACATGGCCGCGGTGGCGAAGGCGATCCGCAAGGGCGGCATGGATTCGCCGCGCGGGCAGATCAAGTACAACGTGAACGGCATGCTGATCCAGCCCTACTGGCGCCTCAACGTGATCAAGGGCGCGGACGGCAGGCCGGAGATCAAGGGCGCCGAGCAGATCATGATGCGGCCCGACTCGTTCTGGGAGAAGTGCCCGGCCAACATGCGCATCTGAACGGCGCGTGCCCGTCGGGCATCGCGCGGGATCGCCAAGCCTCCCGGCTTGACAGCGCGCTTCGGCGGACCGTTTGATGCCGGCGAGATGGCATGCGGGCCGCGTGCGATCTCGTCTCGGGCGGCGATGCCGTCGGCCGTGGCCTCGGCGAACGGCGCCGCGGGCGGTACGCGCATCCAATCCAGCGAGGAACGTATCCCGTCCAGCGCCGCCGTCGCCGGCGTGCCGGACTTTTTCGACCGAGGAGAACCGCAATGTTGAGGATCGTGCTGATGGCCGGAACGGCGCTGGCGGCGGGGTTGCCGGCGGCGATGGCCCAGGAATTCAAGGTCGGCTTCATCACCACGCTGTCCGGCCCCGGCGCCGGGCCCGGCACCGAGATGCAGAAGGGATTCCAGATCGGCCTCAAGCACGAAGGCTGGTCGAAGGACGGCGACAAGCTGGCCGGCGTTGTCACCAAGGTGATCTTTGGCGACGACCAGCAGAAGACCGACGCCGGCGTGCGCGAGGCCGAGAAGCTGCTCGACCAGGAGAAGGTGCACGTGCTGGCCGGCATCGTGTGGTCCAACGTGGCGCTCGCGGTTTATCCCAAGGTGATCGCCAAGGGCCTGCCCTACGTCATCACGAACGCCGGCGCCTCCCAGTTTGCGGGCGAGATGTGCCACCCGCTGCTGACCTCGACCTCGTGGAACAACGATCAGATTCCCGAGGCGCTCGGCCAGCGCATGAACCAGGACAAGATCGAATCGATCTTCATGCTCGCGCCGAACTACCAGGCCGGCAAGGACATGATCGCGGGCGTGAAGCGCACCCTCAAGGGCCCGAAGATCGTGGGCGAAGACTATTTCAAGCTCGGCGAGACCGACCACCAGGCCAGCATCTCGAAGGCGCGCGCCTCGGGCGCCAAGGCCGTGTTCATCTTCGCGCCGGGCGGCATGGGCGTCGCGTTCTTCAAGAATTGGGCCGCGGCCGGCGCCGGCAAGGACATGAAGCTCTACACCGCGTTCACGGTGGACTGGTCGACGCTGCCCGCCATCGGCGACGCGGCGGTCGGCACCTATCACACGATGTATTGGAACGTCGATATCGACAACGCGGCCAACAAGGCGTTCGTCAAGGATTTCGCGGCCGCCAACGGCCGCAATCCCTCGCACTATGCGGCGCAGGCCTATGACGGCGCGCGGATCATCGCGGCCGGCCTCAAGGCGACGGGCGGCAAGTTCGACGACGGCCCGGCGCTCGCCAAGGCGATTCGCAAGGCCAAGTTCGAGTCGGTGCGCGGCCCCTTCGCCTACAACGTGAACGGCATGCCGATTCAGAACATCTACCTGCGCGAGGTCGTGAAGGGCGCGGACGGCAAGGCGGCGATCGTCACGCGCGGGGCCATCTTCCAGAACTACAAGGACGCGTATTGGGAGAAGTGCCCGGCCGATAAGCGCTTGTAACTCGGCGACCGGAGTGTAAAAGACAGGCGCGGGGGCGCTCGATGGGGTGTCCCCGCCGCTATGTGGGGGGACCCTCTGCCGAGGGGCCTTGAGGAGGGAGCGGACCCCAGATGGGTCAGCTGATTTTCGAGACCGTTCTGAACGGCGTTCAGTTCGGGGTGTTCCTGTTCCTGATTTCCGCCGGGCTCACGCTCGTGTTCGGGATCATGAACATGGTGAACCTCGCGCACGGCTCGCTGTTCATGATGGGGGCCTATATCGGCTCCTACGTGTTCCAGCAGACCGGCAGCTTCGCGCTGGCCGTCGTCATCGCGATTCCGTTCTCGCTGCTGCTCGGCATCCTGCTCGAGTTCCTGGCGCTGCGCACGCTCTACGCGCGCGACCACCTCGACCAGGTGCTGGCGACCTTCGGCTTCATCCTCTTCTTCAATCAGCTCGTGCTGCGCGTCTTCGGGGCGACGAGCCAGGAATTCCGCCTGCCCGACGCGATCAATTTCCCGATGCCCCTGTTCGGATTCACCTACCCCTCCTACCGCCTGATCGTGATCGTGGTGGGACTGGCGGTGGGCGCCGGGCTCTATCTCGTCATCGCCAAGACGCGCATGGGCATGCTGATCCGCGCCGGCGCCAGCAACCGGGCGATGGTGGGCGCGCTCGGCGTCAACATCCGCATGCTGTTCACGCTGATCTTCGGGATCGGCGCGGCGCTCGCCGGGCTCGCCGGCGTGATGATCGGCCCGATCGAGTCCGTCGAATCGGGCATGGGCGAGAACAAGCTGATCCTCGCCTTCGTCGTGATCGTGATCGGCGGCATCGGCTCGATTCGCGGCGCCTTCATCGCCTCTATCATCGTCGGCCTCGTCGAGGTGATCGGGCGCGTCTTCATGAAGGACATCCTGCGGACCTTTCTGCCCGAGGAGTTCGCGCAGACCGCGGGACCGGCGCTGGCCTCGATGAGCATCTACATCCTGATGGCCGCAGTCTTGTATTTCCGCCCGCAAGGGCTGTTCCCGGCACGTACGGGCTGACGCGATGTCCGGCGCCAATATCACCCACATTCCCGAACTGCGCGCCTCGCTCGACGATCCGCGCTTCGTGCTGCTCGTGCTCGGCGCGGCGGTCCTCGCGGTGTTTCCGTATTTCGGGTACATCTGGGGCGAGACTTACCTCGTCTCGCTCGTCGCGAAGATGCTGATCTTCGCGATCGCCGCCGTCTCGCTCGACCTCATCCTCGGCTACGGCGGCATGGTGAGCTTCGGCCACGCCGCCTATATCGGGCTCGGCGCCTATGCCGTCGCCGTCTTCTCGAAATACGGCGTCGACAACGGCTACCTGCAGCTTGTCTGCGCGATCGCCGGTTCGGCCCTCGTCGCCCTCTTCATCGGCGCGATCTCGCTGCGCACCAGCGGCGTCTACTTCATCATGATCACGCTGGCGTTCACGCAGATGCTCTACTACCTCGGCATCAGCCTGGAGCCGTTCGGCGGCGACGACGGCATGAACACGAAGCGCAGCGACTTCAGCCTGAAGCTGCTGGGCATCGACTTCACGCTCAACGACAACCTGTTCGTCTGCGAGAAGCGCACGGACAAGAACTGCAAGGTCGACGACCGCGACGGCGCCGCGATCTACTACGCGTCCTATCTCGCGCTGCTCGCGTCGGTGTGGTTCTGCCGCCGGCTCGTCTCGTCGCGCTTCGGCATGGTGATCCGCGGCGCGATGTCGAACCCGGTGCGAATGCAGGCCGTGGGCTTCCCGATCTACCGCTACCGCCTGACCGCGTTCGTGATCGCCGGCTGCATCTGCGGCGTGGCCGGCTTCCTGTTCGCCAACCACCAGCAGTTCCTCTCGCCGGTCTACATGAACTGGCTGCGCTCAGGCGAGATCATGATCATGGGCATCCTGGGCGGCATCGGCACGATCTACGGCGCCGCGATCGGCGCGATCGGCCTGCTCACGCTCGAGGAAGTGCTCGAAGGCTATGTCGGCAAGGACTACTGGCAGATGGTGCTGGGGCCGCTGCTGGTGCTGCTCGTGCTGTTCGCCAACCGCGGCATCTACAGCCTGATTCCGCACCGGATGAGCGGCGTGCCGATGTTCGTCCTGCGCATCGGCGTGTTCGTCCTGGCGCTGGCCGGCTTCGTCTGGCTGATGTCGAAGGCCTCGCCGATCCTGAAGATCGCCGGCAGCGTGCCCCACCTGCCGCTCTACGTGATCTTCGCCAGCATTCTCGTGGCACTCGGGCTGCGCTATTGGCAGGAGAGCCGGTCGAGCCATGCCTGAGACCGTCCTCTCGATCGAGCGCCTCGTGAAGCGCTTCGGCGGCCTGACCGCCACCAACGATCTGTCGATCGCGGTGCACAAGGGCGAGCTGCATGCCGTGATCGGGCCGAACGGCGCCGGCAAGACGACGCTGATCGCGCAGCTTTCCGGCCTACTCACGCCCGATTCGGGCCGCATCGTCTTCAACGGCCAGGACGTGACGGCGCTGCCCGCGCACCGGCGTTCCGCGCTCGGCCTCGCGCGCTCGTTCCAGGTGACGAGCATCTTCCTGAACTTCACCGCCGAGGACAACGTCGCCCTCGCGGTGCAGGCGCATTCGGGGCACTCGTTCCGCTTCCTGCGGTCGGCGCGCAGCGAATCCGCGCTGCGCGAGCCGGCGAAGAAGGCGCTGGAGCGCGTCGGCCTCGCCCACCGCGCCGACGTCGTCGCCGCCGATCTCTCGCACGGCGAGCAGCGCCAGCTCGAGATCGCGATGGCGATCGCGACCAACCCCACCGTCTTGCTGCTCGACGAGCCGATGGCCGGCATGGGCCCCGAGGAATCGACGCGCATGATCGACGTGCTGCGCGGCTTCAAGGGCACGCATTCGCTGCTGCTGATCGAGCACGACATGGACGCCGTGTTCCAGCTCGCCGACCGCATCACGGTGCTGGTCTACGGCCAGGCGATCGCCACCGGCACGCCCGACGAGATCCGCAAGAATCCCGAAGTGAAGCGCGCTTATCTCGGAGACGAGGCATGAAGGCGCTGCTCGAGATCTCCGAGATCAAGACCTTCTACGGCCAGAGCCAGATTTTGTTCGGCATGGGGCTGGCCGTGAACGCGGGCGAGGTCGTCACGCTCATGGGCCGCAACGGCATGGGCAAGACGACGACGATCCGCTCGGTGATGGGCCTCACGCCCGCGCGCGAGGGGCGCATCTTCTTCGACGGCCGCGAGATCCACGCAATGGCCTCGCACGCCGTGGCGCGCCTCGGCCTCGGCCTGGTGCCCGAGGGCCGGCAGATATTCCCGAACCTCACGGTCGAGGAGAATCTCGTTGCCACCGCGCACAACCGCGCCGGCGCCAAGACGCCGTGGACGCTCCAGCGCATCTACGAGCTGTTCCCCGGCATCGCCGCGCGGCGTTCGAACATGGGCAACCAGCTCTCGGGCGGCGAACAGCAGATGCTCGCGGTCGGCCGCGCGCTGATGACCAATCCGCGCCTGCTCATCCTCGACGAGGCGACCGAAGGTCTCGCGCCGCTGATCCGCCAGGAAATCTGGAGCACGCTCGAGAAGCTCAAGGACGCCGGCCAATCGATCCTCGTCGTCGACAAGAACGTCGATGCGCTCGCCCGCATCGCCGACCGCCACTACATCATCGAGAAGGGCAAGGTGGTGTGGACCGGCACCTCGCCGCAATTGCTGGCGGACAAGGATTTGCAGCACCGGTATTTGGGCGTCTGAGGCGTTTCCGCGAGCCGTCATCCTGAGGCTGAGCAACGCGAAGCCGAAGGATCTCTGGGCCGCGGCGCACCATCCCTCCGGAGAGAGATGCTTCGCTTCGCTCAGCATGACGGGTAAAGTGCGGCGCATGCAGAGCACCGCCGCCCTCTCCTATTCCCACGGCACGGCCGACCGCCCGCTGATCGGCGAAACCGTCGGCGCGCTGCTCGACCGCATCGCGGCGCTGCACGGCAACCGGCCGGCGCTGATCGTCCGGCACCAGAACATCCGCTGGAGCTATGCCGAGTTCGCGCGGCGGGCCGAGGCGCTGGCGGCGGGCCTGCTGGCGCTCGGCCTCGAGCCCGGCGACCGCGTCGGCATCTGGGCGCCCAATTGCGCCGAATGGGTGCTGACGCAGTTCGCGACCGCCAAGGCCGGGCTCATCCTCGTCAACATCAACCCGGCCTACCGGCGCGCCGAGCTCGAATACGCGCTCAACAAAGTGGCGTGCAAGGCGCTGATCCTGGCACCGGCACTCAAGACCAGCGACTACGTCGCGATCCTCGCCGATCTCGCACCCGAGCTCAAATCCGCGGCGACCGGCGCGCTCGCGGCCAAGACCCTTCCGCATCTCCGCCTCGTCGTGCGCCTCGGCGCCGAGAAGACGCCGGGCATGATGAACTTCGACGAGGTTTCCACGCGCGGCGGCGCCGCCGAGAAGCAGCGCCTCGCCGACCTGGCCGAAACGCTGCAGTTCGACGATCCGATCAACATCCAGTTCACCTCGGGCACGACCGGCTTCCCGAAGGGCGCCACGCTCACGCACCACAACATCGTCAACAACGGCTACTTCATCGGCGAGGCGATGCGCCTGACGCCGGAAGACAAGCTCTGCATCCCGGTGCCGCTCTACCACTGCTTCGGCATGGTGCTGGGCAATCTCGCCTGCGTCACGCACGGCTCGGCGATGGTGTACCCGGCCGAGGCGTTCGATCCGGTCTCGGCGTTGGAGGCCGTGGCGGCCGAGAAATGCACGGCCCTCCACGGCGTGCCGACGATGTTCATCGCCGAGCTCGACCATCCGCGCTTCGCCGAGTTCGATCTCTCTTCGCTGCGCACCGGCATCATGGCCGGCTCGCCGTGTCCGATCGAGGTGATGAAGCGCGTCGTCGACCGCATGCACATGCGCGAAGTGACGATCGCCTACGGCATGACCGAGACCTCGCCGGTCTCGACGCAGAGCTCCACCGACGATCCGCTCGAGAAGCGCGTCTCGACCGTGGGCCGCGTGCAGCCGCACATCGAGGTGAAGCTCGTCGACACGAACGGCCGCATCGTGCCGCGCGGCACGCCCGGCGAGCTGTGCACGCGCGGCTATTCGGTGATGCGCGGCTACTGGGCCGACGACGCGAAGACGAAGGACGCGATCGACGCCGGCGGCTGGATGCACGCCGGCGACCTCGCGACGATGGACGACGAGGGCTACGTCAACATCGTCGGGCGCCTCAAAGACATGGTAATCCGCGGCGGCGAGAACGTGTATCCGCGCGAGATCGAGGAATTCCTTTACCGCCACCCGAAAGTCCAAGACGTGCAGGTAATCGGCGTGCCGGACCGCAAGTACGGCGAGGAAGTGTGCGCCTGGGTGAAGCTTCGCCCCGGCGCCGCTGCGACCGAGGACGAGATCCGCGATTTCTGCCGGGGCCAGATCGCGCACTACAAAATCCCGCGCTACATCCGCTTCGTCGACGGCTTCCCGATGACCGTCACCGGCAAGATCCAGAAATTCGCGATGCGCGAAGAGACGATGAAGGCGCTGGGGCTGACGGCGGAGAAGACGGCCTAGCCACGCACGCCCCCGGCGCGGTGCCTGTGCCGCCGTGCTAGACTGGCGCCGTGGCAGCGGCAGGGGGTTCGGCGATGTCGCTCGTTGACCGGCTTCGGACGGCGCGCATCGCATGGCCGCTGATCCGGCGCGCGATCCTGAGCGGCCAGCTGTTCCGGCCGCGCTGCACGCTGACGCCGCCCGACCCCGACGTGCTCTGCGAGTACGGCGTCGAAGTGCCGGTCGCCGACGGCGTGGTGCTGACGGCCAACGTCTTCCGCTCGCGCAAGGCCGACGCGGCCGGCGCGCGCGTGCCGGTCGTCATGTGCGCGCACCCCTACGACAACAGCCTGATTCCCGCGCTCGGCAAGACGCCGTTACGCGGGCCGCCGCCGCACTATCGCATCATTCCGCAGGCCGGAACGCCGAGATTCTCGACGCTGACGAGCTGGGAGTCGCCGGATCCGAATTTCTGGGTGCCCGAAGGCTACGCGGTCGTGAATCTGAACCTGCCCGGCTTCGGCTCCAGTGCGGGCGATCCGACCGTGTTCACCGACCGCCAGGCGAAGAGCTACTACGAAGCGATCGAATGGATCGCGCGGCAGAGCTGGTGCACCGGCAAGGTCGGGCTGAGCGGCGTCAGCTACCTCGCCATTTCGCAATACCATGTCGCGGCGTGCCGGCATTATGGCGGCCCCCCGCCCTCGTTGCGCTGCATCTCGCCATGGGAGGGCATGGCGGACGTCTACCGCGAGATCGCCTGCGCCGGCGGCCTCGAGGATCGCGGCTTCGCCTATTTCTGGTGGATGATCGACATGGCGCCGTCGCTCGCGGGAACGCCGGCCGATTTCATCGAGCACAATGGCAGCCTGCCGACGGATTTCCTGAAGCTGCACCCGCTCTATGACGAATTCTGGCGCGAGAAGGCGGCGAAGCTCGAACAGATCGATCTGCCGATGCTGGTGTGCGCGTCGTTCTCGGATCATGGCCTGCACACGGTGGGATCGTTCCGTGCGTTCGTGAAGGGCAGGTCTCCGCACAAATGGCTGTACACGCATCGCGACGGCAAATGGGACGTCTACTATTCGCCGGAGGTGCAGCGCCTCACCAAGGCGTTCATGGATCGCTTTCTCAAGGACGACGCCTCGAGCGGCTTCCTCGATCGCGCGCCGGTACGCCTCGAGGTCCGCTCGAGCCGCGATACGATCCACGAGGTCCGCTACGAGACGTCGTGGCCGCTCGAGAGAACCGCGTACACGAAGCTGTTCCTCGTCGCCGAGCCGCGGCGGCTCGATCGGCACTCTTCGCCCGCGAGCCAGGCCATCGCCTATCACGGCCGGCGCGGCCGCGCGGCCTTCGCGATCCGCTTCGATCGCGACACGGAACTCACCGGACACATGAAGTTGCGGCTTTGGGTGCAAGCAATGGCGGCACCGGGAGCCGCGGCGGCGCCCGACGACATGGCCATTTTCGTGGCCGCCGACAAGCGGGATCGCACGGGTCGTCCGGTCCGCTTCCGCGGGTCGGTCGGCAACATCGACGACATGGTCACGCGCGGCTACTGCCGCGTGTCGCGGCGCGAACTGGATGCGGCGGAATCGACCGAGTATCAGCCGGTGCTGAGCGGAACGAGCCACCGGCCGCTCGCGCCGGGCGAGATCGTGCCGGTGGACATCGCGCTATATCCGAGCAGTACGTTATTCGCCGCCGGCGAATCGCTCGAGCTGATCGTCTCCGCGAGCGCCATCATCCGGTCGCCGCCCTACGAGAAAGACGCGAGCTTCAACCGCGGCATCCACGTGATCCACAGCGGCGGAAGCCACGATTCGCACTTGCTCGTCCCGGTCGTCCCCGCGCGCTAACGCGGCGACTCAGGCCGGCAGCTTCAGCCTGCCCTTGATGATCTTGCGCGTCGGCGTCAGCGGCATTTCGGGGACGACGACGAGGCGCTCGGGTAGCTTGTTCTTGGCGATGCCTTTCGCGAGCAGGTAGGCGCACAGCTCCTCGAGCGTGGGCTCGGCCGCGCCGGGGCGCAGCGTCGCGAACGCGCAGGCGCGCTCGCCGAGGACCGGATCGGGCATCGGCACGATGGCCGATTGCAGGATCTGCGGGTGGCCATCGAGCAGATCCTCAACGTCGCGCGGATTGAACTTGACGCCGCCGCGGTCGATGACGTCCTTGCTGCGCCCCGTGATCGTGACGTACCCGGCCGCGTCCATCGTGGCGAGGTCGCCCGAGCGGTACCAGCCGCCCGGCGCGAATGCCGCGTCGGTCGCGGCAGGATTGTTGAAGAAGCCCGGGAACAGCAGGCAGCCGCGCACCTGCAGCTCGCCCTCCTCGCCCGGAGGGCACGCACGCCCGTCGGCATCGGCGACGCGCACCTCGGTGCCGGGGCTCGCGCGCCCCGTCGTCGTCGCGGTCAGCTCGATCGGATCGCCGGGCCGCGTGTAGAGCGCGCCCTGCGTCTCGGTCATGCCCCAGAGCTGCGTCACCGCGCAGCCCGGCAGCTGCGCCGCCACCCAGCGCGCGAGATCGGGCGGGCACGACGTGCCGGAGATGATCATCATCCTGAGCGACGAGAAATCGTGCTTGGCGACGAGGCCCTGCGCGCGCAGCGCGGCGAAATGCGCCGGGGCGCTCCAGAGCGCGGTCGGGCGGTCGCGCTCGATCACGGCGGCGAGATCGGCCGGCGCGAAGGCCGGCAGCAGCACCATCGTCGCGCCGACGGCGAGCGACACGTGGATGCTGTAGAGCGCGTAGAGATGGCTGAACGGAGCGGCCGACAGCACGCGGTCCGCGGCCGTGATCTTGTGCTCGGGCGCTCCGAGCCGCGCGTTCGACAGCAGGTTGTGATAGTTGTGCGGGCAGCCCTTGGGCGCCGCGGTGGTGCCCGAGGTATAGAGCAGCAGGAACGGATCGGCCGCCACCGGCGGCTCGACGGCCTCGGCGTCGAGCGGAGGCGATTGCTCGATCATGTCTTGGAGCACGAACGCGCCAGGCGCCTTGCCGCCCTGCGCGAACACCGACTTCAGGTGCGGCAGGCGCTCGCGCATCGCGAGGATCGCCTCGGCCGGGCGGAACTCCTTGCTCTCGGCGAGCACGATCGCCGCCGCCGCCTTGCTGTGGCCGAGCAGAGCTTCGATCTCGGCGGCACGATACGGCATGTGGAGCGTCGTCATCACCGCGCCGAGCCGCGCGATCGCGAAGAACGCGATCAGGAATTCCGGAACGTTCGGAAGCTGGACCGCGACCACCTCGCCCTTCGCGACGCCCGCGCCGTGCAGCGCGTGCGCCAGCCGCGCGACCTTGTCGGCGAGCTGCGCCCAGCTCAGCACGCGCGCGCCGTGCACGACCGCCGGCGCGTCGGGCCGCTCGGCGGCGTGGCGGGCGAGCCATTTCGTGATCGTGTCGTCGCGCCACCAGCCGCGCCGGACGTATTCGCGGGCGCGCTCGGGATCGAAGCGGATCGCCGCGCGCAGCGCCAGCGCGGCCTCGCTGTATTTGAAATGATCGAGCTCGGGCGAGAAGCGCTCGGCGCGGAAGCGCCTGCCGCCGCCCAATTCGAGCAGACGCGCATGGTGGCCGGTGCGGAAGCGGCGGCGCTCCATCACCGTGCGGATGAACAGCACCTGGTTGCGCGTGAGACCGAGGCGGTCGCCGATCTGCTGATCGGTGAGGCCCATGTCCTCCTTCTGCCGCTCGATCTCCGCCCAGTCGAGCTTGCGCACCGGATCGCCAGTGCGATGCTGGTGATTGTGGCTCATGCGGAAGACGATGTCGCCGAACGTGGCGATCATCTCCTCCGTCACACCGATCTGCTCTCGCGTCAGTCCGCGTGCCATTCCGCGCTCCAGGAAGAACGATGACAGGGAGCAGCGGAGCCGGGGAGAGGATCGAACTTGCGCGCGAAGCGCGCAAATACGCTTTCTCCCCGGCTCCCCGGCTCCCTGTTCACTTTCACTTCGCTTCCGCCGCCTTCTTTTCCGCCGCGGCGCGCAAGGCTTCGCCGCGCAGCAGCGGATCGGCCAGCGGCGCCTTCGTCGCGATCGGGCAGGCGCGCATGCACTCGAAGCACTGCGCGAACCAGCCGCCCGACCCGGCCGAGACCTTGTACCACAGCATCTTGTTGTCGGGGTCGAACAGCGCGTCCTCGCGCTCCGCCTCGCTCTCGGCGCGGATCGCCTCGACGATGCGCGTCGGCACCGTCTCGTATTGCTGCGACATCTCTGAGCAAGCCGCCATGTCGTAGCGCATGACCTTCTGCTTGCCATCCTCGCCAACCTCGCCGTCGAGGCACTGCACCGGGCAGAACTTCATGCACGGCGTGCGGCCGATCGAGCGATACATGTTCACGCAGGACGGGGCCGGGCACGGATTGTCGGCCATCGGCTGGTCCGGCGGCAGTTCCAGCTCGGTGAACACCGAGGCGAAATACATGTAGCCGAAATCGGGATGGAGCAGGATGTCGCCGGCCAGCGAGCGCGCGCCGATCCCGGCCAGCTCCGCGTGCAGCTTCAGCGACTGCAGCGGCACGCGCGGGCCGCCGTCGGGATCCATGTCGGGCGGGCAGTAGATCGAGCGGAAGCCGAATTTCTGCTCGATCATGAACGCCAGGCCGTAGGCGATCTTGTAGGCGCGGGTCTCGGTGGAGCCGAAATAGCCGAGCGCCTTCGACGGCACCGCCCAGGCCCCCTGCGTCTGCCCGCCGACGCCGAGCGCGATCACCGACTTGACGCGCGGCATGAGGTCTTTCGGACGGTGGCCCGCCGGCGCGATGCGCTCGATCGCCGCGAGATCGGCGATGCCCGCCGCCAGCGCGCCTTTCTTGAGGCAGTATTCGAGGATCGCTTTCTTGGCGGCGGCCGGATCGACGGCGCGTGGCTTCTTCATCGCTGCTGCTCCCGGGCCGCGCGCCGGCGCGGCCGGCCGGCTCTCCCGGCACCCCGCGTTGGAAGCTAAGCGCCCGGCGCTGGCGTGTCGATAGGTTTCAGTCCAGATTTCCTTCGCAATCGTCCAGACCGGGGCGCCGATGGATGTACTCGACAGCCTGCTCGACGTGATGCGCCCGCGCGGGGTGGTGCTGGGGCGCAGCCTGCAAAGGGCCCCCTGGGGCATCTCGTTCCCGGCCTCGCCGCTGGTTTATTTCGACTTCGTGCTGGCCGGCGAGTGCTGGCTGCGCGCCCGCGGCGAGCTCATCCGCGTCCGCGCCGGCGAATTCGTGCTCGTGCTCGACCACACGCCGCACGAGCTGGGCTCGGCGCCGGACACGCGGGCGGTGCCGATCGCCCGTATCATTCCGCGCCTGCGCCGGCAATGGCACCGGCCGCCGCGCCTGCCGGCCCCCGCCGGCAGCGCCCTCGTGCTCTACGGCACCTATCATTTCGAGGCGACGCTGCTGTCGGCGCTGCGCGGGCTGCCGCGCATCATCCATGTGAGCGCGGCCGATATCGGCGGCCACGCGCAGCTCATGGCGCTGACCGCCGCGCTCGCGCAGGAGCTCGACCGGCCCGGCGCAGGCAGCCAGGCGGTCATCGACCGGCTCATCGACCTCATGCTGGTCTATGCGCTGCGCACCTGCCTGAAGCGCCCCGACGCGGCCAGCGTCGCCTGGGTCGCGGCGCTGCGCGATCCCGCACTGGGCCGGGCAATCGAGGCCATCCACACGGCGCCCGCGCGCGAGTGGACCGTGGCGCGGCTCGCGCGCGAGACCGGCCGCTCGCGCTCGGCCTTCGCCGCATCGTTCGCGGCGACCCTCGGCCAGTCGCCGCTCGCCTATCTCACGCGCTGGCGCATGACGGTGGCGGCGAGCCTTCTGCGCGAGACCCGCCTGCCGATCGCGGCCGTGGCGCAGCGCGTCGGCTACCGCAACCCCTACGCCTTCGCCACCGCGTTCCGCCGCGTCACCGGCGCCTCGCCGGGCGCGGAGCGGCGGCGGGGTCGCGGCGGCGGCGCCGCGGCGCGGATCAAGCGCCCGCGTAGGTCCGGCGCAGCTCGGTCTTGAGTATCTTGCCCATCGCGCTGCGCGGAAAATTCTCGACGAACGCGAAACGGCGCGGGATCTTGTAGCCGCCGAGCGACTCGCGGCAATGCCGGGTCAGCGCCTCTTCGTTCGGCGCGCGTCCGGGTTTCGGCACGATCACGGCCATCACCGTCTCGCCGAGGCGCTCGTCGGGCACGCCGATGATGACGGCCTCGGCGACGTCGGGGTGGCGGTGCAGGACCGCCTCCACCTCCGAGGAATAGACGTTCTCGCCGCCGGTGATGACCAGATCCTTGAGGCGGTCGAGAAGATAGACGTAGCCCTCATCGTCGATGCGCGCGACGTCGCCGGTGTGCAGCCAGCCGTCGCGCAGCGCGGCCGCCGTTTCCTCGGGCCGGTTCCAATAGCCCTTCATGATGTTGGGCCCGCGCGCGAGCAGTTCGCCACTCTCGCCGGGCTTGGCCTCGCTGCCGTCGGGCCGGACGATCCTGATCTCGTTGAGCACGTTCGGCCTGCCGACCGAAGACAGCGGCCCCGCGCGGTCGCCGGTCTCGACGGCCTTGCGGATCGCCGCGCGAAACTCGACGGGATCGAATACGGTGAGATCGGGTGCGGTTTCGGTGAGGCCGTAGCTGTTCGAGAAGTTCACCGCGGGGAACGCCGCTGCCACCCGCTCGATCCATTCGATCGCCATCGGCGCCGCGCCGTAGATCAGCGTCGCGAGGCTGGACAGATCGTATTTGCGGAGATCGGGATGCGAGACGGTTGCGATCAGCATCGTCGGCACGGTGACGACCGCGCCGACCCGGAAGCGCTCGATCGCCTCGAGAAAGGCCGGCGGCGAGAACGCGGGCAGGAAGCACTGCGCGGCGCCCTGCAGGAACCAGCCCATCGAGAGCAGATCGGCCGAATGGAACATCGGTGCGGCGTGCAGGTAGGTCTGCTCGCGCCGCGCGCCGATCGCGAGGCCGAAGGCCACGCCATTCGAGACGATGTTCTCGTGGGTGATGCGCACGCCCTTGCTGCGCCCGGTCGTCCCGCCGGTGTAGATCAGCATCGCGTCGTCGCCGGGCGCGGGATCGGCCGGCGCCGGCGGCGTCGCACGCGCGATCATGCCTTCGTATTCGCCCACGCCCGGCCCCGCGATGTCGCCGATCACCGTGGCCCTGCCCTTCCAGGCCCGCATCGCCTCGTGGTCGAGGACGGACCGGAAATGCGTCTCGACCAGCAGCGCCGCGGCGCCGGCATCGTCGAGCATCATCGCGATCTCGGCCGGCGCGAGGCGCCAGTTGATTGGCACCGGCACGGCGCCGAGCCAGAAGCCGGCCCATTTCAGCTCTTCGAAGCGGAAGCCGTTGCGCGCCAGCACCGCGAAGCGCCCGCCGGCCGCGACGCCGAGCGCATGCAGCGCGCCCGCCGCTCGCGCGACGCGATCGCCGAATTCGCTCCAGGTGTAGGTTCGCGCCGCGTCGAGCATGGCCGGGCGCGGCCCGTTGTGGCGGACGATCGCGCGCAGCGCGCGAACGAGATTGAGATGCACGCCCCTCCCCCTGGCCGGCGGATCAGCGCGTGCGGAACCGGCGCCAGAACTCGCCGGGCTTCATGCGCTTGCCGAAGCCGAGCGCCACGTCGAGCTTGAGCGCCAGCCGCTTGAACGGCGACGCCGCGAGCCGCTGCCAGAAGCGATAATAGAGCCGGCTCCACCAGCGCGAAATGTCCTTGTTGTAGGGGCACACGCGCATGCAGACGCCGCACTCGGTGCCCTGATTGGACCAGAACTTGAAGCAGCGCTCGGGCTCCACCTGCCACTTGCGGATGCCCTTGGTCTGCGACTGCGTCGGCACCTCCTCGGTCGGCGGGCCGTGCGAGATCGCCTTGGGCGGGCACGCGTCGGCGCAGCGGCGGCAGGTCGTTTCGCAGAACTCGCGCACGCCGAAGCGCTTGGGCCGGTCGTGCGCGAGCGGCAGGTCGGTATAGATGCGGCCGATGCGCACGCGCGGGCCGAAATCCTTCGTGATCAGAAGGCCGTTGCGCCCGTACTCGCCGAGCCCGGCCTGGATCGCATAGGGGATCGCCTGGCTCGAATCGTTGACCGACGCCAGCGCGCGGTAGCCGAGATTGAGGATGTAGGTCGCGATGCTCTGGACGAGCTCGCAATCCTTGGAATAGCCGTGGCCGACCGCGATGCCGGCCGTGGCCGAGGGATAGCACTTCACCGCTTCGTAGTGCATCGAGGTGACGATGACGATCACGTTCGGCAGGTCGTCCGGGAATTTGTAGGGCTTCTGGGTCAGAGTCTTGATCGAGAAGTTGTCGGTATAGTGCCAGCGCGGGTCGAACGGCGTGATGCCGACGTCGTCGGCGCCGAACAGGCGGGATACGCGCTTGATCTCCTCGCTCATCGCGGCGGCGTCGGTCACCTCGATCTTCTGCGCGTTCGGCGCCGAATAGGGCCGGATGTAGTCGCCGAAGCCGTCGACGCGGTCCTGGTCGAGGCTGCGCTGGATTACGAGATTCGTGCCCATCCATCCGGCGTTGCGCAGCGCGAAGTCCTTGATGCCGTAGCCTTCGGACTTCTTCACGCCGAGGCCGGGCATGAACATGCCCTTGAACCAGTCGATCGCCTTCTTCGAGCGCACGCGCTCGTCCCACTGCGCCCGCGAATAGATGTCGTTGCACTGGTTGAAGCGCTCGAACGTGTCGAGCACCTCGAATCCGCACTCGGCGTCCGTCGGCCGCCGCACCTCGCCCTTCAGGCGGAACGGGCCCTCGGTGAGAGGCGGCTTTTCGACGGTCAGGCGGTTCGGCGCGGGTGCGGCCATGGTTCCTCTCTCCGCCGCTGTCGGGAGCGGCATCCGGAATTATTTTAACGATCGTTCAAATCGTGACAAGGCCCCGCTTCGCGGCATGCGAAGGCACGCTATGATGACTCCATGACCGATTCCGCTCGCCCGAAGCGCGGGCGCCCTTCGACGCGGCATGCGAGGCGGCGCGAAGAAATGCTGAAGACCGCCGCCGGCGTGTTCGCCGAACGCGGCTTCCATGGCGCCAGCATGCGCGACATCGCCGCCCGGCTCGGCGTGCGCCAGGCCGCGATCTACTACTACTTCCCCTCGAAGACCGCGATCTTGGAGGCGATCTGCCGCGAGGGCATCACCGCGTTCGTCGAGCGGCTCGGCGCGATCTACGCCGCGCCGCTGCCGATCGAAGAGAAACTGACCCGCGCCATCCGCGCGCATCTCGAGCCGCTGCTGGAGCAGCGCTTCTACGTGCACGCCTTCCTCTATCAGCGGCGCGAACTGCCGAAATCGGTCCGCCGCCCGCTCGACGCCCAGGCGCACGCCTACGAGGCGCTGTGGCGAACGATGATCGAAGAGGGCCAGCGCGGCGGCGAGATCGCCAGGGACCTCGACCCGCAGATGGCGACGCTCGCGATTCTCGGCATGTGCAACACCGTGGCCCGATGGTCGCGCCCGGCCGCCGAATTCGGGCTCGAGCGCGTGGCCGGCGAATTCGCGCGGCTCGTGGCGCACGGCCTGTTCGACGGCGCGCCGGCGCGCGCCCACGGCCGCGGCCGCGCATGAGCGCCGTCGCGGATCATCGCCCGGTCGCGGCGATCCCGCCGCTCACGTCGCTGCGCTTTTTCGCGGCGATGGTCGTCGTCGTGTTCCATTACGATCCCGACAAGTTCGCGGCCCTGCCGGGCGTGTTCCAGAGCTGGCTCGAGACCGGCTACGAGGCGGTGACGTTCTTCTTCGTATTGTCGGGCTTCGTTCTTTATTACGTGTATGCCGACAGCGGATTTGCGCGGCCCGGCAGCGTCCGCCGCTTCCTCTTCGCGCGGATCGGCCGCCTCGCGGCCGCCTATTTCCTCGCGCTCGCGATCGCGCTGCCGATCTATCTCGAAGAGTCGCTCGTCGAAGGCGATGTGACCGAGCTCGTCGTCCACGCCGCGCTGGTACTGACGGCGTTGCAGTCGTGGTGGCCCGATGCCGCGGTCGCCTGGAATCCTCCGTCCTGGTCGATGTCGGTCGAGTGGTTCTTCTATCTGACCTTTCCCCTCACCCTGCCGCTCGTGCGCCGCCTTGCGCCGACGCTGTTGCTGCCGGGCGCGCTGGTCCTCGTCGCCGCGGTCGCGGCGTTCCGGCTGTGGGTCCTGGACCCGCTGGCGCAAAGCGATCCCGAAACGTGGGGGAACTTCGCCGCCTTCTTTCCGGTGCAGCATCTGCCGCAATTCCTGTTCGGCATGGCGCTCGGCCGGGTCTACGCGATCGGACCGCGGCCCGCGCCGGCGCTCGCGGCCGGGATGTTCGCCGCCGGCCTGCTCGGGTTGATGGCGCTGTTCATGAATCTCGACGAGCTGCCGGGCCACATCCGTTCCAATGCGGTGCTCGTGATCTTCTTCGGCATGCTCATCTACGGCGCGGCGACGGCCGGCCATGCCGCCTATCGCCTGCTGTCGCCGGCGCCGCTCGTCTTCCTCGGCGAGGCGAGCTACGCGATCTACGCGCTGCACGAGCCGATCGCGGCTTGGTGGGAAAGGTTCGCCCCCGCCCTCATCGGCGGAAACCCCTCGTCGTGGATCGATTTTCCGATCTACATCGGCCTCGTGATCGTGCTCGCCTCGCTTTGCTACCGCTACGTCGAGACCCCGCTCCGCCGCCGCATCCGGCGCTGGGCCGAGGGCGCGCCCGCGCAAGACCGACGGGGGACTTGATAGTTTAAGTTTAAATATTTTAGACTTAAAGCAATTCGAGGGGGTGCAGGCGCATGAACATCGTCGTGGTCGGCGGCGGGCCGGGCGGGCTCTATTTCGCGATCCTGATGAAGAAGGCGCGGCCGGACGCGCGCGTGACCGTCTACGAGCGCAACCGGCCCGACGACACGTTCGGCTTCGGCGTCGTGTTTTCCGACGAGACGCTGGGCAATTTCCTCTCGCACGATCCCGAGAGCTACGACGCGATCACGCGCACCTTCGCCTATTGGGACGACATCGACTTCCGCTGGAAGGGCGAGGTGATCCGCACCGGCGGGCACGGCTTCTGCGGCTGCGGCCGCGTCGAGCTGTTGAAGCTGCTGCACGCGCGCGCCGCGCAGCTCGGCGTGGAGCTCAGGTTCCAGACCGAGATCGCGGATATCGCGGCGCTCGCCAGGAGCGCGGATCTCGTCGTCGGCGCCGACGGCGTGAACAGCCGGGTGCGCGAGACCTTCAAGGACACGTTCCGGCCCGAAATCGAATGGCGGCGCAACAAGTTCATCTGGCTCGGCTCGACCAAGCCCTGCCCGGCTTTCACCTTCCACTTCACCGAGAACCGGCACGGCACTTGGGTGCTTGGCGAATACCAATACAACGACCGGCTCGCGACCTGGATCATCGAGGCGCCCGAGGAGACCTGGGCGAGTGCCAAGGGCGAGGTGGAGCATCTTTCGGAGCCCGAGATTCTCGCCTACATGGAGAACCTGTGGGCCGACTATCTCGGCGGGCACAAGCTCGTCGCCAACAAGTCGATCTGGCGGACGTTTCCGACGATCCGCTGCGGGCGCTGGCATCACGAGAACGTCGTGCTGATCGGCGACGCGCTGCACACGGCGCACTACTCGATCGGCTCGGGCACCAAGCTCGCGATGGAGGACGCCATCGCGCTCGTTCAGGCGCTCGCCGAGATGCCGGCCGACAGGGACTCCGTGCCGGCAGCGCTCGCGCGTTTCGAGCAGCTGCGCCGCGAGGAGGTCGAGAAGACGCAGCACGCCGCCGACGTGTCGGTGATCTGGACCGAGAATCCGCGGCGCTACCGGCACATGCCGGCCTGGCAGGCGACGTTCTCGATGCTCACCCGCTCGAAGCAGATCACCTACGACAACCTGCGCGCGCGCGACGCCAAATTCGTCGAGAACGTCGACCGCTGGTTCGCGGACACGGTGCGCGCCAAGGGCTTCAACCTCGACGGCGATCCGCCGCCGATGTTCACCCCGTTCCGGCTGCGCGACCTGACGCTCGCCAACCGCGTCGTCGTCTCGCCGATGGACCTCTACTCCGCCGAGGATGGCACCGTCGGCGACTTCCATTTCGTGCATTTCGGCGCGCTCGCGCATGGCGGCGCGGGCCTCATCTTCTCGGAGATGACCTGCGTCTCGCGCGAGGGCCGCATCACGCCGGGCTGCGGCGGCCTCTACAAGCCCGAGCACGTGGCGGCGTGGAAGCGCATCGTCGATTACGTGCACGCGAACTCGGATGCCAAATTCGCGATCCAGATCGGGCACGGCGGGCGCAAGGGTTCGACGAAGGTGGCCTGGGAGGGCATGGACCAGCCGCTCGATTCGGGCAATTGGGAGGTGATCGGCCCCTCTCCGGTCAAGCACTACCCGTTCATGCAGACGCCGCGCGCGATGACGCGCGACGACATGATCCGCGTGCGCGACGATTTCGTGGCCGCGGCGCGCATGGCCGACGCGGCCGGCGCCGACATGCTCGAGCTGCACATGGCGCACGGCTACCTGCTCTCGAACTTCATCACCCCGGTGGCGAACCGGCGCACCGACGAGTACGGCGGTAGCCTCGCGAACCGCATGCGCTTCCCGCTCGAGGTGTTCGACGCGGTACGCGCCGCCTGGCCGCGGCACAAGCCGATCTCGGCGCGCATCTCGGCGACGGACTGGGTCGGCAAGGACGGGGTCACGCCCGAGGAGTCGGTCGAGATCGCGCGGATGCTGAAGGCGCACGGCTGCGACGCGATCGACGTCTCGGCCGGCCAGACGACGCCGGACGCGAAGCCGGTTTACGGCCGCATGTTCCAGACGCCGTTCTCGGAGCAGATCCGCAACGAGGCCGACATCGCGACCTTCGCGGTGGGCAACATCACGACCTGGGACCAGGTGAACACGATCGTGGCGGCGGGGCGCGCCGATCTCGTCTGCCTCGCGCGGCCGCATCTCGTGAACCCGCACTTCACGCTGCAGGCCGCCGCCTATTACGGCTACGCGCCGCAGCGCTGGCCGAAGCAGTACGAATCGGGCAAGGACCAGGCCATGCGCCTCATGCCGCGCGACCGCGCCGAGATCGCGGCGCTGCGCGTCGCCGCGAAGCCCACGAGCCACCGGCCGCGCAGCCGGGCGGCGGAGTAGCGATTGCGGACTTTTTTACGGTGACGTAAATGACGGCGCCGGCCCGCCCCGGGACGGCGAAGACGCTTGAAGCGCCGAAAGCGGAAGCACATGCTGGCGCGGACGAGGGAGGACGTGCATGGCCATCGCGGCAACCAAGGACGGCGTGCGCCCCGGCTTGAAGGGTAACGTCGTCGACTACCTGTTCGAGAACGCGCTGAAACCGGAGAACGCCGACCGGCCATTCATGATCGTCGACGACGGCCGCGCGAACGTCACGTTCCGCCGGCTCCACGAGCGCGCCTGCCAGGCCGGCAACTATCTCAAGGAGATCGGCCTCAAGCCCGGCGACCGCTTGATGATGAGCGTCATGGACGGCATCGAATTCGGCGCGTTGTTCCTGGGCGCGATCAAGGTCGGCGTCGTTCCGCTGCCGCTCAACACCTATCTGCGCCCGCGCGACTATCTCTACTACCTCAACGACAGCGAGGCGAAGGCCGCGTTCGTCGATGCGAGCCTCGCCAAGACGATGGAGGAGATCCGCCCGCACACCAAGCACGCGCGCTTCTTCGGCATGGTGGGCGGCGCCGTGCCGGGCTACGAGGCGTTCGACCCCGCCGCGGACCGTCAGGCGAAGACGCTCGAAACGCTGCCGCGCCGGCCCGACGAGATGGCGTTCTGGCTCTACAGCTCGGGCTCGACCGGCGACCCCAAGGGCGTCGTCCACACGCACGAACACCTCTATTGGGCGTGCGAGCTCGGCGGCATCGGCGCCCTCGGCATCCATAGCGGCGACGTGATTTCCTGCCCACCGAAGATGTTCTTCGCGTTCGGCCTCGGCGGTCAGATCTATTTCACGCTGCGCGCCGCGGCGGCGACGCTGGTGAGCGCCTCGCCGATCACGCCGAAGCGCGTGTGGGAGCAGTTCATCGCCCACGAGCCGACGATGTGCATGGCGGTGCCGACGCTGTTCGCCGGCATGCTGCAACACGCCGAGAAGGAAATCGGCCAGGAGAGGGCCCGCAAGGCCTGCCGCCGCCTGCGCTACGTGCTCTCGGCCGGCGAGATTCTGCCCCCGGCGCTGATGCATCGCTGGAAGGAGTATACCGGCGTCGAGTGTCTCGACGGCGTCGGCACCACCGAGATGACGCATCTCTTCATCATGAACCGCCCCGGCCATCCCGTTCCGGGGAGCTGCGGGCGGATCGTCGAGGGCTATCGCCACGAGATCATCGACGACGAGGGCAAGCCGGTGAAGCGCGGCGAGATCGGCAACCTCCACGTCTTCGGGCCCTCGGCCGCGCAGATGTACTGGAACAAGCCGGAGAAGACGAAGGAGGTCATGGGTCGCGGCGGCGTGAAGACCGGCGACAAGGTGTACGAGGACGAGCACGGCAATCTGTTCATGGTCGGCCGCACCGACGACATGCTGCGCGTCGGAGCGATCTGGGTATCGCCGGCGGAGGTGGAAGGTGCCATCGTCACCCACCCGGAAGTCGTCGAAGCCGCCGTGGTCGGTGCGCCCGACGAGGAGCAGCTGATCAAACCCAAGGCCTATGTCGTGCTGCGCGAACCGGCGAAGTTCCCCGACAAGGCCAGGCTCGAGGCCGAGCTGAAGGAGCACGTGCGCAAGCAGCTGCCCGGCATCAAGGTGCCGCGCTGGATCGAATTCCCGGCCGAGCTGCCGAAAACCGCGACCGGTAAGATCCAGCGCTTCCGCCTGCGCGGCTGAACCCGGCATGGACTTCCGGCTCAGCCCCGAGCAGGAGGCGCTGCGCGAGGCCGCGCGCCGCTTCGCGCGCAACGAGATGACCGCCGTCGCCGCCGAGCTCGAGGAGAAGAACGAGCCGCTGTCGGCCGCCTGGCGCCGCAAATATGCGGAGATGGGATTTCTTGCGGTGAACTTGCCCGAGGCCTATGGCGGGCTCGGGCTCGACTTTTCGTATTCCATGGTGATGGCCGAGGAAATCGGGCTCTGCGACGCCGGCGGCGTGCCGATGTCGATCGGCGTTCATACCGACATGTCGACGCCGGCGCTCAACCGCTTCGGCTCCGAGCATGTGAAGAC
>ERZ761602.1458-NODE-1458-length-42741-cov-58.338870_pt1 | contig 42741 bp, 40 predicted proteins | sample MGYA00512165_ERZ761602 | MGnify/ENA primary metagenome ERZ761602 (study PRJEB28899, sample SAMN02445085) | bioreactor sludge metagenome | biome: EBPR sludge; isolation source: Thorneside wastewater treatment plant | place: Australia: Brisbane, Thorneside...
CCGCCGTGGTGGCGCAGGTCGGCCTGCTCGTCGCCCTCCAGCCCGGTCGGCGTCAACATGACCGGCCCCGCGGCGGGCGCCTTGACGATGCCGCTGCGCTCGCCGTCGATCGACAGCAGGCGCACCTTGCCGACGAAGACCTCATCCACCTGGTTCTGCATGTCCGCAATCCTCCTTGCCAACTGGCCGCGCAAACGCGCGTCCGCGGCGGCGTGAACGCACGAGGCCGCACCCGGGGGCGCGGCCTGCCCTTCGGTCACGACTCCGTGCGACGCTCAGAGCGTTTCCATGCGCAGCTTCACCACCTTGCCCTGCACCACCGGAAGCGCCTCGATCTTGCCGATCGCGGCGTTGGCGTTCTTCTCGGCGGTCTGGTGGGTCAGCATGATGATGTCGGTGTGCGCCTCGCCCTCGGCCGCCTCCTTCTGGATCAGCGCCTCGATCGAGATACTGCTGTCGGCGAGGATGCGGGTGATGTCGGCGAGCACGCCCGGCTTGTCCTCGACCCGCATGCGCAGGTAATAGGAGGTGATGACCTCCTCGATCGGCAGCACCGGCACGTCGTGGACCTGGTCGGGCTGGAAGGCCAGGTGGGGCACGCGGTGCTCGGGGTCGGAGGTGTGCAGGCGGGTGACGTCGACCAGGTCGGCGATCACCGCCGAGGCGGTGGGCTCGGCGCCCGCGCCCTTGCCGTAGTACAGCGTGGCGCCGACGGCGTCGCCCTGCACCAGCACCGCGTTCATCGCGCCCTCGACGTTGGCGATCAGGCGCTTCTCCGGAATCAGCGTCGGGTGCACGCGCAACTCGACACCGTTGTCGCGGCGACGGGCGATGCCGAGGAGCTTGATGCGGTAGCCGAGCTGTTCGGCGTAGCCGATGTCCACCGAGTCGAGCTTGCTGATGCCCTCGATGTAGGCCTTGTCGAACTGCATCGGAATGCCGAAGGCGATCGCGCTCATGATGGTCGCCTTGTGCGCGGCGTCGACGCCCTCGACGTCGAAGGTCGGGTCGGCCTCGGCATAGCCGAGCGCCTGCGCTTCCTTGAGCACCTCGGCGAAGGGCAGGCCCTTGTCGCGCATCTCGGACAGAATGAAGTTGGTGGTGCCGTTGATGATGCCGGCCAGCCACTCGATGCGGTTGGCGGTGAGGCCCTCGCGCAGCGCCTTGATGATCGGGATGCCGCCGGCCACCGCGGCCTCGAAGGCCACCATCACGCCCTTCTTCTGCGCCGCGGCGAAGATCTCGTTGCCATGCACCGCGAGCAGCGCCTTGTTGGCGGTGACGACGTGCTTGCCGTTCTCGATCGCCTTCAGCACCAGCTCCTTGGCCACGCCGTAGCCGCCGATCAGCTCGACGACGATGTCGATGCCCGGATCGGTGACCACCGAGAAGGCGTCGTCGGTGAGCTTGACCTCGCCGCCGGTGACCTTGCGCGCGAGCTCGAGGTTCTTGTCGGCCACGGTGACGATGCGGATCGGACGGCCTGCGCGCCGGGTGATCTCCTCGGCGTTGCGCTTGAGGACGGTGTAGGTGCCGCCACCGACGGTACCGATGCCAAGGAGGCCAACGTTGATAGGTTTCATTTTGTCCGTGAGGTTTGAGATGTCAGAGGTGAGGAGCAGGCGGCGCAGCCGCCTTCCGGTGAGGGCTCAGGTGCCGTGGCGCTTGCGGTAGTTCTCGAGGAAGCGCGCGATGCGGCCGATGGCATCGCGCAGGTCGTCCTCGTGCGGCAGGAAGACGAGGCGGAAGTGGTCGGGATGCGGCCAGTTGAAGCCCGAGCCCTGCACCAGCAGCACGCGCTCCTCTTCCAGCAGCTCGGCGATGAAGGCCTGGTCGTCCTCGATCGGATAGACCTTGGGGTCCAGGCGCGGGAACATGTACAGCGTGGCCTCCGGCTTCACGCAGCTCACGCCCGGGATCTTGTTGATCAACTCCCAGGCGAGGTCGCGCTGGCGACGCATGCGCCCGCCCTCGGCGACCAGGTCGTCGATGCTCTGGTAGCCGCCGAGCGCGGTCTGGATCGCGTACTGGCCGGGCACGTTGGCGCACAGGCGCATCGAGGCCAGCATGTTGAGGCCCTCGATGTAGTCGTTGGCCCGGCGCTTGTCACCGCACACCACCATCCAGCCCGCGCGGTAGCCGCAGGAACGGTAGTTCTTCGACAGGCCGTTGAAGATGATCGTGAGCACGTCCTCGGACAGCGCCGCCATCGAGGTGTGCTTGACGCCCTCGTAGAGCACCTTGTCGTAGACCTCGTCCGCATAGAGGATCAGGTCGTGCTCGCGGGCGAGTGCGACGATCTGCTTCAGCGTCTCTTCCGGATACACCGCGCCGGTCGGGTTATTCGGGTTGATCACCACGATCGCGCGCGTGTTGGCGTTGATCTTCGCGCGCATGTCCTCGATGTCCGGCAGCCAGCCCTTGGACTCGTCGCACAGGTAATGCACCGGCTTGCCGCCCGACAGACTCACCGCCGCAGTCCACAGCGGGTAGTCGGGCGCAGGCACGAGCACCTCGTCGCCGGCGTCGAGAAGTGCGTTCATCGCCATCACGATGAGCTCGGACACCCCGTTGCCGATGTAGATGTCCTCGATGGTGACGCCCTTGATGCCCTTCTGCTGGGTGTAGTGCATCACCGCCTTGCGCGCGGAGAAGATGCCCTTGGAGTCCGAGTAACCTGCCGCGTTGGGAAGGTTGCGGATCATGTCCATCTGGATCTCTTCGGGCGAGTCGAAGCCGAACGCGGCGAGGTTGCCGATGTTGAGCTTGATGATCTTGTGCCCTTCGTCCTCCATCTGCTTCGCGCGCACCAGCACCGGGCCGCGGATGTCGTAGCAGACCTCGGCGAGCTTGGCGGACTTGCGGATCGGACGCGGCGCGGCGGCAGCGCCCGCCTCGGCCTTGATCACCGGTTCGGGGGATGTCGTCGCGAGCTCGAGGGTCTTCACCGCTTTCATGCCAGTCCTTCCTGAGAGATGGAGAAGCGCACGGGAGTTTTCCCGCGCGCCAAAAGGTTGATATCTTAGCCGCGCTCCCGCACTGCGGCAATTTACCCTGCCATCGCGGGCACCCCGCCGGCGTGCGCCGCACGCCGCGACCAGGAACGAACGATGAAGCTCTACCAGGACAAGCACGCCAACACCAACGTGATCACCGGCTACGGCGACGACCACGTGATGATCAGCAAGACCCGCCACGAGGGCAACGTTCTCGTCAGCGCCGGACAGGTCGTGAACGACTGGGCGCCGCAGGCCGGCGGCGATCTCGCCGGGCTGAGCGCGGAAGATCTCGCCCGTGCCGCCGAACTCGGCGCCGAGATCCTCATCATCGGCACCGGCCGCCGCCAGCGCTTCCCGCAGCCGCAGCTGCTGCGCGGGCTCGTCGAGGCGCGCATCGGCTTCGAGTTCATGGATTTCGCGGCCGCCTGCCGCACCTACAACATCCTCGTGGCCGAGGGCCGCGCGGTGGTGGTCGGACTGCTGCACGAACGTTGAACCCCGCAACGCGGCGGTAACACCGCCGCAATACGCTCTTCACCCGGGCGGGCGCTTTCGGCTACCCTGCGACACACGAACCGCGTGCGCCGGCGCTTTCGCCATGATCGCGCAGCACCATCGCCCGACGAACAGGAGACCCGATTGAGCGCCCCCCTCGCCCCCGACTTTTCCCTTCCGGCCACTGGCGGCCAGACCGTCACCCTGTCCGCGCTGCGCGGCCGCAAGGTCGTGATCTATTTCTATCCCAAGGACAACACGCCCGGCTGCACCAACGAGACGCGTGACTTCGGCGCGCTGCACACCGAATTCGCCGCCGCCAACTGCACCGTTCTCGGCCTCAGCCGCGACAGCCTCAAGAGCCACGAGAACTTCAAGGCCAAGCTGGAGCTGCCCTTCGAGCTCGTCTCCGACCCCGAGGAGAAGGCCTGCGAGGCCTTCGGCGTCATGAAGCTCAAGAACATGTACGGCAAGCAGGTGCGCGGCATCGAGCGCAGCACCTTCCTGATCGACGCCACAGGCGCGATCGCGCGCGAATGGCGCGGCGTGAAGGTGCCCGGCCACGCCGAGGAAGTGCTCACCGCCGCGCGCGCGCTCTGACCCCAGCAGCGCTGGCTCCGCACCGCGAGCCGTCCCGCACGCACGGTGCCTCCCGGCGCCGCCTCGCCTCTTCCCGCGGCCGTCCTGCCGCCCTCCCGGATCCGCACGCCATGCCCGTCACCCGCAAATCCGCCGCCACTCCGTCCAGCCCCGCGGACACGGGCGCACCCGCTGCCAAGCGCGTCCGTCGCAGCCGCAAGCCCGCGGTCGCGAGCAAGCTCTTCGTGCTCGACACCAACGTGCTGATGCACGACCCGACCAGCCTGTACCGCTTCGAGGAGCACGACCTCTACGTGCCGATCATGACGCTGGAGGAGCTCGACAACAACAAGAAGGGCACCAGCGAGGTGGCGCGCAACGCCCGCCAGGCCAGCCGCATGCTCGACGAGATCGTGTGCGCCTCGGAGAGCGGCATCGCCGAGGGGATCGCGCTCGAAGGCCCTTCGCGCGGCCTGGCGACCGGGCGCCTGCACCTGCAGACCGAGGCGATCGAGATCCGCCTGCCGCCCGCGCTGCCCACCGCGCGCGGCGACAACCAGATCCTCGCCGTGGTGATGTTCCTGGTCGACAAGCACCCGGGGCGCGACGTCATCCTGGTGTCGAAAGACATCAACATGCGCATCAAGGCGCGCGCGCTCGGACTGGCCGCGCAGGACTACTTCAACGACAAGGTGCTCGAGGACAGCGACCTGCTGTACACCGGCACCCGCGAGCTGCCCGCCGACTTCTGGGACAGCCACGCGCGCGGCATGCAGTCGTGGAAGGAGGAAGGCCGCACCTACTATCGCGTCAGCGGCCCGGTCGCCGCCGAGATGCTGGTGAACGAGTTCGTCTACCAGGACGGCGACAGCCCGCTGCAGGCCTGGGTCAAGGAGAAGGAAGGCCGTGGCGCCCTGATCGAGACCCTCACCGACTACAGCCATCACAAGAACAACGTCTGGGGCATCACCGCGCGCAACCGCGAGCAGAACTTCGCGCTCAACCTGCTGATGAACCCGGAGATCGACTTCGTCACCCTGCTCGGCCAGGCCGGCACCGGCAAGACCCTGCTGACGCTCGCTGCCGGGCTCACGCAGGTGCTCGAGTCGAAGCGCTACAGCGAGATCATCATGACCCGCGTCACCGTGCCGGTGGGCGAGGACATCGGCTTCCTGCCCGGTACCGAGGAAGAGAAGATGGCGCCGTGGATGGGCGCGCTCGAGGACAACCTCGACGTGCTCAACGGCACCGCCGGCGAAGGCGGCGACTGGGGCCGCGCCGCCACCCGCGACCTGATCCGCAGCCGCATCAAGATCAAGAGCCTGAACTTCATGCGCGGGCGCACCTTCCTCAACAAGTTCCTCATCATCGACGAGGCGCAGAACCTCACGCCCAAGCAGATGAAGACCCTGATCACGCGCGCCGGCCCCGGCACCAAGGTGGTCTGCATGGGCAACATCGCACAGATCGACACTCCATACCTCACCGAGGGCTCGTCCGGCCTGACGTTCGTGGTCGACCGTTTCAAGGGCTGGGCCCACTCCGGCCATATCACCCTGCAGCGCGGCGAGCGCTCGCGCCTGGCCGACCACGCCGCCGAAGTGCTCTGACGCACACGCCTGCCGGAGCGCCGGCAGGCGCGAACCCGGCAGCCCGAGGTCCGACCACGCAGGTCACGTACGCTACCTCGCCACCGCCCCGTCACGGCCGCCCCTCGCGCCTGCGGCGCGCTCGCCTATAATGAGCGGATCGCTTCGACCACGGTCCGCCCATGAGCAACGACGCCACCACCCTGCTGGTGGGAGCCAGCACGGATTTCCTGCGCAACTTCTCCCCCTTCAACCGCATGGAGGCCGAAGCCCTCGCCTTTGTGGCCGAACGCGCGGTACTCGCCTTCCACGCCCGCGGCAGCGAGATCCTGACGCCCGAGTCAGGCGTGCCGACGCACTTCTACATCGTCCAGCGCGGCAAGATTCAGGCTCGCCAGGCCGGACAGGCCACCGTGACCGAGTACACCAGCCTGACGCTCGGCGCGGGCGAGTGCTTCCCGATCGGTGCGATTTCGGCGCGACGTCCCTCTACGAACGCTTATGTGGCGGTCGAGGACAGCTTCTGCTTCCAGATCAGCGCCGATGACTTCCTGCACCTGATGCAGATCAGCCCGGTGTTCCACCTGTTCTGCACGCAGTACATCGCCAGCCTGCTCAGCCAGTCGCGCCAGCAGCTGCAGAGCAGCTTCGCCCAGCGCGCCGCCGAACAGCAGACCATGACCACGGCGCTCGGCAAGCTGATCAAGCAGGAGCCTGTCTTCGTCACCCCCGACACGCCCACCCGCAGCGCGCTCGAACGCATGTCCGAGCTGCACCTCGGCTGCATGGTGGTCGTCGACGCGGAGCGCCGCCCGGTCGGCATCCTGACCCAGAGCGACCTGCTGCCGCGCGTGATCCTCGCCGGCTTCGACCTCGCGCGCCCGATCGGCGAGCTGATGACCGCCAACCCGCACCAGCTGCCGGCAAGCGCCTCGGCCTACGACGCCGCGCTCGAGATGGCCACCCATGGCGTGCGCCACCTTCTGGTGGTCGACTCCGACAGCGTGCTGCTCGGCGTGGTCTCCGAGCGCGACCTGTTCTCGCTGCAGCGCATCAGCCTGCGCCAGATCCGCGCCGGCATCGACAACGCCGCCGACATCGCGGCCCTGCAGCGCGCCAGCAAGGACATCCGCCAGCTCGCCCTCAACCTCATCGCCCAGGGCATCGGCGCCGAGCAGCTCACCCAGTTCATCTCCGCGCTCAACGACGCCCTCACCCGCCGCATCATCACCCTGGCGCGCGAGCGCCACGACCTGGTGGGGATCGAGTTCGCCTGGTTCGCCTTCGGCTCCGAGGGCCGCCACGAGCAGACGCTATCGACCGACCAGGACAACGGGATCATCTTCCGCTGCGCAGACGCGAAGCAGCTCAAGGAAACGCGCGCCCACCTGGTCGAGTTCGCGCGCACGGTCAACGAAGACCTCGCCGCCTGCGGCTTCCCGCTGTGCAAGGGCAACATCATGGCGAGCAACCCCGAGCTGTGCCTGACGCTCGACGAGTGGAAGTCGCGCTTCGGCGACTGGATCCGCGAGCCCGACCCGCAGGCCCTGCTCAACGCCTCGATCTTCTTCGACTTCCGCGTGCTCTACGGCAACGAACGCTTCGGCGACCAGTTGCGCAGCGCGCTCAACAAGGGCGCCAAGGGCAACAGCGCCTTCCTGCGCATGATGGCCGCCAACGCGCTCAAGGTCATGCCACCGCTCGGACGCATCCGCGACTTCGTGGTCGAAGACGACGGCACCATCGACCTGAAGAAGTCCGGTGCCCGCCTCTTCGTCGACGTGGCGCGCATCCTCGCGCTGCGCACCGGCGTGGAGTCGAGCAGCACGGTGCAGCGGCTGCGCCAGGGCAGCACCAAGATCGGCATGAGCCAGGAGGAAGTCTCGGCCATCATCGACGGCTTCAACTTCATCCAGCTGCTCCGCCTGCGCTCGCAGCACCTCGAGACCGAACACGACTCCGCCGACGATAATCGCGTCGATCCCGAATCGCTCAACGAACTCGACCGCCGCATCCTCAAGGAAGCCTTCCGCCAGGCGCGCAAGCTCCAGCTGCGGCTCAAACTCGACTATCAATTATGAGCTGGCTCTCCCGCCTCAAGACCGCCCGCGGCAGCCAGTCGCCGCTGAGCGAAGAAGCCGAGCGTGCGCTCGAAGCTTGGCACGCGCTCACCGAGCCCGTCCACGAGCACCCCCATTTCGAGTCGCGCTACGTGGTGCTCAACACCGAGGCGACGGGGCTCGACCTCGAGCGCGACCGCCTGCTCGCGGTCGGCGCCATCGCGATCGACGGCGGGCTGCTCCACCCGCAGGACGCCTATTACGCACAGCTCGAGCCCTCGCCCGGCGATGCGCTCGCGAGCCTGCTGGGCTTCACCGGACGCTGTCCGCTGGTAGTGTTCAACGCCACCTTCAACCGCACCTTGCTCGAGCGTGCGTTTGCAAGGCAACTGGGCTTCACGCCCGAATTCCTCTGGATCGACCTTTACTTCCTGCTGCCCTCGCTGTTTCCCGAACGTCTCGAGCGCCCCGGCCGACTGGCCGACTGGATGGCCGCCTTCGAGATCGAAACCTTCCAGCGTCACCACGCCCTCGGCGACGCCTGGGCGATCGCGCAGCTCTTCCTGGCCGCGCAGTCGCGCGCCCTGTCCCTCGCGGTTACCAATCCGCGCGCGCTTGCCGATCACGCCCACGCGTACCGGCAGAAGCTCAAGGTCTGACTTCGCATGCCGTTGGCAAGCGGATCCGCTGCGCGCAGCCGGCGCAGATTTCCCTTTACAGCGAACGACTCGATGCGTATATTCCGGCGAATGTTTTTGCGGACATCCCTCCTCCCTCTGCTCGCTTCCCTCGCGCTCGCGCTCCCGGCACAGGCTGCAGAGCAGGCTGCGCTGCAGGACGCGCGCACCGTGGTTGCAGCGTCGGCCTTCGACGAGTACGCCACCGCTGCAGAGCAGCTGGTCGACGAGGCGCTGTCCTACCTGGGTATCCGCTACCGCTTCGGCGGTACCTCGCCAGCAACCGGCTTCGACTGCAGCGGCCTCGTCCTCAACGTCTTCCGAAACGCGCTCGGCCTCGATCTGCCGCGCAGCGCGAGTGAGATGGCAAGCCTGGGCGACAAGATCGGCAAGAAGGATCTCAAGCCCGGCGACCTGGTGTTCTTCAACACGATGCGCCGAACCTTCTCGCATGTGGGAATCTACCTCGGTGACGGCAAATTCGTGCATGCGCCGTCGAGCGGCGGAAAGGTCCGCGTCGAGAGCATCGCCACCGCATACTGGGCCAAGCGCTTCAACGGCGCTCGCCGCCTGGTGGATGAGGACTCGTTCGGCCTGAGTGCGCAGTTGATCAGCACGCGCTGACCGAAACTCGGAAGCTTGCAAATGGGAAAGGCCCGGACATGCCGGGCCTTTCCCATTTGCGAGGCGTGCCCCTCATCGGCGTGCCGTGCGCCCCTTCTCACAGCGCTGCGGGCAAGCGGCGCAGCGCGAACCCATCTGGCGATCGAGCGCCTGCTGCAGCGCGCAGGTCGAGCGCCGGCAGCACACCACCTGGACTCCCTGCTTGCCCGCAGCCTCGCGGAAGCGCTGCATGACGTTGTGGCCGAGAAAGTCGGTGAACAAGATCACCAGACCGATCCCGCTCGGCAAGGGCGCACTGCGACGCTGGTGCGTCGTGTCACGGCCGCTGACGTGGGCAGCGATATGGATACCGAAGTTTTGCAGGACGTCCGGGATGTTGCCGAGGCGATCGGCACCGACGAGCAACGCATTCATGGAATCTCCTTGATGAGAACACTTCTCAACAATAATGCAGTGAATGCGAGCTATTTGCAACTGCGAACCTTTATCGATAGTATCGCAACACCGCCAACACACCAGGGTTCGCAAACCATGAGCAAGAAAGTCCTGATCGCCTCGCTGATCGCCGCCTTCGGCGCCACCGGCAGTGCCTCCGCCGCCGAGCTGAACGTCTACTCCGCCCGCCACTACCAGACCGACGAGCAGCTCTACGGCAACTTCACCAAGCAGACCGGGATCAAGATCAACCGCATCGAGGCGAAGGAAGACGAACTGCTCGAGCGTATCCGCAACGAAGGCGCGAACAGCCCGGCAGACGTTTTCGTGACCGTCGATGCCTCGCGTCTGGCGAAGGCCGACGAGATGGGCATCTTCGAGCCCGTCAAGTCCGCCGAGCTCGAGGCCCGCATTCCCGCCCACCTGCGCGCGCCGAACTGGTTCTCGTACTCGACCCGCGCACGCGTGATCGTGTACAACCCGGACATGGTGAAGGCCGAGCAGGTGCAGACCTACGAGCAACTCGCCGATCCGACGCTCAAGGGCCAGGTGTGCACCCGCTCGGGCAGCCACCCTTACAACCTTTCGCTCGGCGCCGCGATGATCAAGCACAACGGCGCGGACGCGACCGAGAACTGGGCGAAGGGCATCGTCGCCAACTTCGCGCGCGCCCCCAAGGGTGGCGATACCGACCAGATCCGCGCCGTGGCTGCCGGAGAGTGCGGCGTGGCGATCGCCAACAGCTACTATCTCGCCCGCCTGATGAACTCCGGCAAGCCCGAGGATCAGGCCGCGGTCGCGAAGGTCAAGGCGGTGTGGCCGAACCAGGCGACCTGGGGCACCCACATCAACGTCTCCGGCGCCGGCATGCTCAAACACGCGCCGAACAAGGAGGCTGCGGTCAAGTTCCTCGAATACCTCGCCTCGGATCAGGCGCAGCAGTACTTCGCCAATGGCAACAACGAATGGCCTGCGGTGCCGAGCGTGAAGGTGGACAACGCCGCGCTCACGAAGCTCGGCGACTTCAAGGCCGACACCCTGCCGATCGGCGAGCTCGCCGACACGGTGGCCGAAGCCCAGCGCATCTTCGACCGCGCCGGCTACCGCTGATCGGCATTTCCCGCGACCGCTGCCGCACAGGCGGTCGCTGCACGGGGGGACTCCACGCTCAAACGGCCCGCCTCAGCCGGACGGCGAGGTCGTGGAGGATCCCCCCGGGATAGCCCGGCCGTGATGGCTGGCCTCCTGATTCCCGCCGGGTTCGTCCCCGCCCACCTCGCCAGACATCAGCGGAGCCAGCACGACCCGGTTGCGCCCTGCGTGCTTGGCGGCATACAAGGCCTCGTCCGCGCGCGCATAGGCCACCTCGTAGCTCTCGTCGCGCGCATCCAGCATGGTCGCGCCGATGCTGACCGAGTAGTGCAGCGGTCCCGCATCGATGCTCGCAGGCGAGTCGGCCACCACCCTGCGCAGCCGGTCGGCCACCCTCACCGCGCCGAGCGAGTCGATGCACGGCAGCAGCACCGCGAACTCCTCGCCGCCCAGACGGGCGAATACGTCGGCTTCTCGCAGCTGAGCGCTCACCGTTGCCGTGAAGTGGCGCAGCACCTCGTCACCCGCGGCGTGGCCATGGGTGTCGTTGACGCGCTTGAAGAAATCCAGATCCATCAGCAGCAGCGCCGCCGGCGCCTGGTTACGGCGGACGCGGCCGAGCTCTCCGCGCACCACCTCGACGAAGTGGCGGCGGTTCCACAGCCCGGTCAGCGGGTCGCTGGTCGCAAGCTGAAGCAAACTCTCCTCCATCGCCTTGCGTTGCGAGATGTCCTGGTGGATGCCGACCATGCGAACCGCTTCCCCGCCCTCGCCTCGATCCAGCACGCGGCCGGCAGCGAGCACCCAGACCCAGTGTCCACTCTTGTGCCTGAGCCGGTACTCTGCGCGATAAGCTTCGTTCACTCCGCGCAGATGCGGCTCCAGCGAATTCCGGATATCGGACCAGTCGTCCGGATGCACAAGGGTCTCCCAGGCCGATATGCCAGTCGCCAGCTCGTCCGGGGTGTAGCCCAGCATCCGGCACCAGACGGGGCTGAAGGCCGCCCGCCCGCTCGGCACGTCCCAGTCCCACAGGCCGAGTTCGGCCCCTTCGAGCGCAAGCATCAGCCGGCGCTCACGCTCGGCGATCTGCTCGCGCACCCGACGCCGTTCGGTGAAGTCCCGGCTGATGCGGATCTCACCGAGTTGCCTGCCCTCGGAATCGAAATACGGGGTACGCAAGGTGTCGAGCAGGCGCACGGTTCCGTCCGCCGCCTCCAGCCACTCCTCATGATTCTCCGCGCGGCTCACCGTCTCCCGGCCCGCTTCGGCGAGCGGCAGGCGGTCCGCGAAGACCTCGCCGTCACTGCGTCCGACGAGGGCGGCCTCGCGAATGCCGTAGGCATCTGCGAAAGCCTTGTTGCAGCCAAGATATCGACCCTCGCGGTCGCGAAACGCGATGAGGTCCGGAACCGAATCGATCAAGCCGCGCAGCAGCGCGCGCTCGGCCGCCAGCGCCAGCTGCGGCGCACGCACGCCAGAAACGAAGACCGCTCGATAGATCATGACGAAGGCGGCAAGCTTATAGGCATGACCGAGCGCGTTGTAGAGATCGCCAGCCGCGATGTAGCGTGCGAAGTACAGTTCGGCCAGCGCCATCGTGACCGCAGCGGCGGCAAGCCATCCGCCCGCGGCTTCGCCGTCGGCGAGCGCCCGACGCGCCAGCAGGACGGCGGCAGCAAGGTAGAGCAGCGCGAGTCCGCCCTCCAGCGCACTCTCGAGCGGAGTGACGCCCTGTCCCTCGATGAAACCAACGGGTAGGACCTGCGGATGCGCGAGGATCAGCCAGCTCCAGGCCAGCGTGATCACGAGCGCCCCGAGCACGGTCCAGGCAGCCAAGGGCCCGCGCCCTTCCCGCTCCGGCAGCAGGGCGTGCGCGAGCAGGCCGAGCGCCCCGAGCAGGCGTGCCATCAACCAGAACGCGATCGCCTTGTCGGCGTCATTGGGCGTGACGAAGGCCGGCATGCCCGGATGGGACATCAGATGGGCAAAATCGAGCAGCGCGGCCGCGAGACAGGCAGCGCCCAGGCAGACCAGCCTGCCGCCGCGCTCGCCACGGCGCAGGTTCCAGCCGAGCGCGAACACCATCCCTGCGACCACGATCGAAAAGATCTCGAGCCCGGAATGCAGCGCCAGGTAGTTCTGTGGATCGGCAAACGGACTCGTCGGCGGGAGGAAGATGCTGACGAGGAAGAGCCCGCCGAGCAGCGCCGTGGCCTGCAGCGGATGACGGAAGCGTTGCAGCACCGACGTCGCCACGGTCAATGCACCGCGGGCAGGCGGGGTCCGCGGCTCCCGCGCGCACGGCCTGCGTGTCCTGAAGGGACGGCCTCCGCACGATCTGGCCTGCGGCATGGGACGGAACGGTCGGTTAGCTTGAACATCCCGTAATTATGCATGATCGGTCCGCCGCGGCCGCGAGCTCGGCGCACCCCGCGTGCATTAATTCGCGCCGAAAGCCCCCTTCTCAGCCCTCGCGACGACGCACGCGCAGGATCTGGCGCGAGATCCAGAACATCGGCAGCAGGCCGACCGCCACGATGATCAGCGCGGCGGTCGACGCCTCGGCCAGCCGCTCGTCGGCGGCGAGGGTATGTGCCTGGGTGGCCAGGGTGTCGAAGTTGAACGGCCGGATGACCAGGGTCGCAGGCAGCTCCTTCATGACGTCCACGAACACCAGCAGGCCGGCGGTGAGCAGGCTGCCGCGCAGCATCGGCATATGCACCCGGCGCAGGGTCGCCCACTTGCCGAAACCCAGGCTGCGCGAGGCGTCGTCCATGCTGGGGGTGATCTTGCCCAGGCTCGACTCGACCGTCTGCAGCGCCACCGCGAGGAAACGTGCGAGGTAGGCGTAGATCAGCGCAGCAACGCCACCGGTGAGCAGCAGCCCCGGGTTGGTCCCCCACAGCACCTCCCAGCCCTGGGCCAGCCAGCGGTCCAACCGGGTCAGCGGGATCAGCACGCCCACCGCGATCACCGAGCCGGGGACCGCATAGCCCAGGCCGACGATGCGGTTGAGCACCTGCGGCAAGTGCGAGCGCGCCAGGCGTGCGGCATAGGCGAGCAGGACGGCGAGCAGCACAGCGATCACCGCGGTGATCGCGGCGAGCACGAAGCTGTTCTGCGCCAGCTCGACGAAGCGCGCGCCGAACTGCGCATCGCCCTCGAGGAAGGCCATGCGCAGCAGCAAGCCCGCCGGCAGCAGGAAGCCGAGCAGCAGGGGCATGAAGCAGGCGAAGGCGGCAAGCAGGCCGAGCGGCAGTGGCAGGCGCAACCGCAGCGGCATGGCGACCTGGCGCGAGGTGTTGTTGAAGCGTGCCCGTCCGCGCGACATGCGCTCCAGGGTCAGCACCAGGACCACGAAGGCGAGCAGCGCGGCCGACAGCTGCGCTGCCGCGATGCGGTCGCCGAGCGAGAACCACGCTCGATAGATGCCGGTGGTGAAGGTCTGCACGCCGAAATAGGACACGGTGCCGAAGTCGGCCAGGGTCTCCATCAGCGCGAGCGCGGTGCCAGCCACCACCGCCGGGCGCGCCAGCGGCAGCGAGACACGGAAGAACGAACCCCACGGCCCCAGCCCGAGGGTGCGCCCGGCCTCGAGCATGCCGCCCGCGCGCTCCAGGAAGGCGGTGCGGGCGATCATGTAAACATACGGATAGAGGACGAACATGAACATGGCTACCGCACCGCCGACCGTGCGCACATCCGGGAACCAGTAGTCGCCGCGCCGCCATTCGAAGGTCTCGCGCAGCCAGCCTTGCACCGGGCCGACGAACTGGAGGAAATCGGTATACACGTAGGCCATCACGTAGGCCGGCATCGCCAGCGGCAGCACCAGCGCCCACTCCAGGAAGCGTCGCCCGGGGAAGTCCAGCATCGTGGTCAGCCAAGCCGAGGTCACGCCGATCGAGGACACTCCCAGGCCCACACCAATGCACAGCACCACGGTGTTGAACACGAATTCGCCGAGCACCGTGTCGGCCAGGTGCGACCAGGTCGCGCCGGTGTCGCCGGCAAGCACATTGGAAAACACCGACAGCACGGGCGCCGCGATCAGCACGGCCACCACGACCGCCGCCACCGTCAGCGAAGAAAACCCGATTCGCATCGCGCCCTGCCCTGCCCTCGAATCCATGCCGTTCCCGTGAGTGTGCCCCGAAGCCGGAAATCGGCTCGCGCGGACGGGGCGAATTATAATTGATCGCATTTGGAACACCGGGGTGCAATAATTCTCCACGCACTCAGGCCCTCGACGACCGCGATGTCCCACCTCGACCTTTCCCGCATCGACCTCGCCTTCGGCAGCCACCTCGTGGTCCGCCAGCTCTCCCTGCAGCTCGAGAAGGGCCGCATCGGCTGCCTGCTCGGCCCCTCCGGCTGCGGCAAGACCACGGTGCTGCGCTGCATCGCCGGCTTCGAACGCCTGGCGGCCGGCGAGATCCGCCTCGACGGCGAGGTGGTCAGTACGCCGCGCCACATGTTGCCGCCCGAGCGCCGGCGCATCGGCATGGTGTTCCAGGACTATGCCCTCTTTCCCCACCTCTCGGTCGCCGACAACATCGGCTTCGGCCTGCGCAGGGACAGCGCCGCCGTGCGCGACGCTCGGGTGGACGAGCTCCTCGCGCTGGTCGGCCTCGCGGGCCAGGGCCGCAAATACCCCCACGAGATGTCGGGCGGCCAGCAGCAGCGCGTCGCGCTTGCACGCGCACTTGCACCCAAGCCCAGCCTGCTGCTGCTCGACGAGCCCTTCTCCAACCTCGACGTCGAGCTGCGCGAACGCCTGTCGTACGAGGTCCGCGAGATCATCAAGGCCACCGACACCACCGCGATCCTGGTGACCCACGACCAGCACGAAGCCTTCGCGGTGGCCGACGAGATCGGCATCATGCACGAGGGCCGCATCCAGCAATGGGATACGCCCTACAACCTCTACCACCGCCCGGCCAACCGCTTCGTCGCCGACTTCATCGGCCAAGGCGCCTTCCTGCGCGGCAAGGTGCTCAACGACCACCAGGTACGGATCGAGATTGGCGTGCTCGACAGCGCGCAACCCCTGGTGTGCTGCGCCGATTGCGCAGGCTGCGTGCATGGCAGCCCGGTGGATGTGCTGCTCCGCCCCGACGACATCGTGCACGACGACGCCAGCCCCTTGCGCGCCGAGGTCGTTCACAAGGCCTTCCGCGGCGCGGACATCCTCTATACGCTGCGCCTGGCGGGCGGCGCACGCGTGCTGTCGCTGGTCCCCAGCCATCACAACCACGCAATCGGCGAGCGCATCGGCATTCGGCTCGACGTCGACCACGTCGTGACCTTCGCCGACGAAACTGCCGGCGAATGCGCGCCGGCGCACCCCGCAGCGGCCCTGGCATGATCCCCTGGCTGGGCGCGGAGCCGGGGTTTCCGCCCGACGAGCGCGCGCTGCACGAGCCCAACGGCCTGCTCGCCGCTGGCGGTGACCTTTCGCCCGCCTGGCTGCTCGCCGCCTACCGGCGCGGCATCTTCCCCTGGTTCAGCGAGGGCGAGCCCATCCTGTGGTGGACGCCCGATCCCCGCCTGGTGCTCGTACCCGACGAGCTCCACGTCAGCCATTCCCTGCGCAAGACGCTGCGCCGGCGCCGCTTCGAGGTGAAGGCCGACACCGCCTTCGCCGACGTGCTGCTCGCCTGCGCTGCCCCGCGTGCGGGCGGGCCGGGCACCTGGATCACACCCGGGATGCGTGCCGCCTACCTGCGCATGCACGAACTGGGCTGGGCACACAGTGTCGAATGCTGGGGAGACGGACGGCTGGTCGGCGGGCTCTACGGCATGGCGATCGGTCGCGTCTTCTTCGGCGAGTCGATGTTCGCGCGCGAGACCGACGCCTCCAAGGTGGCGCTCGCCCACCTCGCGCGGCTGCTCGCCGAGCGCGGCTATGGCATGATCGACTGCCAGATGACCACCGCCCACCTGCTCTCGCTCGGCGCGCGCGAGGTGCCGCGGGCACGCTTCACCGCCGCACTGCGACAGTGGGCGCACGACGGCCCGCCGCCGCAGCGCTGGGCGGAAGACGCAATGCGGGCTTTCGACTGGCACTGACACGGGACGGCGAGCAGCACGACGGACGCGATGAAATCGGACTACCCCTACGCCCTCATCCAGTTCTACGCCACGGCGCCCTACGCCTGCTCCTACCTGGCGGGACGCAGCGCGCGCTCTCAGGTCGCCACCCCGGGCCACCTCATCGATCCGCAGGTCTATAGCGAGCTGGTGCGGCGAGGTTTTCGCCGCAGCGGCGTATTCACCTACCGCCCCTACTGCGACCACTGCCAGGCCTGCGTGCCGGTGCGCATCCCGGTCGAGCGCTTCCAGCCCGACCGCAGCCAACGCAGGGCGTGGACGCGCCACGCCGACCTGATGCCGATCGAGCGCCCGCTCGAGTTCGTCGAGGAGCACTACCAGCTCTACCAGCGCTACCAGACCGCCCGCCACGCCGGCGGCGGCATGGACCTCGACAACCGCGAGCAGTACGCGCACTTTCTGCTGCAGAGCCATGTGGACACCCGGCTGGTGGAGTTCCGCAGCCACGGCAGCCTGCGCATGGTGAGCGTGATCGACCGCCTCACTGACGGGCTGTCGAGCGTGTACACCTTCTACGACCCCGACCCGCCGCGCAGCGCCTTCGGGACCTGGGGCGTGCTCTGGCAGGTCGAGGCCTGTCGGGTGCTCGGGCTGCCGCACGTGTATCTGGGCTACTGGATCGGGGAGAGCCCGAAGATGGCCTACAAGGCGCGCTTCCGCCCGCTCGAGGCGCTGATCGACGGCGAATGGCAGCCCTTTCCGGGCGATTTCGCCTGAGCCGGACGCCCGTCGGCCAGCTCGACTCGCTACAATCTCGCGATGCTCTACGAACTCGCCCGCCCCCTCCTGTTCGCACTCGACCCCGAGACCGCCCACAACCTGACCCTGCACGGCCTGCACTACGCGGGCAAGCTGCTGCCCGCCGCCGAGCCCGAGCCGGCGAGCACGGTCGAGGTCATGGGCCTGCGCTTTCCCAACCGCATCGGCCTCGCCGCGGGGCTCGACAAGAACGGCGAGGCGATCGACGGCCTCGCCCGCCTCGGCTTCGGCTTCCTCGAGATCGGCACGATCACGCCCCGCCCGCAGCCGGGCAACCCGCGTCCGCGCATGTTCCGCCTGCCCGAGGTGCGGGGCATCATCAACCGCATGGGCTTCAACAACCACGGCGTCGACGTCCTGCTCGCGCACGTGCGCGCGGCGAAGTACCGCGGCATCCTCGGCATCAACATCGGCAAGAACTTCGACACCCCGATCGAGCGCGCCGCCGACGACTACCTCGCCTGCCTCGACAAGGTGTATGCCCTGGCGAGCTACGTCACGGTGAACATCTCCTCGCCCAACACCAAGAACCTGCGCCAGCTGCAGGGCGAGTCCGAGCTCGACGAGCTGCTCGGCCGCCTCAAGGCGGCGCAGACCCGGCTCGCCGAGCAGCATGGACGCTACGTCCCGCTCACCCTCAAGATCGCACCCGACCTCGACGACGCCCAGGTGGGCAGCATCGCCGACGCGCTGCGCCGCCACCGCATCGACGGCGTGATCGCCACCAACACCACGATCGCGCGGGACAAGGTGCAGGGCATCGCGCACGGCAACGAACAGGGCGGCCTGTCGGGCGCGCCCGTGTTCGAGGCCTCCACCGCGGTGGTGCGCAAGCTCGCGGCGGCACTCGCCGGCGAGCTACCGATCATCGCCGCCGGTGGCGTGCTCGAGGGTAGCCAGGCGCGCGCCAAGCTCGACGCCGGTGCAGCCCTGGTGCAGATCTACAGCGGACTCATCTACCGTGGCCCGGCGCTGGTGCCCGAGTGCGTGCGCGCCACCGCCGGCTGACTTCTTGTCCCAGCGCTTGCTTGCATCGGCACGCCGGACCCATGCCGCACCCACATCGCATTCACCGGCGCCCCTGCCGATCTTTCGTCCCCCCGAGGAGCCCACGATGACTCATCGCCGCCAGTTCATGCTCTCCGCCGCCGCGCTCGCGGTCGCAGCCACCCTGCCCTTCGCCGCGCAGGCCGCCGACGCCGCGAAGATCGGCTTCGTCTACGTCAGCCCGATCGGCGATGCGGGCTGGACCTACCAGCACGACGAGGGCCGCAAGGAGCTCGAGAAGGCGCTCGGCAGCAGGATCGAGACGCGCTACGTCGAGAACGTCGCCGAAGGCGCCGACGCCGAGCGCGTGATCCGCGAGTTCGCCGCCAGCGGCAGCAAGATCGTGTTCGCCACCAGCTTCGGCTACATGAACTACGTCGAGCGCGTCGCCCGCCAGTTCCCCAACGTCACCTTCCTGCACGCCACCGGCTACAAGTCGGCGAAGAACTTCGCGCCCTACAACGCGCGCTTCTACGAGGGCCGCTACCTCAACGGCGTGATCGCCGGCAAGATGACCAAGTCCAACGTGCTCGGCTACGTCGGCGCCTTCCCGATCCCCGAGGTGCTGCAGGGCATCAACGCGTTCACCCTGGGTGCACGCAGCGTGAACCCGAACATCGAGGTGCGGGTGATCTGGGCCAACAGCTGGTACGACCCGGGCAAGGAGCGCGAGGCGGCGATGACCCTGATCTCGCAGGGCGCCGACATGCTCACCCACCACACCGACTCCACCGCCACCGTCCAGGCCGCGGAAGAAAAGGGCGTGTACGCCTTCGGCTACCACTCCGACATGTCGAAGTACGCACCCAAGTCCCAGCTCACCGCCACCACCCACCACTGGGGCGAGTTCTACACCCGCACCGTCAACGCGGTGCTCGACGGCAGCTGGAAGCCCGAGGGCGTGTGGGGCGGAATGAAGGACGGCATGATCCGCCTCGCTCCGCTCAACCCGGCGATTCCCGCCGACGTGCAGGCGACGGTCAAGGAGCTCCAGGGCCGCATCACCGCCGGCAGCTTCCACCCCTTCACCGGCCCGGTGCTCGACCAGGCCGGCAAGGAGCGCCTCGCCGCCGGCGCGGTGATGGACGATGCGACACTGGGCAAGATGGACTACTTCGTCCAGGGCGTGAGCTCGCGCCTGCCCACCGCCAAGTAAGCCCAAGTCACCCGGCGACGCGCACTGCCCTGCGCGGGGCTGACGTCGTCGCCGGCACTTCGATTCACGGCCCGGGCGGCGCCACTCGGTCGGGCAGGTCGGCACTCGCCTCGTCGTCCGCGGGGAGGCCGTTGCGCAGGCAGGCCGAGAGCCCGGTGGCGATCGCGTCGGCCATGCGCGCCTGACGCGCGGGATCGCGCAGGAGGAGTTCCTCGTCGCGGTTCTTCAGGATGCCGGCCTCGAACAGCACCGCCGGCATGCGTGCGTGGCGCAGCACCGCCAGCCCGTCGTAGTAGTGCACCGCATGTTCACGATCGGCATAGCTGCGCCGACGTCCGTTCTTGTGCGTGGGTTCGAAGCCCATGCGCTGCAGGCGGGCGCCGATCGCGCGCGCGCACAGGACGCTCATCGCCGTATCGGGGTTGTCGCGCGAGACGAAGAGCGAGTGTCCGGCAAACGTGTCGTTGTAGTCGAGCGCGCGGCCCTCCCAGGTCCATGGACTCAGCTCGAATGCATTCACCGAATCGTGATGCACCGAGAGCAGGAAGGCGGCTCCCGCTGCGGCCTGCGGGCGCGCTCTCAGGCTCTCGATACGGCCGTCGGCATTCACCATCCGCGCCTCCCAGCCCCGCTCCCCGAGCGCGGAGGCAATCTGCCCGGCGAGATCGCGATTGAACTCGAACTCCCCGCGTCCGCGCGCGCTCGTCGCCCCCGGTGCCGACAGGGTGTGGCCGACATCCACCGCCACCAGCCCGGTTTCCGCTGCAGACGGGCCTGCCGCCGAGGCCAGCGTGACAAACGCCGCCGCAAGCGCCGATCGGAATCCACCCATGCGATCCTCCGCAGCTGCCGCCCAGCTTCGCCACGAGACCGCGCAGATGCAGTGTCCACGCGGACACCGCGTGAGATCGCCGGCGACATCTTGATTCAAATCATGGAGCGCCCGGGTGGGCGCCGTGACAATGCGCCCACCATCGGCATAGCCGTGGAGCGTTGTACCCCTGACCCACGCGGGCGAACCGACACATTCCTGACAAAACGAGACAAGCGATGAGGAGTACTCCATGAGCGGTATTTTCACAAAATCGATGGCCCGGAACATCTTCTACGGGGGAACGGTGTTCTTCTTCCTGTTGTTCCTGGCCCTCACCTTCGACACCGAACGCGAGCTGCCCAACCGGGACAATCGCGGCGCCATCACTCCCCAAGTCGCCGCCGGCAAGCACCTGTGGGAAGTCAACAACTGCCTGGGCTGCCACACGCTGCTCGGCGAGGGCGCCTACTTCGCTCCCGAGCTCGGCAACGTCTACAAGCGCCGTGGTGGCGACTTCATCAAGGGCTGGATGCAAGCCATGCCCACCGGAGCTCCCGGCCGTCGCCAGATGCCCAACTTCAACCTCACCGATGAAGAGCTCGACCAACTGGTGGCTTTCCTGAAGTACACCTCGGAAATCAACACCGCCAACTGGCCGCCCAACATCGAGGGCTGATCGGAACACTGGAGACCACAAGGGGATAATCCATGCAATACAAATCACAAGCGGTCGCCATGCCCTACTTTATCGCGGCGATCGGTCTGTTCGTGGGGCAAATCATCTTCGGCCTGATCCTGGGCCTGCAGTATGTCGTAGGGGACTTCCTGTTCCCGGAGATTCCGTTCAACGTCGCGCGGATGGTGCACACCAACCTGCTGATCGTGTGGCTGCTGTTCGGCTTCATGGGTGCGGCCTACTACCTGATCCCGGAAGAGACCGAGACCGAACTCTTCAGCCCGAAGCTGGCGCTGCTGCTGTTCTGGGTCTTCCTCGTCGCCGGTGCCGCCACCATCCTCGGCTACCTGCTCGTGCCCTACAGCACGCTGGCGTCGATGACGGGCAACGACATCCTCGCCACCATGGGTCGGGAGTTCCTCGAGCAGCCGCTGTTGACCAAGATCGGCATCGTGATCGTCGCGCTCGCCTTCCTGTTCAACATCACGATGACCGTGCTCAAGGGCCGCAAGACCGTCATCAGCATCGTGCTGCTGCTCGGCCTGTGGGGTCTGGCGATCTTCTTCCTGTTCTCCTTCTACAACCCGGTCAACCTCGTCCGCGACAAGTTCTACTGGTGGTGGGTGGTTCACCTCTGGGTGGAAGGCGTGTGGGAACTGATCATGGCCGCGATGCTCGCCTTCGTGCTCATCAAGGTGACCGGTGTCGACCGTGAAGTGATCGAGAAGTGGCTGTACGTCATCATCACCCTGGCGCTCGTGACCGGCATCATCGGTACCGGCCACCACTACTTCTGGATCGGCACGCCGGAGTACTGGCAGTGGTGGGGTTCGATCTTCTCCGCACTGGAGCCGATCCCCTTCTTCGCCATGACCGTCTTCGCGTTCAACATGGTCAACCGTCGTCGTCGCGAGCATCCGAACAAGGCCGCCGTGCTGTGGGCACTCGGTACCGGTGTGATGGCCTTCCTCGGCGCCGGCGTGTGGGGCTTCCTGCACACCCTGGCTCCGGTGAACTACTTCACCCACGGCTCGCAGATCACCGCCGCTCACGGTCACATGGCCTTCTACGGCGCATACGTGATGGTCGTGATCACCATGATCAGCTATGCCATGCCGATCCTGCGCGGCCGCGCCGCCAACAGCGAGAAGGCGCAGGTCATGGAGATGTGGGCGTTCTGGCTGATGACCATCGCCATGGTCTTCATCACGCTGTTCCTGACCGCCGCCGGCATCCTGCAGGTTTGGCTGCAGCGCGTGTCCGACACTCCCATGTCCTTCATGGCGACCCAGGATCAGCTGATGCTGTTCTACTGGATGCGCGAATGGGCGGGCGTGATGTTCTTCGTCGGCCTGCTGGTTTATCTCGCCAGCTTCTTCGTGAAGGGTGAAGCGAAGGCAGTGGCGACCCGCGGCTAAGACCGACGGAGCGCATCCGGCAGCAAGCCTGGAACATCCAGGGTAAGGGGTTGGGGCGGCGAAGGCCGCCCCTCTTTTTTTGTGCGCCGCGCACGCAGCGCGGGGGCGGCCGCTAGAATGTCGCACTCCTGAATCCCGCGTCCGGACGGTCTCTCCCGGCCCCTCTCTCTCCGGGCGACGACCGCGACGCCACCTCCGCCCGTGCCCAACGCCTCCCCTCCGTTCTCCGAACTTTCTCCCCTGTCCCGAGCACAGGCTGCCGCAGCGGACGGCGGCCACCCGTTCCGCATCGCGATCAACGGCTACGGACGGATCGGCCGCTGCTACCTGCGCGCCCTGCATGAGGCCCGCCTCGCCGGGCACTACCGGATCGTCGCGATCAACGAACCGGCAGACCTCGCCAGCATCGCCTACCTCACCCGCTTCGACTCCACCCATGGCCGTTTCCCGGGCGTGGTGGACCGCAGCGAGCGCGAACTGATCGTCGACGGGCACGCGATCCAGGTCAGCCATGCGAGCACGCCGGAGGAGGTCGACTGGGCGGCGCTCCAGCTCGACCTCGTCGTCGAGTGCTCCGGACAGTACGGCGGGCGCCGCGAGTTACAGCGCTTCGTCGACGCCGGCTGCCCGCGACTCCTGCTGTCGCACCCGGGCAACAGGGCAGAGGACGTAGACGCGACCGTGGTGTTCGGCATCAACGAGGGCGAGCTGCGCGGACCCGAGCGCCTGGTGTCGAACGCCTCCTGCACCACCAACGCCGTGGTGCCGGTGCTCGACTGCCTGCACCGCGCGATCGGCATCGAGCACGCCCTGCTCACCACGCTGCACTCGGCGATGAACGACCAACCGCTGATCGACGGCTACCACCACGCCGACCTGCGCCGCACGCGCTCGGCGATGCAATCGATCATCCCGGTGTCGACCGGCCTGGCGCGCGGCGTCGAACGCCTGCTGCCGGCACTCGCCGGACGCGTCCAGGCGAAGGCGATCCGCGTGCCCACCCACAACGTCTCGGCGATCGACATGGTGCTGAGCTTCGAGCGGGAGATCTCGGCCGAGGCGGTCAACCGCCTGCTGCGCGAGACCGCCGCCGGGCCGCAGCGCGGCCTGCTCGCGTGCTCGGACGAGGCGCACGCCTCGATCGACTTCAACCACGACCCGCACTCGGCCATCATCGACTGCAGCCAGACCCGCACGATCGGGCCACGCATGCTCAACCTGATGGTCTGGTTCGACAACGAATGGGGCTTCGCCAACCGCATGGTCGACGTCACCCGGCGCTGGCTGGCAGTCGCGAGCTGAACACGAACAAATCCCAATTAACCACGATCAAGTTAAAAGCGCGCCCTTCTGCCTAGACTGCGCCGCATGGATACCGTCACCACTCCGCAGAGTTCCATGCCGGCCCGCGGACCGGTACAAGCGCACGGCCCCCGCCTGGCCGGCGACCTTGCGATCTGGTTCTTCATCCTCGCCGAGCTGCTCGCCTTCGGGGTCTTCTTCGCCGCCTACGCCTTCGCGCGCGCCAAAAACATCGAACTCTTCGCCGCCGAGCAGGCCGCGCTCAACCGCAACGCGGGCGCGCTCAACACCGTACTGCTGCTCACCGCGAGCTACTTCGTGGTGCGCGCCGTGCAGGCCGCCGAGGCCGAGGCCTCGCGCCAGTGCGCCAACTGGCTGGGCGGGGCGATCCTCACCGGCTTCGGCTTCATCATCGTCAAGCTGACCGAATACGCTGCTGCCTTCGAGCACAACATCAGCCTGTCGAGCAGCACCTTCCACATGTTCTACCTGTCGCTGACGTTCTTCCACTTCATGCACGTGATCCTGGGCCTGGTGATCCTGATCGCGATGTGGAACGGCGCGCGCCAGGGCCGCTACCGCCCGGGTGACATGAACGGACTGGAGACCGGCGCGGCGTACTGGCATATGGTCGACCTCGTCTGGCTGATCCTCTTCCCGCTCGTCTACGTCATCCACTGAGGAGCCCGCCATGAGCGCACGCATGCACGGAACGCCCAAGGGCTCCACCCTCCTCTTCGCCACCCTGATCCTCGCCACCATCGCCACCTGGGGCATGGGTTCGCTCGGTGTCACCGGCACCTGGGGCGTCGCCATCCTCGCCGCGATCTCCTTCTGGAAGGGCGCGGTGGTCATCCTAGACTTCATGGCGCTACGCCATGCTCCGCTGCTCTGGCGCGCGATCACGATGGGCTGGATCATCGTGGTCTGGGCGCTGATCACCATCGCCTACATCAAGGGACTCGCCCAATGAAGCCCGACACGCCCCACCTCGACATCCCCTTCTACCAGCCCGCGGGCGACGAGGTGGAGATCTTCCAGCACGCCTGGAAGAACCGCCTGCCGCTGCTGATCAAGGGGCCGACCGGCTGCGGCAAGACGCGCTTCGTGTCGCACATGGCTGCGCGTCTCGGCCTGCCGCTGTACACCGTGGCCTGCCACGACGACCTCACTGCCGCAGACCTCGTCGGCCGTCACCTCATCGGCGACGGCAAGACCATGTGGTGCGACGGCCCGCTCACGCGCGCGGTGCGCGAGGGCGGCATCTGCTACCTTGACGAGGTGGTCGAGGCGCGCAAGGACACCACCGTCGTGCTGCACCCGCTCGCCGACGACCGTCGCGTGCTACCGATCGATCGCACCGGCGAGCTCCTCGCGGCGCCGCCCTCCTTCATGCTGGTGGTGTCCTACAACCCCGGCTACCAGAACCTGCTCAAGGGCATGAAGCCCTCGACCCGCCAGCGCTTCGTCAGCCTGCGCTTCGACTTTCCCCGTCCCGAGCAGGAAGAGTCCGTGCTGATCGGCGAGACCGCGTGCCCGCCCGACCTCGCCAGGCGCCTGGTCGCGATCGCCAACGCGCTGCGCTCGCTCAAGGACCGCGATCTCGAGGAAGCCGCGAGCACCCGACTGCTGGTGTACACCGCCCTGCTCGTCAAGGACGGCATGGACCCGGTGGCCGCGTGCCGGGTCGGCATCGTAGAGAGCCTGACCGACGACGTCGAAGTCGCCGAAGGCCTGATGGAGGTGGCCGCCGCCACCTTCGGCCGCTGACGGCCGGGACCCCGAGATGGAAATCAAGCGCGCCGACCCCCTCCGCCACCTCATGCCCGGCCCCCAGCTCGCGGTGGTCGCCGAGGCGCTGTTCCTGATCAACCTGATGCTGCTGCCCGGCCTGGCCTTCGCCGCGCTGATGGTGCTTTGGTACCTGCATCGCGGGCACCCCGATCCGCTGGTGCGCAACCACCTGCGCCAGACCGGATGGACCTGCGTTTGGGGCGGGCTGCTGCTGGTCGTGATCAGCGTCGCGATCTTCCTGCTCGGGGGCTTCGACAATCCATGGACCTGGGTGATCGGCATCCTGTATTTCACCTTCGTCCATTCGAGCCTGATCCTGCTCGGCGTCATGGGGCTGTCGCGCGCGATCAACGGCCGCAGCTGGCGCTACCCCGTGTTCGGGCCGCGCGAGCCGGACTGAGCCGGTGTGCCCACGATGAACAGCGGCGCCTCCGTGCGCAAGCCTGCGCGCGTGATCCCGATCGCCATCGCCCCGGCGACGGATGCGGCCACAGCGGCGGCCATGCAACGCAGGCGGCGCGCGTTCCAGGCGGGCTTCTTCGCGCTCTTCGTGCTCGCCCCGGTGTTCGACCTGTTCCGCTACGACCTCGACGCCGACCACGCCTGGCTGCTCGGCATGGAATGGCGGCTCGGCCTCGACCCCTTCCTCGCCGGCGAGGCAACGGCGCTCGAGGCAGCCGGGAGCATCATCCTGAACCTGTTCGTCCCGCTGCTCGCGCTTGCCGCGCTGGTGATCGGCGCGGCGTGGAAGTGGGGGCGGCTGTACTGCGGCTGGCTGTGCCCGCACTTCTCGGTGGTGGAGTCGATCAACCGGCTGATGGCGCGCGCCGCGGGCAAGGCCTCGGTGTGGGACCACCACCTGCTTCCGGCGTGGAAGCCCGACGGCCGCCCCGCGCGGGTGGATGCGCGCTGGTGGGGCGTCGTCGTCCCGGCGGCGGTGGGCTTCGCCTTCCTGTGGGCGGTGGTGCTGCTCACCTACCTGCTGCCGCCCGCGCAGGTCTACGGCAACCTCTTCGCCGGCGAGCTCACCCGCAACCAGGCGATCTTCCTCACCGCAGCCACCGTGGTGCTGAGTCTGGAATTCCTCTTCGCCCGCCACCTCTTCTGCCGCTTCGTATGCGCGGTCGGCCTGTTCCAGAGCCTGGCCTGGATGGGCAACCGGGACGCGCTGGTGGTCGGCTTCGAGCGCGAGCGCGCGAGCGACTGCTCGAGCTGCCTGCCCGACCGCCAGTCGGCCTGCGACGCCGCGTGCCCGATGCGGCTGCGCCCGCGCAACATCAAGCGCCACATGTTCACCTGCACCCAGTGCCGCCAGTGCATCGACGCCTGCGCCACCACCCAGCACGGCAACCCCCAGGGGCCGCTGCTGTCCTGGGTGGCCGGCGAGGCGGCGCGCCAGAACGAAGCCGGGTTCCGCGCACTCAAGGATCGCTGACGCCATGGAAGAAACCGTAGGCCTGCTCTGGCACCGCCTCATCACCCGCGCCGCCGGCGGCCACTTTCCCAAGGCCGCGGTACGCCTGCGCGACATCGAGAAAACCGCGGGCGTGTTCTTCCGTGCCCTCGGCGGCGACCCAGGCCTGCGCCTGGCGGCGGCGACCACCGACGAGCACGGCGCACGACGTAGCTTGCTGCAGCGCATCGCCGGCGCCGACGAGCGCGTGGCGAGGGCGCGCATGGACGTGTCCACGCTGCGCCTGCCGCCCGAGCTCGACGTGCTGCCCGAGCGCAGCCTCAACCGCGACCTCTACCTCTGGCTCGCCGCCGTGGCCGCCGCGCCCCCCGCGGAGGACGGCGACGGCCACCCCGCGCTCGGGCCGGTGCCCGACGAGCCCATCGACGAGGCCGCCACCCGCGAGCTGCGCGAGAACCAGGCCGCCACCCTGCGCGCCCTCGCACGCTGGCCCGGCATCGAGGCGCGCTATCGCCGGCTCGTCGACGCAGTGATCGCCCAGCGCCCCAGGATCGAGAAGCTGCCGCCCCCCGAGGCCGAGCGCGAGAAGCTCATCCGCCTCGCCCTGCACGCCCCGGGCAGCGTCGCCGCCCTGCCCCGCCTGCCGACCAAGGCGCGCGCCACCCAGCCGGTTTTGCTGTGGCTGAGCGACTTCCGCGCCAGCGCCGCGGGCGGCACCGGCGGCGCTGGCGCGGGCGGCGAGCTCGGCGAGGCCGGCGCCAGCCGTCCCGGCAAGGACAGCAGCCGCCAGGCCCACCGCGTCGAGCGCCAGGAGAAGATGCCCGAGAAGCACGGCATGATCATCCCCTTCCGCGCCGAGAGCCTGCTGTCGGTGGCGGAGTTCATCAAGGTCCAGCGCAGCACCGACGACGACCCCGACGACAACGCCGCCGACGCCGCCGCCAACCTCGACCACCTGTCGATCACCCGCGATGGCGAGCGCGTCGCCTCCAAGGTGCGCTTCGACCTCGACCTGCCCTCGGCCGCCGAGGACGACGTCGTGCTCGGCGACGGCATCCCGCTGCCCGAGTGGGACTACCGCAAGAACCTGCTGCTCGAGGACCACGTGCGCCTCGTCGAACTCACCCCATCGGTCCACGACCCGCGCTCCGCACCCAGCGCCCTGCCCGAGCATCTGCGCCGCACCGCACGCCGCCTGCACCGCCAGTTCGCCGCGCTCACCCCGGGGCGGCGCTGGCTCAAGGGACAGGCCGACGGCACCGAGCTCGACCTCGACGCGGTGGTGCGCGCCACCACCGATCGCGCCACCGGCCACCATCCCTCCGACCTGCTCTACCTCTCGCTCGAGAAGCGCGAGCGCGATCTCGCCTGCCTGGCGCTGGCCGACCTGTCGCTGTCCACCGATTCCTGGGTGTCGTCAGAGGCGCGGGTCATCGACGTGATCCGCGACTCGCTGCTGCTCTTCGGCGAGGCCCTGCTCGCCACCGGTGACAGCTTCGCGCTGTGCGGCTTCTCCTCGGTCAAGCGCAGCCACGTGCGCTTTCACCGCCTCAAGGACTTCGACCAGCGCTTCGACGATCGCGCGCGCGGCCGCATCATGGCGATCAAGCCGGGCTACTACACCCGCCTGGGCGCGGCCATCCGCCACGCCACCACGATCCTCGACCGCCAGCGCGCCGCACGCCGCATCCTGCTGATCCTCTCCGACGGCAAGCCCAACGACCTCGACCTCTACGACGGCCGCTACGGCATCGAGGACACCCGCGTCGCGGTGGTCGAGGCGCGCAACCGCGGCGTCGTGCCGTTCTGCGTTACCATCGACCGCGAAGGCGCAAGCTACCTGCCGCACCTCTTCGGTCCGGCCGGCTACGCGGTGATCCGCCAGCCCGACGAACTGCCCGCCCGCCTGCCCATGTTCTACGCCCAGCTCACCCGCTGAAGCCATGCCCCGTAGCGCTACTCCGGTCGGCGAACGACCCTTCCAGATCGATTCCTCCACGGGCAGCCCGGTGGCCGAACTCGACCGCCTGTGCAGGCTGCTCGCGCGAGCCTCGCTCTTCAACGGCCTCGCCTGCGAGGACATCGCCCGCTTCGCGCGCGGCGTGCGCGAGCTGCGTATCGCGCGCGGCGAGATCCTGTTCCATCGCGGTGATCCCTGCCACGGCTTCCACCTGATCCTCGACGGCCAGATCAAGCTCGCCTTCACCTCGGCCGAGGGCAACGAGAAGGTGGTGGACATCCTCTACGCGGGGCGCAGCTTCGGCGAGGCCGTGATGTTCATGGACAAGCCCTACGTGGTGATGGCGCAGGCGCTCACCGACGTCACCCTGCTGCACATCGGCAAGCAGGTGTTCTTCGAGGAGATGGCTGGCGACCCCGTGTTCTGCCGCAAGATCATCGCCGGCCTGGCCCAGCGCCTGCACCTGCTGATGGCCGACGTCGAGAGCTACTCGCTGCGCTCGGGCCGCGACCGCGTGGTCGGCTACCTGCTGCGCGAGGAAGAGCGCGAGGGCGACGGGGTCTCCGAAGGCGCGGTGTCGCTGCGCCTGCCGACCAGCAAGGGCACGATCGCCTCGCGACTCAACCTCACGCAGGAACACTTCTCGCGCATCCTCAGCGAGCTCACCGGCGCCGGCCTGATCCAGGTCGAGGGCCGCACCATCCACATCCCCGACATCGGCCGCCTGCGCAGAAGCCTGGGCTGAAGGGTTGGGGCATCAGCGCACGGAATCGACGCGTTGCGCAGCCGCGCGGCGGCATTCGCGCCTGCCGGTGCTCCTGCGCGAACCAACCGGATTCTGAAGCGGTGCGGGAGCACCGCCTGGCGCGAAAAAGGGGCCCGCAAGCCCCTTTTCGTTGTCTCCGGATGACAGGAGGCACTCAGCCTTCCTTGCCGTCCACCCGTGCGTACCAGAGGTAGGGGCTGTAGCGCCACAGGTAGAGCAGGAAGGCGAGCGACCAAAGCGTGGCCGCGGCATGGACGCCGCCGAACTGCGCCGCCGGGATGAAGCCCACGGTCAGTACCCTCGCCAGCGCAGCGAGCAGCACCAGCGCGTAGGCCGCGGTCTCGATGCGCCCGGCGGTCAGCATGCGACCGGTGTGGCCGAGCGCGGTACGGGTCATCATGCCGATGATCAGGCCGCCGGTGGCGCCGATCGCCAGCGCATGGATGCCCGCCGAGCGCGGCAGCACGCCGAACTGGGTGAGCGCAACCAGCGCGAGGCCGAGCGGAATCCACAGGTAGGCCAGGTGCAGCACCCACAGGATGGGCTGGCCGCGCGTCGCCCAGGGGTTCCAGCCGCCCAATCGCGCCGCCTGCAGCGCGGCAGCGATCAGCGACACCGCCCCGGCCCAGGCCCCGGCGCCGAGCGCCCACAGCAGCAAGGCGACCCCCGTGGCGATCGCCGCCGCCCAGTCCAGCTTCACGTTGCGCCACTGCTTGACGCCACGCACCGCGTTGAAGGTGAACATCGGGATGACGCGGCCGCCGACGATGGTCTCGAGCAGCACCACCAGGCCGAGGGCAAGGTGCATCGCCGTCAGTGGATCGGCCTCGATCACACCCAACACGGAAAGGTGGAAGAACAGGTTGGCGAGCGCAAGCATGGCGGGCAGCGCGCCGACGAAGTAATTGCGCTTGCTCTTGGCCTTGATGAGTACCTTGAGCAGCACCCCCGCCGCCACCGGCAGGAAGGCAAGGTCGACAATCGCCACCCAGACACCGCTGCCGAAGGCCATCGCCACGCGGCCTGCGAGCCAGACCGCCGCCAGCACCATCAAGGGCTTGCCCGTCGGCGTGTCGAGTCCGGTCCAGTTGCGCCCGGCGGTGAACAGGAAGCCGATGATCACCGCGACCGCAAAGCCGAAGATCATCTCGTGCGCATGCCACCAGATCCCGGCCATCGGCAGTTCGATCGCGCCCGAGTAGGCCACCGCCCACACCGGAACCGCGATCGCGGCGAACAAGGCGGCAAGCAGGTAGAAGGGGCGGAAGGCGAGCGCCCAGAGCGAGAAGGTATCGGGCGGGATGCGTTTCGTGGTCGGTTCGTCGAGGCGAATCAGCGCCATGTTCGGTTCTCTTTTGTACTGAAGGGGTTGAAGACGGATGAAGCTGCGCACGGCCGCGCTCATGCCCGGCCCGGAGGAATCAGTGGCTGGTGCCTTCCTCGCGCGTGATCTTGTTCCAGACGTTGTACTTGCCCACGGGCTTCCTCATCGGCAGGCGCTTGACCTCCGCGAGCGTCTGGGCGTCGAGGACGATCACTGCGCCCTCGTCCTCCCACAGGCTGGCGAGCGCGTAGCGGCCGTCGCGGGTGAACTCGATGTGGGCGAGGGTCTTGCCGGGCTCGCCAGTGATCTCCTTCACCACCTCGAGCGTGTGCTTGTCGATCACCTGCAGGATGTGCTTGGCCTCCGGGCTCATCATCGAATCGACGAAGGCGTAGCGGCTGTTGCCATGGCTGCGCAGGAAAAAGCCGGGGCCGCGGGTGGGGATGCGCTTGACGACCTCCCAGGTCTTCATGTCGATCACCGTGACCTCGCCGGCCTTGAGGTTGGTGCTCGCCATCACCGTGCGCGGCTTCGCGTCCGGGCCGGCCGCGGGATCCTTCCATTCCCAGGTGATGCCGGAGCCCAGGTGCGGCATGCCCTCGAGCGGCAGGTTGGCGATCTTCTTGCGGACATCGAGGTTCACCACCTGGCCGACACCTTCGCGCGATGCGCCCATCAGCTCGGAGTAGTCCTGGGTGAAGAAGAAGTCGTCGAGCACCTCGGCGAGGATGGTGCGGCGCGGATTGAGATAGCCGGGGATGAAGGTCCCCTCGCGCTGGGTGTAGTCGTGGATGTAGCTGATCGGGATGTCCTCGACCGCCTTGGTGTAGCTGATCTCCCACACCTCGCCGACGTCCTTGAGCGCGGCGATGAAGGACTGGCGCGGGGTGGCGTCGTACACCGCGGACACCCGCGAACTCTTCTTGCCGTCGCGGTCCTTGGCTTCGATCGTCTTGACCAGGTTGAGGTCGCCGTCGAGCAGCACCAGCGTGTGCGGCAGGTAGTTGGCCACCGCCACATGGGTGCCATCGGGCGAGGCGGCGACGTTGCGCGTGTTGATGCCGGCGCGCACCTCGGCCACGACCTTGAGGTTCCACAGGTCGAACTTGGTGATCCAGCCGTCGCGCGAGGCGAAGAACACGTAGCGCCCGCTGGCGGCGAACTTGGGCCCGCCGTGCAGCGCGAAGCGCGACTGGAAGCGGAAGATCGGCGCGAGCTTGTCGCCGTCCAGCACGCTCACGTGATGGTCGCCCGCCTCCACCACCAGGAAGAGGTTCATCGGGTCGGCGTCAAAGACCGGCTTGTCGGAAAGCGTTGCGGGATCGACATGGACGACGCGCGAGGCGCGGATGTCGTCGTCGGTCCACCGCGGCTCGGGCACCACCGGGGTGTAGATCCACTCGATGAGCGCGCCGATCTCTTCCTTGCTCAGTTGCGCGGCGAAGCCGGCCATCTGGGTTGCCGCCCGGCCTTCGGCGATGACTTTGGTCGCCTCGCCCTTGCGCAGGCGGGAAAGGTTCTCGGGCAGCAGCGCCGGTCCCATGCCGCCGAGCCGGTTGACGGCATGGCAGGCGGCGCAATGCTGCTCGTAGAGCTTGACCACGTCGACTGCGGAAGGGGTGGCATCGGTACCGAAGGCCGGAGCGCAGGCAAGCACGCCGAGCGTGGCCGCGAGGGCGGAGCGAAACTTCATGCGGACACCTTGTTGATGCGTTTCCACGGCGTGGTGACCACGCGCTCGGCGCCATAGTCCTCGGGATTCACCCCGATCTCCTCGTCGTAGAGGTAGCAGGCCGGATCCTCCGCCCAGGGGTTGCCGGTGACCTGCTCGGCGCGCACGCGCGAGCTGCCGTTGCAGATGTCGAGATACTTGCACGCGCCGCAGCGCCCTTCGAGCGCGCGTGGATGCTGCTTGAGCCCGGCGAGCAGCGGGTTGGAGAAATCGTTCCAGATCTCGCCGAAGGCGCGCTGGCGCACGTTGCCCAACGGCACATGCCACCACATGGTGTCGGGGTGCACGATGCCGAGGTTGTCGATGTTGGAGACGTTCACCCCGCTCGCGTTGCCGCCCCACTGGCGCAGCTTGGCCTCGATGTGCGCGGCCTTGTCGGGGAAGCGGCGCTGCACCCAGTGCAGCAGGAAGGGGCCGTCGGCGTCGTTGTTGCCGGTGACGAAGTCCTTGTCGATGCCGCGCCGGTGCAACTCCAGGCAGGTCTCGAAGAGCAGTTCCATCGCCTCGCGGGTGGTGCGGTGGCGGGCATCGCCGGCGCGGTTCTTGTTGCCGCGGCCGGCGTAGTTCAGGTGCGAGAAGTAGAACTTGTCGATGCGCTCGTCCTCGACCAGCTTCAGCAGCGCCGGCAGGTCGTGGGCGTTGCCCTCGGTCATCGTGTAGCGCACACCGACCTTGATGCCGCGCTCGCGGCACAGGCGGATGCCGTGCATCGAGGCGACGAAGGCGCCCTCCTTGCGGCGGAAGTGGTCATGGGTGGCGCCGATGCCGTCCAGGCTCACCCCCACGTAGTCGAAGCCGATCTCGTCGATCGCGTCGATGTTGGACTCGTCGATCAGGGTGCCGTTGGACGACAGGCCGACGTAGAAGCCCATGCCCTTGGCGCGGCGGGCGATGTCGAAGATGTCGGGGCGCAGCAGCGGCTCGCCGCCGGACAGGATCAGCACCGGCACGCGCGCGGCCTTGAGGTCGTCCATGACCTTGAACACCTCCTGGGTGTTCAGCTCGCCCGGGAAATCCTTGTCTGCCGAGATCGAGTAGCAGTGCTCGCAGGTCAGGTTGCAGCGCCGGATCAGGTTCCAGATCACGACCGGACCGGGCGGATTGCGGCGCGGGGCTGCAGGCGTGGGGTGGTCGAGCTCGCGGATGAATTGGGAGATGCGGAACATGGGAGCCTCCTGAATGGAGGCCATTTCACCCGAGCCGCCCGCGAATGAAAATGATGCGCGTCAAGGGTGCCCGGGGCGGGCAGAAAGGGCGTGGGCCGGCGCATGCGGGAGCGCCGGCTGTGCCTATCCGCCGATCCGCAAGCCCGTCTTCTTCAGAATCCCGGCCGAGAACAGCACATCGCGGCCGCGACAGGCACCGGGGAATTCGGCGGCGATCAGCGCAGCGATCTGGTCTACACGCTCGAGCGCGGCCTCGCGGCTGGCGGCGTGCACCATCGCGAACAGGTTGTAGGGCCAGTCGGGCAAATGGCGCGGGCGGCGGTAGCAATGGGTGACGAAGTCGAGCGCGCCGACGCGCTCGCCGACCGCGTGGATCAATGTGTCGTCGACGTCCCACACGCTCATGCCGTTGGCGGTGTAGCCGATCGCGTAGTGGTTGGGCACCGCGCCGATGCGACGGATGCGGCCGTCGGCGAGCATGGTGGCGAGGCGCTCGCGCACGAGGTCTTCGGTCACGCCCAGCGTCTCGGCCACCGCCGCGTAAGGGCGAGCGACCAGCGGCAGACCGCCCTGGGTGGCGAGCACGACGCGGCGGTCGAGCTCGGCGAGGGCGGCTTCATCCGCGTTCGTACCCGCGTGGTCGCGGGCGTCGCCCCCCACGAACGCGGTGTTCTCCGGCATGCCTTGCGTCATCACGCTTCCAGTCTCATCTCGACGAAGTATTCGCGTTCCTTGGGGAACTGGTGCACCAGCAGTCCAGTGGCCGCCTCGATGCGACGCGCACAGTCGGCGATGCCCTCCGGCGTCTCGGTGGCGAGCACGAACCACATGTTGAGCGCGTGCTCGCGGCGGTAGTTGTGCGCCACCTCGGGGAAGGCATTGACGGCCTCGACCGCGCTCGCCCACTGCGCCTCCGGCACCGCGATCGCGGCCAGGCAGAAGGCACCGCCCATGCGCTCGATCTGGTACATGGGCCCGAAGCGGGTCAGCACACGGTCGTCGAGCAGCGACTGCAGGCGCGCGATCACCTCGTCCTCGGACAGCCCGAGCGCCGCGCCGACCTCGGCGAAAGGACGCTCGCAGAGCGGAAATTCGCCCTGGATGGCGTTGATCAGGCGACGGTCGGTGTCGTCGGGGGCGCGCTTCGCGGCCACTCCGCGCCGACCGGCCGTGGCTGCGGGTTGGGCGTCAGACATGGGCGAGATCCTTGGCGTCGAGGTAGCGTGCACCGGTCTGCTTGAAGCGCCGGCAGCTGAACAGCACGGCGTGCGGATGGCGGTCGAGGCCGAGGCGCGCGGCGAGATCGTCACGGGCGGCGAGCACCTCCTCGCGTGCGCTGCCGTGGATCATGCAGAAGAGGTTGAACGGCCAGTCGGGCGGCACGCGGCTGCGGCGATAGCACAGCGTCACCGCCGCCTCCTGCGCGAGCCGGCGGCCAAGCGCGGAGACCTCGGCGTCGGGCACGTCCCACACGCACATCGCGTTGGCCTCGAGGCCGAGCTCGTGGTGGCGCACGACCACGCCGAAACGGCGGATCAGGCCCTCGTCCACCCAGCGCGCGATGCAGGCGATCACCTCGCCCTCGGCCAGGCCAACCTGCGCCGCCAGCGTGGCGAAGGGGCGCGCTTCAAGCTTCAAGCCCCCCTGCAGCGCGCCGATCAGCTGGCGCTCGATCGCCGGCAGCTCGCAGCCGCCGTCCGCATTGCCGAGCGCGATCGGCTCGCCGGCGCGCGCGCCCGCATGCGGGCGCCGCCCTGCCCCACCCGCCTTGAGGTCGAAGCCGAGGTCGATGTGGAACTCCTCCTCCAGCGGCAGCACGATCACCGCGCACCCGGTGTCGCGCTCGATGCCGGCGACCACCTCGTCGAGCTGCGTGCGCGAGGCCGCAGTGACCACGAACCAAAGGTTGTAACGATGCTCGCGCTGGTAGTTGTGATTGATCGCCGGCTCGCGGGTGACGCGCGCAGCCACTTCTTCAAGGCGCTCCGGCGGCGCAGCCAGCGCAGCGAGTGCGCTCGCGCCCAGGCGGCGCGGGGCGAACACCGCGCCCACCCGGCTGACCAGGCCTTGCGCGCTCAGATCGCGGTAGGCCGCGATCACGTCGTCCTCGACGGCGCTCACCGCCTGCGCGATGCGCGCGAAGGGCCGCGGCTCGAGCGGGAAGTCACGCTGCCACTCGTTGAGCAGGCGGAAGCCGGTGGCGTCGAGCGCCTCGGGCAGGATGGCCTCGCGCGGCATCAGAAGCCCGTGCGCGCGGCGCGCGTGGTGAAGAAAATGCCGCTCGGGCTGGCCGAGGCGAAGCCGCCGATCTGCTGCTTGCTGGCGGTGTCGTAGATCACGACCTTGTTGTCGTCGCGCGCCGACAGCCAGATCTCGTGGCCCTTGGAGAGGAACTCCATGTGCAGGATGCCGCGCCCCGGCTGCAGGGTGTCGGTAACCTTGCCGGTGACGGTGTCGATGACCTGCACCCAGCCGTTGTCGGGGAAAGCGAAGTTCACCCAGATCTCGCGTCCGTCCGGGCGCGCCATGGCGAACACCGGCTGGCTCTTGACCTTGATGCGGTCGACCTCCTGCCAGGTGTCGGTGTCGACCACCAGCACCTCGTGGCGACCGATCGCGGGCAGGTAGGCGCGCCCGCCGGCGACCGACCAGCCACGCAGGTGCGGCATCTTGAACACCGGCAGGGGCTGCTCGCCGCGGCCGTAGCCGGAGAGGATCTTGCGGCTGCCCTTGTCGAGGTTCCACAGGTCGATCAGCGCCAGGCCGTCCTCGCCGAAGAGGCCGGCGATGTAGTAGCGGCCATCCGGGGTGACGAGGGCGTCATAGGGCTGCTTGCCGCCGGCGAAACGCTGGGTGACCGGGTTCTTCGGGTTGGAGAAGTCGGTGATGCGGATCTCGCCCGCCTCGAAGAGCGAATAGATGAAACGCTTGCCCGACAGGTCCGCCAGGCCCACCACCTTGGAGCGGGTGCCGTCCTCGGTGGTCGCGGGCACGTCGGCGACCAGTTCGAGCGTGTTGGCGTCGAAGGCCTTGATGCCGCCCGGCTCGTAGTTCTGCACGACCACCAGGCTGCCGTCGTGCGAAATGGAACCGCCGATCGCGTTGCCCGCCTGCACCTTGCGGCCGACGATCCGACGCTCGAGCAGATCGACCTTGGTGAGCCCGCCGTCGCGCCCGAACACGAAGGAGTAGCGGCCATCGCGCGAGAACACCACCGAGGCGTGGGAGAGATCGCCCAGGCCGTCCACCGTGGCGAGCACGCTGCGCCCGGTAGTCTCGATCACCTTGACCTTGCCGTCGGCGCGCTCGATCACCACGCCGAGGTCGCCGGTGCCGCGCAAGGCGGCAGGCGGCGTACTCGAACAGGCCGACAGCAGCACGATCATGGCGGAGAGGACCACGCCCCACAGGGCGGGCGGTGCGAGACGAACTTCACGGGAAGACATGGAAACTCCGGGAGCTTGGGGCGGCCACGGGCCACCGGGAAGACTGCCGCCCGCACAGCGGGCCAGAGCACGGGCGGCGGGGGTTCAGTTGCGCGCCGACTCAGCCGGCAGACCGGCATCCGCGGGGAAGCCGCGCATGAGCCAGTGCACGATCCACTCGGCCTCGGCCTCGGACAGGATGGTCTGGAAGGGCGGCATCGGCGTGCCTGGGCGACCGCCGACGATGGTCGCGACCAAGCCTTCGGCGGGCTTGTCGGCGAGCGCCTCGGCGGTGAGCGCGGGGCCGAGCCCGCCCTTGAAAGCCAGTCCGTGACAGGAGCCGCAGTCCTGGCGGACGATGTGGATCAGTTCGCGCGCGCGCGCAGGATCGGGCTCGACGGGTACGCGTTCGGAGGCTGCGGCATAGGCGGAAACGAGCGCGGCGCCGAGGAGGACCACGGCGTGGGCGAGGAGTGGCGGAATCTTCATGCTGGCATCCGGCGGTTAGGCTTCGGGATGGAGCATGGCCCCTCGCCCGGGTCTAAACCTTGACTCGAATCAACCTCTCCGAGCACAGGGTCTTGCCCACGCCTTTTAGCTCCCGGGCCGGCAGTTGCGTACGGCCAGATCCCCACGCAAGGCGGTCGTGTCGCCGCTCACTCTTCCACGATCACGACCCCGAGCATCTCCGGATGGGGACCGCAGCGGTACTCGTAGCGCCCTGCCTCCGGGAAGGCGCGCGACCATTTCTCGCCCGGGAAGAAGCGCTCCGACTCCTCGCTGCGGCCGATCAGCAGCACCGAGTGGCTCACCCGCTTCTCGTTGTTCACCCAGGTCACGGTGTCGCCACGCTTGATGCGCAGTTCCATCGGCGAGAAGGCGTATTTCTCCACCGCCACCTCGTGCTCGGCGGCCAGTGCGGGTGCAGCGCCAGCGATGCTGAGCGCGAAGAAGAGAAGGCAGGCGGGGACGGGGCTCGCGTTCATGGACATCTCCCTCGGAAGCGGTTGCGACCGGACGGTCGCGATTGCACTACCGCAAAGGACAACGGCGGAAGCCCCGGGTTCGCCGGATGCTTCCGCCGCTTCGGCACTCCGGCCGCGAACGCGGGCGGAGTGGGGCCGGATTACTGCTTGGCCGCCTTGATGTGGCCGTCGGTATCGAGGCCGAGCTTGTAGCCGAGCGAGACGTGGTGGAAACGGCCCGCCGCGCTGTCGTCGTGGATCGCGAAGCCGAAGTTGTAGGCCTTGCCCGACTCGAGCTTCACGTCGCCTTCACCGCCGGCGAGCTTGCGGGTGAACACCACCGACCAGGTGTCGCCGTCCTTCTTGCCCTCGGCGCTGACCAGGGCCTTGCCACCCTCCATCACGCGCTTGTCGGCGACGTAGCCGTCGAAACCCTTGTTCTCGCCACTGCGCCACTGATGGAGATCATAGAACTTCCCCTCGGCGAGCGAACCACCCTTGACGTACTTGGTCTTGGCCTCGTCCGCGCCCGGCATGGTGCGCGAGTCGGTATGGCAGGTCGCCCAGCAGCCACTCTGGTCGGCGAGGTCGACCTTACCGCCGGCCTCGAGCATGAACGCGATCTTGACCGGGTTCTTGTCGTCCATCTTCGCGGCGCCCGAGGCGGCCGGCTGCTTCCAGGAGAAGCGGACGTAGAGGTTCTCGCCGTCGTGCGCGGCCTGAACCTTCACCGGGATGAAGGCCGCCTTGCCGGCGATCGGGGTGGGCTCGATCTTCTGGCCGCTGGCCATCTTCTTGCCCATGTCGGCCGCCTCGTCGCTGTGGCAGTCGGCACAGGTCTCGCCCTTCTTGAGTGCGCGCGCGCCACCGTGCTCCGTCCCCTTCTGAATCCACTCCAGCGGCGAAACGCCAGGGTAGAAGGCGGTGATGTCCTTGCCCTCGACCTTACCCCAGTCGGGCGCGGCCGCGAGCGCGCTACCCGTACCGAGGGCCAGGAGAGCACCGACTGCGCCGGCAATCATCGTTTTCTTCATCGTCATATCCTCGCTGTGCGTGGGTTGGCCTGTGATGCACGAGGGATCTTACTCCTCGTCTTCCTCGGTCATGCCTTCCGGCTTGTGGTGGGCGATACCCTTGTGGCAATCGATGCAGGTCATGTTGTCCTCGACCGCCATCTCATGCTGCTTGCGTGCCCGCTGCTTCTGCGCTTCCTTGTTCATGCTCTCGAAGCTGTGGCAGTTACGGCATTCGCGCGAGTCGACCGACTTCATGCGCGCCCATTCGCGACGCGCGAGTGTCAGGCGCTTGGCCTCGAACTTCTCGCGGGTGTCGATGGTGCCGGTGATCTTGCCCCAGACCTCACGCGAGGCCTGGATCTTGCGGATCATCTTGTAGGTCCAGTCTTTCGGGACGTGACAATCCGAACACACCGCACGGACGCCGGTGCGGTTGTTGTAGTGAATGGTCTCCTTGTATTCCTGATAGACGTTGTCATACATCTCGTGACAGGAAATACAGAACTTCTCGGTGTTCGTGGCTTCCATCGCGGTGTTGAAACCGCCCCAGAACAGCACGCCCACCACGAATCCAACAGCCAACAGGCCGCCCAGCGACTTCTTCGACGGGCGGCGCAGGCGTGCCCACAGGCCGCCCGGATTTTCTTGTTTGGAGTTGTCGCTGTTTTGTTCAGACATGGAACTCTTCCCCTCGATCCCCCGCGCCAGGGGCGCGGGGGTTTTTCAGAGCTTGACCGGAAGATCGATCAATAGACGTCGTGCATCGTGTTGTACACGTTGAACTTGCCGGTCGGCGTGACGATGGCCGGGTCGGTGATCACCTTCTTGACCTTCAGGGTCTTGTCGTCGTAGATCACGATCGCGGACTGGTCGGTCTTGCCGCCCCACAGCGAGATCCACACTTCGTCGCCAGCCTCGTTGTACTCCGGCTGAACGGCGCGGCGGATCGCCTTGCTCTCGGGCAGGCCCGAATCCTTGGCGACGTCGAGACGGACCGGCTCCTTCTTCAGGTCGGCCTTGTCGAACACGAACACCGCTTCGGCGAGCTCGCGCTCGGGGTTCATCGGCGCGTCGGCCCAGAAGTTCTTCGACTTCGGATGGGTCTTCACGAACAGGTTGCCGGCGCCCGGCATCTTCAGCTCCTGCACGACCTTCCAGTTGTTCGCCTTGTACTTGGAGAACTTGGGATCGTCGGAAGGCGTGGAGATCAGCGAGACGACAGCGTCGCCCAGGTGACCAGTCGACCAGACCGGACCGAATTCCGGATGGACGAAGTTGGCGCCACGACCCGGGTGCGGGATCTTGGCGGTGTCGACCAGCGCGGCGAGCTTGCCCGTCTTGGTGTCGACCGCAGCGACCTTGTTCGAGGCGTTGGCGGCAACCATGAAGTAACGGCCCGAAGCATCCCAGCCGCCGTCATGCAGGAACTTGGCGGACTCGATCGTGGTGGTCTTCAGGTTGCTGATGTCGCTGTAGTCCACCAGCAGGATCATGCCGGTTTCCTTGACGTTGACCACCCACTCCGGCTTGGTCAGCGAGGCCACGATGGAGGCCACGCGCGGCTCGGGGTGATAGTCGCCATCGACGGTGTTGCCACGGGTCGAGACGATCTTCATCGGCTCGAGCGTCTCGCCGTCCATGATCGAGTACTGGGGCGGCCAGTAGGTGCCACCGATCAGGTACTTGTCCTCGTAGCCCTTGAACTTGGAGGTGTCGACCGACCGGGCGTCCGAACCCAGGCGCACGGTGGCGACCGTGGTGGGCTCTTCGTAGAACATGTCGATGATGGTGGTCAGGCCGTCGCGACCGACGGTGTAGACATAGCGACCCGAAGCCGACAGACGCGAGATGTGCACCGCGTAGCCGGTATCGAGGATCTTCCAGATCTTGTGGGTGTCGCCGTCGACCAGGGCGAGCTTGCCCGCGTCGCGCAGCGTGATCGCGAACACGTTCTTCAGGTTGACCTTGTTCATCTGCTTGGTCGGACGCTCCTTGACGGGGACCAGCAGCTTCCAGCTGTCCTTCATGTCCTTGAGCGAGAACTCGGGCGGGATCGGCGGCTCGACCTGGATGTAGCGCGCCATCAGGTTGATCTCTTCCTTGGTCAGGATGTCGTCGTAGTTGACCATCCCGCCCTCGGTGCCGTACGAGATGATCTTCTCGAGACGCTCGGTGCCGAGCTTGAGGGTGCCGCCTTCCAGCTTGCTGCCATCCGGCGCGGTCTTGGTCCAGTGCGGCTCGAGGTTCTTGCCGGTGGCGCCCTTGCGCAGCACGCCGTGGCAACCTGCACAGCGCTCGAAATAGATCAGCTTGCCCTTTTCCATCTCCTCGGCGGACAGCTTGGGAGCATCCGCTGCCCAGGCGCTGCTCATCGCCAGGGGAAGCACCGCCATCGCAAGCGCCGATCCGATCAAACCTTTCTTTTGCATAGCCCTCTCCTTACACGACACGGGATGTGAAACAACATTGCGATGGCAGTATGGTTTTTCCGGGCCAGCCCCATCCTTGATGTGAATTAATTTTCCACATGATCGCCAAGGATAAAGTTCGGGGACGCCGGAACGACGCGACCATGCGCCCACCCGAGGATTTCGACGTGTCTTGGACAAGCGTATTCCGGCCCCTGGCGGAACCCATTTTTCGCCCTCACGGAATTTCCGGGATGGCGCTGGAGCCCACATCATGCAGGCAGGAACCTTTCGATCGGATGCTTCGCCGGCAGGCGCGGGCAAGCCGCGTGCCCTTCGCGCCAGTCGCGCCGCCTTGCCGCCGCGCGGCACCCCCGAGGCGACCGACGAGCGACCGAGACCCGTCCGCGCGCATCGCCACGGCAAGGTCCATCTCGTCGGAGCCGGCCCGGGCGACCCCGATCTGCTCACGGTCAAGGCGTTGCGCCTGATCACCGGTGCGGAGGTCGTCGTCTACGACCACCTCGTCGGCGAGGCCGTGGTCGCGCTGATCCCGCCCGGCGCCCGCCGTCTCTACGCCGGCAAGGAAGCGGGAAACCACGCCCTGGCCCAGCCTGAGATCAACCGCCTGCTGGTCGAGCTCGCGAGCGAGGGGCACGACGTGGTCCGGCTCAAGGGCGGCGATCCCTTCATCTTCGGCCGCGGCGGCGAGGAAATGCGCGCGCTTCTCGACGCGGGCATCGAGTGCGAGATCGTTCCCGGCATCACCGCGGCGGCGGGGGCGGCCTCGGCCACCGGCATTCCGCTCACTCACCGCGAGCACGCGCAGACCCTCGTGTTCGCCACGGGCCATCTCAAGGACGACACGGTCGAGCTCGACTGGCCGGCGCTCGCCCGCCCGCGCCAGACGGTGGTGATCTACATGGGCCTGG
>ERZ761602.1459-NODE-1459-length-42732-cov-5.747311_pt1 | contig 42732 bp, 39 predicted proteins | sample MGYA00512165_ERZ761602 | MGnify/ENA primary metagenome ERZ761602 (study PRJEB28899, sample SAMN02445085) | bioreactor sludge metagenome | biome: EBPR sludge; isolation source: Thorneside wastewater treatment plant | place: Australia: Brisbane, Thorneside...
AGTCATGGGGATGGGTCAGGGGTGAGGGGTGAAATGCGACTGCCCTCTCGCCCCTCGCCGATCGCCCTTCGCCCGAGGGGCGGCGCCCCGCCGCCCCTACAGCAACCGCCCCGGCTGGTAGTCCGCCGCGCCGCGGTGCTTGCGCGCGAGCGGTTTCACTTCGGCGATGAAGGCGTCGACCTGGTGCGGGGCGGCGCCGACGAAGCGGGCGTTCTCGGACAGGATCGCCTGCAGCGCCTTCTTGCCGAGGCCGATGCGGCGGTCGGCGGCGAGGCGCGAGAGCAGGTCGGCGTCGCCGCTGCCGGAACGCAGCGCCTTGGCGGCGGCAAGCGCGTGTTCCTTGATCGCCTCGTGGGCGGTCTCGCGCCCGGCGCCGTGCTTCACCGCCTCCATCAGGATGGTGGTGGTGGCGAGGAAGGGCAGGTTGCGTTCGTTCTCCACCACGATGGCGGCGGGGAAGACTTCCATCTGACGCAGCACCGTGAGGAAGGTCTCGAGGGCGCCGTCGAGCGCGAAGAAGGCGTCGGGCAGCGCCACGCGGCGGACGACCGAGCACGACACGTCGCCCTCGTTCCACTGGTGGCCGGCGAGCGCGCCCGTCATCGTCACGTAGCCGCTGAGGATCGTCGCGAACCCGCAGATGCGCTCGCAGTTCCGGGCGTTGACCTTGTGCGGCATCGCGGAGGAGCCGACCTGGCCGGCCTGGAAACCCTCGGTGAGAAGACCCGCGCCCGCCATGAGGCGCAGCGTGGTGGCGAAACTCGCCGCCGCCGAAGCCACCTGGTGCAGTGCGCTCACGACCTCGAAGTCCAACCCGCGCGGATACACCTGCCCCACGGCGGTGAGCGAGGCGTGGAACCCGAGGTGCCGGAGCACCCGCGTCTCGAGCTGGTCGACCTTGCCTGAATCGCCGCCGAGCAGCGTGAGCTGGTCGAGCTGCGTGCCGACGGCGCCCTTCAGCCCGCGCACCGGGTAACGGGCGAGCAATTCGTCGATGCGCGTGAACGCCACGAGCAGCTCCTGGCCGAACATCGCGAGCCGCTTGCCGAGCGTCGTGGGCTGCGCCGGCACGTTGTGCGTGCGCCCCGTGATCATGAGGTCCCGGTGCGCCTCCGCCTGGTGCGCGAGGGCGAGCAGGGCGGCCGCGGACTTGAACTGGACGAGCTTGAGCGAGCGCAGGATCTGCAGCTGCTCGACGTTCTCGGTCAGGTCGCGGCTGGTGAGCCCGAGATGGATGAACTGGCGCTTGGCGAGTTCGGAGAACTCCTCGATGCGCGACTTCACGTCGTGGAGCGTCACCCGCTCGCGTTTCGCGATGGCGGCGAGGTCGATCTGCCCCTTCACCCGCTCGTAGTCCTTGATCGCCTCCGCGGGAATCGGCACGCCGAGGTCGCGCTGCGCCTTCATCACCGCGATCCAGAAATCGCGTTCGAGCCCCACGCGGCCGTGCTGCGACCAGATGTCCTTCATCGCTGGCGACGCGTAGCGTTCGGCGAGGACGTTGGGAATCGGTGCGGCAGCGGAGGAAGACGACTCGTTCACGGCAAAGGTCGCTTCTTAAGCGCGCGGGCGCGACCATGGCGAACCCAAACATCGGCCCACGGAATACACGGAGGACGCGGAGGGATCAGGGTGCGATCCGGGTCGTCGCGAATGGGGCGTTGGCGCACGGGCGGAGCCGGCCGGGCCGCTCTTCGCGCGGCCAGTTCAGGCTTTCCGTGGGCCACTCTCCGCCCGTCAGGCGGCCAGGCAGCGGACGGTCATCTCGCGCAGGACTTCCTCCTGCTCGCCGGGGCGGCGGACGATCTCCTCGAACGCCGTGATGAACTCCTGCTGGTTGTCGATCAGCCGCTTGAGCGTCGGCAGCTTCGCCCCGCCCGCGAGTTTGCCCACGTACCACGGATTCTGGGTGAAGAGGTTGAACGAACTCTTCGCCGTCGCCCCCACGAATCGCGCGCCGAACGTGCCCGCCGCCCGCGGCAACCCGTCGAGCCCGCGGGGGCCGACCCGCGCCGCGCCCGCATCGACGAGCGCCCGCACCTGCAGCAGGATCCGGTTGCGGTTCTGCAGCGCGCTGATCACCGGCCGAGCGTCGCCGCCGCCGAAGAAATGCCGGTGCAGCGCCGCGAGCGTCCACTTGAGGTCGCCGCTGAAGAACGCCTCCGCCGCCTCGAAGAAATCGCCCTCCGCGACATTGGGCGTGAGCTCCGCCACGTGCGCCTCCTCGATCTGCGCCCCGTCGCCGACGTACGTCGCCAGCTTGCGCGTCTCCTCGACCACCAGTCGCGTGTTGGCCCCGACCTTGGCGAGCATCAATTCCACCGCACCGGCGCCGAAACTCGCGCCGAGCAGCCGCGCCTCCGCCAGTGCGACGCCGGCGAGCGCCTCGCCCGCCCGGTCGGAATCCCCGCCGATCAGCGTGAAATCCGCGTGCTTCTCGCACCACTTGGGGAACGCCCGCCGCCGGTCGACGGGCGCCGCCGTCACGAGCACCGCCGTCTCGTCGGCATTCACCGACCCCAGCAGCCGCTGCAGCTCCTCCACCTGCGCGAGCGTGCCTTCGGCGCGGCCCGTCACGGTGTCGGCGAGGAAGTTGACATCCTTCAGCCACACCACCCGCCGCCCGCCGAACATCGATACGGTCTGCACCGCGTCGCGGAATCGGTTCACCGCCGCCTCCACCTCGCCAACATTGGCCGCGAAGCCGTTGATGATCTCCCGCGCGAACTCGTCCGCCACCTCCGCCGCCAGCGCCTCGAAACGTTCCTTGCCCATCCGCCCGACCAGGTAGTCGTCGGCCCCGCAGATGAAGGTGAAGTTCCGCGCCGCAGTCATGAGCCCGGCACTCTGGCCGCCGACCGGGCCCGGCTGCACGAAAAAAATCCGACCAACCGGTGCCCGCCACGTTCCCGCGCCGCGGTCCGACCGCGCCCTTGCGGAACGGCGGCGGGTCGGCCCAATTGGCCTGTACCCGATGACGCCTCCAGCCGCTGCCGAACCGGACGCCGCCTGCCCCTGGCGCCGCGACGTGCTCGCGCTGCTGCTTTGCTTCGGGGCGCTCTATCTCTTCGCCGCGGGACGGATGCCGCTGATGAATCCCGACGAGCCGCGCTACGCCGGCATCGCGCGCGAGATGATCGTCCACGAGGACTGGGTGACGCCGCGGCTCAACGACACGCGCTATTTCGAGAAACCTCCCCTCGTCCCCTGGCTCGGCGCCGTCTCGCGCCTGCTGTTCGGTCCGGGCGAGACGGCGGCACGGCTGCCGTCCGTGGGCTTCGGCCTCGCCGGTGTGATCATCACGTATGCGCTGGGACGCCGCTTGTTCGGCCGCGCGGCGGGCCTGGCGGCGGCCTTCGTGCTGGGAACCTCGCTGCTGTACTTCACGCTGGCGTGGCTGCTGCTGCTCGACATGGCGTTTGCGGTCGCGATCGCCGCGACGCTGGGCTGCTTTCTCCTGGGCATCCGGGAGCCGCCGGGTCGGCGGCGACTCGCCTGGTTTCTCGGGCTCTATGCGGCGGCCGCAGTGGCGACGCTGGCCAAGGGACTGCTGGGCTTCCTGCTCCCGGGCGCGATCATGTTCCTCTGGCTGCTGCTGCTGCACCAGTGGCACCGGCTGCGTCCGCTGTACCTGCCCGGCGGCATCCTGCTCTTCCTCGCGCTCGCGGCGCCGTGGCATCTGCTCGTCGGGCAGCGCAACCCGGAGTGGGCGGCCTTCTACCTCGTGCACGAGCACTGGACGCGGTTCACCACCACGGCGCACGGGCGCGCGGAGCCGTTTTGGTTCTTCGGCCCGGTGCTGGTCGGCGCACTGTTTCCCTGGATTGGATTTCTGCCCGCGGCCGTGCGGGCGGCGCTGGCCGGTGGCTGGCATCGCCGGCGGGAACACGCCGATGCGTGGTTCCTCTTCCTGTGGGCGGCGTTCGTGTTCCTGTTCTTCTCCCGATCCCAATCCAAGCTCATCCCTTACCTGCTGCCGGCCCTGCCGCCCCTCGCGCTGCTCATCGGCGCCTGGCTGGCCCGGTGCCGGGCCGAGCGCGCCGCGGAACGGCTGCGGACCGGGCTCCGGGTGTTCGCGGTCGCGTGCGGGCTGATCGGCGCCGCGGGAATGGTCGCCATGTTCCGGCCCGGCCTGATGCGCGATCCGGAGCAGATGGCCGCCCTCCGCCCCTGGGGCATCGGCCTCGCGGCCGTGCTCGCGCTCGGCGGCCTCGCCGCGCCCTGGGCCGCCCGCGTGCGGGGCGTCACCGCAGCCTTCGCTTCCCTCGTCGTCACCCTCACCGCCTTCCTGCTCCTCGCCCTGCTCGCGGCCCCGCACTGGCAGCGCGCGAGCACCAGGGATCTCGCGCTCGTTGCCCGGTCCCGCATTCCCCCGGCGGAACGCGTTTATCACTACTGGGGATTCTTCCATGACTTCGTCTACTACGCCGGCCGGCCGGTCGGCCTCGTGAGCTACACCGACGAGCTCGAGGTGCAGTTTCTCACTCCGGAGGAGAAAGCCGCGCGCTTCATCGACGACGCCGAGCTCCGACGGCAGTGGGCCGGTCCGGCGCGCATCTGGCTCGTCGTGCGCCGTCGCACCCGGGCGGATCCGGCGTCCGTCTTCGCCGATCCCACGTTTCACTTCCACGTGATTGCCGAGTCACGCTCGCACCAGCTGGTCAGCAACCGACCGTAGCTCGGCGCGTGCGGTGGCTGCGCCGGGCGTCGTCTCGTCTGCGCCGGGGTGGCGACGAGAGGACGACGAACGAGGCAGAACGGCGAGGGATGCGTGCGAAAACGGCTTGTTCGACGTCGCACTCTGCGTACTCAACTCTCTCGCGCGTCCCGCCCCATGTCCGCACCGTTCATCCCCTTCTCCCGGCCCACGATCGACGAGGACACCATCACGGGCGTGGCCGAGGTGCTCCGGTCGGGGTGGATCACGTCGGGGCCGAAGGTGCGGGAGTTCGAGGCGCAGCTCTCGGCGTGGTGCGGAGGCCGGCCGGTGCGGGCGTTCAATTCCGGCACCGCGGCGCTCGAGGTCGCGCTGAGGCTCGCCGGCGTCGGGCCCGGCCACGAGGTCATCACCACGCCGCTCTCGTGGGTGGCGACCAGCAACGTGATCCTCACCGTCGGCGCGCGCCCCGTGTTCGTCGACGTCGACCCCCGCACCCGCTTGATCGACCTGGCGCGGGTCGACGCGGCCGTGACGCCGGCGACGCGTGCGATCCTCCCCGTCGACCTCGGCGGGTTTCCCGTCGACCGCGACCGCCTGTACGCGATCGCGCGCCGGCACGGGCTGCGCGTGATCGAGGACGCGGCGCAGTCGCTCGGCAGCACCTGGGCGGGCCGGCGCATCGGGGCGGGGGGCGACCTGGTGGCGTTCAGTTTCCATCCCAACAAGAACATCACGACGATCGAGGGTGGCGCGCTCGTCGTGAACGACGCCGCCGAGGCGGCGCGCGCGGAGCAGTACCGGCTGCAGGGCGTCGTGCGCACGGGGGCCGACGGCATGGACGTCGATGTCGCCGGCGGAAAATTCAACCTCACCGACGTCGCCGCCCGCGTCGGGCTCGGCCAGCTCCCGCACCTCGAGCGTTTCACCGCGCAGCGTCGCGCACTCGCGCATCACTACCTCGAGCGACTCGCGGCCCCGGCGGCCCGGTGGGGACTCGAGCTGCCGCCCCGCGATCTCGCGGGGACCAACTGGCACCTTTTCCAGATCGTGCTGCCCGGCGCGCGGCTCTCGCTGGCGCGCGCCGGCGTGATGGAGCGCCTGCAGGCCGCCGGCATCGGCACCGGCGTGCATTACCCGGCGATGCACCTGTTCTCGCTCTACCGCAGGCTCGGCTGGAAGCCGGGCGACTTCCCGGTCGCGGAACGCCTCGGGCGCGACCTGCTCACGCTGCCGCTGTTTCCGACCCTGACGACGGACGACGTCGACCGCGTGGTCGCGAGCCTCGTGGGCGTGCTGCAAACCCATGTCCGCGCCTGACGTGCCCGCACCGGCCGGCCGGACCGTCGCGGTCTCGGTCGTGATCCCGGTCTACAACGAGGAGCCCAACCTGCCCGTGCTGCTGCCGCGGCTGTTCGCGGCGCTCGACGCGGCCGGGCGGTCCTACGAGATCGTCTTTTCCAATGACGGGAGCAGCGACGGATCGCTCGAGCTGCTGCGTGCGGCCCAGCGGGCGCGGCCCGGCGTCGTCCGGGTCGTCGATCTCGACGGCAACCACGGCCAGCACCTCGCGATCCTCGCGGCGTTCGAGCGCGTGCGCGGCGAGGTGATCGTGACGCTCGACGCCGACCTGCAGAATCCGCCGGAGGAGATCCCGCGGCTGCTCGCCGCCCTCGACGCCGGGCACGACTGCGTGGGCGGCGTGCGCGTGCACCGCCGCGATCCCGCCTTCCGCCGCGCCGCCTCATGGCTGGTCAACCGGCTGCGGGAGTGCACCACGCGGATCCGGATGACGGACCAGGGCTGCATGCTGCGCGCGTACCGGCGGCCGGTCGTCGACGCGATCGTGGCGAGCGGCGCCCTGTACACCTTCATCCCGGCCCTCGCGTACTCGCTGGCGAGCCGGCCGACGGAGATCCCCGTCGGGCACTCGGAACGCCATGCGGGGACGTCGCATTATTCGTTCGCGCGGCTCGTGCGGCTCAATTTCGACCTCGTGACCGCGTTCTCCCTCGCCCCGCTGCAGGCGTTGACGCTTGCCGGGCTCGGCTGCACGGCCGGGAGTTTCCTGCTGCTGCTGTACCTGCTCGGCCGCCGGCTCGTGCTCGGGCCGGCTGAGGGGTGGCTTTTCGTGCTCATCGGCCTCGTCCTTGGTGTCGCCAGCCTCGGCCTCCTCGGTGTCGGGCTGGTCGGGGAATATGCCGGCCGGGCGTACCAGGTCGTGCGCACGCGGCAGCGGGTCCGCGTGCGCGCCGTGTGGGAGCACACGGATCGCGCCGGGGAAAGCCGTGCCGCCTGAGCCGGACTCATGCCGTTGGCCTTCAAATCAGCCCTAAAGTCGGCCGCACCGAATGGTGGAGCGGCTTGTCCTCAAGCCGCTGCGGAGCGGTCCGTCGCACGTCAGCCGCCTGGGGACAGGCGGCTCCACCGCACCGGCATCATTCCGGCTGAGCGTCCCAGGAGGGCGGAAGCACTCGCGTGAACCCTGCCGCCCCATGACCCCGCGCGTGCTGCTCTTCGCCTACAGTGAGGTGGGGGCGGAAGCCCTCGCGCTGCTGCTCGCCCGCGACGTCACCGTGGCGGGCCTGGTCACGCACGCCGCCGATCCGGACGAGAACATCTGGTTTCGCCCGCCGGCTGCGCTCGCGCACGAACGCGGCCTGCCGGTGTTCACGCCGGAGGACGTCAACGACCCCGCGTGGATCGAGCGCCTGCGGTCGCTGCAGCCTGACCTGATCCTCTCGGCCTATTACCGGAACCTCCTCCCGCCGCGACTCCTCGAGGCGGCGCGGCTGGGCGCGTTCAACCTGCACGGCTCGCTGCTGCCCCGGTACCGCGGGCGTGCGCCCGTCAACTGGGCGCTGCTCCACGGCGAGACGCGGCTCGGCCTCACGCTGCACCGGATGGTGGCGCGCGCCGATGCCGGCCCGATCGTCGACCAGGCGGCGGTCGAGGTCGGCCCGCGCGCCACCGCGGCCGAGGCCTACGCGGCGCTCGTGCCGCTTGTGCGCGAGCTGCTCGGACGCCAGCTCGACGCGCTGCTGGCCGGCACCGCACGGGAGACGCCGCAGGACGAGAGCCGGGCGACCACGTTTCGGCGGCGCACGGCCGAGGATGGCCGCATCGACTGGACGCAACCCTCGGCGCGCATCTTCAACCTGATCCGGGCCGTGACGGCGCCGTATCCAGGCGCGTTCACCGACGGGCCGGGCGCGCGGCTGCTCGTGTGGTGGGCCGAGCCCGACACGCCGCACACCCGCGGCCGGCGCGGCGCGCCGGGCGAGGTGCTGGCCGTGGCCCCGCTGGTCGTCGCGACCGGGGACGGCGCGCTCGAACTCACCCGCGTCGCCTGGCGTGGCCAGCCCGCGGCGCCGCCCGCGGTGGGACAGCGATGGTGAACGGACCGATGCGGCTCGCGCTCAAAGTCGATGTCGATACGGACCGCGGCACGCGCGAAGGCGTGCCGAACCTCGTGGCCGACCTGCGCGACGCCGGCGTGCCGGCGTGCTTTCTCTTCTCGCTGGGCCCGGACCAGACCGGCCGCGCGATCACGCGCGTGCTGCGTCCCGGATTCCTGCGCAAAGTCGGGCGGACGGGCGTCGTGGGGCTCTACGGCTGGCGCACGCTGCTGCGCGGCACGCTGCTGCCCGCGGCGCACATCGGACGGAGGAATGCGGCCACGCTGCGGGCGGTGCGCGAGGCCGGCTTCGAGGTCGGCATCCACTGTTACAACCATTACCGGTGGCAGGATCACCTGGAGCGGATGGCGGCGCGCGAGGTCACGGCGGAACTTGCGGCGGCGCGCGCCGAGTTCCGACGCATCTTCGGGACCGAGGCCGCGTGCGCCGGCGCGGCGGGGTGGCAGAGCAACGGGCTCAGCCGCGCTGTTTATGACGACGCGCGGTTGCTCTATGCGAGCGATACGCGCGGCACGGCGCCGTTTTTTCCGCGGATCGGCGGGCGCGTGTTTCGCACGCTCGAACTGCCGACGACCCTGCCGACGCTGGACGAACTGCTGGGCCGGCCTGAATTCCCCGACGAGGCAATCGTGGCACACCTCGTCGGCGCGCTGCGGCGGGACGCGCTCAATGTCTTCACGCTGCACGCGGAAATCGAAGGCATGGGCCGGCGTTCGCTCTGGCGCTCGCTGCTCGCGGCGTGGCGCCGGCGGGGCGTGACGTTCGTGCGGCTGGAAGCGGTGGCGAGGGAACTCCTCGCGCGCCCGGAAATGATCCCCGTCGCCGACCAGGTGCTGGCGCCGATCGACGGGCGCAGCGGCCTCGTCGCGACGCAGGCGGGTTGATGGGACGCGCGGTGGCCCCGGCCAGGAGTCGCCGTTGCGACGGAGCGCAGCTTTCCGAAACAGGTCGTCGGACCGGCGCCCGGATTTACTTCCGGTCGATCCGGCTGAAAAGCCACAGCCCGAGCGCGATGAAGAGCGCGTTGGGCAGCCAGAGCAGGAGATCGGGGCGCAGCTCCGGCCGGCGATCAAGCGATTTCAACACCACCGTCAGCAGGTAGAACGACAGCACGAGCACCAGGGCCAGCCCGAGGTTGGCCGACGTCTCGCGGCGCGAAACCTTGATGCCGAGCGGCACGCCGATCAGCGCGAACGAGAACACGGCGAGCGAGAGCGTGTAGCGTTCCTGCAGGATGATCGCGAGGTTCATCCGGGACCGGGCGTGCTCGGCCCGCTTCTCCGGCGGCGGCGTCTCGGCCGCGAGCCGCGCCTGCTTGGCGCGCAGCGCGGGGTAGGTGAGCCAGTCATCCTTCATCCGTTCCAGGTTCCGCCCGAAGTAGCGGTCGAGCGAGATCTTCACGCCGCCGGTGCGGTCCACGGACGGCACCTTCGGCGACTTCGAGAAATCCTCGGGATTCTCCTCGTCGCGCTCCTCGACGCGCGCCCGCACCAGCGTCGGGATGAGGCTGTTCGTGGCTTCATCGTAGTCGAGCCGCCCGGCTTCCGCGCGCACGAGCCGTTTCACGCGCTGCTGGTCGTCCAGCTCCCAGATCCAGATGTCGCGCAGGATGGGTCCTTCGCGTTCGCCGACGTAGAGCACGCTCCCGGAGAAATCGCGGATGAACGTCTTCGGAATGATGATCCGCAGCGGGTTCGCGCGGACCGCCGCGGCGAACTCGCGGTAGTACTGCTGGCGCGCCCATGGCATCGACTCGACGTTGACATAGAGCGCCGCGGTCGCTCCGGCGAGCCCGAGCACGAGCACCGGCCGCGCAAGGCGGAAGACGCCGATCCCGGCGGCCCGCATCGCCGTGACTTCGCTGTCGGCCGAGAGGCGGCCGAGCGTCAGGAGCACGCCTGTCAGCACTCCCATCGGCAGCGCGTACGAGATCGCGAACGGCAGCAGCAGCCCCCCCAGCCGTATGAACGTGTCGAAGCCGAACTGCCCCGCCAGCAGCGGCCCGAGCAGCTCGCGCACGATGTTCGGCAGCAGCACGACGAAAGCGAACAACCCGACCGCCGCCGCGCAGGTGAACAGCACGCTGGTGAAGATGTGGCGGTCGAGCAGGTTCAAGGCGGGCAGGTTGATCGCGGAATGCCCCGACCGCACGGATAAATGTCGGGCCCGCGGTCGGCCGGAGCCCGGCGGCGGCGTCTCTGCCGGCGCCGCGAACGTGCGGCTTCGCGGCAGGCGACTCCCCGAGTTGCCTCACTCGAGCCCGAGCGACAGTTGCGACGACGGGGGCGGTTCACCCCGCAGCGGCGTGGCGGGGGCGATGAGCTCCGGGCCGTCGTGGCGGACGCTGTTGACCAAGGGCGCGACGGGCGTCGCCTTGAGCTCCTCCGCGGGAAGCGGTTGCAGCAACGGTTCCAGCGCCTCCGGGTCTGCCACGGCGGGATCGAGCCAGGTGTCGACGGCAGGTCCGCGCAGGATCACGGGCATGCGGTCGTGGAGCGGGCGGACGACGTCGTTCGGCGTCGTCGTGATCAGCGAGCACGTCTCGAGCTCGACGCCCTCGGGGCTGCGCCAGCTTTCCCACAGGCTGGCGAAGACGAACGGCGCACCGTCCGCGCGCTCGAAGTACCACGGCTGCTTGAGCCGTCCGATCGTCTGCCACTCGTAGAACCCGCTCGCCGGCACGACTGCGCGACGCCGGCGGAAGGCGTCGCGAAACGCCGGCTTGGTGGCGATCCCTTCGGCGCGGGCGTTGGCCATCCGGGCGCCCTCGCGTGGATCCTTGGCCCAGCGCGGCACGAGGCCCCAGTCGAGTCCCACGGCTTCGCGCTCGCCCTCCCGCGACATCCGCACCGCCGGCACGATCGTGCCCGGCGCGATGTTGTAGCGGCTCACGAATTCGCGCGGGTCCTTCACGCCCAGTTGTTTCAGCAGGGCTTCGAGATCCTGGCGCTTCAGCACGTACCGGCCGCACATGGTGAGGCCCGCACGAGATGCGATCGCGCGCGTCGAGTCACGCCCGATCCCGCGGTCAGGGCTTACGGGCGAGCTTCAGAAGAGGGTGAGCTGCTCGCCCGGGCGGCGGAACGCGGCGGTCGAGAGTTCGAGGCGCGCACGATTCATGCCCGAGCGTCGCACGCTCACGGTGAAAAGATCGCGGAGCTGCGTGGCGAAGATGCCTTCGCCTTTCATGCGCGCGCCCCAGTCGCTGACATTCAGCTTGCCGCCGCGGAGCTGGTGGAGCCGGTCGAGCACGCGCGCCTTCTTCGCCGGCTCGTGGGTGTCGAGCCACGCGAGAAACACATCCTTCACCGCGTGTGGCAGCCGGAGCAGGATGTAGCCCGCGTGAGTCGCCCCCGCCTGCGCGGCGGCGTCGAGGATGGCCGGCAGCTCGTGATCGGTGAGGCCGGGGATGACCGGCGCCACCATCACGCCCACGGGGATGCCGGCCTCGGCCAGCGCCCGCACCGTGCGCAAGCGGGCGGCGGGCCGCGCCGCCCGCGGCTCGAGCCGGCCCGCGAGATCGGCGTCGAGCGTCGTCACCGTCACGTGCACGGAAATGCACCGATGTCGCGCCAGCTCCGTGAGCAGATCGAGGTCGCGCGTCACCAGCGCGTTCTTCGTCACGATTCCGATCGGGTGCCGCAGCTCGGCGCACACCTCGAGGCAGCCGCGGGTGAGCCGGAACTGGCGTTCGGCCGGCTGGTAGCAGTCGGTCGCGCCGCTCATCGCGATCGGCTCCGGCACCCACCGGGGCGAGGCCAGTTCCGCGCGCAGCAGCTCCGGCGCACGCAGTTTGACCATGATCCTCGACTCGAAATCGAGGCCGCTGCTCCAGCCGAGATACTCGTGGTAGGGCCGGGCGTAGCAGTAGGCGCAGCCGTGCTCGCAGCCGCGGTAGGCGTTGAGGCCCCACGTGAAACCCACGTCGGGGCTGTCGTTGCGCGTCAGGAGCGAGGCGGCATGGTCGGGGAAAAACTGCGTGCGCGGGTGAGGCTGCTCGTCCGGTGGCAGGTCGGGATCGACGACGACCCGCAGGTGTTCGAAACGATTCGGCGGGTTGAAACTGGCGCCGCGGCCGGGAGGAGCGGGGGCGGGTGACGTGTTCATGCGTACACTTTCGGGGAAAAGCGTCGCGGCGCCAGTCCGAATCGTTTTCTTCGGCGCATGTCGTCGTCCGCGCCGCTCCAGCCGTTTCGGATCACGCGGCTGGCCGCGGCCACCGGGGCGGAGGTGCGCGACGACCTCGTGGCGGTCGAGGAGCCGCTCGAGTTGCGCGTGGGCGGACGCAGCGTGGCGGTGTTGATGCGCACCCCCGGGCACGATCGTGAGCTGGCGGCGGGTTTCCTGGTGACGGAAGGCATCGTGCGGCGGCGCGACGAAGTGCTCGACCTCGTGCGCTGCGCCGATGCGTCCGTCGACCCGGAGGCGCGGGGGAACGTCCTGGACGTGCTGCTCGCGCCCGGCGCGTCCGTCGACTGGGCCCGGCTCACGCGGCATGTGTTCACGTCGTCGAGCTGCGGAATCTGCAGCAAGGCCAGCATCGCCGCGGTGCAGGGACAGTTTCCGCCTTTGCCGTCCGCGGTCGCGCCCGCGGCGCGCCTGGTGGCATCGCTGCCCGAGCGATTGCGGGCGGCGCAGCCCGGATTCGCCGCCTCGGGCGGGCTGCATGCCAGCGCGCTGTTCACGGCGGAGGGTGCTTTGGAGCTCGTCCGCGAGGATGTCGGCCGGCACAACGCCCTCGACAAGGTCATCGGCGCGGCGTTTCTCGCCGAACACCTGCCGCTGGCGGGCCGCGTGCTCCTGGTGAGTGGCCGGGTCTCCTTCGAGTTGATGCAGAAGGCGTTGGCCGGCGGGATCGGCGTAGTGGCGGCCATCTCGGCGCCGACCTCGGCGGCGGTGGCGTTTGCGCGGGGCAGCGGCCAGACGCTGGTGGGATTCGTGCGCGAAGGCCGGATGAATGTTTACGCCGGCACCTTGGTGGAGTGAGGGTGTCGCATGCGGTTCGACCCAGGCATTTTTGACCACGGATGACACCCATGACACGGACACAGAAACCCGGCGGCGGGCGGTTTGAGCGGGTTTGGGCCTCCGTGCCCACCGTGGTAGCGGCGGTCATCCTGGTGGGTGGTTTGTCCGTCGGCTCATACGCCGCGGAGACGGTCAACCTGGCCGAATTGAACCTGCGCAAGATCGTCGAACGTCAGCGCGAGGTGTTCGAGACGGCCGCGAAGCAGGGCGAGAATCTCGATGAAGGTTCGTTCCGGCAGCAGGTGCAGTCGATCACGCACGATTACGAGCTGCTGCTGCGCAACAACCCGCAGTTCGCGGCCGGCTACGCGGCCTATGGCTACCTGCTGACGAGGGTCGACATGCGCAAGGAGGCGATGGCGATCCTGCTCAAGGCCAACCAGCTCGATCCGGACATCGCGCTGGTGAAGAACCAGCTCGGCAATCTCCTGGCCGAGGACGGACGCCCGCTGCAGGCCGCGCCGTACTTCATGGCGGCGATCAAGCTCGAGCCCGGCGAGCCGCTCTACCACTACCAGCTCGGCACGCTCCTCGTGGAGGCACGGCAGGATTTCCTGAAATCCGGCGACTGGAAGCGGGAGACGCTCGACAGCGCGATGCACGAGGCCTTCCGGCGCGCGTCGGAGCTGGCGCCGGACCGGTTCGAATTCGCCTATCGCTACGCGGAGTCGTTCTACGACCTGGAAAAGCCGGACTGGAATGCCGCGCTCAAGGCGTGGAGCGCGCTGGAGGAAAAGGCGCCCACGGCCATCGAGCGGCAGACCATGCGGCTGCACGCGGCCAACATCTGCCTCAAGCTCGGCAAGCGCGACCACGCCAAGGCGCTGCTCGACACCGTCGACGAGCCGAAGCTGCAGGGGCAGAAGCAGCGGCTGCTGCCGCAACTCGAGGGCGCCGCGAAGAAGTGAGGTGCGCCCCTCGGGGGCGGGGCGGATGTCAGGGGGGCCGTCGGGCGGGACCGCGGTGAGCCTGTTCCCCTGGCCCTGCGCGGCTTGCGCTGGACGCGGACCCGCCGGGCCTCTTTCGTGGCCGTCCCTCGATGCCACTTCTCGATCAACTCGAGCGCCTGTTCGGCCGCTTCGCCATCGCCAACCTCGCGCTCTACCTGGTGATCGGCCAGGTGTTCGTGCTGCTGGCGCGGATGCTGCAATTGCTGCCGGTCGAGAACCTGGTCTACGCGCCGGTGCTCGTGCTGCAGGGCGAATGGTGGCGGCTGCTCACGTTCATGTTCGTGATCCCGGTGCCGCAGTCGGCCTTCGGCTTCGTCTTCGCGGTGTTCGGGTGGTACCTGTTCTACATGATGGGCAGCGCGCTGGAAAACTACTGGGGCGCGTTCCGTTTCAACCTGTATCTGTTCATCGGTTACGCGCTCACCGTGGCGCTGTCGTTCGTCACCCCGAACCAGATGGTGACGAACATCTTCATCCTCGGGTCGGTCTTCCTCGCCTTCGCCTACCTGAATCCGGATTTCGAGCTGGTCCTCTTCTTCATCCTGCCGGTGAAGATCAAGTGGCTGGCCCTGCTGGCCTGGGCCTGGAACATCGTCCTCTTCATCCGGGGCGACCTGGCCGACCGGCTGCAGATCGCGGCCTCGGTGGGCAGCTTCTTCCTGTTCTTTCTCGCCGACATGATCCGCAGCGTGCGGCAGGGGCAGCGCAACCTCGCCCGGCGCTCCGAGCGCGCGGCGGAGCAGGAACGGCCGCGCCACGTGTGCTACGTCTGCGGCAAGAACGACCGCACGCACCCGCAGCTCGATTTCCGCTACTGTTCGAAGTGCGCCGGCGACCAGTGCTACTGCCCCGAGCACATCCAGGCGCACGCGCACGTCGTCGGTCCCGATGACAGCAAGCCGGTCTGATCCCTGGGCGGAAACCGCCGCGCTGGCGACCCTCGGCGACTGGCTCGGTTTCGCCGGGCGGATGTACGCGCGGGAGAAACCCGCCCTCGGGCAGGTCGCGACCAACGCGCACGACGAGGCGCTCTATCTCCTGTTGCGGGCGCTCGACCTGCCGCTCGACAGCGACCCGCGCGTGCTGGCCCGCCGGCTCAAGGCCGCGGAACGGCGGAAAGTGGAGGACTTCCTCCGCCGCCGGCTGCTCCAGCGCGTGCCCGCCGCGTACCTCACGCGCGAGGCCTGGCTCGGCGGGCATCGCTTCTACGTCGACGAGCGCGTCATCATCCCGCGCAGCTACTTCCTGGAACTGATCCCGGAGCGGCTCGACGCGGCGCTCCCGCCCGCGCAGCGCGGGCGGAAGGTGCGGCGGGTCGCCGACGTGTGCACCGGTTCGGGCTGTCTCGCGATCCTGCTCGCGCACGGGTTTCCCGCGGCGCAGGTGGACGCCTGCGACCTTTCCGCCGATGCCCTGGCGGTGGCCCGGATCAACGTCGCGGCGCACCGGTTGCAGGAACGGGTGCACCTGTTCACGAGCGACGTGTTCGCGGCGGTGCCGCCGGCGCGCTACGACCTCATCCTCAGCAATCCGCCCTACGAGCCGAGCGCGCACGTCGACCGGCAGGCGCCGGAGTTCGCCGCCGAGCCGCGGCTCGCGCACGACGGCGGACGGGACGGGCTGACGATCGTCCGGCGGCTGCTCGCGCAGGCCGCGGACCGCCTCCAGCCGCACGGCAGCGTGGTCATCGAGGTAGGCGGACTGCGCCGCGCGATCGACCGGGAATTTGCCGCGCTGCAGCCCGAGTGGCTGGAGACCGACGACGGCTCGAACTGCGTCGTCCTGTTCCGCGCCGCCGCGCTCAGCGCGTCGCGAGCACGTTCGCCAGGATCTGGAAACCCACGAAGCCGAACGCGAACGCGGTCGTGAGCGTGAGGCCCGCGCTGTGTTCCCGCTGCAGCAGCACGCCGGCGGTGACGGCGACGGCCGCGAGCGCGACGGTGCAGCCGCCGAGGATGAGCCGCGCGCGGCCGGTGCGGTTGAAGGTGGCGGCGACGCAGATCGAGAGGACCGCGAGCGTGACGGTGGCGGCGAGTCCGGCGAGACTGCCGGTGAGCAGCCACCAGGCGAGCGCGGCAAGACCGGCCAGGAACGCGCCGCCGAACCAGGCCGCGCCGCGGCGCTGATCGCGCGTGAGCACGTGCCGCCCGAAGCGGTCGAAGCAAAGCAGGAGGTTGAACAGCGGCATCGCCGTCCATGACAGATAGATGAAGGCGTAGAACAGCCCGAGCAGCGGCCACCACAGCCAGTTGAGGTGCGGTTGCGCGTCCGACAGCCCGCGGGCGATCCGTCCGGCGAAGAAGATGCCGATGATGAAGGCCCACTGGAAGCGCTGGGACTGGCGCGCCTGCCAGAGGAAGTAGGCGAGCATCGCGCGGTACACCGGGTTCCGCGCCTTCAGTGCCTCGAGCATGCCCTGTTGCGCGTATTCGAGTTCCGGATCCAGCCGGAGCGCCTCGCGGAAGTGATCCTGCGCGCGGCGGGGATCGTTCCGGTGCAGGCAGTTCCAGCCCTGGTTGGCGTGCGAGAACGCATTCTCGGGCGCGCGTTCGAGCACGTAATCGACCGTCTCCATCGCCTCGGCCTTCCGGCCGAGGCGGACCAGCGCCATCGCTCTAAGGTTGCCGGCGCCCACGTGCTCGGGGTTGAGCGCGAGCGCGTTGCCGGCGGCGGCCAGCGCCTCCGGCCAGCGCTGGCGCTGCAGCTCGATCGAGGCGAGCAGCGTGAAGTGGTCCGGGTCGCCCGGATCGAGCCGCACCGCCTCCTGCGCGGCGCGGAAGGCGTCCTCATGGCGGTCCAGCGCGTGCAGCACGCTCGCGTGCACGTTGTGAAAATACGCCTCATCGGGCGCGCGTCCGACGGCCGTCTCCGCCGCGCGGAGTGCCTCGGGACCCCGCCCTAGGCCGAGTCGCGCCAGCGCGAGCAGGCTGAGGCCGTAGGGATCATCCGGCTCCTGGCCCAGGGCGAGCATCGCCTCGCGCTCGGCATCGGCCGGGCGGGACTGCGCCAGGAGGAGGCGCGCGCGTTCGAGGTGCGCGCTCATTTGGCGATCTTCATGTAGGCGAGGATGTCGTCGTACAGGCCGCTCTGGTTGGCGTAGAGCGCATGATTGCGCGCGGTCTGGAACCAGTCGCGCACGGTCGGCTTGTGCTGCTTCGTCGCCTCGAGCAGGTCGCGGCCGGAAAGCGGCTGGAGCCGGCCGGCTTTCATGGCGTCGCGCAGGCGGGCCTCGACGGCGACGTCGACCACGGCCTTCAGGTCCGCGCCGGAAAAGCCCTCGGTCTTCTTCGCCAGCGCATCGAAATCGATCGCCTCGACCGGCTTGCCCTTGAGCAGCAGCCGCAGGATCGCGGCGCGGGCCGGGAGGTCGGGCGGCGGCACGAACAGGATGCGATCGAACCGGCCCGGCCGGCGGAACGCCGGGTCGAGGTGCCAGGGGGCGTTGGTCGCCGCGAGGATGAGCACGCCTTCGTTGGCGGCCGACACGCCGTCGAGCTCGGACAGGAACTGGTTGATGATCTGCCGTCCGCCGCTCTTCAGCATGTCCGTGCGATTCGCCCCGAGGGCGTCGACTTCGTCGAAGAACAGCACGCAGGGCCGGTTGGCCCGCGCCTGTTCGAAGATCGCGTGGAGGTTCTTTTCGCTCTGGCCGACCCAGAGGTCGAGGATCTCGCTGATGCCGACGGCGAGGAAGCCCGCCTGCACCTCGCCGGCGGTGGCGCGCGCGAGATAGGTCTTCCCGCAGCCCGGCGGCCCGTAGAGCAGGATGCCGCCGCCGACCTTCTTGCCATAGGCCTTGAAGAGCTCGGGCTGCTGCAGCGGCAGGATGATCTTCATCCGGACCTCCTCCTTCACCCGCTCCATGCCGCCCACGTCGGCAAACGTGAGCGTCGGCCGCTCCGGCAATTCGGCCGCACGATCGGTCGGCGCCTCGCCGGCCGCCGCGCGCGCCGCCTCCGCCTCCGTCGTGTCGTCGCCGGCGGATGCCGTCAGAAAGTCCGGTTCGTCGTCTTCGCCGGCGGCCGGCTCCCGGGCAGGTGGGGGCGCGGCGGGCGCCGGAGCCGGCGCCGGCCGCGCCGGCAGATAGGCCGCCAGTTCCGCCTCGAGCTCGCGATCGGCGAGGGCGGCGTCGGCGACGCGGGCGCGATGATATTGCTGGGCGGCGAGCCGTGGCTCGCCGGCGTGCAGCGCGAGCCGGGCGTGCAGGAGCAGGGCGCGCGGCGGAGGCTGGGCCGGCTTGACGAGGTCCTCCACGATCACCAGCGCCGCGCCGTGCTTGCCCTGCTGGAAGAAAGCCGCGGCGAGCCCCAGGCGGGCGGCGAGGCTGCCGGGGTCGAGCGCCAGGGCGCGTTTGAAGAACGCCTCCGCCTCGTTGAAGCCGCCGCTGCGCAGGACCAGCTCGGCGACGTGCAGCAGCAGCGGCGCGTTGTCCGGCGAGAAACGCAGGGCTTCCCGGAGGGCGGGGGGAACGAGCGGTGAGTCGAGCGCGTCGGACATCCGGCCGCATCATGCGGCTGGCCGATGACCGGCCGAGCTATTTCTGCGGTGCGTCGGCGGCGCGCACGGGCAGGCCGGCTTCCGTCCACGCTTTCAGGGAGCCGAGGTTGGAGGCCTTGACGCCCTTGGCCTGCAGCGCCGCCGCCACCGTGCCGGCGCGTCCGCCCGAGCGGCAGTACACGATCACTTCCTTGCCGGGATGCTTCGCCAGAAAGTCCTTCCACTGCTTCTGGTCGCCGTCGAAGTCGCTTTTCGCCAGGAGTGCAGCCGGAGCGGCCACGCCGGTGTCCTTCCATTCGGGCGCTTCACGGCAGTCGACCAGGACCGCCTTGCCTTCGGCGACCCGTTTGGCCGCTTCCTGAGGGGCGATCTTGGGCGCCTCGGCGGCGGTGGCAGTGACGCCGGACAGCAACCCGGCGAGGGAAACGAGGAGGGCAACGAGTTTCATAGGGTGAGATACGGTGGAGTGATTTTTCCCCGCGGGCAAACCGGCAGCACGCGCATCGTCTCCGCGCGCCCCGGCCCTACGCCTCGTTGTCCATCCGGACGGCCTCGCGCAGTTCGTCGAGGAACGAGGGCAGCGCCGATTCGACGCGGTTCCAGTTCGGGATGTGCGGAATCCCGAGCGGATCGTCGAGGAAACTCCGGGCGGCGATCCGGATGCTGCGCACGAAGGTCGTCACGGCCGTCTCCTCCTCGTGCCGGGGATATTTCAACCCGTTGAGCGCGGCGTCGGCGGCATAGAAGCGCAGGGTGTCCTCCGCCTGGCGCATGTACGCGCTGAGCAGCGTGTCGAAAACGCCCGTGTCGAGCTTGATGCCTTCCGCCGCCATGCGGTTGAAGAATGCCCGGGCGATGTCCGCCGCCATCTTGCTCAGGCCGCGCGACGCGTCGCGCACGGACAGATCCTGGTGCTTGTGATCGTAGTTGTCGCACAGCTCCGACTGGCAGATCGCGCGCGGCGCGCAGTTGCGAAAGACCTCCGAGAGCACGCCGATCTCGAGCGCCCAGTCGTAGGGGATGCGCACGCGCCGCACGACATCGAGGTCCATCGCGAACTCGCCGGCCAGCGGATACCGGAAGGTGTCCATGTAGACCAGGTACGGGTGCTGGCCGAGGATGCTCTTGCAGGCGCGGAGCAGCGGCGTGATCAGCAGGCGCATGACGCGGCCGTTGAGCTTCTCGGTCACGCGGGCGTAATAGCCCTTGCAGAAGTCGAAGCCGAGCGCCGGGTGCGCCACGGGGTAGATCACGCGCGCGAGCAGCTCGCGGTTGTAGGTGATGATGTCGCAGTCGTGCACCGCCACCATCCGCGCCTGGTCGCTCGCCAGCACGTAGCCGCAACAGGCCCAGACGTTGCGGCCCTTGCCGGAGGGGCCGGCGCCGAGCTCGGTGGCTTCGAGCTTGCGAAACAGGTGCTGCATGCGGGGCCCGTCGTTCCACAGGAGCACGGGCTGCTGCGGGAGCTGGCTGAAGAACCGGCGGGCTTTCTTCCACTCGCGCTGGTTCGCGCCGTCGATGCCGACGACGATCTGTTTCAGGTATTTGACGTTCTTTAGCTCGCGGGCGATCAGCCGCAGCGCCTTGGTGCCGAGCTCGCGCACATGACACGGAAGTACGAGCGCGACCGGCGTTTCACGCACGAACTCCGTGATATCGCTCTCCAGCCGGGCCACGTTGGGCGGACCGAGTCGGTGAAGGGTCGCGATGGCGCCGGTTTGGAAGAAGTCGGACATGAGCGGACGGTGCCAGCCGGACGACCAGCACCTGCGGTGCATCCCCGCCTGGAAGCGGCGACGCGCACCAGAAGGAGAACGCCGCGGCTGCGTCTGACAAGCCGCATTCCCGTGCGAGGGGATGAAATGCTGCGCTCGAGGCGCGGGACGGGCTGGGGCGCGCCCGGCGCTCAGCCGGCATCCGCCTCCATCCACGCGACTCCATGCGGCGCCAGCGACACCGCCAGGCCTTCCCTGTCCACCACCACGGAGTCCGTGGTTTCGCCGGTCAGCGAACGCAGCCGACGGGGAGGGTCGCCCGCGGGGGCGAGGAGCCGGTGCGGAAGGCGGGTGCGCACGTCCTGCGCGGTGACGTTGTGCACGCAGAGGACGCGGTGCCGGCCATTCGGCGAAGTGCGGAGGACGACGAAGAACCGCGGATCCGCGGCGCAGACTTCCTGGGCGCCCGACGGGTGAAATGCCGGTGAGAGCCGGCGGGCCTGCAGGAGCCCGCTCAGCGCGGCGAAGACCCGGCCGCGGCGCGACCCGGGGGCGGCGAGCTCGCGCTCGAGGTCCGCGCGATCGAGCTTCTCGCGGTTGATCCGGCGGGGCATGCCGCTGGCCTCCGCGGCGCGGCGGTCGCTGCGCGATCCGAACAGCGAGTGGAAATAGATCCCCGGCATGCCCGCGAGGGCGAGCTGCACCGCGTGGGCGCAGCGGAAGCGGGCGACCGGCAGCTCCGGCGCCTCGGCCGCGGCCGGGTCCGACAGCGCATCGAACAGGCTGATGTTCATCTCGTACGGGATCGAGCTGCGGTCGGGCAGGTGCTTGTACGAGATGAACCCGCCGTGGGCGAGGGTGCGCGCGACCAGGGCGTCGATGTCGGCGGGCGCGAGGATGCCGCGGGCGGGGTTGAGGCCGATGCCGTCGTGCGAGGCGAGGAAATTGAAAAATGCCGTCTGCGACGACGGCAGCGCGAGCGTCTGCGCCCACCGCGTCAGGTGGGTGGCGTCGCCCTGCGCGAACGTGTGCAGGACCAGGGGCGGGAGCGCGAAATTGTAGACGAGATGCGCCTCGTTGGTGCCGTCGCCGAAGTACGACAGGTTGTCGCGGTGCGGCACGTTGGTCTCGGTGATCAGCAGCGTGCGCGGCGCGAGCTCCTCGAGCACCGCGCGCATGAGCTGCACGACGCGGTGCGTCTGCGGGCGATGCAGGCAGTCGGTGCCGATTTCCTTCCAGAGGAAGGCGATCGCATCGAGCCGGAGAAACCGTGCGCCCTGGCTCACATAGAACAGCAGCACGTCGAGCAATGCGAGCAGCACGGCGGGCTCGCGCACGTTCAAGTCCACCTGGTCGGCGCTGAACGTCGTCCACACGCGCCGCGGTCCCGTGGCGGTGGCGAATTCCGTCAGCAGGGGCAGGGCGCGCGGCCGCACCACCTGCGAAAGGTCCGGATCGCCGTCGACCGTGACGAAAAAATCCCGGAACGCCGGCTCGCCCGCGCGAAACCGTGCGAACCAGTCGCTCTGCGCCGAAAGGTGGTTGAAGACGGCGTCGTACATCAGGTCGAAACCCGCGCCCAGCCGGCGGAGGTCGTCCCAGGTGCCGTAGGCAGGTTCGACGGCGTGGAAATCCTTCACCGCGAAGCCGTCGTCGGACGACCAGGGGTAGAACGGGAGGACGTGAATGCCGCTCACCACGCCCCGCAGGTGCACGCGCGCGAACTCCCCGAGCGTGTGCAACGGCGCCTCTCCCGGCGTCGTGACCTGGTCCGCATAGGTGATGAGCAGCGCATCGTGCTCGGTGAGCCCGGCGGCGCGGGCCGAGGCGCCGGGCAGGCGCGCCCGCCAGCGCGCCAGCAGCGATTCGAGTTGCGGCAGCACGTTTCGGCCGGTGCTCGCGCCGTAGAGCGCGGCCAGGTGTTCGCCATAGGACTCGCGCATGGAGCGCAGCCTCGTCCGCCTGGGCGGCGAACGCAAGCGCCTCGGCCGGCGGGCGCGCGCGGATCGCGAAAAAAACGAGTCGCACCGGGGGCGGCGATTCCCACGGTGGACGCCTTGAAACTCGTCGTCGTGCACAGCCATTACCGTCCGGGCGGCGTGCGCCGGGTCATCGAGCTCGCGCTTCCCGCCCTGACCGCGGCGTTGCGCCCGGCGGTGACGGAGATCGTCCTCGCCGGCGGCGAGGCCCCGGAGGACACCTGGCTCGAGCGGGTCCGGCGGCAGGCGGCCGCGATCCCGGTCTCCTGCGCCATCGAGCCGCGGGCCGGCTATGTTTCCGAGCACCGTCCCGCACCGGCCGCCGCGGCCCGGCGACTGCGCGCCTGGCTGACCGCGCTGCTCGCGGGCGCCGCTCCGCGCGGGGCGCTGGTGTGGGCGCACAATCCCGGCCTCGGCCGCAACCTGCTGGTGGCGGATGCGCTCCAGGCCGTCTGCGCCGCCCGCGCCGTGCCGCTGGTGTTTCACCATCACGACTGGTGGTTCGACAACCGCTGGGCGCGCTGGCCCGAGATGCGCCGGACCGGGTTCGGGTCTCTCGCCGCCGTGGCGCGGACGATCCTGCCGGCGACCGGTGTCCGGCACGCCGCGATCAACGACGCCGATGCGCGCATCCTGCGGCGCCACTTCGGCTCCGCCGCCGGCTGGCTGCCCAACCCCGCCGCGCCCTCGGCCCGGCCGGGCCCCGCGGAGATCCGGCGGGCGCGGCGGTGGCTGCGCGCGCGGCTCGGGGACGACGCCCCGGTCTGGATCGTGCCGTGCCGCCTGCTGCGGCGGAAGAATCTCGCCGAGGCGCTGCTGCTCACGCGCTGGCTGCGGCCCGAGGCCTGGCTGGTGACCACGGGGGCGGCGAGCTCCGCCGAGGAGCAGGCGTATGCTGCGGCGCTGGCCGGCGGCGCGCAGGAACACGGCTGGCGTCTGCGGCTGGGCGTGCTGGCGGGCGGCGAGGCCGGCAAACCGTCGGTCGACGCCCTCATCGGCGCGAGCGAGGCGGTCCTGCTGACGTCGCTGCAGGAAGGGTTCGGATTGCCGAACCTTGAGGCCGCCGCCGGGGGCCGGCCGCTGCTTGCGCGCACGCTGCCGAACATCGCGCCGGACCTCGCGCGTTTCGGGTTTCGCTTTCCTCACGCCTACGCGGAGGTGCAGGTCGATCCCGCGCTCTTCGACGCCGCGGCGGAACGACGGCGGCTGCAGGCGCGCTGGCGCGCGTGGCGCTCCGGGCTGCCGGCTCCGTGCCGCCCGCTGGCGGGCCGCCCGGAACGGCTGGCCAAGCCTGCGCTGCGCGGGGCCGTGCCATTCAGCCGGCTGACGCTCGCGGCGCAGCTCGAGGTGCTGGCGCGGCCGCCCGCGGAAACCTGGGCGCGCTGCCTGCCGCTCAACCCCTGGCTGGCCGGCTGGCGCGCGCGGGCGGCGACCGGCCGGCTGCAGGTCTCGACCTGGCCGGCCGCGGCGACCGCCCGCCTTGACGGCGCCGCGTATGCGCGGCGCTTCGTGCGGTGGCTGCAGTCCGGGCCGCCGCCGCGCTCCGCGGAGGCGGGAAGGGCCGCGATGGCCGAGTTCATCGAGGCGAAGCTGGCGCCGGAAAACCAGTATCCGCTGCTGTGGAGCAGCCAGCCATGAACGTGCGCGCGGTCATCTTCGACGTGTACAAGACGCTGCTGGCCGTCGCACCGCCCGCGCCCGGGAGCGAGGCGGCCTGGGACGAGCTGGCGCGCGCCGCCCTCGGCTCGCCGCCGCCGTGCACGCTGGCGGAGTTCGTCGCGGCGACCGACGCGCTCATCGCCCGCGAACACGCCGCCGCCCGTGCCGCCGGCATCGCGTTTCCCGAGATCTACTGGCCCGACGTGGCGGTGGCGGCCTTGCCGGGGCTGGCGGCGCTGCGCGGAACCGCGCTCGACGAATTCCTGCTTGCGCAGAAGGCGCTGCTGCACCGCGTCAGCCTCATGCCGGGCGCCGTCGCCGCGCTCGCCGCCCTGCGCGCCGCGGCCGTCCCGCTGGGGATCGCGTCCAACGCCCAGCCCTACACCTTGCACGAGCTGGGGCGGGCGCTGGCGCCCGCCGGCGCGGGCCTGGCGTGGTTCGAACCGGACCTGTGCTTCTGGTCGTTCGCCCATGGCTTCAGCAAGCCGGACCCCCACGTGTTCCGCCTGCTCACGGCCCGGCTGCGGGCCCGGGGTATCGCGCCCCAGGATACGCTGATGGTCGGCGACCGCATCGACAACGACATCGCGCCCGCGCGGGCGCAGGGCTGGCGCACCTGGCGCCTCGGTGCGCCGTCGGACCATCCGTCGGAGGGCGGCTGGCCCGCGCTGCAGGCGGCCCTCGCCCGCCGGGGATGAGGGCCGGCGACGCAGGGGGCCGGCCGCTGCCGCCGCGCGCTGAAATCGCGGCCGCACGTTGCCATCCGCGCCGCCCCCGTCACGTTTTTCCGCCATGACCACCCCCCTGCCGCCTGTCGCCGCGCCGCGCCGCATCGGATTCATCTCCACCCGTTTTCACGGCACCGACGGCGTTACGCTCGAGACCCGGAAGTGGGCGCAGATTCTCGAGGAGATGGGTCACTCCACGTTCTGGATGGCCGGCCTGCTCGATGCGCCGGCCGCGTCGAGCTACGAAGCTCCGCTGGCGTTCTTCAATCATCCCGAAGTCGCCGCGGTGCAGGCGAAACTCTTCGGCGTGACCACGCGCACGCGCGAGACGACCAACCGGATCAACGCGCTGAAGGAGGCGTTGAAGGACGAGATCTACCGTTTCATCGACCGGTTCAGCCTGGAGGTGCTGGTCCCGGAAAACATCCTGGCGATCCCGATGCACGTGCCACTCGGGCTGGCCATGACCGAGGTCATCGCGGAGACCCGGCTGCCGGTCATCGCGCACCACCATGATTTCTTCTGGGAGCGGGAACGCTTCACGCTCAGCGGCGTGCACGACTACCTGCAGGCCGCGTTCCCGCCGCTGCTGTTCCGGATGGAGCATGTCGTGATCAATTCCATGGCCCAGAAGGAACTCGCCCGCCGCTACGGCATCGCGTCGCAGGTGATTCCGAACGTCCTGGATTTCGAGACGCCCCCGCCCGGCATCGACGCCTACAACGCCGATCTCCGGAGCGAGATCGGGCTGCGCCCCGACGACATCCTCGTCCTGCAGCCCACGCGCGTCGTGGCGCGGAAGGGCATCGAGCACGCCATCGAGCTCGTGCGCCGCCTCGGCGATCCGCGGGTGAAGCTCGTCATCTCGCATCCGGCCGGTGACGAGGGCAGCGGCTACATCCAGATGCTGCGCGAACGGATCGACGATGCGAAGATCAGCGTCCTGTTCATCGCCGATCGCGTCGGCGAGACGCGCGGGCGCGACGGCGCCGGACGCAAGATCTACACGCTGGCCGACGTGTACCCGCACGCCGACCTCGTCACGTACCCGAGCCACTACGAGGGCTTCGGCAACGCCTTCCTCGAGGCGATCTATTTCCGGAAGCCCGTCCTCGTGAACACCTATGCCGTCTATGCCCGCGACATCGATCCGCTCGGCTTCAAGACCATTGCGATGACGCAGCTGGTCACCAACGAGGTGGTCGCGCAGACCCGGGCCGTCCTGGCCGACCCCGTGCTGCGGGACACCTGGGCGAACACGAACTTCGAGCTCGGCCGCCATCATTTCTCGCACGCGGTGGCGCGCCGGAAACTCTCGGCCCGGCTGGCCAACCTCTACGGCGACGGCGTGTAGGGGCCGTCCGAATACCCGGCGGGATCGGGGTGGAGCGGGCTGTCCCCACGCCGCTGCGTTCCGCCGTGGGAACCGCAGCGCCCTCCGGGAAACCGGCGGCTAATTCGATGGGGGCCGGGTCAAGCCCGGCGCGCGAGGATCTGCACGACCGAGGCGCGGCCGGTATGGCCTTGGCCCTCGACGACGTCCCGTTCGCATTCGCGTGCGATGTCGAAGTCGAGCCCCCGCAACTCCGCGCGAAAGTCCGCCAGTGGCACGAGCAGCGCGGCTTCCTTCGGCCCGCCGGTGCCGAACGCGAGCTGGGCCGGAGAGTAGACCTCGCTGAGGAACACGCCGCCGGGGCGCAGCCCCGCGACGACCTGCGCCGCGACCCGGCGACGGAGCGGCACGGGCAGATGCACGAAGATCGCGACGATGCCCGACCACGCGCCGGGTTCGATCGGGTAGGTCTCGAGGTCGGCGGCGACGGTCTGGAGCCGGACGCCCCGCGCGGCCGCGAGCTGGCCGGCCTTGGCGAGGCCGACGGCCGACTGGTCCATCGCCGTCACGGCGTGACCGAGGCGGGCGAGAAACACGGCATTGCGACCTTCGCCCTCCCCGAGGCACAGCACGGGCCCGGGCGGGATCGCGGCGGCGTTCGCCGCGAGGAAATCGTTCGGCTCGGTGCCGAACACGTAGCCGCCGGCCGCGCGATAGCGCTCGTCCCAGAAACTCATGGACGGCGAGAGCACACGGTCGCACGCCGAAGCGCGACTATTTCCCGCTCCGGCAGTGCGGCGTCAGGCGCCGGTGTCGCGGCGCGCGCACGTGCTCAGGCCGAAGGGCAGGTAGGCCGGGCAGAAACGAAAAACGGCGGTGAGCAGGGGGACGAGGCCGACGAGGCCCCACCAGCTTTGATAATGGTAGCCGGCTCCGAGGAGACCGAGGCCGAGCACGACGCGAAGGAGGCGGTCGAAGCCGCCGACATTGGCTTTCATGGTGGGTAGGATGCGGTTGTAGGAGTGCGGCGGCGGCTCGCGCCGCGGGGGAGCGGACGCGGGATCGTCTCCGCGGGAAAGGCGCGTCAGGGAAGTTCGGGCTTCACCGTCGGCCAGCCGGACCTGGTCCAGTCCGAGTAGCCGCCGCCGTTGGCGGTGCGGTAACCTTCGACGGCGAGGATCTTCGCCGCGATCGCGGCGCGTCCCCCGACCTTGCAGTAGAGGATGATCTCGCGGTTGCCCGCCTGGGCGAGGAAGGGCTGCCACTGCTGTCGCGGCCCGTTCAGGTCGCTCAACGGAAGGAGGACGGCGTGTTCTGCGACGCCGCCGGCCCATTCGTCGGGCTCGCGCACGTCGATCAGGAACGCGGCGCCGGAGCGGATCAGTTCGCCGCAGTCGTGCGGCCGGGTGGAGGGGATGGAGGTGAACATGGCTTTGAAGAGCTGGCCGAGTTTCATGGCTGGGAGGCGGGCGTCGCGGCGCGCGCGTTGGACATGTAATACAGCACGGGCACGGCGAGGCGGCTGATGAGCAGCGACGCGATCTCCCCGAACATCAGGCTGATCGCGAGGCCCTGGAAGATCGGATCCGCAAGGATGACGCTCGCGCCGACCACCACGGCAAGGGCGGTGAGGAGCATGGGGCGGAAGCGCACCGCGCCGGCCTCGATCACGGCGTCGCGCAGCGACAACCCGTGGGCGCGGCGCAGCTCGATGAAATCGACCAGGATGATGGAATTGCGCACCACGATGCCGGCGCCGGCCATGAAGCCGATCATCGACGTCGCGGTGAAGAAGGCGCCCAGCGCCCAGTGCGCCGGCAGGATGCCGATCAGCGAGAACGGAATCGCGGCCATGACCACCAGCGGGGTGACGTAGCTGCGGAACCAGCCGACCATGAGCATCGCGATCAGCACGAGCACGGTGGCGAACGCGAGACCCAGGTCGCGGAACACCTCGAGCGTGATGTGCCACTCGCCGTCCCATTTCAGCGCCGGCGCCTCGTCATCGAGCGGCACGTTGAGATGAAAGATCGGCAGCTTCGCGTCGGCCGCGCCGAATTTCCGGGCATCCAGCGCGCGCACGGCCCGGTCGATGTGGAACATCGCGTAGGCCGGGCTCTCGACCGCGCCCGCGACGTCCGCGGTGACGTACGTGACCGGCTTCAGGTTCTTGCGGTAGAGGCTGCGCTCGCCCTGCGTGCGCTCGATCCGCACCAGCTCGGAGAGCGGCACGAGCGCGGCCCGCCCGGGGGCGCCGGGCAGGTCGGGCCGGACCTGCAGCGCGAGGACGCGCTCGGGTTGCGAGCGCTGCGCCGCGGGAAGTTCGAGGATGATCGGCACGTCCTCGCGCTCGGCCGGGAGGTGCAGCAGGTCGGCCGCCTGGCCCTGGGTGGCGAGCGCGAGGGTCCGGGCGATCGCCGCCTCGCTCACGCCATGGTGCGCGGCCTTGAGGCGGTCGACGACGAAGCGGACCTTCGGCTGCTCCTCCTCGACGTACCAGTCGATGTCCACCACCCCCGCCGTACGCTCCATGATGCCCCGCACCTCGCGCGCCAGCGCCAGGCGCCCGGCCTCGTCGGGCCCGTAGATCTCGGCCACGATCGACTGCAGCACCGGGGGACCGGGCGGGACTTCCGCCACCGCGACCACCGCGCCGTACTTCTGCGCGACGGCGGTCACGAGCGGCCGCACGCGCTTCGCGATCGCGTGGCTCTGGTCCGAGCGTTCCCCCTTGCCGACCAGATTGACCTGGATGTCGGCCACGTTGGGGCCGCGGCGCAGGTAGGAGTGGCGGACGAGCCCGTTGAAGTTGAACGGCGCCGACGTCCCGGCGTAGACTTGGAAATCGCGCACCTCGGGCACCGTGCGCAGGGCCTCGCCCATCTCGCGGGCGATGCGGGCCGTCTGCTCGAGCGTGGTGCCCTCCGGGGTGTTGAGCACGACCTGGAACTCCGACTTGTTGTCGAAGGGCAGCATCTTGATCGTGACCGCGCCCGTGAGCACGAAGCCGGCGGACACGAACAGGAGCCCGACGATGGTGGCGAGAAACGCCCAGCGCCAGCGGGCGCGGGCCAGCAGGGGCCCCATCACGCGGAAATAGAGCCGCGTGAACCAGTCGTTGGGCGCGTGATCGTGGTCGGCCGCGGGGGCCCCGCCGGCGGCGGAGTTTCCGGCGCTCGTGTGCCGGCGCAGCACGCGGATGGCGGCCCACGGCGTGATCGTGAAGGCGATCGCGAGCGAGAACAGCATCGCCGCCGTCGATCCGATCGGGATGGGACGCATGTACGGCCCCATCAAGCCGCCGACGAACGCCATGGGCAGGATCGCCGCGATCACGGCCCAGGTGGCGAGGATCGTCGGGTTGCCGACCTCGGCGACCGCCTCGAGCGCGACCTGCCCGAGCGGCTTGCGCCCGGCGCCCGGCAGGCGGACGTGGCGAACGATGTTCTCGACCACGACGATGGCATCGTCGACGAGGATGCCGATCGAGAAGATCAGCGCGAAGAGCGTGATCCGGTTCAGGGTGTATCCGTAGAGGTAGAACACCAGCAGCGTGAGCGCGAGCGTCGACGGGATCGCGAGCAGCACCACGAGCGACTCGCGCCAGCCGAGGAAGAGGAGGATCAGCAGCGCGACGCCGAACACCGCGATGCCCATGTGCAGCAGGAGCTCGTTGCTCTTCTCCGCCGCGGTGTGGCCGTAGTCGCGGGTGACGGCCAGGCCGACGTCCGCGGGCAGGAGCGTGCCGCGCAGCCGGTCGACCTTGCGCAGCACCGTGTCGACGACGTCGATGGCGTTGGCGCCGGGCCGCTTCGCCACGCTGAGCGTCACGGCGGCGTCGAGCCCGGAGCGGCCGGGTTCGCCGTGCAGCACGTAGTTGGCGGGCTCCTCGGCGGTGTCGGCGATCGTGGCGACGTCGCGCAGGAAAACCGGACGGCCGTCGGACACGCCGGCCACGATGCTGCCGATCTCGGCGGCGTCGCGGAGGAACGCGCCCGTCTCGAGCAGCACTTCCGTGTTGGCGAACGGACGCGAACCCGCCTGGAGCGGGCGGTTGGCCTGCTGCAGGACCGGGATGAGATCGGAGGGACTGAGCTGGCGCGCGGCCAGCGCGGCGGGGTCCAGCGCCACGCGGACGGCGCGGCGCGTGCCGCCGATGAGCGTCGTCTCCGCCACCTGCGGGATCGATTTGACGGCGTCGTCGAGCTGCGCGGCCAGCCGGCGCAGGGTGAGATGATCGTGCTTCGCGCTGTGCAGGGTGAGGGCGAGCACGGGCACGTCGTCGATGGTGCGCGGCTTCACCAGCGGCGGCGTGACGCCCTGCGGGATCCGGTCGAAGTTGGCCTGCAGCTTCTGGTTGAGCCGCACGAGGGCGGCCTCGATGTCGGTGCCGACCTTGAAGCGCACGATGACGAGCGCGGCGGCCGGGCTGGAAGTGGAGTACAGGTACTCGACGCCCGGCACCTCCCAGAGGAGTTTCTCCATCGGGCGCGTGACGCGATTCTCGACCTCCCGCGCGGTGGCGCCCGGCATGCCCACGAAGACGTCGACCATCGGCACCTTGATCTGCGGCTCCTCCTCGCGGGGCAGCATGAGCACCGCGAAGGCGCCGAGCAGGATGGAGGCGAGCACCGCGATCGGCGTCAGCTTCGAGTTGACGAACAGGCCGGCGAGGCGGCCGGCGATGCCGGGCGGCGGCGCACCGGCGGGGATGGGGGCGGGATCGCTCATGGCGCGGTTTCGAGCGGCTGGCCTTCGCGCAGGGTGGCGGGAGGAGCGAGGACGATGCGTTCGTCGCCGGCGAGGCCGGACATGATTTCAACCTGCGGGCCGTCCCCGGTGCGGTGGGTCGCGCCCGTCCGCACCAGACGGAGTTCGGCGCGCTGGTCGGCGCCGGCGACGAAGACCCGCTCCATCTGGCCGAAGGTCGTGACGGCGGCCACGGGCACGAGCACGGTGCGGACGGACGTTCCGGGGAGACTCACGCGGGCGAACTGACCGGAGCGCACGCGGGTGCCGGTCGGGACGGTGAGGCGAACGAGTACCGAGCGGGCGCCCGGGTCGGCCGCCGAGGAAAGTTCCGCCACCGTGGCCGGGAAAGCGACGCCGGACGCGGCGATGACGACATCGAGCCGGGCGCCGGGCTGCAGCGTCGCGGCGAGCGAGTCGGGCACCGGTGCCTCGACCTGGAATGCGCCGGTCCCTTCGATCTCGAGCAACGTCTGGCCGGGCGCGGCCAGATCGCCCGCCTCGGCGGGTTTACGGGCGACGACACCGTCAAACGGTGCGCGGATCGTGGCGTAGCCGAGCATGGCCTCCGCCTCGCGGACGAGGGCCTGGGTGAGGGCCAGGCGATCCTCGAGGCCGCGCACGGTATCGGCGGTGCTGGCGCCCTTCTCGAGCAGCGCGCGTTCGCGGTCGAGGTCCCGCCGGGCGACATTGAGCTGAGACTGCGCCTGCGCGAGGCGTGCGGCGACCTCGGTGGCGGCGAGGCGTGCGAGGAGGTCGCCGGCGCGGACCGCCTGGCCGAGCGTGACCGGCAGCTCCTCGATCGTGCCCATGATCCGGGCCGCGATCTGCGCGCGCTGCACGGGCCGGATCGTCCCCGAGACTTCGGTGATCACGGGCACGTCGGCCACGCGCGCGGTGGCGAGCCGGACCTTCGCCGGCGGCAGGATCGGGGCAGACGGGCCGGCGGGCGGCGGCTTCGCGCAGGAGGCGGCGAAGAGAAGCGAGGCGGCGCCGAGGGCGACGAGCGGACGTGGCATCATGGCGGAAGGGTTCAGGGTTGGGGCAGCGGCGTGAGGCCGAGGGCGCGGCGAAGGTCGACGAGGGCCAGGCGCTCTTCGACGGTGGCGAAGGTGCGGCGGAGGCGGGCTTCGAGCAGCCGACTCTCGGCTCCGATGACGTCGGCCGAAACGAGCGCCTCGCGTTCGAACCGCGCGCGGCTGAGCGCGGCGGCTTCGGTCGCCTGGGCCACGACCTGGGTGGAAAGGGCCAGCCGCTCCATGGCGTCGGCGTGGGCAAGGCGGGCCTGCTCCACCTCGAGACCGAGGGCGAAATCGGTCTTCCGCAGGATCTCGCGCAGTTCCGCCAGCTCGGCGGCGTGCTGCCGGACCCTGCCCGCGGTGAGCCCGCCGTCGAAGACATTCATGTCCACGGCGAGCCCGGCCAGCCAGCTGTCGCCGTGGCGGGAGAGGCGCCAGCCGTGGTCGTACTGGTAGCTGGCGAAGGCGTTGACGCTGGGACGCCGGCCGCCGCGTGCCGCCTCGAGGGCGGACTCGGCTGCGCTCACGCGGGCCTGCAGGGCCAGACGCTCGGGACGCTGGCGGAAATCGAGCGAGGAGGGCACGTTGAGCCGGGAAAGGGCGGGATCGTCGTCGACCAGCTCGACCGTCGCGTCCTGCGCCTCGAGCCCGAGGGCAAACGTGAAGGCCCGCGCCGCCAGTTGGGCGCCGTGACGGGCGGAGGAGAGGGCTTCGCGGGTCTGCGCGAGCTGCACTTCGAGGGCGAGCAGGTCGGCCTTGAGCAACTGGCCGGCGGCGAAGCGGGCCCGGGCGACCTCGGCGGCGGCGCCATAGGCGCGGACGCCGCCTTCGATCGCGCCAACGGCCTCGCGGGCCTTGCGGAGGTTCAGCGCGGCCCGGACCACTTCCGCGGCGAGGCGCTGCTGTGCCGTGCGCAGGTCGAGCCCGGCCGCCTCGGCTCCCGCCCGGGCCGCGGCGCGGCCGGCGGTGGCGCGGCCGCCAGCGTAGAGATTGTACGCAATCGTGGCGGTGGCGTTGAGGTTGTCGATGTGGCCGGGCCGGTTGAAATCGAGGCCGAAGTCAAAGGCCCGCTGATTCAGGATCGCGCCGAACGCGGGCATCGCGCCATTCGTCTGGGTGTAATTGCCCGAAAGTGACACCTGCGGGCGCCACGCGGCCTGGGCCTGGTCGACCCTGGCCTGGGCGCCATCGGCCCGAGCCCGCGCCGCGCGGGCGTCCGGGCTCTTCTCCAGCGCGGTGGCAACCGCGCGGTCCAGCGTCCAGGACTCGGCGCGCCCCGGCGCGGCGGCGCCGACGACGAGCAGCGTGAAACGGAGCAGCGCAAGCTTCATGGCCGAGCCGGGTCGAATCAGGCGCCGCGCTTGACGCCTCCCCAGTGGATCACGCCGTTGGCATCGAGCCAGCCGAGTTTCCCAAGCAGGAGGCTCGGAGGGCAGAATCCGGTGAAGGCGGACTGGATCAGGTTGAGCCCCGCGAAGGTGGGCAGCAGCAGCCACCAGGGGTTGACGAAGTGGGCGAGGGCGACGCCCGCGAGGACGACGGACCCGGCCAGGATGCGGATGAGGGATTCGATTTTCATGGGGCAGGATTGACTAATATGAGCATATACGCATATAGTTGCCGACATGTCAAGCGTCTGTTCACTTTCCGGCATGGCGAAGAAACTTCCCTTGTCGGACGAAGCGCTCGAGCTCGTGGCGCGGCGTTTTGCCGTGCTGGCGGAGCCGATGCGGCTGCGCCTGATCCAGGCGTTGTTCGATGGGGAGAAGAACGTGAACACGCTGGTGGAGGAGACCGGCGGCACGCAGGCCAACGTTTCGCGGCACCTGCAGGTCCTGACCCAGGCGCACGTCCTGGGCCGCCGGAAAGAGGGACTGCAGGTCTTTTATGCGATCGCCGATCCGTCGATCTATCGGTTGTGCGAACTCGTGTGCGGCAGCCTCGAGAAGCAATTCACGAAGCACGCCGAGGTCCTCGGCGGGTAGGAAGCCGACGCCGCGGCGCGGCCGGCAGAGCGGGTTGTCCGCAGGCTGCCACGGAACGAACCTTCGAACGTCAGCCGCCTGGGGACAGGCGGCTCCACCTGCAGCCGTGGCCGCTCAGCGCGCCAGGTCGTAGAGCGCGTAGCCGGCGAGCAGGTTGGGCAGGCCGGGGCAGGGGTCGTGCCAGTTGCCGGCGAGGTGCGCCCGGCGGGCGATGCGAATCCCCTTCAAGGCGCAGAAATGTTCGAAGTCGGCGATCGTGACCGGATTGGCGGGGCGGCTCTCGAACCACTCGGTGGTGTACACCGCATTGCGGATCTTGCGTCCGCGCACGAGCATGTTGATCCGGTTTTTCCAGAAACCGTGGTTCACGAAGCCAACCGTCAGCGCGCGCCCGACCCGCAGCGCCTCGAGGATGACTCCGGTCGGGTCGGACAACTCCTGCACCGTGCGCGAGCAGATCACGCGGTCGAAATGCTTTTCGGGAAAGGCGCGCATGAAGGCGATCATGTCTCCCTGGTAGGCCGGCAGGCCGCGGCGGATACAGGCGCTGATCTTGGCGAAATCCAGGTCCACGCCGACTCCGGACACCTTCTTGGTCTGCACGAGGAAATCGAGCAGCGTCCCCTTGCCGCAGCCGAGGTCGAGCACCCGGGTGTTGGGTTCGACCCAGCCGCCGATGATCTCCATGTCGACGGTGCGCTTCTCGACGGTGCGGTTCATGGTGACACAAGGATGGAGCAACCGGGAACGACACGAAACCCACGAAAGCGGAGGCGAAGGAGTCGGGACATTTCCTTATGGCGGGTGATGCGAGGTGGGCCCGCCGACGTCAGATCGAATAGTCGAACTCGTACGGCTGCTCGCGCTCGAGGAAGCCGCGCACGAGCCCGTAAAGGTCCTCCGACTCGAGCAGGAACGAGTCGTGACCGAGATCGGTGTCGAGTTCGGCGTAGCTGGCCCGCTTCCCCGCGCGCAGCAGGGCGAGCGCGAGGTCCCGGTTTTGCTCGGGCGGAAACAGCCAGTCGCTGGTGAAGCCGACGACGAGCGTCTCGCTCTCGACCCCGGCGAACGCCCGTTCGATGGAGCCGTAGGCCTGGGTGAGGTCGAACTGGTCGAGCGCCCGCGTGATATAAAGGTACGAATTGGCGTCGAACCGGTTGATGAAACTCTGCCCCTGGTGGCGCAGGTAGCCCTCGACCTCGAACTGCACGTCGAACGTGTACGCGCTGGTGTTGGCGTTCTCCTTTTTCCGCCGGCCGAACTTCCGGTCCATGCTCGCATCGGAGACATACGTGATGTGCGCCATCATGCGCGCGATCGCCAGGCCGACGCGCGGACCGCTTTCCCGGGCGTAATCGCCGCGATTCCACGCGGGGTCCTGCATGATCGCCTGACGCCCGACCTCGTTGAACGCGATCGCCTGTGCGCTTTCCCGGCCGGTGGTGGCCATGGCTAGGACGCGCCGGACGAAACGCGGATACTCGATCGCCAGTTGCAGCGCCTGCATGCCCCCCATCGAGCCGCCGATCACCCCGTGCAGCTCGCTCACGCCCAGGTGCTCCAGCAGGTGCTTCTGCGCCCGCACCATGTCGGGAATCGTGACGAACGGAAACAGGATGCCGTAAGGGCGGCCGGTTTGCGGGTTGATCGACAACGGCCCCGTCGAGCCCTGGCAGCCCCCGAGTACATTCGCGCAGATCACGTAGAACCGGCGCGTGTCCACCGCCTTGCCCGGGCCGATGAGATTGTTCCACCAGCCCGGCTTCCGGTCGTCGGGCGAATGCCAGCCGGCGCAGTGATGATCGCCGCTCAGTGCATGGCAGATCAGGATCGCGTTGTCGCGCGTGGCATTGAGCGCACCGTAGGTCTCGTACCGGAGGGTGAACTCCGGGAGGATCTGGCCGCTCTGAAAGCGGAATTCGTTGCGATAGGTGAAATCCCGCGGCGTCACCAAGCCGACATCTCCGCTCGCGCGATATCGCGGCGGAGCTTCGGCGGGAGCGCTGGAAATTTCCACGTCGTCGGTCATCCGGAAACATCAAGCAACCACTACCGGCCGGGCGATGCAAGTAACGGCCGGGTTATGACGCGTGCGTGGTCGCAGCGAAAGGCCAGGGTGCGGCTGCCTACGCGATGCGCTCGTCGATCTCCTCGTTGGAGAACACCACCTGCACATCGTCGTTGTCGTCGAGCGCCTCATGGAGCTTTTCCAGCACGGCAGCCACGGCCCGGTCGTGCACCGGGACCAGCGTGGTGGGAATGTAGGCAATCTCCGCACTTTCCGTCCGGATGCCTTTCTGTTCCAGCGCCTGCGCGACCTTGTCGAAGGCGTGGATGTCGCAGCGGATTTCGAAGCCCTGCTCGCTGGCGATGACGTCGTCCGCGCCGGCTTCCAGCGCGATCTCCATCAGCGCGTCCTCGCTTGCCCGCTCCCGGGCCACCAGGAACTGGCCCGCGTGCAGGAACTGGAACGACACGGCGCCGCTGGAGGCGAGGTTGCCGCCATGCTTGGCGAAGGCGGAGCGCACGTCCTGCGCCGTCCGCTGCTTGTTGTCGGTCGTGGCCTTCACGACGAAGGCGACGCCGCCCGGGCCGTAGCCTTCGTACGTCATTTCCTCGAACACCACGCCGGGCAGCTCGCCGGTCCCCTTCTTGATCGCGCGGTCGACGTTGTCGGCGGGCATGTTGGCATCCCGCGCCTTGATCACGAGCGTGCGCAGCCGGGCGTTGGCGCCGGGGTCGCCGCCTCCCGCCTTCGCCGCCAGCGTGATGTCGCGCGAGAGGCGGGAAAACACCTTCCCCTTGCGCGCATCCGTGACGGCCTTCAGCCGCTTGACCTTCGACCACTTGTTGTGACCAGCCATGGGGAGGAAAAGGACCGAGCCTCGAGGCGCCTGGAGACCGTCGGTAAGTCCGATGCCTGATGCTCGCTACCTGCTACTCGCTGCTCCCTACTTCTTCTTCCCCGGCGTCACGTTCTTCATCGCCTTCCCGCCGCCGACGGGCTTGGCGGGCGCCGGCTGCTCGGGATCCTTCATCCGATTGATCACGAGCTGCTGGCCGATGGAGAACAGGCCGTTGACGGTCGAGTAGAGCGCCAGCGCGCACGAAAAGAAGTAGCAGATGAACGTGAAGATGACCGGCATGAAGCGCATCATCTTCATCTGGAGATTGTCGACGGAGGGCGACGGGGTGAGCCGCATCTGGATGTACATCGTCGCGCCCATCAGGAGCGGCATGATGTTGATCGGGATTCCGAACGGACGCGCGATGGTGTCGGGGGCCGAGAGGTCGTGCGCCCACAGGAACGGCTGGAAACGCAGCTCGGCGGGACTCTGCAGCATCGCGAAGAACCCGACGAACAGGGGCATCGTGATCAGGATCGGCAGGCAGCCTCCCATGGGGTTGACGCGATGGGTCTTGAAAAGCTCCATCGTCGCCTGCTGCTGCTTCTGCGGGTTGTCCTTATACTTCTCCCGGATCTCCTGCATGAGCGGCTGCAGCTTGGACATGCGCTTGGCCGACTTCGACGCCGCGAGGGTGAACGGCAGGCTGACGATCTTCAGCACGATCGTCATGAGGATGATCGCCACTCCCCAGTTGCCGACCAGGTTGTGCATCCAGTTCATCAGCAGGTTGAGGAACGGCGCGATGTAGCCGCTCAGGAAGATCCGGTTGAAGAAGTACTCCGTGTACGGAAGAACCTTCTCCTCGCTCTTCTCGAACTTCGCCAGCCGGCGGTATTCCTGCGGGCCGACGTAGAGCAGGCCGGAGAGTTTGGCGGTGCCGTTGCCGGCCAGCACCGGAAGGTCGAAGCGCGCCGCGCCGGTCAATCCGATGTTGGCCACGCTCGATTCCGGGAACGCCGGCAGCTCGATGCGCCGAACCACGACGCCGCTGCCGGGCGCATCCGGGGAATAGATGCTGGCGAAAAAGTGATTCTTCGCTGCCGCCCACCGCACCTGCCCGGGACGTTCGAGCGCCGCCAGGGGCGCCTTGCCGGCGCCGACGAGCGAGCCGATGCCGCCGCCCTCCAGCTCGCCCCGGTTCAGGTAGTGCGTGTCGTCCCCATCGTAGTACGCCACATTGAGGTACTGCCCGTTGTCGTGGGCATCGACGAGAGCCGCGGTGCCGACGCTGAGCCCCACCCGCCCGAGGGGCGACGTGGCGTCGCCGAGATTGCGAAACGTGGTCTCGTGGTGAATCCGGTACGGATCGGCACCGGGTTCGCCGTCCGCGAGCAACCGGAACCGGCGCGTCACCTCGACCCGGTTCTCGAGCACGGCCCGGTAGACCACTTCCGTGGCGGTGGCGGACACGATCTCGTACGCCCGCTCCCGGCCGAGCCCGGGAAACTCCGTCAGGGCGAGAATGGGGTTGGCGTGAGCCTGGTTGAAAATGTAGGGCGCGGGACGTCCCTGCACCGCGGGATGCTTCTTGAAGGCCACGTCGCGCACCGCGCCCCCGAAGTTGGTCAGTCGCACCTCGACGAAATCGTTCGCCAGCGTCGTGATCTGCGCCGCGGCGGGGTCCGCGGTAACGGCCGCGAATGCTCCCGTCGGTGCATTCACGGGTGCGGCGGGCGAGGCGGCTGCCGCGGGCGTGCCAGGCGCCGCCGGAGTCGCGGGCGCTGCAACCGGCGCAGGCGGGGCGGGCGGCGGCTTCGGGCTGAAGTAGATGATCGCAAACGCGGCGAGCAGGAGGACGACGCCGATGGTGGTGTTCTTCTTGTCCATTACAGAGTGGGGAGAGAGGGAACTTCGGCGCGGCGGCACTGCGGTCTTACCCGGCGGGGTGGCACCGGATCAAATCCGCCCGGATGCAGCGGCGTGCACTTGAGCAGCCGTCGTATTGCCAGGCCGGTCCCGGCCAGCGCCCCGTGGGTCGCGATCGCGCCGGCGGCGTAGTGGGAGCAGGTGGGGTGGAAACGGCAGCCGCAGGCTCCGGCCGTCACGACGGGCAGCAGCGGAGACAGCGTTCGCTGGTAAATCCAGATCAGCCCCAGCAACGCGCGGGAGGGCAGGCCAGCCAGCGCGCCCGCCGCACGCGCGGCCGGTGACGGCGGCTCCGGCTTCATGACGCTCCGGCCGGTCCGATCTGCCGGCAGCCTTCGATGAATCGCTTCTCCAGCTCGGGCAACGGCCACCGGGCCGCCGCGTCCCGCGCGATCAGCAAAAGGTCACAGGTGGAAGGCACGTGCTGTTGATGCTGGCGAAACACTTCACGCAACCGCCGCTTGGCCCGATTACGGCGGACGGCCACGCCGACCGCCTTGCCCGACGCGATCACGCAGACCCGGGACACCGCGGCGCCCCCTGGAACCGTGGCGTCAGCGCGGTGCTTCCACCACAGGGTGAAGGCCCGGCAATCCACCCGTCGTCCCTCTTCCCGCACCGCCCGGATCTCGCCGGGCCGGCGCAGGTGCTGCGCAGCGAGGAAACGCATGGTCCGTGCTCGGGTCGCGATCAATCGTCACGGACGGACACTGGCAGTGGCGCGCTCTCCGGTCAGACCACCGTCAGCCGCTTCCGTCCCTTCAGCCGGCGAGCCTTGATAACCTTGCGGCCGCTCTTCGTGGCCATCCGGGCACGGTAACCAATCTTGCGGGCGCGCTTCTTGCGGTGCGGGCGGAATGTGGGTTTCATGATCTTTAGAGAAAAAGAGGGTCAGAGGTGCCCCAGCGGCAGGGGGGTGTCAAGGGTGGGGTTTACGCCCAACGCCGTGCCGCAGACGGGGCCGCGCCCGCTTCCCCGCAGCGCGTCATCCCTGGCGCCGTGCCCGGTGGAAAGTGCGGCCCCGCGGCGCGGGGTTCGCGGCCATCCATATCAAAACGGTTACGGTATCGGCATCGCCGCAGAGGAGCAGGGACGGGATGACTGCGGCCGCCGGAGCGACGCGGAAATGTTCCCCGTCGATCCCCGGTTCCAGTCCGACCATGATCAAACACCTCCTCGCTCCCATCGTCTCCCCCCGCCTCGCAGCTTTCGCCCGGGCCGGCGTTTTCGCCGCCGCGGCCGCGGCTCCCCTCTCGGCGCAATCCAGCTACTCGGTCGTCGACCTGAGCCAGGGCCCCGGCTTCGACTACGCCGCTGAAACGCGTGCCGGCGTGACGGTCGGTTCCCGATCGCCGGCCGCGGCGCAGCCGTCGCGGGCGGCCCTTTGGAATGGAGCCACGTATGTCGACCTGCATCCCGCGTCCCTCCTCGGAGCTGGCGCACGTTCCTCCGCCACCAGCACGGCGAATGGCGTGCAGGTAGGCTCCGGCGGTGGCTCCTTCACGGCGAACCGCACCGCCGCCCTCGTCTGGCGCGGGAGTGCGGAGTCCGCCGCGTTGTTGAGTGTTCCGTTCGTTCCCTTCAGCTCCCAGGCGCTCGGCACCGACGGTACCTTGGTGGTCGGGTCCGCCTATGGCTTCGACCGGGACGGCGTTTCCGTCGACACCGGCCACGCGATGCTGTGGAACCTGGCCACAGGCACTGCCACCGATCTGGCGAAGGGCGGCACCGCCTTCGGCATCGCCGGCGGCCAGCAAGTCGGGCACGTGCTGAAAGGCACGGCCAACGCCGCGTTGTGGCGCGGCACCGCCCGGTCGCTGGTCTCGCTGCATCCGAAGGGTGCGTTCTCCTCGTCCGCCACGGCCACCGACGGTTCCCGCCAGGTGGGGTACGTCGCCTACGAGGTTCGCGTCCGCGCCGAAGCTGCCAAGGGCAATCACAATGCGATCTTCACCTACGCGACGGTCTGGTCCGGCACCGCCACGAGTGCGATCGGCATTCACGACGGCCGGTTCCAGCACACCTACGCGCTGGGCGTCTCGGGGCCCTACATCGTCGGCTACGGCGGCCTGCAGTCCGCGATCGGCACCCCGGCCTACTCCCACGCCCTCGTCTGGGACGCCAACTATGTCGCCACGGATCTGAACGCCTTCCTGCCGCCCGGCTTCGTCGGCGCGCAGGCCACGAGCGTCGACTCCGCCGGCTACATCTCGGGGTACATGATGAGCGCGTCCGGCGAGCGCCGCGCGATTGTCTGGATTCCCAATTTCTGACGTCCGCCGGCACGAGACGTCTTCCACCCCGCCGTCCGGCGGGGTTTTTTTGCGTCGCGATCCTGCCGGAATGAGTTGAGCCCGGAGCGGTCGGTTGACTCGCTGGGAGCAACCCCAACCGGAGGCCACCTCATGCCTGAGAAGAAACTCCCCGGTGCCGCCATTCCCCGCCGCACCTTTCTGCAGCGCTCCTTCCGCGCGGGCGCCGTCGTCTCGTTCCCGCTTGTCGTGCCGGCGCACGTCCTCGGCCGCGGCGGCGGCGTGGCGCCCAGCAACCGGATCGTGCTCGGCGGCATCGGCATCGGCCCGCGCGGAAAACAGGTGCTCGCCGCGATGATGGCGGAGAAGGACGTCCACTACGTCGCCACCTGCGACGTGCAGGCGCGGATGCGCGAGGAGATCAAGGCGATCGCCGACGAGCAGTACGGCAACCGGGCGTGCGCCACCTACCGCGATTTCCGCGAGCTGCTGGCGCGGCCCGATATCGACGCGGTGCTGATCGCGACCGGCGACCGCTGGCATGCACTCGGCTCGATCCACGCGGCGAAGGCGGGAAAGGACGTCTACAGCGAGAAGCCCTGCGGCCTTACGATCGGGCAGTGTCAGGCCCTTTCGGATACGATCCGGCGCACCGGCCGCGTCTTCCAGGCCGGCACGCAGCGGCGGAACGTGCCCAACTTCCAGTTCGCCGTGCACCTCGCGCGCAGCGGGCGGCTCGGCCGGCTGCACACCGTCCACGCCTCCATCTACAAGCTGGAGTGCAACTACTCGTGGCTGCCGGCCGAGCCGGAGCCGGCGAAGGACGTGATCGACTGGGACCTGTGGCTGGGTCCCGCCCCGTGGCGCCCGTACAACAAGGCCTACGTCGTCGACCGGCGCTGGCGCGGCTATTACGACTTCGACTCCGGCGCCAAGCTGCTCGACTGGGGCGCGCACACCGTCGACCTCTGCCAGTGGGCCAACGGCGCGGACGACACCGTGCCGGTCGAGTACGAGCCGGACGGCGGCACGGTCTACGCCCGGTACGCGAATGGCGTGAAGCTCGTGATGCGGCCCGAGGGCTGGATCGGCCAGCCGCCGGGGACGGCAGCCGGCGGAAATTTCGCGGTCGGCTCGACCGGCACGTGCCCGGTGCGCTTCGAAGGCGACGAGGGCTGGGTCGAGACCGGCGACAATGGCTCGATCGAACTGCATCCGGCGTCGCTGCGGGCCGAGTGGCGGGCGTTCACGATGCGCGGCACCGATCCGGCGCAGCACACGCGCGAGTTTCTCGACTGCGTGAAATCACGCGCGCTTCCAGCGGCAAATTTCAAGGTGATGCGGCACTCGCACATCGCGTGTCACGCGGCCGCCATCGCGTGGCTGCTCGGCCGGAAGGTGCGGTTCGACCCGGCGCAGGAAGCCTTCATCGGTGACGACGAGGCGAACCGGATGCGCACGCGCGCGATGCGGGAGCCGTGGCACGTGTGACGACCGGCCATTCCAGCCGGAGCGGCACGGACGTCCGCCCCTGGAATGCCGGCTGGTCCCGGAAATTTCGCGAACCAGGCCGCCTCCGTCCCGCCCGGCGCGCTTCCGACGGTTTTCCAGTGAATCTCAAACGCGTCCCTTCATGAGCTTCCGCCTCACCCTGTTCTCCGCTGCAATCCTGTCCGCCACCCTGGCCGGGAACGCCCTGGCTGCCGGCGCGGATCCGGCGCGGTCGCAGCAACTCGCCGCCACGGTGCAGTCCGGCACCGACCTGGCCGAGCGCGCGCGGGCGCTGCAGCAGCTCGCGCTCGTCGCGACGCCCGCGGCGATCCCGTCCGTCGTTCCGCTGCTCTCCCATCCCCAGCTCGGACAGTATGCGCGTGACGTGCTCGAGGTCATGCCGGACGCGGCGGCAGCCGACGCGCTGCGGGCGGCGCTCGCCAGCCTCCGGGGCGACGCCCTCGTCGGCGTCGTCAACTCGCTCGGCCAGCGGCGG
>ERZ761602.1460-NODE-1460-length-42731-cov-6.918010_pt1 | contig 42731 bp, 33 predicted proteins | sample MGYA00512165_ERZ761602 | MGnify/ENA primary metagenome ERZ761602 (study PRJEB28899, sample SAMN02445085) | bioreactor sludge metagenome | biome: EBPR sludge; isolation source: Thorneside wastewater treatment plant | place: Australia: Brisbane, Thorneside...
GACCTGGCGCAGCTGGCCGATGATGATTTCACTGGCCTGCACCTGGATGGCGCGGTCGTCCAGCCCCAGCAGGCGCTCGGCAGCGGCCTGCATCAGCTGCGGCGCGGTGCCGATGGCAATGGTGAAGGCGGCCGGAATGTTCACGCGGATGTTCTTCTTGGTAAGGGCGCCGCGCAGGTCCACGTCAATGTAGCGGGGCTCCAGGCCCAGATAGGCATAGTCCTGGATCAGCGGCCAGACCAGCGCCGCGCCGCCGTGGATACAGCGGGCCGTGCCGCCGCCGACGCCTTTGCCGAACACCACCAGAATCTTGTTGGACGGGCAGCGCTTGTAGCGGTTGACCAGCAGCAGAACGAAGACCGCAAAGGCAGCCACCAGCAGGAAACCCAGAATGCCCAGGTATCCCTCCAGCTCCATGCCCAAGGGCAATTGACTCAACCCATTCATGTTAAACCCCCTTGTTTGTTGGTGCGCAGCATCACTCGGTTTCGCAAACGCGCAACGTCCTGTCGTCCAGTTTCTGCATGACCGCAATCTTCCTGAAGCTCTCAATGGCAGGCCCGTCGGAGATTGCATCAAAGGTCAGCGTGCGGTTGTTGACCACGATCTGCACCTGCCCCTTGCCCTTGCCGCTCTCGGGCACGCGCAGATAGCAGGTGCCCTTGAGCCCCTCAGGATTCACATTGCGGATCGTGCCGTCGGCCTCCAGCTTGCGCAGGGAAAACATGCCCCAGGAGATCGCCAGGGCCATGGCCAGGCCCACGGCCGCTCCCGCCCCCAGCGCCAGGGCAGCGGGCCATTTCAGGGCGTCCAGAAACATCAGGCTGCTCCAGCCGCCGAACATGAACAGGCTGATGAACATCTGGGTGCTGAGAAACTTGAACTGCGCCGCGCCGGCCGCGTCGTGGGCGAGGTCGCCGACGTCATGGAACTCTCCGCCGTCTGCGCCGCCGCCAAACAGCATGAGCAAAAGTTTGAGGATGAAGAGGGCCGAAGACGTGATCGCAAGAAAATAAAGAATGGTGATCAGCGTTTCCATGTTCACTCTCCATGGTTCTGGCAGGCATCAGGCGCCGCCGGTCAACGCCAAGAACCTACCAAAGACCCCCGTCCAAGCCGACTCCAATTGGGGCAAGGATTTGTAGAGCGCCGGCCTACATGCGCTTGAGGGCCTCGCCGGGGTCGTCCTTGAGTGCGTCTGGGCCGGGACGCAAAGATTGCGCTTGTGCGTCGAGGGCGGCCTGCATGCGGGCCTGCCACAGGGCTTCCTCGGCCTGGCGGCGCTGGAGCTCGGCCCTTTCAATCTGGGCCTGCGCCTCCACGCGCGCGGCCACTTCACGTTCCCGGGCCTCGGCCATGCCTGCGCTGTCCTTGATGCGCCCCAGCCGCACGCTCAGGGGCTGCATGCCAAAGGACTCCAGCCGCGCCTCCAGCAGGACCTTGAACTCCTCGCTGATGCGGGCCCGGTCCGCCAGAATGGCCTCGGTGCGCAGCTCACTGATCAGTTCACGCAGGCCTGCCCTAGCCTCGTCGGCGGCCAGCGCGGACCACTGAGCCGGTGCCAGCCCCAGCAGGCGCGCGGCGGCGGCCTTCATGAGTTCGGGAGTGGTCCCGACGGCAACGGTGACCTCTCCCTCGATGTTCATGTGCACGCCCTCGCGGTTCATGATGTCGTCGGCCGCAAGGACGATGTTCACGGGCTCCAGCGAGATCCACGCGGCCTGTTGCAGCAGGGGCCAGACCAGCCTCGCGCCGCCGTGCTGGACATGGAGCCCGCCGGGAATGCCCTGCCCGAAGACCACCAGCAGCCGGTTGCTGGGGCAGCGCATGAAGCGCGTGGCCAGCAACCCCAGGCCCAGCAGCAGGGTCACGACGGCCGTTGCAGCCACCACCAAAGCGATGAAGGTTGCCTGCGCGAGCAGCATGGCACTCCCGGTTCACGGGGCCGGCGGGCGGCCCGGCGCCATCAAAGGTCGCGGGTGACGCGAAGGGCGCCGGCCACTCGCGCCACGGCCAGCAGGTAGGCCGCCTCCCGCCAGGGGCACTTGTGTTCGGCGGCCATGCGTTCGACCTGGTCCAGCGAACGGCGCATGATCTCGCGCAGCCTCGAATTGACGTCCTCTTCAGTCCAGTAGTAGCGCTGGCGGTTCTGAACCCACTCAAAATAGCTGACCGTCACGCCGCCCGCGTTGGCCAGAATGTCGGGGATGACCGTCACTCCCTTTGCAAAGAGTATCTGGTCTGCCTCGGGGGTGGTGGGCCCGTTGGCGGCCTCGGCAATCAACCTGGCCTTCACTTTGTCCGCGTTGCTGCCGGTGATCTGGTTTTCCAGGGCCGCGGGAATGAGGATGTCAACATCCAGCTCCAGCAGTTCGGCGTTGCTGATGGCCCGGCCGGGCAGCCCGGCGACTTGTCCCGTCCGGGTCTTGTGGTCAATGGCCGCCCCGACCGAGATGCCCTTGTCGTTGAATATCCCTCCCCGGGAGTCCGAGATGGCCACGACGCTCGCGCCCAGGCCCGCAATCAGGCGCGCAGCATATTGTCCGGCGTTGCCAAAGCCCTGCACGGCTACCGTCTTGCCCTTGAGGCTGATGCCGTGGTTTTCAAAGTAGCGCTCCACGCAGAAGACCAGCCCGCGGCCTGTGGCCGAGCCTCGCCCAAGGGACCCGCCGCAATCGACGGGCTTGCCGGTGATGACCGCGGGTTCGGGATGGCCGACGAAGTGGCCGTACTCGTCGGCGATCCACATCATTTCCTGGGGGCCGGTGTTGACGTCTGGTGCGGGGATATCGAAGTCCGGGCCGATGACCTTGGTCAGGCGCCGGGCAAAAGCGCGCGTCAGCCGCTCCTTCTCGCCCTGGCTCAGGGCCTTGTAGTCCACCGTCAGGCCACCCTTGCCGCCGCCATAGGGGATGTCCACCACGGCGCATTTCCAGGTCATCCACATGGACAGCGCCTTGACTTCGTCGATGCCGACATCGGGATGAAAGCGAATGCCGCCCTTGGCGGGCCCGCGCGCGAAACTGTGCTGTGCGCGGATGCCGGTCACGACTTCAATGCGGCCGTCATCACGGGCGAAGGGCACCGTGAACACATGAAGCGCCTCGGGCTCGGCCAGAAAGCTCTTCATGGCCGCGCTCAGTTTGAGTTTGTCGGCCACGGCATGAAGTTGTTGCCGGGCAATTTCGAAGGGGTTGGTCTGTTCTGGCATGGGGGCCTCACTCGGCATCGCCGCTGACGCGGGCAAGCCATTCGCCGGCAAAGGAAGTGAATCGACGCTCCATGATGGCCGCGCGCATCAACCGCATCAATCGGGCATAGAAGGCAAGGTTGTGCAGGGTCAGCAGGGTCATGCCCAAGAACTCGCCCGCGACCAGCAGATGGCGCAGGTAGCCGCGGGAGAACTTCACGCAGGCGTAACAGTCGCACTCGGGGTCGATGGGCCGGTTGTCCCGCCCGTGGCGGCTGTTCTTCAGGCGCAGGCGCCCGCGGCTGGTGAAGACCATGGCGTGGCGCGCGCTGCGCGTGGGCAGCACGCAGTCGAACATGTCCACGCCCAGGCCCACGGCCTCGATCAGGTCTTCGGGGTAGCCCACGCCCATGAGATAGCGCGGCTTGTCCGCGGGCAGCAGGGGGGTGACGAGGCCCAGGATTTCCTGCATCTGCCGCTTGGTCTCGCCTACGGAGAGGCCGCCGATGGCGTAGCCGGGCAGGTCCAGGGCTGAGAGCTCCAGGGCGCTTTCGCGACGCAGATCGGTGGACAGGCCGCCCTGCACGATGCCAAACAGGCGCTGGCGCCTGCCCTGGGCTGATTGCGCGGGCAAGGCCGCCTTGCAGCGCGCGGCCCAGCGAAGAGAGCGCCGCATGGTCTCCTCCTCGCGGGCTTTGGGCGCGGGAAGGGCCGGCACGTCGTCCAGTTGCATAACGATGTCCGAACCCAGCCGGTGCTGGATCAGCATGCTGCGCTCGGGGGTCAGCATCTGGCTGGAGCCGTCAAGGTGGCTCTTGAACTCGCAGCCTTCTTCGGACACCCGGTTCATCTCGCCCAGAGAGAAGACCTGAAAGCCACCGCTGTCGGTCAGGATCGGGCCGGACCAGCCCATGAAGGCGTGAAGTCCGCCCAGCGCGGCCACGGTGTCGCTGCCGGGACGCAGTTCGAGGTGATAGGTATTGCCGAGCACGACGGTGATGCCAGCCTGCGCCAACTGGTCCGGCGTGCAGGCCTTCACGGTGCCCTGGGTGCCCACGGCCATGAAGACGGGCGTTTGAACGCTGCCGTGGTCCGTCTGGAGGAGGCCCGCGCGTGCCGCGCCGTCTGCAGCCTGCAGTTGGTAAAGTTCACTCACGACCGGGATTGTAACGGCGAAACGGAGGAACAAGAGCCCCAAGCGCTGACGGGTGCGTGCCGCGGTTCGCCCAAGCCCGGCCCTCGCTGGGGCCGGAGGCTCCTGTTATCGTGCCGCCATGAAATTCGTGCTTATGAATGTCCTGCGGCGCAAGGCGCGGACCCTGTTCTCGGTGCTGGGGGTGGGGCTGGGCATCTCGATCATGGTCGCGCTCTTCACGATCAGCGACGACATCATCAACCAGTTCCGCCAGATGCTCCAGACCCAGCGTGGAGACATCATCGTTTCGCAGGGCAACGTTGACGAAATCGAAAGCCGCGTCGAAACGCGCTACGTGGAGCGGCTCAAGGAACTCAAGGGCGTGAAGAACGTGACGCCCATGATCATGGCGTTTCTGCGCACCGAGGGCAACTTCGGCCAGTCCCCGGCCATCCTCTATTACGGCATCACCGAGGATAACCCCATCGTGCGCCACATGGAGATGGTGCAGGGCAAGCCGATTTCCGACGCAGACCCCAACGGCGTGGTCTTCGGCGAAACCGCCTACCGCATCGTCCAGGAGAAGCTGGAGAAGGACAAGCAGTTGGGCATCGACAAGCCTCTCTCGCTGACTGATCTGATCCAGTCTCCGGGGTTTGCCCAGATTTTCGGCAAGCCGGATAACTGGGACAAGCTCAACGACTTCCAGAAATTCCAATGGGTCACGGGGCGCCTCAAGAAACTCGGTATTCACCCCGATGCCACCGCCACGGAAACCGATGAGGAATACCTCAAGCGCACCGGCAAGGACCCCAAGGTCTGGCTTCGCCGCGCCGACGAAACCGACCAGGAATACCGCGACCGCACCCGCGCCCTGGACACGGTGGCCTTCCCCCGGGGGGTGGACCCCGCCGGCGATATCGGCATGAAGCAGAACCGGCTTCAGCTCACGGTGCGCGGGGTGTGCCGTACGGGCGTTGCCATTCAGGATGCCGCCGTCTACTTCCATATGCGCGCGGCCCAGCTGGTCAAGGGCATGCACGAGCGCGTGGATGAAGAGCGCGTTCTGGACGACAAAGGAAAGCCCGTGCGCGGCGAGGACGGCAAGTTTCTCGTCAATCGCTTTCCCCGACCCGCCATGGCCAGTTTTCTCGTGGTTGAAGTCAATGACCCCAAGGACAAGGAAGCCATAGCCGCGCTGTGCACGCAGATCAGCGGTGACGTGGACGAGTTCAAGAACCTGCGGGCGACGCCTTCGAGCGAGGTGCTGGACCGGTACAGCGAAATCAACCTGATTGAGAAGTTCGGCTGGGTGGTGAGCATCATTGCGGCCCTGGCCGGGGCGCTGGGCGTCCTCAACATCATGATGATGGCCGTGCTGGAGCGAACCCGCGAGATCGGCCTGATGCTGGCCATTGGCTGGCCCAAGTCTCGCGTGCTTCTGCTGGTCATCGCCGAGGGCATGGTGATTTCCGTGCTGGGCGGCGTGGTGGGGGTGGGCTTTGGCTATGCGGAAACCCTGGTGGCGCGGGACTACCTGAACCTTGACGGCCTCAGCGGCGAGCTGAACCTTGAGCGTTCGCTCCAGGCGCTGGGGCTGGCTTTTGTGATCGGCTTTCTGGCCAGCCTCTACCCGGCCTGGCGGGCCTCGCGGCTGACGCCCATTGACGCCTTGCGCCAGGAGTAGGCCGTCAGACCCGTGTGATGAGCACCGCCTGCCAGTAGGGCTGGGCGAGTGCGTGGGCGTTCTGCGGCGCCGGGGTTTTCACCCCGAGGTCCTGGGGTTCCAGGGTCATGCGCCTGGCGCAGCGTTCTGTCAGCACCTGGGACAGTTCGGCACCCTTGACGGTAGGGCGACCCGAAACCAGTGCCAGGGCGGTCAGGGCGCAGCAGACAGCGTCAAAGTCGGCGCTGTCGAGTTTGCCTTCGAGCGTGTTTTCCATGTTGAGGCCCAGTTCCAGCGTGACCTTGGCAAAGGCGCGGTCGGCGCTGACGGTCGAGTCGTCGGCCTTCCAGCCGCCCTTTTTGGACTGGTGGGCCTTGCCTCCCTTGTAGCTGCCCCGGAAATCGAAGAACTCGACGCAGGCGGCAGGGCTGACCTCGATGAAATCCGACCCTGCCTTGAAACTGCTGCGCTGGAGCAGCTCCGCAAAGCGCAAGTTGAACGCGCCGATGCGGTCGGTCAGGGGAGCGTCGTGATAGAACGCGAAATCCAGGGGCCGGTGCGTGAGCTGCCATACGTAGCGTGCGGCATTGCCGACCTCCCGCGCCCCGAGTCCCTGCCAGTCCAGCGGGACATCAACGGCAATGGGCCGGGGCAGTTCGAGCAGGTCCTTGCGCCAGCGCGCAAACAGGTCGTCCAGGGTGTCCATCTGCTTGACCTTGCCGCCAAAGGCCTGCATGGATGAGAGGTTGACGGTGATGACGCCGTCGCCGACGTCCGTGGCGACGGCCAGCATGGGCCTGCGGTCCACGCCGAATGCAGAAAGGTTGATGCCCGCCGCGCTGTGTTTGGCCACGATGCTCTCCACAAAGGGAGCGCACTTGTACCAAGGGGGCGCGGAGTCTTCACCGGGGCATTCGCAATTGCCGCTACCGCGACTAAGATGGGGTGTTCAACGAGGGCGCCCCCGGCAGACTGCTGAATGGTCCTATCAGCGGTCGGACCGGCCCGAGTGGCGCGTGCGCAGCAGCGAGCCCGGCAGTGCGGCCTTTACGTTCTGCTGGAATGGTCGGCAGGTCGACTGTTTCAGCGCTTTGTCTGGAGACAGCGATGAAAACTCTGATGATTGCAGCGGCCGTCTTCCTGTCGTCGATGGTTCCGGCCCTGGCCCAGGAAGTCCCCAAGCCCCAGGCCGAGACGCCCGAAAAGAAAGAGAGCCCAAAGTCCGAGGAGAAGCCCGCCGAGAAGCCCGCCGAGACGCCCAAGACCGCTGAAATCGACAAAGCCGCACCGGACTTCACACTCAAGAATGCCAGGGGCGAGGAGGTCAAACTGGCCTCGTTCAAGGGAAAGTTCGTCGTGCTCGAGTGGGTCAACTTTGACTGTCCCTATGTTCGCAAGCACTACGACGCCAAGGACATGGTCACGCTGCAGAAGAAGTACCGGGAGAAGGAGGTGGTCTGGCTTCAGATCTGCTCGTCGGCCAAGGGCAAGCAGGGCCACTTCGAAGGCGATGCCCTGAAGGAACGCATTGCCAAAGAAGGCTGCGACGAAGCCTTCTATCTGCTGGATGAGGATGGCGCCGTGGGCGGCGCCTACAAGGCGCGCACCACGCCGGCCATGTATGTCATCGACAAGGAAGGCGTGCTGCGCTACATGGGCGCCATTGACAGCATCAGGAGCGCCAAGCAGGAAGATGTAGCCAAGGCCACCAACTACGTGTCGGCCGCTCTGGAAGAGCTTCTGGCCGGCAAGGCGGTGACAACCCGGGAAACCAAGTCCTACGGCTGAGCCGTGAAGTACGCCAAGGCCAACAAGTAGCCCGTGGGGCTGGCCCATGAACGACACCCGCCAAGGCGGGTGTCGTTTTCTTTACTGGGCGTGGTCGCGGCCATGCCGGGCGTCAGTGATACTTCCGCCCGTAGAGGAATTCATCGTCCATGTGGGCGGGGTGCCGCTGATCGGCATAGACACCCTGCATTACCGTGGCGGGGTCCGGCTTGGGCTGCTTCATGACCCACTCTTCGGCCGCCTCAATCTCGGCGCGCAGAGTTTCGTAAACCCTGGCGATGGAGGCGTCGTCCGCGTAGCCCATCTCCTTCAGGTAGGCTTCATAGCGTGTCAGGGGGTCGCGGCCCTCCCAGTACTGCTGGATTTCCTTCGGAACATACTTGGCCGGATCATGCTCGGCGTGACCCTTGCGCCGATAGGTGAGGACCTCGAACATCTGCGTGCCTTCGCCGGCCCGGGCGCGATCCACGGCCTCTTTGGTGGTTTCATAGACGGCGATGGGGTCGTTGCCGTCAATCGTCACGGCATGCTTGATGCCGTAGCCCTGGGCCTTGTCCGCAAAGCGTTCAGCCAGGCACTGCTGTTTGACCGGCGTGGAATAGGCGTACTGGTTGTTCTCGATGATGACCACCAGGGGGGCCTTCATCACTGCGGCGAAGTTGACGTCCTCATGGAACTCGCCCGTGCTCGTGCTTCCCTCGCCGATCCAGGTCAGGGCCACGCGCTTTTCGCCGCGCTGCCGCGCCGCCAGGACAAATCCGCTGCAAAGAGCGATACTCGCTCCCAGCATGGAGATGGGGGCGATGATGCCGTAGCGCAGATCTCCCATGTGCGTGTTGCCGTCGCGGCCGCCCGTGGGCGAATTTACGCGGTACATGTAATTGGCCAGAAAGTCGCGCGGCGGCAGCCCTCGCACCAGCGTGGCGCCGGCATTGCGGATCATGGGCGCGATGATGTCGCCTTTCTCCAGGGCGTAGGCGGAGGCGCAGCTGGTGGCCTCCTGGCCGAGGCTGGAGAAAGCGGCCCCGATGACCAGGCCGCGGCGGTAGAGCAGGCTGATTTTGTTGTCAAACTCGCGGTTGAGCACCATGAGGCGGTGCAGCTCCAGCTGCTGCTCCCTTGTGAGTCGGGTCTTGAGCGTGATCTCGCCCGCGCCGCTGACGGCCGGCGGGTTCTTGGCGGCGGTTGCCTTGGCTTTGGCCATGGAGCTTTCCAGTGTGCTTCCAGTTACAATATGCGGTCTGAGAGGTTGGGAATATCCGCCAATTGGCGTTCACTCGCAAGGAGAAATGATGCGTGGACTCATGTTCATGGTGCTGTTGGCTTCATGCTTCCTGGTGCTGGCCGCGTGCGGAGGATCATCCGTTGACAAGGGCTCGGGTCAAGGCGGATGCTCCGACCCGGACTTCACCTATCGGGGCGGCAAGGAAGACACCAGCGGAGGCCAGAAGGGCAAGGGGGGGTCGGGTGACGGTTCAGCAGGAGGAGGCAAGGACTCCGGCTCCGGCAAGGACGGCAGTTCCGGTAAGGGGCAGGGTGACATTTCGGCCAAGGACAAGCCCAAAGCCGAGCCCGAACCGGGCTCCATTGACTGGAACAACTTCACGCCCGTCGCCCGCACCAACATAACAGGCAAGGAAACCCTCTTTCCTCACGTGATGGCTCTGTGGGATGAAGGCTATCGCAGCGTGCGCATCGTGCTTTCGGTTGATCCGGTCCCGGCGGACATGCTTGCCAGGCTGCGCAGCGGCGAGCCGCTGCCGGACCCGGCCGTCCACTACATCATCAACTTGAACATGGACGAGGGGGTGACGAAGTTCAGCCCCAAGGACGTTGCGACCTGGTCCTACGACTTCTACAACCTGACGGACCTCAGCCCCATGAAGCTGATCAACATCGGCAAGCCCACCATCAAGGAGCTGCAGGGCGAAGCCAAGGTCGGTACGAAGGTCCGGGTTCGTATCCAGTTCGAGAGCGAAAAGGTCAAAGGGGCCCCTGAAGAGAAGGTCCACTTTGATGTGGTGCAGGAACTGGAACTCAAGTAGCGCCTCGAGGATTGCACGGGCGGGCTTGGCCCGCCCGCGTTTTTTCTGAAAGCCCGATTCAGGCTCGTCCACTCCACTGTATCCCCTTCAGGCCGGCTGTTCCGGGCTTCGCGTTGGCCCTGGCCTGTATTACGCTTGGGGACCTTCAAATCCGGGAGAGTTGCATGCGTATCCTTCACATGCTGTTTGGCGCCGCGCTGGTCTGTGCCGGCGCCCTGTGCACGGCTCTGGTCAGCGCTTCGACGCCGCAGGACAAACCCTTTGAGCCGGTGCAGATGGGGGAGCAGACGGCCCCCGCGGCGGACCTTGACGCCCTGGCGCTCAAGGTGCTCAACAGCCTGCGCGGCCAGACTTTCATCGAGATTTACGACCTGCTTATGCCCTACCGGCAGACATCCGAGGCCCTGGCCCGCGAAGAGGAGAACTTCCGCCTCGATTCGGGCGACTTGAGCTGGGAAGACATTCGCAGCGGCATTGACGGCAAGCGCGGCACCGACCCCATGGGCAAGCTCAAGCTCAGCAACGTGAAAGACTACCGCGCCATGGACCTGAGGCAGTGGTTCGCCCTTCAGTGCGGTTGCTGGAGAGTCTACCGGAGCGATGATGTTGAGGACCGCATGAAGGCCTCCTGGTATGCCGTGGACCGCCACACGGGCCTGCGTGCCTCCAAGAAGGACGCCTACGGGCACCTGCAGCCCAGCGGCACGCTGATGTTCCGCAACCGCTACGGGGACAATCTGCGCGTGGTCTGTATCAGCATGGGAAATCGCTGGTACGTCGAGGATTTCACCTTCCAGGTGGGGCGCATGCGCGGAGGCAGCGTGCCCGTGGACAGCGCGGAAGTGGCTGATCCGCGCGTCACCAACGCACGCAACACACTCAAGATCATCTTCGACAAGCTGCGCGCGGCCTATCAGGCGGGCAAGGACTCCCTGCCGCCGACCCTGACGTTCGAGACCATCGGCATCAAGCCCGGCGAACTCGATACGAAGTACTATGACTATGGCATCAAGCTCGACGGCAACAAGAGCGACGGCTTCAAGGGCGCCAAGGTCACGGCCACGCCCAAGAAGGGCCTGAAGCTCCCCGGCGTGACGCTGACTGTGGATTCACTCAAGAACCAGAACGGCTACGCCATTCGCGAAGACGAGTAGCCCGGAGCATCAGAGTACGGCCCGGCAGGACGTTGCCGGGCCGCGTTGTCCGGAGAGGCCCGTGCCACTGATCCGACCGCGGTTTTCAGTCCTGCTTGCCCTCCTGCTGGCGGCCCTGTGCCTGTCGGCCTGCGGATCGGACGACCCCGTCAACAAGACGGATCGCAGCCGCGCCGAGGCCGACGCCAGGGCGAGCTTCGGCATCATCCGTACGGCGGTGCTGGCGCATTTCAAGAAGACCGGCAAGCTGCCGGACGAGCCGACTCTGGCGCACTTCGGCATCGATGAAGGCCAGTTACGCAAGACTTTCTATGAGGCCTATGAATTCGAACTCGATGGCGACCCCGAAGATGGCTATGGGGGCACCACCGTCACGGCCCGGCCCAAAGAAGGCAGCGCCGCCCCCCTGATGGTCATGACCTTCGAAGACATGCGCAGCGGCGCGCACAAGATTCGTGTGAAGTAGCGGCACGCCCGCGGCTCAGGGTCGGCGCGGGTTCAGCCGGGCCGGTCCCTTGATTTCGACAGGTCTGCCGCCGTTTGCGATGCTCTCCAGGTTCTGGCACAGGTGGCGGGTATCGGCGTCCGGATCTTCTGTCATGGCGCGGTAGCCCGCTTTGCGGGCAAGCCCCTGTTGGGCGGCGGCGCGGGCTTCCTTGTGGCGGCCCAGGCGGGCCAGGGCGATAGCGCGGTGGCCCTGGGCCGAGCAAAACTCGGGGGTGTCGCCCATGCCGATGCTCTCGAGGGCCCTGGCCGCGTTCTGGGCACTTTCGGCGGCGCGGGCGAAGTCCCCCGTGAGGTTGTAAATGCTGGCCAGCGTGTTCAGTGCGCTTGCTTCGTAGTAGGGGACCCTGGCCTTCTTGGCCAGTTCCCGGCCGTCGAGAACAAGGCGTTTGGCCTGCTCGTACTCTCCCAGTTCAATATGATAGGTCGCAAGGTTGATGCTGAATAAGCCGAGGGAGGACAGGTCTCCCAGTTCTTCGGCGATGGCCATGGCCTCACGCACGAGCCGTGCCCCCTGCTCAAAGTTGCCCTCAGAGAAATCCAGATTGGCGAGGTTTCCGAGGTTGGCGGATATGCGATCCAGCGCGCCGACCTCGCGTGAGATGTCCAGGGCCTCCTGGTAGCAGCGTCTTGCCTGGGCCAGGCGCCCCAGCTTGCGGAAGGTGATGCCCAGGTTGCCAAGTGCCGTGCCAAGATCACGCCCGTTGCCTCGCCTGCGGGCCACCCGGACGCAGCCCTCAAGGATGGATTGCGCCCGCGCGAGTTCCCCAAGATCGTTGAGCACCACGGCGCGGTTGATGCTCGTGAGCATGGTAGGGCGGCTGTTGCGCCTGCCGCGCAGCACCAGCTCGGCCTGCTCCATGATGCGCAGGCCCCGCCGAAGCTGACCGAGTTGAAACGTGACCACGCCGATCATGTTGACGGCGGTGCCCTCCAGTTCCGTGCTGCGTGTTGCGCGTGCCAGCCGTTGGGCGGCTTGCGCATGACGCCGGGCCTGTGCCAGGCGCGAACCGGTGTATTCCATCTCCCCGAGGAGCAACTCCGCCCGGGCCCAGTCAGATGTGCGTTTGAGACGCTGCGCCAGGCGGCGCGCGCGGCAGGCGGCCTTGCGCGCCGCGTCGAGCCGGCCGGCGTGGCGCAGGGCCTTGGCCAGGCCCATCAGGAACTCGATGGACTGTCGGGAGTTCGCGTCGGAGATCTCGCACAGCCGCGCGTAGCAGGCGGCGGCCTCCAGGGGCTGATTCAGCTGCTCGGCCTCCCGGGCCGCCTGCCGCTGGTAGCGCCGCTCCAGCCTGCGCAGCCTGAAGGACCCGGCCTGGCCGGACTGCGCCAGCCGGGCGTGCAAAGCCAGGTCGCGGGCGGGCACCTGGCCCTTTGACTGCTCCAGGACCGCCAGCGCGAGGGCGTGCAGCCGGGCGCGGGCCGAGGGCATGAACAGCTGATAGGCCACCTGCTGCGTGAGGGCGTGCGCAAACTGGTAGGCGGACTCCGCCGAGTCCGGCCTGAGGGCGTAAAAGCGCGCAGCTTTGGGCCCTAGCCGCGCAGGGTCGTGGCGCCGGGCTGACCGCTGCCGGCCTGGTCGCTGGCCATGTGGCATTTTTTGTACTTCTTGCCCGAGCCGCAATGGCAGGGGTCGTTGGGGCCGGGGAGCTTTTTCTTGTGCGCCATGAAGCCTGTGTCCCGTGAGGGCTGCACGGCCTGCTGCATCTGCCGGCGGGTTTGCTCCTGGGCCTCGCTGGGCTTGGGCATTTCAGGCTCGGCGGGCATGGCGGGCGGGGCCATCTCCGCGCCGCCGCCGGAGGTTGTGGTGGTGACCGCCGGGTGCAAGGCCTGGGCCTGGCGCGCCTCGCGAACCTGGGGCGCCTCCTCGAACTGGACCTCGATGCGGAAGATGGTGCTGACTACCTCGTGGTCCACGCTGTCCAGCATGGCCTCGAAGGCTTCGTGGCCCTTTTTCTTGTAGGCGTCCTTGGGGTCCTTCTGGGCGTAGCTTTCCCAGTGGATGCTGCCCTTGATGATCTCCAGGTTCTTGAGGTGATCCTTCCAGTGCTGGTCCAGGCTCTGCAGCACCAGATAGCGCTCCAGTTGGCGCATGCGCCCCGTGGCCGGCCGGCCTGCGGGTGTTTTCAGCGCTGCGCCCGTGGGATCGGAGCAGATGCGCCGCTCGCGCTCCTCGTAAAGCTTCACGGCCCGGTCGTACAGCCAGGTCTGGAGTTTGGTCACGGCCTCCGGTCCGCCCATGCCGCGCGGCATGTCCTTGGGGTCCACCTCTGCGTTGAAGACGCGGCGGTAATCGGCGGCGATCTCAACGAAGTTCCAGGTGTCGTGGCGTTCGGGGTCCTTGATGTTGCGCTGCATGGAGGCGGCGACCACGTTGTAAACGCGGTCGAGCATGTCCTCGCGCAGGCGGTCCGCATGGACTTTGCCGCGGATGGTGTGGGCCAGGCGCAGGACGGACTCCTCGACGGTCTGCTCGCGCAGGGCGTCGTCGGGAATCTCGGCCTCGTGCTCTTCGTCGGCCCAGTGGGCCAGCTTGTTGGCCACGATGGCGCTGATTTTGGTCTGGTCGGAGACGTCGGAGAGCTTGTCCAGTTCTTTGACGACCTCGACGACCTTCTTGCGGGCGGCGGTCTGAAGCGCGAGGAAGTCGGCGCGGTGCATGCCGGCGAGCACGATCTGGCGCTTCTTGTAGACGGCTTTGCGCTGGCCGTTGTTGACGTCGTCGTACTCGATGAGGTTCTTGCGGATGTCGAAGTTGCGCTGCTCGACCTTCTTCTGGGCTCGCTCGACGCTCTTGGAGACCATGCGCGCCTGGATGGGCTGGCCGTCCTTGAGGCCCAGCTTCTGCATGATGCCCTTCATGCGCGGACCGGCGAACATGCGCATCAGGTCGTCATCAAGGGAGATGAAGAACTGGCTGGAGCCCGGGTCGCCCTGGCGGCCGCAGCGGCCGCGAAGCTGATTGTCAATGCGGCGAGATTCGTGGCGTTCGGTGCCGATGACCTGCAGGCCGCCCAGCTTGACGATTTCCTCGTGTTCGGCGTCGATGGCCGGACGGAACTCGCGGGCCTTTTCGTCCACGGCGTGGTCCCAGGCCAGCTCGGCGGCGAACAGGGTGTCACGCTCAATACGCCAGCCCTCGACGCCCCGGAACTCCTCGGGCAGGAAGTCTTCGAGTTTCTTGCCCTCGGCGCGCAGGGCCTGCAACGCCATGAACTTGGGGTTGCCGCCCAGAAGAATGTCCGTGCCGCGGCCCGCCATGTTGGTGGAGACCGTAATCTGTCCCTTGCGGCCGGCCTGCGCCACGATTTCCGCCTCGCGCGCATGGAACTTGGCGTTGAGGGTGTTGTGCTTGAGCCCCCGGGCATGGAGCAGTTTGGACAGATGCTCGGACTTCTCGACGCTCGTGGTGCCTACCAGTATGGGCCGGCCGGTCTTGTGGACCTTCTCGATTTCCTCGCAGATGGCGGCCCACTTTTCGTCGGCCGTGCCGTAGATCAGGTCTTCGTTGTCAGCGCGGATCAGCGGGCGGTTGGTGGGAATGGCCACGACGTCGAGCTTGTAGATCTTCTCGAATTCGGCGGCCTCGGTCATGGCGCTGCCGGTCATGCCGCTGATCTTGTTGTACAGCTTGAAATAGTTCTGCAGGGTGATGGTGGCCAGGGTCTGGCTTTCCGCGTGCACGCGGATGCCGTGCTTGGCCTCCACGGCCTGGTGCAGGCCGTCGGACCAGCGGCGGCCATGCTGCAGGCGGCCGGTGAATTCATCGACGATGACGATCTCCGGGCCGTCTTCGCCCTCGTGCACGACGTATTCCTTGTCCAGCTTGAACAGGTTGTTGGCGCGCAGGGCCTGCTCCATCAAATGCGGCCATTCCATGTGCACGCCGTCGTAGAGGTGCTTGACGCCCAATGCCTTTTCAACCTTGGAGACGCCGCGTTCCGTCAGCAGGGCCTGGCTTTCCTTTTCCTTGATCTCGAAGTCGTAGTGGTTGAGTTCATCGAGATAGAGCTGCTTGTCCTGCAGGGCCGCCTTGCCGTGTTTGGTGACGATAATGTCCTTCAGCTTCTCGGAGTCGATGCCCTTGAGCGTCTTGGCGATCTCGTCGGCCTTGGCGTACTTGGCCGCGTTGTCTTCGGCGGCGCCGGAGATGATCAGGGGCGTGCGCGCTTCGTCGATGAGAATGGAGTCCACTTCGTCGATGACAGCGTAGTGCAGCTCACGCTGGACCTGCGTGCGCGGGTCGACCTTCATGTTGTCGCGCAGGTAGTCAAACCCGAATTCGTTGTTGGTGCCGTAGGTGATGTCGCGCGCGTACATCTCGCGGCGTTCCTCGTTGTCCATGTCGGTGAGGATGTAGCCGCAGGACATGCCCAGCAGGGCCAGCACGCGGCCCTGCTCTTCCGCGTCGCGTCGGGCCAGGTAGTCATTGACCGTCACCACATGGACGCCGCGGCCGTCGAGGGCATTGAGGAAGGCCGCCGGGGTGGCCACGAAGGTCTTGCCTTCACCGGTCACCATTTCGGCGATCTTGCCCTGGTGCAGCACGATGCCGCCCATGAGCTGGACGGGAAAGTGCGCCTTGTACGGAATGGTCTCGCCGCTGACGGGGTCCTTGACCATCTGGCGGTTGCCCAGCACGCGCCAGCTGGCCTCGCGCACGAGGGCGAAGGCCTCCACCAGCAGGTCTTCCAGGGACTCGCCGTCGCGACGCCGCTCCTTGAGCCTGCCCGTGTACTCCTTGAGTTCGGCGTCAGAAAGGGCGTTGGTTTTTGGGAACAGGTCAAGAATCTTGTTCACGGAGGGCCAGAGCGCTTTGACCAGGCGTTCGTTGCGCGAGCCGATGAAAAAGCGGAGAACCGTATCGAGAAGCGGCATGGAGCGAGATCCCAGAGTCAGGGGCGTGGACGGCACGCCCTACGAAAACTTGGCGCGGCGGGCTATACTCACGGCCAGAGGTGCTGCGGTCAAGGAGTTAACGAACGTTGACTCTTTCAGAGGGTCTTGCGCCTTGGCATGGCTCGATGCCTTTTCTTTCAGGCTTGCGTTGCAAGCGAGGTGAGCATGATTAGGAAAGTACTGCTGGCGGCTTTCTCGCTGGGGCTGCTTTTCTGGGCCGGCTCGCCCGGGCAGGCGCAGGCCGCTGAACGCGCCATTGAACTGAGGCTTGTAGGCCTGAGCCAGGGCTACACCCGGCCCCTGCGTGCCACCAGCGAGCGCCTGGGCAAGGTGCGAGGCCTCAAGGATGTCCGGGCGGTTTCCCATCGCGCCGGTATTACGCGCTTTACGGCCCGGACCGTTCTGCCCGATGAGGAGATTGCCCGGGCCCTGGGGCTCAAGCTTCTGGACGCGCGTGAGGGCGCTTTGCTGCTCGCGCCCGCGGCGGCCTCAGAGGCCTGGCGCGCGGAGGCGAGGCTGGCCATTTTGGCCATCGTGGAGGCCATTCGCGAACGCCAGCAGCGTCAGCGGCGCAACATGTGGGATGAACTGCCCAATCTCTTTCCGTCCGAAGCCACGACGGAGCAGGCTTTGAAGGTTCTGGGGCTTGACCCCAGAATGCTTGACGGCCGGTTTTTCAAGATCAGGGACTACCACATCGAGGAAGAGGCGGGCTGGAACGGCACTTACAAGGTCTGGGCCGGCGAGCGCTATGCGCCGGTACCCGTCGGCAATCTCTACGATTTTGATTTCAGCAGTAACCAGGGCGAAGAGCCCGACCCCAAGGCACGCTTCGTCGGGGCCAAGATGAATCTCAACTCCTGGGGCGGCGGCTTCTGGTGGGTTGATATCCACGGCTCGGTGCTCAACGGCATGGAATTTGAGCGCGATGCGACCGACCCCGGCAGCGGCAAACTGGCCGTCCAGGTCGGCGCCGAGCGCCTTGCCACGCTGCTTGAGGCTGCCGCGCGCTATCGCTTCAAGGAGAACGTGGAAAAGAAGTCGAAGGACGAACTGCACAAGGGCAGTTTTGGCAACTGGCAGCTGAAGTCCGAGCTGGGCCTGGGCGACGACTACTGGGACTGCATGCCCTTCTACAACGACAACGCATTTTCACTGAGCTGGTTCAAGCACGAGCAAACCGGCCATCTGCACGCCCGCGTCAAGGCGCTTTATCCCAGTCACGCCCTGCACCTCGACGGTGACTTGGACGTTGACGCCGCCAAGGCGGCCGATTTCAACTTCGCGAAGGTCCCTGTGCGCTGGACCGTCGGCGCGGAATCCGACGTCAACGTATTTGAGCAGCGCCGCACGGAACTTTCCGCGGGCCTGAAAGTCCTGCGCGATGCCCTGTTCGCGCTGCAAGACCCGCCACCGGCCTCCAACGCGCTCAGCGGCAAAGCGCTCTGTGCCGCGCTTTCGCTGGCCGAGGATAAGCTCAAGGGCACCCATTTCAGTGCCGCCGATTACCTGCTCTTGCCCCAGATGCTCGGAGACTGGGAGATCCGTGCCGGGTCTTCGGCCACGGGCGGCGCGAGCTGGACTCTGGTCAGTTTCTCGTCCAAAACCGATATCCGGAGCTACCGCTGATGCGTATCGCCGCCCTGCTGGTACTGTCCTTTGGCCTCTCGCTCTACGGTGTGGCCTGCACTGATGATCCTGCTCCGGCGCCCCAGCCGCGCCCCGCGCCCTCCAGCGGGATTATTCCCATGTCGAGCATCAGCGAGGCGCAGAAGGCCGAGGCCATCCAGAACATCGGGCAGCTCAAGGCTGCGCTTCAGAGCCGTTCGGTGACGCCCTACAATCGCGACCTCAACAAGCTGTCGCGGGACGTCAGCGGTACTCTGAGCGAGGCCACGGCCCAGAAGCTTGGCTTTGCCAGCGTTCAGGGCTTCAACGGCCAGTGGTACAAGGCCTCGGACTACGCCATTGCCTACATGGGCGGCGGCAAGTTCCTGATTACCGCGGGCCAGCTCAACCAGCCCAACTACATCAGCGAGGAAGTGCTCATTCGCTGAGCTTGATTGCACACCCAGGCTGTATCTCCCGGAGTTTCCTTGAGTCAACTTCTAGCGATGTCTTTTGACGGCCTGGCTTCGCCGTCCATTACCCTCAAGCCCGAGCGGCGCCAGACCGCGGACCAGCCCTTTGGCTGGGGTTTTGCCTGGTATCCGCGCGGCGACAACGCGGCGGTTGTGATCAAGGACCCCACCAGCATCGGCGAAAACGCCATGACCAAGGTGCTGCGGGACTGGGAGCGCTTCCAGAGCTGCGTGTTTGTCTGCCATATCCGCGGCGCAGCCCAACGCATCACCCAGCAGGACACCCATCCCTTTGAGCGCAGTTACGCCGGCCGCGACTGGATCATGGCCCACAACGGGGATCTGGTCGGCGACCTCGACGCGACGTTTCCGCTCGAGGTCCAGTCGCCTTTTGAGCCCATCGGGCTGACCGACACCGAGCACGTGTTCTGCTGGCTGCTGTCCCAGGTGCGGGGCATGGGCGCGCGCTGCCTGGCGGACATCGGCTGGCACAAGCTCTATGCCTGGTTCGGCGAACTGAACCGGCACGGCACGGCCAACTTTCTGCTCTCCGACGGGCAGGACCTCGTGGTGTACCACGACAAAGACCGCTTCAACGGCCTTCACTGGACAAGGCGCCTGCCGCCCCACGCAAGTTTCAAGCTGGAGAACGACGAGGTGCTGCTCGATTTCTCCGACGAAATGGACACTAACCGCACGGTCGTCGTGGTCAGCACCAGGCCCCTGGCCGGAGACGAAGGCTGGAAGGCCATGGAGGGCGGCCAGATGCTGGTGCTGCGCCGCGGGTCCATGGTCTGGAACAGCCAGGGTGCCGCGCTGCAGGGTGTGGTGGGAGCGGGCGACACATCCATCCGCGTCTCCAAGGCCACGGGCAAGGTGCAGGTGCCCGTAGGGGCGCAGGGCGCGGCACGCAAGCCGCACACGCGGGGCCGGCCCCACTCAGGACGTCTGCGCGCCGTGGCCACCGAGCAGCGGGTGTTTGACGTGTTGCACGAAACGGTCTACCGCTATGACACGCCCGTCGAGCGCTCGACGCACGTGTTTCGCCTCAAACCCGTGGTGGACCCCGTGCAGCAGCTCATCAGTCACAAGCTCGGCATCAACGTGGACGGCTTGCGCCGCGAGTTTGAAGACGTGTTCGGCAACGCCGCCACCAACCTGGAAGTTGAAAGCCCCTTCAAGGAGATGCGCATTGTCTCGCGCTCCCTGGTGCGGGTGAACGGCGCGGGGCTGTCGCTGCAGCGCTCGCCGTCGCGTCGCCTGACTATTCCGCTGGTCTGGATGCCCTGGCAGCGCCAGATGATGATGCCCTATCTGCTGCCTCCGGAATTGCCCGAGACCCAGCTCGCCGAGCTGTCCGACTTTGCGATGAGTTTCGTTGAGCGCCAGAACTTCGACCTGCTGGAGACGCTGGTCGACATGAACATGACGATCTACCGCGACTTCCGCTATGTCTCGGGCAGCACCCGCAACGAAACCACGCCCTTTGAGGTTTACACGCAGCGCAAGGGCGTCTGTCAGGATTTCGCCAACCTGCTCATCTGCCTCGCTCGGCTGTTGAGTATTCCCGCGCGCTATCGCGTCGGCTACATCTACACCGGCGCCAACTACGCCAACAAGGTCCAGAGCGAAGCCAGCCACGCCTGGGCGGAACTCTACCTGCCCTGGGTCGGCTGGCGCGGCTTTGACCCCACCAACGGCTGCGTGGTCGGAAGCGACCACGTTCGCGTGGCCTGCGGCCGCAACTACCTCGATGCCACGCCCACCAGCGGCACCATCTATGCCGGGGGTGGGCCGGAGACCCTGAGCGTGAACGTGAAGGTCGAGGTGGCCCAAGAGTCAGACCTGGCAGAGCTTGCGGCCAATGACGAAAGCTGACGCCGCCATGCTTCGCGCGCAGAAATCGAAAATGCAGGCGGCCCTGGCCTCCGCCCTGGGCGCTGCCCGGCAGCTGCGCGGCGGGCGCGTCGCCGACTACATTCCTGAGCTGGCCAAGGCAGACCCCGCCAGCCTGGCCTTGGCAGCCTGCACGCAAGACGGCGTCCTGTGCGAGCTCGGCGACGCTGCTCTCGAGTTCACGATCCAGTCCATCAGCAAGCCCTTTGTCTACGGGCTGGCACTGGCCGATCACGGCGTGGAGGCCGTGCACCGCCGCGTCGGGGTGGAGCCGACGGGAGACAGCTTCAACTCCATCATCCGGCTCGAGCAGAGCACCAACCGGCCCCACAACCCCATGATCAACGCGGGGGCCATTGCCGTCACGAGCCTGATTGAAGCCCGCGAGGGCAAGCCGCCGCTTCAGCGGCTGCTGGACCTGTTTGCCGCGGCCGCGGGCCGCAAGTCCATGCAGGTGGACCTGCCGGTTTACCTGTCCGAGGCTGCCAGCGGACACCGTAACCGGGCCATTGCCCACCTGATGAAGCACTTCGGGATGCTGCGCGGCGACATCGACCGCACGCTCGAACTCTACTTTCAGCAGTGTTCCGTGCTGGTCAGTTGCCGCGATCTCGCCGTGATGGCCGCCACCCTGGCCAACCAGGGTGTCAACCCGCTCACGGGCGAGCGCGTGCTGCCGGCGGAGGCCGTGACTCACGTGTTGAACGTGATGCTGACCTGCGGCCTCTATGACTTCGCGGGGCAGTTTGCATTTGAGGCCGGCATTCCGGCCAAGAGCGGCGTCTGCGGCGGCATCCTGGCCGTGGCCCAGGGCAAAGCCGGGCTGGCCTGCTTCTCGCCCCCGCTGGACGAGCGCGGCAACAGCCTGCGCGGGCTGGCGGCCCTGCGCGAGCTTTCACAAACCCTGGGACTGCACGCCTTTGATGCGCCGCATGCCTTGCGTCCCTCGGCGCGGCAGGCCGCCGTCTCGGCGCGGTCTTCCAGGCGCGCGGCCCCCGCGCGCCTGGACACGCTGCTGGCCGAGGTGCATCGCCGCCGGCGCGGTGAGTCCGGCGGGGCCAATGCTTCGTACATTCCGCAGCTGGCCCAGAGTGACGCGCGGCTGTTCGGCCTGGCGCTGTGCACGGTAAGGGGCGAGGAGGCGGCGCAGGGCGACGTGGACGTGCCGTTTACGTTGCAGGCCGCCGCCAACGTGTTCACGTACAGCCTGGCCCTGCAGGCTAGGGGCAAGGATGCCGTGCACGCGAAGGTGGGCTTTGAGCCCAGCGGCAACCCGTTCAACGCGATCATTTTTGACCCGCGCACGCAGCGCCCCTTCAACCCGCTCAGTAATGCGGGGGCCATTGCCATCTGTTCGACGATTCCCGGCCAGGGCGCCACAGCGCGCCTCAATCACGTGCTCGAAGGTATGGGCCGCTTTGCGGGCGAGGAGAAGCTGCGCGTGGACCTGCAGGTCCTGCTGGCCGAGCGCCAGGCCGGAGAACGCAACAAGGCCATCGCCTGCCTGCTGCGCAACTTCAACGTGATTGACGACGAAGAGGCGGCGCTGGAGCTCTACTTCCAGCAATGCAGTGTAAGCGTGAATTGCCGGCAGCTCGCGCGCATGGGCGCGACGCTGGCCGCCGGCGGCGTGAACCCGCGAGGCGGGCAGGTGGCGCTGGACGCCGACCACGTCAAGCGCGTGCTCGCGCTCATGTACATGTGCGGCCTGCACGACGGCTCGGGGCAGTTCGCGTTTGATGTGGGTATGCCGGCGAAAAGCGGCATCTCGGGCGGGCTGGTGGCCGTCGTTCCCGGCCGGTTCGCAGTGGCCGCGCTCTCGCCCCCCGTCGATGCCAAGGGCACCAGCGTGCGCGGCGCGCTTGCCCTGCGCGACATTTCGGCGGCCCTGAAGGTGGGTTTATTTGCCTGACGCGGCTATATTTCGCCCATGCTTTCCACCTTCATTTCGGTCAAGACGCGGCTGCCCGACCTCTGCACCGAGGTGTGGAACTATGCGCTGGAGCTGCGCCGCGGCGGCGACCCCGGCCGCGCTGAAGCCGTCAAGAGCAAGGTCAGCAGCCTGTTTCGACTGCTGGACAAGCAGGCCAAGCTGGCGCAGGTGGACCAGGCGGATCTCCAGCAGGCCAAGTACGCGCTCTGCGCGCAGATCGACGAAATCGTGATGTCGTCGGCCTGGCCCTGCCGCGGGGGCTGGGCGCCGCTTTGCGTCGATTATTACGGCGACGGGGCCGCCGGCGAGAACTTCTACCAGCGCCTTGAGACCTACCGTCACTCTTCGGAGACGCGTCGTCGCGACCTGCTCGAGGTGTTCTACATCTGCCTGGCCCTGGGCTTTCTGGGCCGGTTCTCCGACACCCGGGGCCTCGAGCAGCGCAAGGCCCTCATGGACGGCATCAGCCGCGAACTCTGCGGCGAAGCGGCGCGCCCCCTGAGCGTGCAGGTGACCTCGCCTGACCCCCTGCCCAAGCCGCGCTCCCCGCGCCCCTTCTGGCTCGTGCCGGCGCTTTGCCTGCTGGCCGTGGGCGCGCTCTATGCCGCGCTGTCGTGGGCCCTGGGGACGGCGGCATGAACCTGCGCGCCCTGACTTCAGCGTTCATCAAGGAAGGCGGTATCGGACTGGCGGTGATTGTGCTGCTGATGCTGATGGTCTTCATCGGCGGCGATTACTTTGAGCTGGAGCCACGCCTGAGCCAGGCGTTGATGGCGGGCATCGTGTTCGCGGGCCTCGCGATTTACGCGGCGCGCCGCATCATGGCGCGCCGGCAGGCCCGCAAATTGACCTCGAAGTTCATGGAACTGGCGGCCGAAGACGCCGATGCCACCCTGGGCGAGCGCAAGGCCAAACAGCAGGAAATCGCTTCCCTGCTTCGCGAAGGTGTGGCGGCCCTGCGCCTGTCGGAGCAGGGAGAGCAGGCGATTACCCAGCTTCCTTGGTATCTCGTCATCGGCCCGGCCAACGCCGGCAAGAGCATGCTGCTGGAGACTTCAGGCCAGAACTTCGCGACCCTGGGCCGCGTGCGCAAACCGGTCTCCGAGGCGGGCACCACGCGCGACCTTGACTGGTGGGTCTCGAGCCAGGGCGTGTTTCTGGATGTGCCCGGACGCTACATCTCCGATGCCGGTTCTCCCTTTGAGTGGCCGGCCTTTGTCAGCGCTTTGAGGCAAACGCGAGCCCAGGCGCCTGTCTCCGGGGTACTGGTTGTCATTCCCCTGCCCGAGATTCTCGCGCTCAAGAACGACGAACTGGAACCCTGGGCCAAGAACATCCGCGACCGCCTCGATGAACTCAGCAGCCAGTGCCGCTGGGTGTTTCCCGTCTATGTGGTTTTCAGCAAGTGCGACTGCGTCAAGGGCTTTGACGCCGCGTTCTCGAATCTGGCCGAGGAGGGGCGTCGCCAGGCCTTTGGCGCCACGCTTCCCTTTGCCGTTGATGAAAACCGCAACTACCGCACCATCTTCCATGACGAGTGCAACCGCCTGAGCGAGCCTTTGCGCCTTCAGGTTCTGGCCTCCCTGGCCCAGGACCTCCCCGGGGCGGCCAAGGAAGGCATGGCGCTCTTTCCCCGCCAGTTCTTTCTGGCCCAGCGCCGCATGGGCGAGGTGCTGGGCCCCGTTTTCAGGCCCAACCCCTTTATCGAAACCGGACTTCTGCGCGGCTTCTACTTCACCAGCGCCACCCAGGGCGGACCCCTGCACGACCTGGTGTCTGAGCGCGTGGAGCAACTTCCCGCTCCCGCCGAGAAGGCCGCGTTCTTCGTTTCTCAGATTTTTGCCGACGTGCTGCCGCCCGATCGTTATCTGGCGCGGCTTTCCTTCAAGGAATCGCGGCGCCGGCGCGCCCTGACCACGTTGCTGGCCGCGGCCTCCCTGCTGCTGGCCCTGATGGTCTCAGCGGGCATGGCCCTTGCCTTCAGCGAGCGCCGCCAGAACATCGTTGCGCTGGCGCAGGCGCGGGCCCTGCAGGACCCCTTTGCGCGCATGGATGCCTTGCGCGAAGCCCTGCAGCAGGCTGAGGCCAACCGCTCGCCCGTGACCCGCCTCTTCGTATTCAACGGGGACCCCGAGGGCCGCGCCGTGGGCGAGACGCGACAGGAGTACCATCAGGCCTTGCGCGCCCGGGTGATACAGCCCGCGGCCGATTTCCTGGCGGAGGAAATCCACCGGCTGCGGGATCAACGTGTCCGATCCATCGCCGATTACGACCGCATGCTGGCCGCGTTTGTGGCCCTGCGCGCCTTGGCCGGTCGCGGTGACCTCAAGGCGGAGGCCTTGCGCCCCGAACTGGAGCGCGCCCTGGCGGCGCTGGCCCCCGAGGCGGCATTGCGCGAGGTGCTTTTCCGGCAGTCGGATTATCTCCTGGCCCGGCCGGCGGAGCTGGCGTCTTGCCTGGCGCGCGTGGACAGCGGCCTGCTGGAGGTCGTGGACCGGGAACTGCGCGGCGCCCTCTGGATCGAGGCTGCCTTTGCCGATGTCATGCGCGAAGCACCCGCAGATCTTCCCGCACTGAACCTGCAAGACCTCGTCGCTTCTCCGGGCCGCAGTTGCCTGGCATTGGGTCAGGCGGTGCCCGGCATCTACACCCAGCGCGGCTACGACACCTACGTGGCGCCCGCCATGGCATCGCGGGCGCAGGAGATTGCCAGGCGCTATGCCGCGCTGGGAGAAAACAAGCCGGCCTGGAGTATTGAGGCCTCTCTGACGGACTATTACGCCGACGCCTACGCCCGGGCCTGGGATGACGCCCAGGCGTCTTTCACCGTGGCCGATTTCGCCTCGTTGAGCGATTGCGCTCAGGGGCTCAAGAGCCTGACGGGACCGGACTCGGCCATGCGCGAACTCATGGTGTCTTTGCGCGCGGGGCGCACGCTGCTGCTGAAAAACGGAACGCGGCGCAACGTCAGCGGCGACGATCTGAAGTGGCTGGAGACTGCCCTCAACCACCTCAGGGCCATCCATGCGGCGCTGGAGCCCATGCTCCAGAGCACCAATGCGGGCTCCCATCTGATGGAGTATCTGGCCCAGGGCAAACTTGACGCCCTGCTTGGAACGTTCAACGACGTGGCTCGCGGCCTTGATGACGTGGCGGCGGTGGCTCCGCGCGAATCCAAAGACCGCATGGGTGCTGTGCTGTCCGCCCTGCTGGAGGGTGTGATCCGCGAGCTGCGCGAAGCGGCTCTGGCCGAGGCCGGCGACGTGTGGCGCACGAGCGTGGCCGCTTCGTGGCGCCTGGACCTCGCTCCCTACTATCCGTTCAACGCTGAGAGCGTGAGCGAGGCTGCCGTCGGGGCGGTCTCGCGCCTGCTCAATCCCGTGAACGGCACTCTCTGGGTGGCCGTGGCCGTGTTCGAGAAGCTCCGCGCCAAGTCGGTCAATGGGCGGTCCCTGCTGGAGTACGGCCCCGAGTTCAGCGCGGCCCTTGAGCGTGCCGCGAGGCTGCGGGACTCGCTTTTCGACGGGGGGGAAACCGCGCGAGTGCCCTTTTCGGTCGTGTTTGACCGGGGGGAAGGCGTGGCGGACGTGGGATTCACGCTGGGCGACAAGTCCGTCACCTACACCGACCTGGGCACGAAGGCCGCCGAGTTTGCCTGGACGGAGTCCATGGCCCCGGGGGTGCGCGTTCAGGCCCGCGTGGGCCAGTCCCTCTGGCTGAACCGGTCCTATCCGGCGCAGAAGTGGGGAATCGTCAGGCTGTTCAGCGAGGCCAAACGAACCCCGGTGGGCGAGCGGCGCGTCAAGTGCGCCTGGGTTTTCACGCAGATGCTGGGGACGCGGACCTTGAGCTTCATGGCCTATGCCGAGTTCGAGTTTGGCTCCGGCGTGGCTTTTGAACCCGCGCTCTTTTCTGAACTCAAGTTGCCCGAGACCCTGCGCTAGCAGACTGCTCAAAACCCCCGGGGCCTTTGGAGCAGCGCGGCCTGCCTCGCGAGCCTAGCCTTGCCCGCGAGAGGAGAAACCATGACAACGAAACCAAGACCCATGGTGGAGCGCAGCCCTCGCCACACGCTCAAGCACCCCGAAAAGCTGGTGGTGCTGGTGGGCAATCATGTGGTGGCCCTGGAGCCCCGCACCGGCGACGAACTCTGGCGCTCGCGGTTGCCCGGCGTGTTTGGCCAGGGCATCGGCACGCTGCTGGTCCAGGGAGACGTGGTTTACGCCGGGCTGTATGGTCGCCTGCACTGCCTGAGCCTGGAGGACGGCCGGATTCTCTGGAGCGCCGAACTCAAGGGTCTGGGCCTGGGGCTGGTGGTAATCGGCACGGAGGACGGCCCCTCCAGCGCCCCCATGGCCCTGCAGTCCGTGGTCGCTCAGGCGGAGTTGCTGGACTGACGGGGGTCCAAAGCCGGAATTGCCGCAACCAGGGGGCGGCCGGGGGGTTCTGTCCGTCATTCGAGGGAGATGGAAATGAAGACTGTACTTGCGGCCCTTGTGGCGGGCTTGTTGGGAGGCGGGGCGGTTGTCGGGGCTGTGGCCGCCGGGGTGGTGCCCCTGGAAAACCTTGGCGCGCGCGAGACCAGGGTCAAGACTGCGCCGGCCGCCGACCACGATGCAGCGGCGGTGGAAGAAGAGAACGCCCGCCTGCGTGACAAGGTGAACTTGCAGGCGAAGGAACTGTCAGATCTGAGCGGTGCGCTGAAGCAGACCCGCAACGACCTGGATGCCATCACCAGAAGGTTGGAGGAAGCCGCCACCAAGGAGGAAGTGGCGAAGATTGCCTCCACGGTGCCGGCCGCGCCGGCGAATGCTGCCGGGAACGCAGATGGCGCGCAGCCCGCGCCCGCGCCCGCAGTGGCAATGCCCAGCTCCCCTGAGTATCGCGCCGCCTGGCGCGCGGAACAGGAAGCCTACGAGAAAGAACGGCAGGAGCAGCGCCGCCTCAACATGCAGGCCGAGCGCGTCAAGCAACTGGAAGAGCAGAAGACGCTGGTGGCCAAAACCATCCCCGAGACGCTGACCTCTCAGGCGGCCCGCCTCAACCTGAACGAAACCCAGGTCAAGGCCTGCTCGGACGCGCTGGTGGTGCATGCGCACAAGCGCCTCGAAATCATGAGCGCCATGGCCGAAAGGCGCATCAACGACGAGGAGATCGACGCAGAGGCCCTCCAGGCGCAGCTGGCCGACCTCGACGCGGCCACCAGGGCGACGCTGCTGGGCAGTGTCGATGAGAAGACCGCCGACTCCCTGCTGCAGATGACCAATCGCGCCGGGCGCGGCGGCTCCGACGGCGGTCGGGGCGGCCGCAATACCCGCCCCGGCGGGCGCGGCAACTGACCCCATGGACAGCATGAGTAGACTGCCCGGGGGCCCTTTGGGGCCCCCGGCGCTTTGATTCGGACGAATGGCGCGGCGGCGTCTGAGGGTGTGGTTTGCCGTGATGGGCCGGCCCGCGCTTTCGCGCGGGCCGGGCAGACTGCGGAAAGGTTTTTCAGCGGACAGCTAGCGCAACTTGGGCAGGGGATGGCTGGCCAGCCACTGCCAGAGGCGCTTGGCGCAGAGGTTGCCCGAACTGACCACGCCCATGAGGGTACGGGTGCTCAGGTCCGTGCAGTCGCCGGCCACGTAGAGGCCCCCGAACATGGTCTTGCCGCCTTCGCCGTGGGCGAAGTAACCGTTCTCCTGGGGCAGGCGTTCGAGCCCGGCAATGGGCTTGCGCGGCGCCGGGCCCAGGGCGATGACCATGGCGTCAGACGGCAGACACTGCTCTTCAGGAATGCCCTTTTCCTTGAAGAAGACGTATTCAAGGTATTCGCCGCCCTTGACGGCCTCGACGGTGATGCCCAGCAGGATGCGCACCTTGTTGCCAATGGCGCGCTCCACCAGCAGAGGCTCAGCCGTGGGCTGGTCAGTGGGGCAGAGCAGCATGACGTTCTTGGCGTGGTGGCTCAGGAAGATGGCCGCGTGCATGGCCTCATCTCCCGATCCGACCACGATGACGCGGCGGTCCTTGTAAATGGAGGCGTCCACCTGGGCGCCGTAACGGATGCCGCGGTTGAGGTATTTCGTGACGCCGTCCGCCGAAAGTTCACGCTGGGTGGCGCCCGTGGCCACGATGACGGCGCGGGCCCAGAAGTTGCCCTGCGTGGTCTGCACGAGCTTGAGCGCGCCTTCGATGCGGATGTTGTTGACCTTGCCCTTCATCAGCACGGCGCCCACATGGCGTGCGTGGTTGGCAAAGTTCTCGGCCACGTCGGCGCCGCTGATGGGCTCGTCGTAGCCGACGCCGAAGTATTCGTCGACGTCGGTCAGGTTCAGCAGGTGGCCGCCGGGGGCGTTCTCGTCAATGCCCAGCACGCTCATGCCGCCCAGGCGTGCACCGTGGCAGGCCGCCAGGCCGGCGGGCCCCAGCCCGACGACGATGACGTCAAAGCAGGTGCGGCCGCGCGAAGCCAGGGACTCCACGTCAAAGCGCACGCGGGCCGCCTCGAGCAGCTCTTCCTCGGTGGGTTCCGGGAGCCACCTGTCTTCGATGTAAAAGACCGGGGCAACCGGCGCTCCGCAAAGCTTGCGGATGAAGGCATTGGTCTCGACGTCGCGAGAGATGTCCTTCTCGGTCCACGAAAGGTGGTGCTTCTCAAGGACGCGCTTGGCGGCTTTGCTTGCCTCCGAGCCGTCCGAAAACATGACAATCTTTGCCACTGGCATAGGCCGAACGCCGCTGGGTTGTGTGTAAAGGGCAGGTTATCGCTATTTTCGGCTTTGGGTTCAACGGGCAATTGTGGAACCTGCAACGCGCGAAGAATTTATGACGCCCCGGTTAGATTTGGCGTGATTTAGAAACCATGACGGCGCGAGGTGCTCCTCGCGCCGTCAAGACGGACTTGAACTGCCGGTTTAGCGCACGCCCTGCAGCAGGCTGAGCACCGCCTGGGGAATGCTGTTGGCCGCCGAGAGCACGCTGGTGCTTGCCTGGAACAGGATCTGGGCCTTGGTGAAGGCGCTGGTTTCGGCCGCGAAGTCGAGGTCGCGGATGAAGCTCTGCGCCCCGGACAGGTTTTCCACGGCCACGCCCACGCTGTTGAGGTTGCGCTGCAGCGTGTCGCTGGAGACCGAGCCCAGGTAGCTGCGCAGGCTGGTCACCTGGTCGATGGCGCGATCCACGATTTCGAGCGCGTTGGCGGCGTTGGTGCTCAGGTCATTGCCCGCGCCGGTGCGCAGCGTGTTCAGCGAGCCGCCAGGATAGCCGCCGGCCTCCAGATTCTCGGGCGTGATCTTCGCCCCGAGCGTGCCCGTGCTGATCTGGCGGATGCCCACCATCAGGCTGTCCACGGCGCTGTTGGTCTCGCGCAGCTGGAAGCGCATGCCGCTGATGTCCTGCGGGCCGCCGCTGTAGCTCTGGCGCACGGCAAAGCTCACGCTGTCCAGGTAGCCGTTGGGCAGGCGCGTCTGCGCGTACTGCGGTGTCAACGCCGAGGCCCCGCTGATGCTGGCGTTCTGGGCAAAGCCAAAGCGCGCCGCGTCGTTGCGCATGCCGGCGCTGCCGGCCGCCCCCAGACTCTGGGCGAGGGAGAACCTGACGTCGAGGGGGCCGGTGACGAAGTTGACGTCCCAGCCGCGGCCCTGGAAAGCCATGCCGCTGATGTTGCCCTTGACGTCGCTGCCCACGGCCTGGATGCGCGAGCCCGCCACGCCCGTGACCGTGTTGGTCGTGCCGGCCAAGGCGCCCAGCCCGCTGCGCCCGTCGCCGGTGGCGGCCAGCCCGCCCTGCAGGGCCGACTTCAGGCCCACGCCGGAGGTCCTGGCCGTGACATCTTCAAGGCTGATGATCTGGTCGGCGCCGAACTCGGTGCTGAACAGGGCCAGGCGCTCGAAGTTGCTGGTGCTGGCGCTGTCGGCGCGGCCGAACACGGCGTGCATGTCCGTGTCAGAGCCGACGCTGTCCTCGTTGATGGTGAAGGTGCCGCCGAAGCGGTCCACGATGCTGAGGCCGCCCTTGGGGTCAAAGTAGGCCTGGTAGCGCGTGCGCAGGTCGTCCTGGCCCACGGTGTCGTTGGAGGCGGCATTGAGGGCCGTCTGGATATCCGAAAGCGTGATGAAGCCTGAGGGGCCCGCCGCCACGCTGATGGTGGAGGCGCCGCTGGAATCGCGGATCTCGAAGTCGAGCGTGCCGCCCGACACCACGGAAGGCGGAATGGCCAGCGAGCCGCTGTCGGTCACGAAGCCCTTGGGCACGGCGAAGTTGATGAAGCTGACGGCTTCGTCCTTCGAGGCCCCGGTTTCGCCGGTGATGCCGAGTTTGCCCAGGTCGCCCGTGTAGCGCGTGACGTCGCGCGAGCCGTTGAGCGCGGCCTGCGTCACGTCATCGTCGCCGCCCTGGTTGGCAATGCCCACGGCGCTGCCGGCCGCGCCCAGCGTGCTGCCCGTCATGTCAATCACGATCAGGTTGCCGTTGGCATCCGTCTGGACGGCCGCATTGCCGCCAAAGGCCGCCATGCCGCGCACGGCCGCGACCATGGCCGCGATGTCGGCGGGGTTGTCCACGCCCAGTCCGCCGGTGTTGGCAAACGAAAGTTCTTCGTCGCCGGCGGTGATGGTGCCGTCGCCGTCGACGTCAAAGCCGATGGCCGTGCCGTCGCCGAAGGTGGCCGAGGCCGAGCCGCCCTCGTTGGCCGCGAACATGGAGGCAATCTGGTCAGCACTGAGCGTGAAGGTGCGGACGTTGTGCGCGCCGCTGAACTTGAAGTTGGATGCCGCGTTGCGGATGACGAGGTCGCCGTCGCGGTTATAGACCTCGAAGTTGGGATCCACGGCCGTCAGGGCCGCCTGGAGTTCCGCCTCGCTGATGATCGAGTCGGCGCCGCTGTTAATCACGATGTTCTGCGCGGGAGCCGAGCCCACCTGCAGGTTGAACACCATGTCCTGACCGTTGCCGTTGAGCTGGATGCCCGAGCCCTTGCCCTTGAGCACGAATTCGGCCGAGCCGCTGTCCAGCGCCATGGGGCGGTAGCCCGCGGCGTAAACGCCGGTGGCCGAGCTGTTCTGGTTGATGGCGGCAATCAGGTCGCCCACGGTGCTGCCCGCGCCCAGCAGCAGGTCTTCGCTGCCCTTGGAGCCGCGCACGCGCAGCGTGACGAAGTCGGCCGCGTTGCCGCCGGGGCGCACTTCCGTCAGCGTCTGCGCCGAGTCAAAGGCCTGGTTGGTCACGATGGTGGCGCGCTCGGCCATCTGGGCGATGTTCACATCGAATTTCTGAACCTCGGCGCCGGGCGCGAGGCGCACGCTGCGCACGTCGAGCTCGTCAAAGGCGCCGGCCTGGGGTTTCTCCACCAGGAACGCGCTGTCCCCGTTGAGCAGGCCGCGCTTGCCAAAGCGCGTGCTCTGGGCGATGCGGTCGATGGCCACCAGCGACTGATTGAGCTTGTCCTGCTCGGCTGCAATCTGCTCGCCCGAGGCAAAGCCCGTGTTCAGGGCGAACACCACGCTCGAGCGCATGTTCACCAGCACGTCGCTGATTTCCTGAAGCGCGGCTTCGGCCGTATTGATGATGTTGATGTCGTTCTGGGTGTTCTCAAGCGCGCGGTTCAGGCTGCCGATCTGCGCGCGCAGCTTTTCGGAGATGACCAGTCCCGAGGGGTCGTCGGAAGCGCGGTTGATGCGCAGGCCGGTGCTGAGGCGCTCCAGCGAGGCCTGCTGCATCTGGTCGTTGCGCTTGAGATTCGTCAGAGCGCTGAGCGAGCTGATATTGTTGTTGACGCGAAGACCCATGACATCCTCCGTGATGGTTGGGCACAAGCCCGTGATGAGCAGGCATCCTTGCCTGCCACTGGGCCCGCAATGCGGGCGCAGCATGACGTGTCTGGTCCTGTATCGGCATAAAGGCGAGGGTGGCTTGAGGATTTTTCTGTTTTTCTTCCGCGCGCCTGCCTGCCCCTTCGCGCCGCCCCCAAGCCAACCTATTTTGGCGCCCCATGCTGCCCCTGCGCCTGCAGACGCTTGACTTCCCCTTGCCCGGCGGCTGGCAGCAGGCCCTGGCCCATGCCCTGGCCCAGCCCCACGCCTGCATCCTCGACAGCGCCCTGCCGGGGGAACTCAGTCGCCAGAGCATCATCGCCTTTGCCCCCGCCATGTGGTTTTCGGCCACGGGCCAGAGCGTGACGTTTCAGCGGGCGCGCCACGGCTCGCGCCTTGAAGGCGACCCCATTGACCTGTTTGCCCGTGTCGTCCATCACGCCCAGGCGGAGATGCCCCTGCGTTCGCCTTTGAAACCGGGCTTCTGCGGAGGCTGGATGGGCCTCTTTGGCTTTGACTTGCGCTGCTTTGTCGAGCGCCTGCCCTGGCCCCGGCCGCAGGGTCCGCTGTTTCCTGATCTGGCGGCGGGCTTTTACCCATGGTGTCTGCGCCTCGACCACTCCACAGAACGCTGCGAGCTGCGGCTGCTGGCCGGAGTCCCGGGCGGACCTGCCAGTGTGCATGAGCTGGCCGAAGAACTCTCGCGCCTGTTTCAGCGGCCGACGCCCGCGTCCGCGGCCTGCCGCCTGGGCTTGCCATGCCTGCACACCAGCCGCGACGCCTGGCTGGAGCAGGTGCGGCAAGTCAAGCGCCACATCTTCGAAGGCGACATCTACCAGGCCAACCTCACGCGCATGATTTCCCGCGAGGGAGAGCTTGACACGTCAACGCTCTACGCCGCGCTTCGCCGCCTCAACGCCGCGCCCTTTGGCGGCTATCTGGATTGCGGGCTGGGCCGCAGACTGCTTTCGAGTTCTCCCGAGCAGTTCCTCACGCTGGCTGACGGCCTGCTGGAAACGCGGCCCATCAAGGGCACGCGGCCGCGCGGAGCCGATGCCGCGCAGGATGCGGCCCTGAAGCAGGAGCTTCTGGCCAGCGAGAAGGACCGCGCGGAACTGACCATGATCGTGGACCTCGAACGCAACGACCTGGGCCGCATCAGCGAGCCCGGCAGCGTGCAGGTGCCAAAGCTGGCGGCCTGCCACAGCTATGCGCGCGTGCACCATCTCGAGGCCACAGTGCAGGGCCGTCTGCGCGCCGGCCTTGACATCGGCCGGATTTTGCGCGCCACGTTTCCCGGCGGCAGCATTTCCGGCGCGCCCAAGAAGCGCGCCCTGGAAATCATCCATGAGCTTGAGCCCGTGCGCCGCGGCCCCTACACCGGCAGCCTCTTTGCCCTGGGCGTGGACGGCAGCCTGACCAGCAACATCCTGATCCGCACCCTGCTGCAGGAGCCCGGCCGCGTGAGCTACCATGTCGGCTGCGGCATCACCGCCGAAAGCGACCCGCAGGCGGAGTGGGACGAAACCCTGGCCAAGGCCGACGCCCTGGAGCGTGCTCTGGAGGCGTCGTGCTAGGGGGCCTGCGCAACTATCTGGCCCATGTCGGCATGTTCTCCAGGAACATCTGGCTGTTCCTGCTGGCCGCGCTTTTGATGGGCATCGGGCGCCAGATTTTCCAGGTGCTGCGCAACCAGTACCTCAACGCGCTGCAGCTCAGCGGCAGTGACCTCACCAGCGTGCAGGGCCTCAACTCCCTGGGCACGCTGGTGATTGCCCTGCCCGCCATCGTCATCATCGGCCGGCGCTCGGCGCGCTCGCTGCTGGCCGTCGTCGCGCTCGTCAACGCCCTGGCTTACGCCGCGCAGGCCCTGTTTGGCAACCTGGATGTGTTCCGCGCGTCGGCCTTCTGCGCGGGCCTGGCCATGGGCCTGAACGTGGCTTTGGGGGCGCCCTTTCTGGTGCGCAACACGGGGCTGGCCGAGCGGGTGTTTGCCTTCTCCATCCAGAGCGCCGTGAGCTGGCCGCTTTCGGGCGTCGTGGGCAGCTGGCTTTCGGGCTGGCTTCAGAGTTCAGCGCAGGCCTGGGCCGGGCAGGGCGTGCACTTCATGGGCGAACGCGTGCCGCCCGACCTGTTTGGCTATCGCTTTGCGTTGCTGGTCGGCGCGGCCATCGTGCTGCTGGGGCTTGTGCCCGTGGCCCTTATCCGCGAGCCCAAGCCTGAAGGCGCGCACAAGAGCATCAGGGCCCTGCTCACGGTCCATAATCGCGGGCGCCTGTTCCTGCTGGGGCTGCCGGAGATGATCATCGGTTTTGGAGCGGGCCTGACCGTGCCCTTCTTCAATGTCTACTTCCAGAACGAGTGGAGTCTCGGGCCCCGCGAAATCGCGCCCATTTTCACCCTCATGTTCCTGGTGCTGGTGGTGAGCTACCTGCTCGCGCCACCCCTGATCAAGCGCTTTGGACCCGTCAAAGTCATCCTCCTGAGCCAGGTCCTGAGCCTGCCGTTCTTCGTGGAGCTGGCCCTGCGCAACTTCCTGTGGGCGGCCATCGTGGCCTTCATCATGCGCCAGACCCTCATGAACCTCAGCGACCCTGTCTATCGCCAGTTTGCCCAGGAGGTGGCAGACCCCCGCGACCGCAACTCTGTGGCCGTGGTCGTGCACACGTCGCGGCAGCTCTTCTTCGTGGTGGCGAACTTCGCCAGCGGCTACCTGATTGATGCCGCCGGTGGGCGCTTCACCTGGGTCATCGTTACCACCATCGGGCTCTATGTCGTGGCCATCGCCTCGGAGCTGATCATCCTGCCGAGGCTGGACCGTGCGCGGCGCTACAACACCCTGACGCTGGAGCGCCGGCAGGCGGTCGAGGGCTGATCGGCTTGTCGCTGCCTTGAAGCCCCTTTATGATGGCGCCAGTGGGTTGTCCGAGCCGCCCCAAGATCATGCGCAGGGGCGCCTCGGACTCCTCATGGGCCGCGGGTTTTTGTCGCGCTTGCATGAAGGAGGCGTTGTGTCTGATTCCATGTCCGGGTCTGATGGATCCCTGCAGTCCGTGCCGGACGCAGGCGCATTCAGCGGCAGCGACGCCGAACGCATGGAGCGCTGCTCGCGCGTGCTGGGGTTCAGGCTCAGCAACTTCGAGAATCTCCGTGTGGCGCTGACGCATTCCAGCGCCAAATCCGACGACAATCCCAGCAATGAGCGAATGGAGTTTCTGGGCGATGCCGTGCTGGGCCTGATCGTCAGCGAGAAGCTGTTCCGCGAACATCCCGATTACCCTGAGGGTGAACTGACCCGCGTCAAGAGCGTGGCCGTTTCCCGCGAAGTGCTGGCCCAGCGCTGCCGCGAGCTTGGCCTGCACGAGCTGATGTACCTCGGCAAGGGCATACGCCGTGACGGCCGCGCCAAGCTGCCCGTCAGCGTGCTGGCCAACCTGTATGAATCCGTGCTCTGCGCGCTGTACATGGAAGGGGGGCTTGCTGCCGCGCGCGAGTTTGTCGAGCGCGACCTGGGGCCCGTGATCCGCAGCGTGACTTCCCACCAGTTCCAGCAGAACTACAAGAGCGCCCTGCAGCACCTGGTGCAGGGTCATAACGAACGCGCGCCCATCTATCGCGTGCAGGGCGAATTTGGCCCTGATCACTCCAAGGAGTTCCACGTGATGGTGAAAATCGGGGAGCGTGCGTTTGGCCCCGGCATTGGCCGCAACAAGAAGGAAGCCGAGCAGCGGGCCGCCAAGATTGCCCTGGCCGAGCTTCTGGCCCAGTGGGAAACCTTCGAAGAGGGTGATGACCTGCTGGACATTCCCACGGAATTTGAGGACGACGAATAGCCGTCAGGCCTTCGAAGGAACAGGAACTCAGGCTCAATGGCGCCGCCGCCCACCTGGATTGATCTCTGGCTGGCTGACCTTCGGGGTCTGGCCCGCCACAGCCTGTTCGGGGGCCTGGCCGGCCTGCTGGCGGCTGCGCTGCTTTGTCTTTGCAGCGGGCTTTATCCCTGGTTTGACAACGATGCGTTGGCCCTTGGCCTCATGGGCCTGATGCTGGCTCTGCCCCTGGCCTGCGCGCTGGGTGCCGGGCAGCCGGCCCGGGCCGCGGCAACCCAAGCCCTGGCGGCGGGCCTGGCGCTTTCAGTGGTTCTCTCAGGCGTGGGGGGGCACTTCGCTGTCGCGGCCTCCTGGTTCTGCGCGGCCTCGCTGCTGGGAGCCGCGCTCGCTTCGGCGGCGCCGGCCGCGGGCGCCTTCGGCTGCGCCCTCTGGCTGATGCTGGGCGCGCTGCCGTTCTTCTATCACCGGCTCGCCGGCGCGCCCCTGGGCGCCTCTCTGGAGGCCTGGGCCTCGCAGGGTTGCCCCTGGCTCGGCTTTGCCCAGGCGGCGCACACCGCCGACCCGCTGCGCAAGACCCTGCTCTACTTCGGACACTGGACCCCGCTTTCGGGCGCGCCCGCCCAGGGTTTCCTCACGGCCCTGCAACTCTGGCTGCTGGGCCTGCTCGCCCTGGGCGTGGCCCTGGCGCGCCCGCGCCAAGCCGGGAGCTGACATGCGCGTACTCGTCTCCTGGACGGGCAGCCGCCGCGAGCCCTACATGTTCCGGGGCGGCGTGCTCAGCGCCGGCACCCACCTGCAGGTGCTGCGTGACTCGCCGTTTGCGGGCACGTTTCAGCATCATTACCTGCTCTCGGTGCCCGAAACCCTGGAAGACGCCGAGGCCATCGTGCGCGAGCTGGCCTCTTTGGGTGCAGCCTGCCCCACAGACATCCTGTGCGTATCCCTCTCGGACCCTACAGACCACGATCAGATTGCGGCGGCCCTGGCCCGCGCCCTGAAGGACATCCACCGGCGCCACCCCCTGCTCAAGAACGAACTGTGGGTGCTGCTCAACACCGGCACACCCCAGATGCAGAGCGTCTGGCTGCTCCTGACGTCAATGGGGGTGATTGCCGCGCGCTTGATCCAGAGCAGCCCGCCGGCGCTGGCCAGGGCCAGCGGCAGTGAGCCGGTGCGCGAGTTTGCGCCGGACCTGGAGGCCTGGCGGCGCCTCTTCGATTGAATGGCGTTTGACTTTTGGCGGTAATCCCTGTTAGTTCAAGGGGCGCAACCCAAGCAGACTGAGGAAGAAGGCTTTTTCAGCAGTCTGCCCGGCCCGCGCGGCTGCACGGGCCGGCGGATTGACGGGCTTTGCCCCGCAATCCGGACGTTGCTTTCCGCTGGAAAAGTCAGCCGTTCGACTTTCTCAGCGGCCTGCTAGGAACAGGACATGGCGGGTGGCTCACCCAATACGCTGACTCAAAGGCTGGATGAAAAGATTGCCGCCGGCCTGTCGGAAGAGCGGCACCTGCTCAACGACCTGCGCGACCTGCTCATCAAGCAGGATTTCGCCGAGCAGATCGTAGACCAGACCACGAGCCTCAAGGACCACCTCGAAGAGCTGTTTCTGCTGGTCATCGTCGGCGAGGTGAAGGCCGGCAAGTCGAGCTTCATCAACACCCTGCTCAACGCGGACGTGTGCAAGGTGGGCGCCATTCCCACCACGGACAAGATCCACATCCTCAAGCACGGAGACATCGAGCGCGAGAAAATCCACGAGGAGTTCCTCGTCGAGCGCCAGCTTCCCTTTGAGGCGCTGCGGAACATCAACATCGTCGATACGCCCGGCACGAACTCGATTGTCAAGCGCCACGGCGAAATCACGGAGAGCTTCATCCCCCGCTGCGACCTCGTGCTGTTCACCACCAGCGTGGACCGCCCCTTCAGCGAGACCGAGAAGGAGTTTCTCTCCCTGATCGTCAGCAACTGGTCGAAGAAGATACTCTTCATCCTGACCAAGAAGGACATCAAGGAACCCCACGAACTGGAAGAGATCCGCAAGTTCGTGATGGAGCAGATGAAGAAGTTCTTCGACCTCGAACCCCTGCTGTTCATCGTCAGCGCCAAGGAGGCGCGCAAGGCCAAGCAAAGCGGCGACAACGCGCTGTATGAAGCCAGCGGCTTCAAGGCGCTCGAAGATTACCTGTTCAAGACCCTGAGCGAGGGCGACAAGCTCAGGCTCAAGCTGGAAAGCCCCATCGATTCCAGCGTGGCCATCTGCGACCAGGTGATCGCCGAATTTGACCGCCGCCTCGAGGGGCTGCGCGACGACCGCAAGGTGCTCGAAAACATCCGCTCGCAGCTTGACCAGAGCGAGTCAGACCTCAAGGAGAACTACGGCCGCTTCATCCTCGAGATCGACAATGTCATCTACGAGATGGAGCGCCGCGGCCGCAACTGGATCGACGATACGGTCAAGATTACCAACCTGGGCATCCTGCGCTCGGCTGAGCGGTTCAGGGCGCGGTTCAAGGATGAAGTCGTCAAGGACTACGAGGTCAAGATTGACGACGTGCTCAACAAGGCCGTCGACTGGTTCATGAAGAAATACCTCAAGGTCTGGCAGGACACGACCGAGTACTTCGCCGATCAGGCGGCCAAGCGGCCCCACGAAGGCATGGTCGGCAAGGTGGGCGCGAAGTTCGAGTATAACCGCGAGCGCATTTACGACATGGTGCGCGCCAACGCCAAAGACCAGATCAAGAACTTCGACTACGACGACCAGGTGCGTCATTTCCTGTCGCGGGCCGGCATGGGCATCAACGCCGCCTTTGGCGGAACGCTCATCGGCGTCGGCGGCGCCGTGGCGGTCATCGCCCTGACGACCGCCGCGGGCTTCACCGTCGTGGACATCACCGGCATCGTGGCGGGCCTGACGGCGATTACCGGCGGCCTTCTGGTGCTGCCCATGCAGCGCCGCAAGATCCGCCAGCAGTTTTCCGACAAAGTGCTCGAACTCAAGGCCGGCCTCACCAAAGTGCTGCAGGAGCAGATCCAGAAAGAGGCCCGCGACGCCATCGAGAAGATTCGCGAGTCCTTTGGCCCCTTCTTCGACTACGTCAAGCGCACCAGCGGCGCCGTGGAAGAGTCCCGCAACAAGGTGCGGCAGATCCGCGAGGGCTTCCTCGAACTCAAGCGCCGCTTTGGCCAGACTCTTGAGGAAGAGGGCAAGGCCCTCGCCGCGCCACCGGCGCCTCAGCCTCAACCGCCGGCGCCGCCGGCATAACCCGCAACCTGGAGGTCCCATGCGCCTTGGCCTTGTCGCCCTCTGCCTGGTGTGCTTCCTGGCTGCCTGCCAGTCTCCCAGCGCCATGGAAGAGCAGGGGCCGTCTGCGGCGCCGTCCTCGCAGGGGTTCATGATGGCGCGATCGAACTGCTTGCCCCATGACGCGCTGATAGGGCTGTTCAAAGCCTACCCGCAGGGCCGCTTCTTTCTGAACACCAGCCATGGCATCGTCGCCCGGGACACCAAACCGCCGGAGTTGAAGGCCAGGACGCTCGAAAAACTTGAGCAGGAGACGGCGGTACCCGCGGGGCAGACGGTCTGGGTTACGGCGCTGCTGGACCAGCGCGAGGTTTCCGTCAATGTCTCCCACGCTCATATGACCGTCAAAGCCGGCCCCTATCTGTGGGCGCTGCGCGGCAAGCCGCGAGAGTCGGCCGCCGCATTTGTGGATGGCGCCGTCACGCTGTTCAAGGCTGCCGGGGTGCGGTCTGCCCAATGGACGCTCGACTTCAACGATCTGACGCCGGCCGACGTGCAGCGCCTGTGTGAGAGGCTGGGCGTAGCGGAGCTGGAGTGCTTTGGCGTGAGCAGCACCGGGCGTCTGGTGCCGCAACAGCCGGTGAGTCCTTCGCAACTGGGGAAGGTTCAGCGGCCGGCCTTGGCTCGCCGCGACCTGCCGGGTGGCAGGCTCAACGTGCAACTGCTCGAGGGCATCGAGGACTTTCTGGTCGAGATCGAAAGCGCCGATGCGGACGCCTTTGAGCGCCTGGCCGAACTGGCCGAATCCCCATGACACGCGGGCTTGTGCCTCACGGCGAGCCCATGGCCTTGACCAGCCGCCGCATCAGGTGGTCTTCTTCCGAAAGCTGGTCTGCCCATGCGATCTGGGCCGTGAGTGCGGTATCGCAACGGGTCGGGGCCGCCCGTGAAGGGCCGGTGACGGTTGGACCTGCAATGCCCCTGCAGCCTTCCGAACGTGGACCTTATGGCTTGCCGCGTCCGATGAATTCCGCGCTCAGGTTCGCCAGCAGAATCATGGCCGCGCCGAATATCAGCCAGGGTGTCACCACTTCGCCGACCAGCAGCACGCTCAGGGCGGTCGTGAACACGGGCGTCATGGTGAAGATGATGGCCGCATGATTGGGGCTGACTTCCTTCTGCCAGGCGTTGAGCAGGGCCAGGGCGATCACGCTTGAAACCAGCGCCAGGTACATCTCGGCCAGCCAGAACTCGAAGCTGGCGCCAATTGCGGCCAGGTCGCCGGCGTTGAGCATGTCCCATGATCTCGGCGATGCGGCAAAGGCCAGCCCGCACATCACGGCGCAGCTTGAAATCATCCAGAAGGTCTGCGAGGTCGTGTCGCCCTGGCGCGTGACCCGGTCCGTGAGAAGAATCTGCACGCCGTAGGCCGCCGCCGCGCCGATGTTCAGCCAGGCCGCCACGCTCAGGCCGGTCTGCGGCGGGCCGCCGATGAAGGCTGCCCCCGCCACCGCCAGCGGAATGCCGACCAGCACCCCCAATCGCGGCTTGCGCCCCTGAAAAACCAGCCCAAACAGCGGGGCGAACACGACGAACAGGGCCACCAGAAAGGCGGCCTGGCCCGGCTGCATGTCGGCATAGGCCAGGCCGATAACCTGAAGCAGCAGGTGAACCCCGAAGGTGAATCCCAGCAGCACCCCCGCCCCCACGTTGAAGCGGCTGATATGGCGCAGGCTTTGGGGCAGGATCAGGGGCATGAACAGCGCGGCGAGGCCAAATCGCACGGCGAGAAAGAACGTGCTGATTTCGTAGTCGCGCTCGTCGCCCCACACCGCGCGCAGGGCGGCGGGGCCCGTCTCCAGGGCCACGAAGGCTCCGGCCCAGATCAGACAGACCAGGAGCAGCACCGCCACGGCCAGCCGCTCGCGCTTGGGCACTTCGCTCATGGCGCGCCCCCCTGGGGCGCCTTGCGCCCGATGAACTCCGCGCTCAGGTTGGCCAGCAGGATCATGGCCGCGCCGAAGAAGAGCCAGCCGGTGAAGTGCTCTTCCCCGAACAGGATGGAAATCAAGGCGGCGAACACAGGCTCGCTGGTATAGACGATGGCCGCGCGCGACGGGCTTAGTTCTTTCTGCCAGCGATTGAGCACAGAGAGCGCAATGACCGTGGCCAGCACGGCGCAGAGCGTGACGCTGACGATGAAGCGGCCGTCGCCGAACAGTGCAGCCAGCGATTGCGGCTGGAGGCGGCTCAGCCCCTGCGGCGTGACGGCCATGATCAGACCCATCCACAGCGTGCTGAAAACCAGCATCGTAAAGGTCAGTGCCAGGGGATCGGTTTTGCGGGTGTAGGAATCGGTCATGACGATGTGCCCGCCAAAGGCCACGGCACAGCCGATGGTGGCCCAGGCGCCCAGGCTCAGGCCGCCCTTGGGGGGTCCTGCGATGAAAGCAGCGCCCAGGGTGGCGAACACGAGGCCCAGCAGCACGCCCGCCGATGGCGCCTTGCGCAGCAGCAGGGCCGAAAGAATCGGCGTACTGACTACGTACAGGCTGGTCAGGAAGGCGCTCTGGCCCGGCGGCAAGTCTTCCTGCGACAGGCCGAAGATCTGCAGCATGAAGCCCGCCGAGAACACCAGCGAGATGCCAAAGCCGTACTTCCAGGCCGAGGCGCTGAGCCGCTTGACACTGGCGGGAATCAGCAGGGGCATCAGGGCCGAGGCCAGGGCAAATCGGACGAACAGAAAGAACGCGCCGCCGGCGACCTTCCAGTCTGGCCCCATGGCGTCGGAAATGGCCCGCGTGCCAAGCTTCATCAGCAGAAACGTGGCCCCCCAGAAAACGCAGACGCTCGTCAGCGCCAATGTTGCGATGCGGCGCGTTCGCAGACTGGGAACGCTGGTCGTCTCCATGGGCGCGAGACAATAGCAAGAGCGCGGCAAAGGGCACCAACGCATCGCGATTCAAAGGGCCGCGCCAAACGCTATACTGGACCCATGCCCGACGACACACCGACCCAGCGGCAGGAGGACGACACCGAGTTCGAATCGGAGCTGCCGACGGTGGTGGCGCCGAAAGTGGCCCTCGTGTTTCATGACGACCCCGAAACTCCGGCGGACTTTGTGCTGCACCTGCTCGAGCGCTTCTGCGGCCAGGACGAAACTCGGGCGCGCGAAATCGTCAGGCGCCTGGCGGACAAGGGACAGGCTGTGGCCGGAGAGTTCAATCAGGCCGTAGGCCGCATCAAGCTTGGCCAGGTGCAGGAGGCCGCCAGGGGCAAGTACCCCTTCAGGGCGACCCTCGAGCCGCTGGATTAGCCATGCCCGGCACTGCCCCGCTTCCCACACGCAAGAAGGAGAGCGAGACCGACCAGGACGCCCGCAAGGCCCCCCTGTGGAAAGTCATCTTCCACAACGACAACAAAACCACGATGAACTTCGTGATCTATGTGCTCATGCAGTTCTTCGGACACAGCCTCGAACGCGCCACGGAAATCATGCTCGACGTCCACAAGACAGGACAGGGCATCGCCGGCGTTTACCCCCGCGAAGTGGCCGAGCTCAAGCAGGAACA
>ERZ761602.1461-NODE-1461-length-42692-cov-11.776579_pt1 | contig 42692 bp, 33 predicted proteins | sample MGYA00512165_ERZ761602 | MGnify/ENA primary metagenome ERZ761602 (study PRJEB28899, sample SAMN02445085) | bioreactor sludge metagenome | biome: EBPR sludge; isolation source: Thorneside wastewater treatment plant | place: Australia: Brisbane, Thorneside...
GCGAGCGGTTGCGTTATGTAGAGCGGAGCTTGCTCCGCTGCCTTGAACGCCCTCCGCCTGCGGCGAAGCTTCCTCTTTACGCCTTACCAGCCGTAGCCGAAGCCGAGGCCGGCACTGCTCTCGTCGTTGGTGAAGGCACCGCCGAACGTTCGCCGCTGGGCGAACTGGTCGACATCATGGACGTCGGCTTTACCTGCGCCTTCCTCGCCACCCCGTACGCGCGCCGGCTCAGAGGCGAGACCTTCTACGTCGATGGCGGCGCGCACATCATGGGTTGAGGACGGCCCGGTGACGGCCATCGTGGGCGCGGCCTGGCGTCGCGAACCTTGCTCAAAGCCACCGGCTGCACCCATTGATCATCGATGGTTTGGAGCAGGTCAGGTTGCTCACCGGCAGGGCGACCCGAAGTGCCTCAAGTTGCCGCGCGCGCTCCAATCGATTCCCACCAAACGGCGACCCTTTGCTGACGACCGCACGCGGCGCTGCTCCTAATCTTGCGACGCTTCTTGAATCCGTGCCCAGCGATCTCGCGCCGGGCGTACAAGCGCCACAGCGAACCGGCCACCGACCAGGAACCCCCGAATGAACCAAGCTGCGTTTCAGCTTTCCCGAATGCACGAGGTGTCCGACAAGGTCACCAGGATCCTGCACAGCCGCACGCAGCGGGCCCTCGAGCGCTACGGCGAGCGCGTGAGCGACGCCTGGCAGGCGCTTGCCGCGGTTTCCGGGGCGGCCGCACTGGCGCCCTGGGATGCATGGACCAGCGGCGCGCAATACGTCGTCGACTTGGCCCAGCGTTCGATCCTGTACTGTGACACGCTGCGCCAGCGCGGCAACAACTTCCTCGAACACGAGCGGCAGGGGCTGCCGCCGGTGCTGCATTTCGAGCACGAGATGGTGATGGACGGCCGCAGCTTCGAGCGACCGGTCAATTACGCGCTGCTGCGCATCATCCCGCCGCCCGGCGTGACCGTGGATGCCGCGCGCCGGCCCTACGTGATCATCGATCCGCGCGGCGGACACGGCCCGGGGATCGGCGGCTTCAAGGACGACTCGCAAGTCGGCGTCGCCTTGCGCGAGGGTCATCCGGTGTACTTCGTCATCTTCTTTCGCGAGCCCGAGCCGTGGCAGACGCTGCTCGACGTCTGCGACGCCGAGCGCGAGTTCGTGCGCCGGGTGCGCGAGCTGCATCCGCGCAGCGCCAAGCCCGCGGTGATCGGCAACTGTCAGGCCGGCTGGGCGGCGATGATGCTGGCAGCCGCCAGTCCGAACGACACCGGCCCACTGGAACTGCTGCAGCGGGTGCTTGCCGACCGCCGCGTGCAGCGTATCCAGCCGACCCAACAGCAAAAGGCGATGCTCGCTCGCGTCCACGAGGTACTCGGGGGCGCGAGCCAACGAACCATAGCCGGAGGGAACACTCGATGACACAGCACCATGATGCGGTAATGCTGGCCTGGTGGGGGAAGAACCTCTACCAGCTCGACCGCGAAATCGCCCGCTTTGCGCTGATCTGTCGCGTGCGGATCCTCGATCCCGGCGTTATCGAACGTGTGCTGCAGCGGGACACAGGTGTGTGCGGAACCGACAATCCAGTCGCCTTCACCAAGCTGCACGCCATGCTGATGCTGCATTTCGTGATTCGCGAAAAATCGGCAGGCATGGTCGGCCAGGTGCAAACGGCGATGATCGAGGCGGAAATTATGGACCGACTGAAGGCCACCTTCCCGGGTATGGGAGAGCTTCCATCCGCGCTGCGCGACGCCTGGCCACGATTCGCCGGTTCGAGCACGGCGATGGCGGGAAACCCGTCCGCCGAGGTCCACGGCGCCGGGCAGATCGACGCGGCGCTGCTGTCGTAGTATCGGTTGTCGGACGAGCACTCCTGACAGGCGACTTTCCCGGAGCCAAGCGTGGCGATGCAACCCGACACCCGCGATTACAACGCCGCGCTCGGCAGCAGCGACCGCGCTATCTGCGACTTGCTGGCGATCGAGATCGAGCGCGCTCTGCCCGAGGCGGAGAACAAGATCTGGCATCGCCACCCGGTTTGGTTTCTCGACGGCAACCCAGTGGCGGGGTACAGCAAGCTCAAGCACTGCATCCGCCTCCTGTTCTGGAGCGGCCAGTCCTTCGATGAGCCGGGCTTGGCGAAGGAAGGCACTTTCAAGGCAGCCGAAGCGCGTTACACCGCCGTCGAACAGGTGGACACCGGAGAGCTTGCACGCTGGCTGGCCAAGGCCCGCGACATCCAGTGGGACTACAAGAACCTGATCAAGCGCAAGGGTCGGCTCGAACGCCTGAAGTAGCAGTCGATTCAGGAGATTCCCGATTCGACCCAGTGCGGGTCACGAGGCGCGAAACTCGCTGCAGTTCCATCGACCGCAATCCATCGGCCGCAATCCGCCAGTCAGGGCACCTGATCCCTGAGCCCGGGCAGGTTGTGCGCGACACGCTCCACCGCACGCCGACCTTCCTCGATCGCCTCAGCGGCGCGGTGGAAATCGAGCAGGCCGAAGCGCGCCAGCCGAGGCGCCACGATCAGGTCGGGCGGCTCGCCGGCCATGCGACTGCGGCTGATCCGCACCTGCATGATGTTGATGGTGGTGGCCAGCACGTCGAGCATCGAGGGCATGCGCGGCTCTGCGGGCAACTGCGCCGGGAACAACGCGCCGAGATTGTCCTGCAACTTGCGCTTCCATTCGCCGACTTCGCCGGCCGGCACTTCGGCCGGCGGCGGAGTGCGCAAGTGGCGCCCCAGGATGTCGGAGCCGAGGTCGACCGCGATCACCACGTCCGCACCCATCGCGCGCGCCAGCGATACTGGAACCGGGTTGACCAGCCCGCCGTCGACCAGCAGCGAGCCCTCGCGCGGCACCGGCGCGAACAGCCCCGGCAGCGCGATCGAGGCGCGCACCGCGTCGACCGTCGATCCCTGGCGCAACCAGACCTCCGCGCCGCTGCGCAGGGAAGTCGCCACCGCGGCAAACGGCATGGCCAGTTCGTCGAGCGGACGGTCGACGAAATTGCGGCGGAAGAAATCCATCAGACGCCCGCCCTTGAGCAGACCGCTGCTCAGGCTCAAGTCCATGAAGCCGACGACATCCTTGAAACGCAATCGCAGCAACCACTGCTCCAGGCGATCGAGCTCGCCCGCGGCATAAGCGGCGCCGACCAGCGCACCGATGGAGGTTCCGCATACGAGATCCGGCCGGATGCCGGCCTGCTCCAGCGCGCGGATGACCCCGATATGCGCCCAGCCGCGCGCCGATCCGCTGCCCAGCGCCAGTCCCAGCAGCGGCTTGTGAGCTGCGCTCATCGTCATCACCTCAATTGGTGTTCACCACTGCACATCGGCCTATCCCGCCGGGTGGCGTTCGTCGATTGTGCCACGGCGATTGCCGTGTCCCGACGGGGGCTCAGCGTCGTCCCGGGCAAAGCATGGCGCGTCCCGGTTTGCCGTCGGCGACATGAGCAAACGCGACGTGCGCCTGGTCGAATGGCGCTTCGACGCCGATCGGCAGTTGCAGACGGCGCTCGCGAGCGCGTCAACCCATCCGGCGAGGTCATTGCCCAGCACCAGCGGGAAGTGCGCGGCACCCTTCGATCCGGGCAGACGCCGACCGTAGCCGCCGGCCCGCTTGAGGTCGATCGGGTTGACCGAGGTCGCCGCCAGTCGGACGCGCACCTGCCCCGGTGCGGGCAGCGGCAGGTCGCCGCTGCGCACCTGGGCTTTCGTCTCGCTGCAGATTCGCGCGATGTAATCCGCGTCGAGCAGCGGGTTGATCGGGCTGGCGATGCCCGCGGCCTGTGCGCCCCACAGCGCCAGATGGCCCTCGATCAGGTTGGGCAGCAGGATCGCCACGGCGCCCCCCGGTGCCACGCCACGGGCATGCAGCAGGTTCGCCATCCGGTGGATCCCGGCCAGCAACTCGTCGTAGCGCAGTTCGCGGGTCGGCGCGTCCGCGCCGGCGGACGTCAACAGGCGCAGTGCGATGCGCTGCGGCCAGCGCTCGCAGGCGGCCCGAATCAGGTCATAGGTATTTTCGGCACTCAGGCACTCTTGCCAGGGAGTGCGCTCGATGCACTCGATGTCGGCGAGACAACGGGCGACCGGGGGAGCGGCGACGGCGACGGTGTCGGTCATGATCGATGAGTCCATGCAGGTCGGCTGATGCTGCGGGCGATGCCCGGCTCGCGGGTGTCGAGCCACGCCTCGATGCGTCCGCGCACGATCTTCAGCGCCGCATCGAAGACCTTCGCCCTGGCGCGCGGCGGACGGCTCACAGCACCGCCCCAGTCAGCTCGCCATGAGCCGGCGTGGCCGGCGTCGGTGCGGCCTCGCGCACCACCCCGAACCAGGCGGCGTAGAGCGCCGGCACGAAGAAGATGGAGAGCACGGTGGCCACCGTGAGGCCACCCATGATGGCGATCGCCATCGGCCCCCAGAACACGCTCGAGGTCAACGGGATCATCGCCAGCACCGCGGCTGCGGCAGCCAGCACCACCGGTCGGGTGCGCTGTACGGCGGCCTCGACGACCGCATTCCAACGGTCGCGACCGGCCTCGATTTCGAGGCGCACCTGATCGACCAGGATCACCGAGTTGCGCATGATCATGCCGGCCAGCGCGATCACGCCGAGGATGGCGACGAAGCCGAGCGGCGCCTGGAACAGCAGCAGTGCGGCGACCACGCCGATCAGGCCGAGCGGTGCGGTGAGGAACACCATGGTCATCAGCGAGAAGCTCTGCAGTTGCAGCATCAGGATCAGCAGGATGCTGACCAGCATCACCGGCGCCACCGCCATCAGCGCGGCGTTGGCCTTGTCGCTCTCCTCGACCGCACCGCCGACGTCAATGCGATAACCCGACGGCAGTTTCGCCTCGATCGCGCGCAACTGCGGACGGATCGCCTGGGTCACCGAAACGCCCTGCTTGCCGTCGATCACATCGGCGCGCACGGTGATCGCCATGTCGCGATTGCGCCGCCACAGCACCGGCTCTTCCAGCGTCTCGACCAGCCGAGCCACCTGGGACAGCGACACCACGCTGCCCTGGCGCGTGTACAGGTTGACGTGCTTCAGCGTTTCGATGTCGAGGCGCTCGTTCGGCACCGCGCGCGCCACGATGTCGACCAGGTCCTCGCCCTCGCGCAGTTGCGACAGCGGCGCGCCATTCATCAGCGTCTGCGTCACCAGCGCGACGTCGCTCGGCGACAGCCCCAGCGCGCGCACCTTGTCGTGGTCGAGTTCGATGCGCAGCGTGCGCACCGGGTCGTTCCAGTCGAGCTGCACGTCGCGCACATCGGGATTGGCGCGCACCACCTGCTCCACCTCACGCGCGATCCGGCGCACCACCTGGGTGTCCGCGCCGACGATGCGGAACTGCACCGGGAAACCGACCGGCGGGCCGAGTTCGAGGCGGGTGACGCTGACCCAGGCTTCCGGGAACTGCTGGTCGGCGTTTTCCATCAGGCGCGAACGCACGCGTTCGCGCGCGGCCAGATCCTCGGTCATCACCACGAACTGGGCATAACCGGGATTGGGCAACTCGGGGTTGAGCGACAGGTAGAAGCGCGGCGCGCCGGCGCCGGTATAGGCGGTGTAGAAGCGCACGTCCTCGTCCTTGGACAGCAGCGCTTCCATGCGCTCGACTTGGGTGGTGGTCGCGGCGAACGAAGCGCCCTCCTTGACCCTGAGTTCGACGATCAGTTCCGGTCGCGTGCTGCTCGGGAAGAACTGCTGCGGCACGAAGCGGATGGCGAACACGGCGATGGCCAGCGCCAGCACGGTCGCGCCGAGCACCCACCAGCGGCCTTCGATCGCGCGGTTGATCCAGCCGCGCAGCCGGCGGTAGAACGGCCCCTGATACGGGGCGTCGGCGTGGTGGTGCTGACCGAAGTCCTTGGGCAGCATGTTGACCGCCAGATAGGGCGTGAACAGGCCGGAGACCACCCACGAGAACAGCACCGCGGCGCCGACGATCCAGAAGATGCCGCCGGCGTATTCGCCGGTGGTCGACTTGGCGAAACCGATCGGCATGAACGCCGCGATGGTGACCAGCGCACCGGTGAGTCGCGGCATCGCCGTGGCGGTGTACGAATAGGCGGCGGCCTTCTCGCGCGCCCAGCCGGCTTCCATCTTCACCACCATCATCTCGACGGCGATGATGGCGTCGTCGACCAGCAGGCCGAGTGCGATGATCAGCGAGCCGAGCGAGATGCGCTCCAGGTTCCACCCCAAAGCCAGCATCGCCAGCGCGACCACACCGAGCACCAGCGGCACCGACATCGCGACGATGATGCCCGAGCGCCAGCCGAGGCTGACCAGACTGACCAGGATGACGATGATCAGCGCTTCCAGCAGCGAGCGCTCGAAATCCCACACCGCTTCCTTGACCGTGGTCGGCTGATCGGCGACGCGTTCCAGCTCGATGCCGTGCGGCAGCTCGTTCTGCACCGATGCGACCGTTTCCGCCACCGCCTCGCCGAGATGCACCACGTTGCCGTCGTCGGTCATGACGACGCCGAGCATCAGCACCAGTTGCCCGTTGTGGCGCACCGTGTAGCTCGGCGGATCCTCATAGCCGCGCGCGATGGTGGTGAAGTCGCCGAGGCGGATCAGCCGACCGGCGGCCGCGACCGGCAGGTTGCGGATATCGTCGAGGCCGGCGAACTGGCCGCTGACGCGCACGTAAACGCGATCGCCGCGGGTGTCGACCGAGCCTGCGGCGATCACCGCGTTCTGGCTGCGCAGCGCTTCGGCGATTTCCTGCGGGGTGATGCCGAGCGCCGCCAGGCGCTCGTGCGAGAACTCGACGTAAACCCGCTCGGCCTGTTTGCCGAGCACATCGACCTTCTTCACCATCGGCACCTGCAGCAGGCGGCGCTTGATGACTTCGACCGCGTCGGCGAGTTCGCCGAGGTCATAGCCGTCGCCCTTGACCGCGTACATCAGGCTGTAGACGTCGCCGTACTCGTCATTGAACAGCGGACCGATCACCCCCTCGGGCAGTTCGGGACGGATGTCGTCGAGCTTCTTGCGCGCCTGGTACCAGGCCTCGCGCTGGTCCTTCTTCGAGGTACCGCCGTGCACCGTGATGGTCATGCCACCGAAGCCCTGGCGGGCGAAGGTGGAGACCTTTTCGAAGTGGTCGAGCTGCTCGAACTTCTTTTCCATGCGGTTCAGGACCTGGTCCTGCACCTGCTGTGCGGTGGCACCCGGCCACAGCACCATGGCGGTCATCGACGGCACCGAGAAGTTCGGATCCTCCAGTTGCCCGAGGCGCGGGAAGCCGATGGCGCCGGCCCCGGCGATCAGCAGGATCAGGAACAGGACGACGGCGCGGTGATTCAGCGCCCACTCGCTGAGGTTGAACGATTTCATGGCGCCCCCTGATCCGCGACGACCGCCGTCGCCGGCTGCGGCAATGCGACGATCAGGCCCGGGGACATTTTCTGCACGCCCGCGGCAACCACAAGCGTGCCTTCATCGAGGCCCGACACCAGCACCGCTTCGCTGCGGAAGCCACGCACTTCGACCGGCACCAACTCGACACGCGCGAGCGCATCGGCGTCGGCGACACGACGCGCCGCCCACACCGCGGGTTTGCCGTCGATCTGGCTCAGGGCCGCAGCCGGAAGCAACGCGGCGGTGCTGTCGGAAACGAGGTGTTCGGCGATCAGCGTGGCACTGGCGCCGAGCGGCAAGCGGCTGGGATCGACCGGCTTGAGCCGTGCGCGGTAGGTGCGCGTCTGTGCCGTTGCCTGGGCCGACAGCTCGCGCAGCTCGACGCTGAAGCCATCCTCCGGCGCGCTCGCCAGGAAGGCGCGGTAACGCGACTGCTTGAACGCATCGAGATGGGCCTCGGGCACGTCGGCGACGATCTCCGGTTCGCCCTCGTTGGCGATCGCGATCACCGGCTGGCCGGCGGCGACCACCTGGCCGGCCTCGAAACGCACCGCGGTCACCACGCCGTCGCTGGAGGCGCGCAGTACCGCATATCTGACCTGATTGCGCGCCAGTTCGAGCCGACGCTGCTCGGCGCTCGCCGCGGCGCGCGCGGTGTCGAGCGCGCTCCTGGCGCGTTCTTCGTCGGAGGCGCTGACCGAACCGTCCAGCTTGAGCGCCTGCAGGCGCTGCCAGTCGGATTCGGCCTGGCGCCGCTGCGCGTTGGCGGCATCCACCAGACGCCGCGCGGCGTCCTCGGCGAGCCGGTAATCGGTGTCGTCGAGCAGCGCCAGCACGTCGCCCTCGGCGACCTGCTGGCCGACGTCGACCTTGCGCTCGATCACCTTGCCGCCGACGCGGAAGGCCTGCTCGACCTCGACCCGCGACTGCACCGAGGCGAAGTAGCGATGGGTCTCGAGCGCCTGCTGGTAATGCACCTCGACCGCGCGGATCGGACGGTGAACCTCGGGCGCCGGTGCCTGCGACGAGCAGGCGCCCAGCAACAGGAGAATGGCGGCAGCGACGGGAGTCGCGAGCAGTTGAGTTTTCACGACGGGTCCTTGGTGACGGAGGCGGAAGAGGGGGAGACGGGTGCTTGCTTCAGATCGGCAGCGGCGGCGCTATCGGCTTCAAAAGCCTGCCAGCCGCCGCCCAACGCCTTGAACAGGCGCACGCTGCCCTGCAGCAGTTCGGTGTCGCTGTCGTTGGCGCTCAGGCGTGCCGCGAGCCGGGCGCGCTGCGCATCCAGCAAGGGCAGCAGATCGATCTGGCCGCGGTCGTAGAGCGACTGCGCGTGGCCGAGCGCGGCGTCGGCGGAAGCTGCGGCAGCGGCCAGCACGCCGGCGCGCTGGCGTTCGCCCTTCAGCGCGACCAGTGCGTTCTCGACATCTTCCAGCGCGCGCACGATGGCGTCTTCGTAGCCGAGCAGCGCAGCGGACTGCTCAGCTTCGGCGATCTCGTTGCTCGCACGGGTGCGACCCCAATCGAACAAGGGCATCGTCAGCAGTCCTGCGGCGTTGCCGAAGCGCGCGCTGCCGAGGCCGATGCCGTTGACGTCGACGTTTTCGCGACCGAACAGCGCGCCGACGAACAGGCGCGGGAACCACTCCGCGGCAGCCTGCTGGCGGCGATAGTTGGCGGCGTCGAGCTGGGCGCGCGCCGCCAGCAGGTCGGGACGCCGCTCGAGCAGTTCGGCCGGCTGGCCGGAAACGACCTCCGGCACCGCGATGCGGCCGTCCCAAGGCTCGATGGCCGCGGCAGCGGTCGGTTGCTCGCCGATCAGCACGGCGATGCGGTGGCGCGAGACGGCGACCAGGGTCTGAAGCGACGTGATCGCCGAACGCGCGCGCTCGGCATCGGTTTGCGCGCGCTCGACATCGAAAGACGAAGCAAGGCCGACACGCTGGCGTGCTCTCACCTGACGCAAGGTCTCGTCCTGTGCCGCGGAAATCGCGCGCACGGTGTCGAGCTGGCGCTCGGCGCCGATCAGCATGAAATAACTGGTGGCGACGTCGGTGATCGCCAGCAGGCGCACACCGCGCGCCTGATCCGCGGTCGCCAGCGCCTGCGCGTCCGCCGCCGCGGCGCCGGCGCGCAACCGCCCGCTCAGATCGATTTCCCAGGACACGTCGAGCCCGGCGTGGCTGCGGTCGACTTCTGGAAAGGCCAACTGCTTGCCACCCGAATAGTCGCCGTCGGACTGCGTCGTGCCGGCATTCAGGCCGAGGCTCGGCAGCAGCCACGAACGGCTGATGGTGGCGCCGGCACGCGCCGCCCGCACCCGCTCGGCGGCGATGCGCACGTCGCGATTCTCGCGTGCCGCGCGTTCGATCAGCCCGGCCAGCACCGGATCGCCATAACCCTGCCACCAGGCGATCTCGGCGGCGGCATCGGCGGGCGCCGCCGCCGCAAAGCTTTCCGGCATTTCGACGCCGGAGCTGAGCATCGGCGTGGCGCAGCCGGCAAGCGCCAGTGTCAGCGCAAGAGCAAGGGTCGCCGCGACCGCACGCGTGGGGCGACGCGGGAGGGGGAGCGGTCGCGGCGACGTGAACCGGCTGCGCAGCGATGTGGGAAAGTCGGGCATCGCGATGTCTCTCAAGTAGTTCGTCGATGGCGGTCAGATTAGGTATCCGGCGCCGACGAAGGGTCAGCGAACGGTGGGCGTTCGGTCGGGGATGGGTGCCGTTCCTGGCAAGTCCTCTTGTCCGTTGGCTGCTGCGTCTGCTCGCACACCAGGACTTCGTCGGTCTCACGGACCGAGTTCTTGTCCGCAAAGAACGCAAAGAACGCAAAGAGAGCTGAATGCACGCGTTGCGCCGCGGTCCAGCTTGCAACTGCCGCACCATCCGCAGGCTTTGCTTTCCTTTGCGTCCTTTGCGTCCTTTGCGGACAACTGATCCTGGGTCAGCTACCTGCGGTACGCCTGTTGGGCGCGTCTCGATCGAGTCCGCTGCCTGGCGCGGGCCCAACGGCCCGTAGCGGCGTTCTTGCCGCTCCCTACAGCCGCTTCCGCCGGCCCATGATTTCGCGGCGGCAGGCTTCGCCGAACACGCGCAGCGGATCGGCCTCTGCCGAGCGCGCCAGTTCGCGCACCTCGGTCACGCTCAGGTTGGGCGCGAAGTACTGGTCACTGATGCGATCCAGCAACAGCTTCGCGGCGGAAAGCACCTCGTCCGATGCGCACAGGCGGATGCGGTTCAACAAGGCGTAGGCCGGCAGCAGCGTTTCCGGCTTCGCCAGTTCGTGCTGCAGCGAGTCGACGATCAGGCGCGCGCATTCGGCGACGAACTCGCCGTACAGCGCCTCGTGCTTCTGGATGTCTTCGCGGACCAGTTCGCGACGGTTCTGGATGCGCTGGTTGGCGACCGTGACGGTGGCGCCGACCACCGTACCCATCAAACCCGACAAGGCGGTCAGGAAGCCCAGGTCCATTTGCGTGGGTCTTGCCTTGCGTCAGCGCGCGTCCGGCAGCGTGCCGGGCGCATCGATTTCGTTGCCGATGAGTTGCAACAGCTCGGCGGCTGACGCGAAGTCCTGCTGGCGGCAGGTGACGATGTTCTCGATGCGGCCGCACAGCGCATCGCGGGTTGCTTCCTGGCGCAGCTTGAGCAGGTAGACGCGGCGCGTCGGGTATCTGGGATCGTTGGCAAGTGACATCGGAGTTGGCGCTTGAAATGACTGGCGCCAAGGCTAGGCACGACTCGCGTGCGAGTGGTCAGCGAACCGTCGCCGTTAGGTCAGGCGAGGGTTGGCCTGGGCGCAACGCTGATTTGCGCACCAACCAGGAGCGCGTGGCAACTGTCGAAACGCGTCATCCGTTCGACGACTCGCGCTTGGAATACCCGGTTGCCGTGGCGCAAGCCCGTTGAGCCGATCAGTCAGGCAATTCAATCACCGGATCGATGAATGCAACGCCCAGCGATGTGAAGTGCTTGCCATTGTGCGTCAGCACCAGCAAACCGTTGGCGACTGCCGTCGCAGCGATGGCTACATCGGCGAACCCGGGATGCCGGCCAATGGCGATCGCCTGGTCCGATAGCTCGCCCGCTATCCGCCCCGCGCGAGCATCGAAAGGCAAGATTCGCTGCTCGCCGTTCTCGATCAGGGCATCGAGCCAGTTTGCCAGCGCGTCGGCGCGCTCCGCTGCTCCGGCACGACGCAGCTTGCGGATTCCTTGCTCGACCTCGGCGACGGTGATTGCAGAGATGTACAGCGCATCGTTATGCGCGCGAATCCAGTTGGCCAGTGTCTCGGCGGGAGGAGCCTTGCCGGGTGCCAGCAGCGACAGGACCGAAGTGTCGAGCAGGTAACCCGAGTTCACAGGTCGATTCCCCGCAGCGGCGCCTCGTCGCGCTCGAACTCGACATCGCCGGGGAATGCAAGCAGCAAGTCGGCAAATGACGGCTGGTCCATGGGGTAAAGGCGTCGGGCATCATCCACCGGCACGAGCACCGCCGCAGCCCGCCCGTGGCGCGTGATCGTGGTCGGTCGACCATGCTCGGCGGCGTCCACCAGCGCCGAGAATTTCGCCTTGGCATCGCGAATCTGGATTGACTGCATCGGCCTTCTTCAAACTATGACTACATGAGGTCACATTAAAGAGCGGATGCCCGTCGGTCAAGTCTCAACCGACGCTTGGGTTCGGTGTCGCCGCCTTTTACTTGACCGCAAACCACCAGAAATCGGTCAGCTGTTCACGAGGCGATGCCGATTGAGCAAGCGGCGCGCCGTGGCGATGGCGCTGGTGTCCTGCGCCTCTTCGAGTTGGTCCGCCAACGCCGCCAGCCCGGACAAATCCTCGGAGGTCGGCGTGTTGTGCTCGACGAGTTCGATCAGCGCGAGCAATTCCAGCCAGCGGGCGCCTTGTGCGCGGGCCTCGACGATGGCTTCGCGGACGGAATCCTGTGCGCGTCCGGATCGATCCTGTGCGCGCGCGATGCGCGCCTCGATCAGCCGCAACTGCGGCAGATAGATGCGCTCGTCGAGGCGCTCGACCAGCGCCAGCGCCGCGTTCAGCAGCGCCTGCGCCGCCAGCAGGTCGCCGGCCGCGACCAGCGCCTCGGCGGCATAGCCCATCGTCTCGGTTGCGCCCGACTGCATCCCGAGCGCGAGGTTCTGCTCCAGCGCATCGCGAATCTGTTGGTAGCCATCGCCCGGCTGCTCATGGCGCGTCTGCGCCCAGCCCTGGAACCACAGACACGCGCTGCGACCCTGCGCAAGCGCGAACTCATCGGCCAGCGACTGCATTTCGGCGGCGATCGCGGCCACGCGGTCGGCATCGCCAAGACGAATTTCGAACAGCGCCTCGCACCACAAGGCGACCATCACCGACATCGGCTGGCCCAGACCGCGGGCGCGCGCCAGCGCCGCGTCGAGGTGGGCGCGTCCCTGGCGCAGCAGCCCCAGATGGAGCAAGGGCAGCGCCAGCAAACCGCGCGCCGTTACCTGCGGATCGGCGATGAAGCCGAGCAATCGCGTCTCCGCGGCCTCGGTCAGTGAGGCGATCGCCGGCAGCACGCGCTCCAGCGCGCGGCGGGCCGCGGCTGGCCGGCCTTGCATGTTGTGCACCTGACCTTGCACGGTGCTGGCAGCCACCACCAGCAGCGCGTCGTCGCTGCTGTCGCCGAGCGCCTCGGCGCGCGCAGCGATCAGCAGCGCCTCGTCGTACTCGCCGCGCAGGCACAACAGGAATCCGAATCCGTGCAGCAGCAATCCACGCGACGGGTGCTCCGGCGCATCCGCGAGGCGACTGAATGCCCGGGCGAACGCGGCGCGGGCGTGGTCTCCTGCGCCGCGCGCGTGGAACGAGGCGACCCCGGTCAGCGTGACCAGCGTGATCGCGAGCTCGGTCTGCTCGCGAGTGGCCGGCAGCGGCGCGAGCAAGGCGAGTGCGCGCTCGCCGAGCGCGATGCATTCGGCCGGGTGCAGTTGCCGAATGGCGGTCAGCGCGGCTTCGGCGAAGTAACGCGCGGCGGGCAACGGCAGACGCCCCTGTTCGAAGTGCGCGGCAAGCTCGGCTGCCGCCACCGGCGTGCCTGCTGCGCGCTCCTGCTCGAGCGCAGCGGCGACGCGCCGGTGCATTTCGATGCGCGCCGGTTTGCTGGCGCGATCGAGCAGCACCTGGCGATACAGCTGGTGGCGAAAAGCAAAATGACCACCCGGCGAGTCGCTCTCGCCGTCTTCGCCGGGTAGCGCGACCAGCCAGTAGTGTTCGCAGGCCAGTGCATCGCAGAGCCGGTGAACCTCGAGCACTTCGCGGCCCAGCACGCGCGCCAGGGTTTCAATCCGGAACAACGAGCCGCAGATCGCGGCGGCGGCGAGCAAGGCGCGCCTGTCGGCATCCAGACGCGCAAGATAATGGTCGATCAACGCAGACAGATTCTGCGGGATGGGAATGCTCGCCAGCGCCGCAGCCGCGTCGCCGCCGGCGGCCAGGCGTGCCGCGACGTCGTCCGCGACCGAGGCGAGGAACAAGGGCACGCCATCGGTGCGATCGAGCAGCGCGCGCACAAGCGCATCGTCGTGCGCCAGGGCCGGCGCATGTCCGGCGAGGTAGGCCGCGATCTCGAGCTCGGTGAACGAGTCGAGCACGATCTCCACGCACAACTGGTGCACGCGCAAGTCGTGGCGCAGCGTATCCAGCGGATGGTCGAAGACAACCACCTCGGCCAGGCGAAAGCTCGACAGCCACAGCAGGCGCGCCGGCCCGCGGCGGCGCGCGATATAGTCGATGAGTTGAATCGTTGCGCGGTCGGCCCAGTGCAGATCCTCGGTCACCAGCAGCAGCGGCCGCTGCTCGGTGTAGCGATCGAGGAACTCGCCCATCTCGCGCAGCATGCGCTCGGGGTTCACGCCCGCCAGTTCGCGCATCAGTGACTCGCGCTGCTCCACGCTGCTGAGCCACGGCAACTGCAGCAGCCAGGTCGGCGCGATGTCGCGCAACATCGGCGCCACCGACGCATCACGGCGGGCGAGCGTCGCCAGCGCATCGAGCAGCGCGTGATACGGCTCGCCGGCGCCGAAGCCCTGCACGCACTGTCCACGGGCGCAATCGACAGCGCCGAGCCGGGCGATGAACTGCTCGATCAATGTGGTCTTGCCGATGCCCGGCTCGCCGGCAACCCAGGCGATCACGCGCTGCCCATTGCACGCGCGTTCCCAGGCGGCAGCCAGGGTGGACAGCTCCATGGCGCGTCCGACAAAGCCCGGCGCGGCGCGCTCGACATCGGGAACGCGCAAACCGGCTTCCGAAGTGTACGCAAGCGCGCCGGCAGGGGCGCTCGCCGGGGTTCCCGCAGCGCTCGGTTGGGCCAAGAAGCGATAGCCGCGACGCGCTACCGTTTCGATGTAGCGGGGGCTGCGCGGGTCGTCGCCGAGCACCGTGCGGATATCGCTGATCGCGCCCTTGAGTACCGAGTCGCTGACGAACCGATGCCCCCACACGGCGTCGAGCAGAGCATGTTTGGTCTGCAAGGTTCCGGGCCGACGGGCCAGTGCACACAGCAGCGCGAAAGGGGTCGGCGCCAGCGCGATCGGGTCCCCGCCACGCCGCAGGCGCGCATTCGCCTCTTCGAGTTCGAACTCGTCGAAGCGGAGGTGAATGGGTTCGGGGACCGCGGCGCCGGACATTACTTCGCTTCTCTTTTCGACGCGTTCGGGTCATTGAGCGTGGAAATGATGGTCTTCCACTTGCAAGCGGACAAGCTCGTCGGCGAGCGCGTCGATGCGGCTCACGCAAAGACGCGATCCAAGGCGCGGCCTCGGCATCACGTCCGAGTGCATGCAGCGCGCGAAAATGCACCAGTGCGGCCTGCATCTGAGCTGATCGGTTCCAACTCGCTACGGCGATCGGCGCCGCGCCGAGGCTCTCGCGGCTGAGCGCCAGGGCGCGCTCGATGTCTCCGCTATCGAGCGCGATCGCGGCGCACGCCGCCAATCCATCCGCGCCCTGCGCGGCGCCCTGATCGAAACGCTCGCGCACGAGGCCTCATTGCCATTCGGCATTCCCGTTCGCCCGTGGATGGGGATCGCGCCAGGCACGGACCACTATCCACCGCTGACGCACGCTTTCGCCGCCGCCTGCGCCGCCAGCACCCGCGAATGCGCCGGCCCGTAACTGCGCAGCAGCATGCTGGCGATCCGCTCGGCCAGCGCACAGTCCTGCATGTCTCGATCCTGCTGCAACGCCAGTTGTACGCGCAATGCCCCGGCCAGCGATGTGTGGCCGTCCGGATTCGCCCGCTCCAGCACCGCGATGGCGGGGCTGATCAGTTCCTGCGCCGCCGCATTCTGGCCGGTGTGTTGCAGGGCATCGGCCAGTTCGACGGCACAGATCGCGGTCTCTTCATGATCATTTCCGTGCAGCGTTCGATAGCGTTCCAGGAGCGGCTGCAACAACGCTATCGCGGCATCGAAGCGACCCTGGTCCACATCCAGCCGCGCCAGTGCCAGATCCTGAGTGAGCACATTGCCGTGGTCAGGACCCACCAGGATCACGTACTGCTCGCGCGCTTCCCTGAAGTAGCGCGCCGCCTCGGCGTACTGCTTCTGCGCCGCCTTGGTCACGCCCAATTGGTAAAGTCCGGTAGCGATGTTGGTGTGCGGATCGGTGAACAGACTGCGGCGGATCGCCAGCGATTCCAGATGCGCGGCCTCGGCGTCGGCGAAGCGCTCGGCGCGCGTCAGCGCGGCAGCATGGTTGTGCAACACATTGGCGATCGCACGCGGGTTGGCATCGGGGAGCTTGCGCATGCCATCCAGTGCTGCGGCGAAGGCGGTCGCCGCATCGTTGTACTCACCACGCTCATAGGCATTCAGGCCGACGTCCGAGAGCAGCCACAGCGTCTGTTCGGCATTCGGTCCGATGGCCTTCGTCGCGATCGCATGCGCGCGAGTGATCACCGCGTTGGCTTCGTCGAGCGCTCCCTGCTTTCTCAGGTTGTTTGCCAACAAGCTGAGCGCATCGGTCACTTCCATGCTGGACTCGCCATGCAGCTTGACGATCACATCCAGTCCGGCGCGCAACTGCACCTCGGACTTCTCGTAGGCCCCGAGGATGGTGTAGACATTGCCCAGCAGCAGCTGGATGCGCGCGCGCACTTGCGGTTGGTCGGGAAATTTCTTGTCGAGGTCGACCGCCGCGAGATCCAGCGCATCGCGCACGCTGAGTTCCTTGCCCTTGCCGGCATCCGGGGTTGCCTTCGCCAGCAGTTGCGTCAGGAAGTTGGTGACCGCCTCGGCGGTGACCAATGCAGTCTGCGCCCGATCGCGCTCGGCGCGCGCAATGCTTGCCTGCCACAGCGAGAACGCCGATCCAGCGAGCACCGCGACCAGCGCCAGCGTGGCGAAGGCCGCCGCGAGCACGTGGCGACGCAGGAAGCGCCCGGTTCGATAGCGCCACGCGCCGCGCCGCGCCTGAACTGGCTCCAGCGCCAGATGTCGAGCGAGATCCTCGGCGAGCGCCTCGACGCTGGGATAGCGTTGCTCCGGCTCCTTGCGCAGCGCCTTGGCGACGATGGCATCGAGATCGCCGCGCAAGCGGGCAGTGAGTGCTGCCGGCGTCAGTCTGCAGCGCGCGGCACGCTCGATGGCATCGCTGCCTTCGCCCGCGGCGCGCGAAGGCGCCATGGCTTGTTCGTGCAGGATCGCCTGCTCATAGGCCGCCGGCGTCGAATCGCTCTGCCCGAATGCGCGCTTGCCGGTGAGCAATTCGTAAAGCAGCAACCCCAGCGCGTGCACGTCGACACCAGTGGTGATCGGCGCACCGCTGACCTGCTCGGGCGACGCGTACTCCGGGGTAAACGAGCGCAGCGTCTGCGTCGACGCAGTACCCGCGCCCTGCAGCAGCTTGGCAATGCCGAAGTCGAGCAGCTTGACCTGCCCGTCGGCGGTCACCAGGATGTTTGAGGGCTTGATGTCACGGTGAACCACCAAGCGTCGGTGCGCATAAGCCACGGCGGCGCACACCTGCAGGAACAGGCGAATGCGTTCATCGACCGCGATCTGGCGCTCGTCGCACCAGCGGCCGATCGGCAGGCCGTCGACGTAATCGAGCACCAGGAACGGACTGCCGTCGGCGTTGCTGCCGCCGTCGAGCAATCGCGCGATGCCCGGATGATCCAGCCCGGCGAGAATCTGGCGCTCGGCTTCCAGACGGCGATCCATCTCGCTGCCTGGCCAGTCGGTGCGCAACAGCTTGACCGCCGCCTGCTGGGCGTAGGCGCCGTCATCGCGCTCGGCCAGATACACGGTACCCATGCCACCGCGGCCAATCTCTCGCAGCAGCCGCCAGGCACCCGCGCGCATGCCGGTCAGGCGCGCGTCGTCTGCGGCGCGCTGATCGTCGGCCAGCGCCTGCAGCAGCGCGGGGGCGACCGCGGCCAGTCGAGGCGATTGCTCGTCGGCCCGCTCATCGCCCGCAAGCAGTGCTTCAACTTCGGCGCGCAGCCCGGGTTGGTCAACGCAACGGGCATCGAGAAATGCCCGGCGTTCGGCGGCAGGCAGTTCCAGCGCCTGCTCGAACAGCGCCCGCACCTTTTGCCAGTCTTGCTTCGAGGTCATGCGTACTCCAGAAAGTTGTTCCGCGATGGTTTCGAGGATTAGCGTTTGCGATCGCCGCACGCGCCGTTGTCGGGGCATGAAAAAGGGGCAAGGGGCAAACGGCAGGCCCAACCTCGCCGCACGGTCGGACTGAGCGTGGGCCTAGTCCCCTGCCCCCCGCCCCGTTTTTCAGGGCGCCAGTGCCGGCAACCCACACAGCGCCCGCGCTTGCTCCAGGCGTTCGCGATAGGCCGGGTACTTGTCCGCAAGCTTGACCAACTCGGCATGCTCGGTAGGATCGGCACCCGCGGCGCCAGACAACTTGCAGTGCAACCGCGCTCGCAACACGCGTGCTACGGTCGTGAAGTTGTGCTCGGCGCCCACGGTGGCAATGCCGATGCGCACGGCATTTTCGCTGTGCTCGAGTGCCTCCGGATCCTGCCCGACGGACTCCAGGGCGTTGGCCAGATTGTGGCTCACGATGCCGACCTGCCAGTGCTCGGGACCCAGCAGACGCTGCGTCAGAGGCAGGGACTCGCGATAGGTTGCGATCTGCTCAGTGTGGCGGCCCATCTTCATGTAGAGATTGCCCAATGCGCCGAGCGCGCCGGGCAGGTCCAGGTCTCGCGATGGCGCCGCGCGCCTGATGTCGGCGATCACGGCATTGACCAGCTTCTCGGCTGCCGCGAACTCGCCCTTGCTCGCAAGCCGACGGCTAACCATCAGGCGCACCGCCTCGAGGCGTGACGGCTCGAGCGCCGGATCGGCTTCCAGCATGCCAAGCAAGCGTCCATAGATCGCATCCGTGCGTGCTTCGGAATCGGGCAACTGCAATGTGATTGCGCCTTGCAGGTTGAGGATGCGCGCGATCAGTCGAAGGTCGGGATCGGGCTGCGCCTCGGTCCATTCCAGCGCCTCCAGCGCGATCGGTTCGGCCAGCGTCGGTTGGCTGGTGTCATTCAGATTGACACCGAGCAGCGTCAGATCGAGGCCCCACTCCGGATAGCTGCCAAGGCTGCGACCGAGCGTCACCAGTTCCTGGCTGAGCGCCAATGCCTCCGGAGGCAGCCCGAGTCCCATGTAAGCCTGAGTCATCGAACGCATCAACGCCATGCGGGTCAGCGGTTCACCTCCGAGTTCGGTGCGGATGCGCACCACCGCTGCATCGAGCAGCGCCTTGGCGCTGACCGCTTCACCGGCACGCTGCCGCGGATCGGCGTGACTGAACACACCGACCAGGAAACCTGACAACTGTTCCGCGCGGCTGGCCTGAGCGCTGACCAGATCGCGCTGCTGGCGCACCTGGTCAGCCTGCCACAGGGCCAACGCCAAGCCGCCGATCAGTGCCAGCAGCACCGCGCCAGCCAGTGCCGTGCTGAGCGCATGCCTTTGCAGAAATCGCCCGGCGCGGTAACGCCGATTGCCGCGTCGTGCCGCGACCGGCCGGTGCGCCAGATAACTCTGCACATCGGCGGCCATCGCCTCGACCGAGGCGTAGCGTTGCGCCGGCTCCTTGCGCAGTGCGCGCAGCACGATCGCATCGAGATCACCGCGCAGGCGCGCACTCAGGCTGGCCGGGTCAAGCTGGCGCGCTTGCGCCGCCTGGTGGTTCTCGGCATCGGTTTGCGCCGCTACGCGCGAGGGGCTCTGCGGTTCCTGGGTCAGGATCGCCTGTTCGTAGGCGGCGGGCGTGGAGGCCGTGCTGCCATAGGGCCGGCGACCGGTCAGCAACTGGTACAGCAGCAGCCCGAGCGCGTAGACGTCGACGCCGGTGGTGACGGCCTCGCCGCGCAGTTGCTCGGGCGCCGCGTATTCAGGGGTGAACAGGCGCGCGGTCGACGCGCTTTGACCACCGTCCGTGTGGATCAGCTTGGCGATGCCGAAATCGAGCAGTTTGACCTGCCCTTCGCTGTTCACCAGGATATTCGAAGGCTTCAGATCGCGATGAACGACCAGGCTGCGGTGCGCGTACTCGACCGCCGCGCACACCGACAGGAACAGGCCCAAGCGCTGCGTCAGGTCCAGATGATGGTTGTCGCAGTAGGCGTCGATGCTGGCGCCGACCACGAATTCGAGCACCAGATACGGCTTGCCATCCGCCGATACGCCGCCGTCGAGCAGGCGCGCAATGTTGGGATGACTGAGCGACGCCAGGATCTGTCGTTCGCTGCGAAAGCGCTGCAACAACTCGGCGCTGTCCCAGGTCGGACGCATCAGCTTGACCGCAGCCTGTTGCTGGTACTCGCCGTCGTCGCGCTCGGCCAGGTAGACCGCGCCCATGCCGCCGCGGCCGATTTCGCGCAGCAGTCGCCAGGCGCCGAGGCGCTGGCCCGCCCATTCATCGCGTTCGCGTGCGCGCTCGCCGCTGACCAGCGCCTGCAGCAGATCCGGCGCGACTGCGGCCACGGCGTCATCGGCCGCACGCGCAGCAGCGTCAGCAGCCAGCATGATTTCGACCTCGCGACGGACCGTCGCGTCGCCGCCGCAGGCGCCATCCAGAAATGCGCCGCGCAATTCGGGCGACAGTTCGATCGACCGTTCGAAGATACTGCGCACTCGTTGCCAGACTAGTGGATCCAAAGGCTAAACTCCTGTCCCGTTCATTGACATACGTTGAGTGCAGCCCATGCAGATCAGCGGTCGACATCGAAGATGAGCGAACCGACCGAACGCAAGGACGCGGGCGCGCTGACCGGGCAGTTTGCCGCTGCGGCTGACGATCCGGTGGTGCGCGCGCAACTGCTTGACCGGGTCTATGCCGACCTGCTCAAGATCGCCCATGCGGAGCTCGCGCGCCACCAGCGCGGGGCCACGCTGGACACTCGCGCGCTGGTCAACGAGGCCTACATCAAGTTGTTCGCCGGCGCTGCCAGCGACTACAGCAGCCGACAGCACTTCTTCGCGACCGCCGCGCGCGCGATGCGCCAGGTGATCATCCAGTACGCGCGGGCGCGGCTGGCCGATCGTCGCGGCTGCGGCGCCGAACATGTGTCGCTCGATCATCTCGACGCCCAGGCGCTGCCGATCGATTCACAAGCCGAACGCCTGGTCGCCATCGACGCCGCATTGAGCAAACTCGCTGAACTCGACCCGCGCCTGGCGCAGGTCATCGAGTTGCGTTTTTTTGCCGGCATGGAAGTGGACGAACTGGCCAATCTGCTCGAGGTATCCGTGCCCACCATTGTGCGCGACACCCGCACGGCCAAGGCGTTCCTGCAGAAAGAACTGGATCTGGCGACGCCTGAGGAGTGAGGGGCGGTTGGAAGCCGCGAAAGGACCGGAGCTCCCGTGGGAGCGGGCTCCCGCTGCGCAACGCGAACTGCTTTCAGGGATTTCCCGTCACTCTGCGATCAACTCCTCGATCGCAGCGCGAATACGCGCCATATCGTTCACGCAGATCTTGTGCCCGTCGCCGCCGTCAATGTCGCCGTCGTCGTCGTGGTACTCCATGCCCGGATGCACGAAACGGATGATGCCGGTCTTGTCCAGCAGGAAGGTCACCGATGTCGCCGGGCGCTTGGGGCCGGTCAACCACCAGTCCTTGAGCGTCTTGTTCCGCCAGTCCCAGTCGATGGCGATCGGGAACACGAATTGCCGGCTCTCCACGGCGCGCTGCACGCGCGCGACATCCAGCGGGTCATCGCGACCCGCTTTCGGATGAAACACGCCGATGACCTTGAGCCCGCCGGCTGAGTACTGTTCATGCAACTTGCGCAGGGCGGGCGCACTGCTGGCGCAGAACGGGCAAGTGTCGGTCCACCAACGAACCAGGACGACTGACCCACGCAGGTCTTGCAGTGACAGCGGCTCGGAGTTCAGCCACGCGTCGAACTGGAACGATGGCGCAGCGACGCCGATGCGGTCGTTGCCCGCAGATCGATCCAGCGCCTGAAGATTGGCCAGACCCGTCGCGATCTCCGCGTCGATTTCAGCGTCGGAATTTCCCTGCAGTTTCAGCACGTCTCGATAGTGAGCCCAGGAGTTGACCGGCTGGATGTCGGCGGCAGCAACGGCGGCCGCTGTGGTTGCGCAAACAAGCGCAAACAACACCAAAGTTCGTCGAATCATCGAATCTGCTCCATAGCCGGGAAACTCCAGAAACCTCCCCTCGAAACGCAACATCCGGCGCGTCACCGGTCGCGACGTATACGTCGCTCCTGCAACAACAGCGCAGTTCATGGCTCGTGGGCAGCGTCGAACCGAAGCACGTCTCGCAACGACGATTCCACGAGCTCAACCTGCTGCCCCCGTAGCAACCAGGCTCGCGACATAGAAACCCAACGCCGCACCGACGCCAATCAACGGAATGCGGAAGAAGTACAGCCTGGCGAGCACAACCAGGGCGCCGAGCATGAGCAGCCCCACGGTCAGCAGATACGCCGACTGAAACAGCAGAGCAGCGTGCGCGATGGCCAGATAGCCGTAGATCATCCCGAACAGCATCGCGCCCAAGCTGTGCGTTGCGTTGAACCCGACCCATGCGCGCCACATGGTGGTCTCGCGCGTAATGACCGGCGAAATCTGTTCCATGCTCGCGCGCAGCGCCGGATCGCGCGGCGTCAGCTTCGGCCCCCGAAAGGTGTAGAGCAGGTGCAAGGTGCCCAGCGTGAAGACTATCGCCCCACTGAGGACCATCAGTACTCGAGCAAGCAAGGGTCTCTCCTGGCCGGATTCGTACCCAGTTTCAGTTTCGCTGGCGCCCGTTCACTGGCCTGCCATTCTCGCACCAGTCATTGATGATCGCGATGTGCTCTGCGCAATGGCGAGGCAGACCGACACTGCAACTGTCGGTGAGTTCGTCGGGCGCGTTCGCCCGCTTCCGGGTCGCGCCATCCTGCGCCGCCAGATGAGCGGTCCGGATTGCGTACTGGCGTTCGAGTTGCGCCCCGAAATCGACGCCGACCGCATGCTGCAGTCGCTGCGGCTGATCACGCCCGCCGTCAGCCTTGGCTCCGTCGACACGCTGATCCTGCGCCCGGCGGCGCTGACTCACCGCGTGGTCGATCCCAAGGCACGTGCGGCCAGCGGTGTCAGCGAAGGCCTGCTGCGACTGTCGGTGGGAATCGAGGATGCCGAAGATTTATGGGCGGACCTGAAGCAGGCGATCGAGGCCACCGGGCAAAGGATGGCGCAGGCGGCTTGATTCGTCCGGCGCAGAAGCCGGCGAGCGGTTGCGTTTTGTAGAGCGGAGCTTGCTCCGCTGCCTTGAACGCCTCCAGCCGAGCAAGCTCGGCTCTACCAGAGCCAACGAGCGGTTGCTTCTTGCAGATTGCGCCGGTGCGCTTGCTGTGTAGCCGAGCCGAGCAAGCTCGGATCTACCAGAGCCGGCGAGCGGTTGCGTTTTGTAGAGCGGAGCTTGCTCCGCTGCCTTGAACGCCTCCAGCCGAGCAAGCTCGGCTCTACCAGAGCCAACAAGCCGTTGCTTCCTGCAGATTGCGCCGGTGCGATTGCTGCGTCACCGAGCCGAGCAAGCTCGGCTCTACCAGAGCCGGCGAGCAGTTGCTTTTCCTCAAAAGCAAAACCCGCGAACCTTGCGGCGCGCGGGCTTGCCTGAAACCGATCGGGTGGATCACCCGCGAATGCGGGTAATCCACCAAATGCCGGGGCATTCAACCGGTGGAATCTTCGCCTGCGGCGAAGCTTCCACTTTACGCCTTACCAGCCGTAGCCGAAGCCGAGGCCGGCGCTGCTCTCGTCGTTGGTGAAGGCACCGCCGAGCGTGAACGTCGCACGGTCGTTGATCTTGCGCTGATAACCAATGGCCAGTGACGACTCGCCACCCATGAAGCCGACACCTGCGGCGATGCGGTTATCCGACTGGATGCCCGAGGCGCTGGCCAGCATGGTGCTCATCGCGGCGCCCATCGCACCGATCTGGTCGATCTTCTCGTCCTGCTCGGCGAGACGGCCGTAGACCAGATTGAATTCGCCGTCGACGTAGTTGCGCAGATCGGTGAGACCATCGGTCAACTGGCCAAAGTTCGCCGCATCGGTGCGCGCCGTGCCATTTGCGACATTGGTCAGCGCACGCTCGTTGCCGGTGGAACCGAACGACACCGTGTTGGCGCGGGTGTTGGTCGAACCGTTGCCGATCGCCACGCTGTTGCTGGCACTGGCATTCGAGCTGGCGCCGAGCGCGACGCTGTTGGCGCCGCTGGCGGTGGCGGCGCGCCCATTCGCCGTGCTGTTTTCGCCGCTGGCGACCGCCGAGTTGCCGGTGGCCGTGGACAGCGCGCCGGTGGCCTGCGCCTGCCAGCCGCTGGCGGTGGCGCCACGACCGGAAGCGGTGGACTGGGTGCCGACAGCGGTCGAATGGAAGCCGGTCGCCTGCGCGCCCTGGCCTGCAGCGAGTGCGTCTTCGTCGCTGGCGACCGCGGCCGTGCCGACTGCCGTGGAGTTGACACTGGTGGCACGAGCGCCCTGGCCATTCGCGGTACTGGCGCTACCGCTGGCGACGGAGCCCTGACCGGTCGCGGTGCTGTTGGCGCCGCTGGCGGTGGCGGCGCGACCCGTGGCTGTGCTGTTGGCGCCGCTGGCGACGGCGTTATTGCCGGTCGCGGTGGCGAGGTCGCCGGTGGCGGACGATTGCCAGCCGGTCGCGGTGCCGCCGCGGCCGGAAGCGGTCGCCAGCGCACCGGTGGCCGTCGAGTGGAAGCCGGACGACACCGCGCCCTGGCCGGTGGCGGTGGCGTCTTCACCGGAAGCCACGGCGCCGGTGCCGGTGGCAGTGGTGTTGATGTTGATCGCCGCCGCGCCACGACCGGTGGCGGTGCTGTTGTTGCCGGTGGCCTGCGCCAACTGACCGGTAGCGGTGGAGTTTTCGCCGCTGGCACTGGCGCCCTGGCCGATCGCCGTGCTCTGCCCGCCGGTGGCGCGCGAGCCCTGGCCGAAGGCCGAGGAGTTGGCGCCGGTCGCGCGCGCGTCCTGGCCAACCGCCGTGCTGTTGGCGCCGGTCGCCTGCGCCGCGCGACCATTCGCCGTGCTGTTGTCGCCGCTGGCGATCGCCGTGTTGCCGGTGGCGGTCGAAAGCGCGCCGGTGGCCTGCGCCTGCCAACCCACTGCGGTCGAGCCGCGGCCCGACGAGACCGCCTGGCCGCCGATCGCGGCAGAGTGGAAGCCGGAAGCGATACTGTCCTGGCCGACCGCTACTGCATCTTCGTCGCTGGCACTGGCGCGGGTACCGATTGCGGTCGCGCGACGTCCGGTGGCGCGCGAACCGGGTCCGCAGGCGAACGCATCTTCGCCGGGCGCGGTGGACGTCGGCGCAGCCGGGGAGCGCTCTTCGCAAGTCTGGCCGGCGAAGGCCGAATTGGCGGCCAGCCCGAGCAACAGGGCGGCAACGAGCGGGGCACGGCGGAGCATTGGGGTGGTCATGGGGGTAGTCCTCGTTTCGATCAGGGGGTCGGTTCGGAGCTGGGGAAACGCCGCTGCCTTTGCGGGCGCACAGGCCCCGACCAGGCATCCGGCCATCCGCAACAGCTTGCGCCAAGCCCGTGCAGTGCAGTCGAGAAGCGCGGCGGGAGCCACCCTCCAGGTCGACTGCCCGGCAGCGGACGCGGTGAACGCGTGGGCATGTTACGGCGAATCGTAAAAAAAAGGGCCATCAATGTCCTCATTCTGCACATCTGTTTGATGGCCGCGGTCATCCTGAACGGAGCGCCGCGCGCAGACGGGCCATGCTGCCGGGTTCGGCGCCGGGGTCCCGCCCTATACTGGCCGACCAAGTACCCGGCACGACCCATGCAGGCTTACCGCGGATGACCGCCCGCTTTGTCCATCTGCGCCTGCACAGCGAATTTTCGCTGACCGACTCGACGGTGCGCATCGACGAGGTGGTCAAGGCCTGCGCCAAGCGTGGCATGCCGGCGCTGGCGCTGACCGACGACAGCAATGTGTTCGCCCTGTTGAAGTTCTTCAAGGCCGCCGAGTCCGCCGGTGTGCAGCCGATCGCCGGCGCCGATATCTGGGTGCAGGATGGCGACGACCCTGCGCGGCTGACGCTGCTGTGCGCCGATCGGGTGGGATACCGCAATCTGTGCATCCTGCTCAGCCGCGCCTATGCCCAGGGACGGCAGTTGGAGCGGCCGGTGCTGCAACGCGACTGGATCGAGGGCCATACGCAGGGCCTGGTGGCGCTCTCCGGCGGCATCGACGGCGATATCGGCCGGCTGTTGCTGGCAGGCCGCGCGGAAGCTGCCGAACTGCACCTGCGGCGCTGGATGCGCCTGTTTCCGGATGCTTTTTACCTGGAATTGTCGCGCTGCGGCCGCCCGCAGGAAGACCAGTTGACGCTTGCGAGTGCGATGTTGGCTGGCAAGCTTGGCTGCCCGGCGCTGGCCACCAACGACGTGCGTTTCCTCGATCGCGACGATTTCGAGGCGCACGAGGCGCGCGTGGCGATCGCCAACGGCTACACGTTGAACGACCCGCGGCGCCCGCGCCATTACACGCCCGAGCAGTACCTGAAGTCGCCGGCAGAGATGGCGCTGCTGTTTGCCGACCTGCCCGAGGCGCTGGAGAACAGCGTCGATCTGGCGCGCCGGCTCAATCTGACCTTGCAGACCGGCACCTACTTCCTGCCCGAGGTGCCGACGCGTGCCGGCGAAACCGCTGGCGCCCGCCTGGCGCGCGAGGCGCGCGAGGGTCTGGAGCACCGCCTGGCGAAGCTCGAGGCGGCCAAGGCGCTGGCCAAGCCACGCCAGGACTACCTCGACCGCGTCGACCTCGAAGCGCGCGTGATCGACGAGATGGGCTTCCCGGGATACTTCCTGATCGTCGCCGATTTCATCGGTTGGGCCAAACGCCACGGCATCCCGGTCGGTCCCGGACGTGGTTCCGGCGCCGGCTCACTGGTGGCTTATGCATTGGGCATCACCGATCTCGACCCGCTGCGTTACGACCTGCTGTTCGAGCGCTTCCTCAATCCCGAACGCGTGTCGATGCCGGACTTCGACATCGACTTCTGCATGGATCGCCGCGACGAAGTGATTCGTTATGTGCGCGAGCGCTACGGCGCCGACAAGGTGGCGCAGATCATCACCTACGGCACCATGGCGGCCAAAGCCTGCGTGCGCGATTGCGGGCGCGTGCTCGGCCTGCCCTACCCGGCCGTCGACGGCATCGCCAAGCTGATCCCGGCGCGGCCGCTCGACCTGACGCTGGAAGATGCGCTCGGGCTGTCGGCGAAGTCGAAGAAAGAACCCGATCGCATTTCCAGCGAGCTCAAGGCGCGCTTCGAAAACGAAGACGACGAGGCGCGCCCGGTGCTGGAACTGGCGCTGAGTCTGGAAGGGCTGGCGCGCAATGCCGGCAAGCACGCCGGCGGCGTGGTGATTGCGCCGACCGCGCTGACCGACTTCACCGCGCTGTACGTGGAATCCAAGGCGGACGCGGCCACCGATCTGCCGGTGACCCAGTTCGACAAGGACGATGTCGAAGCCATCGGCCTGGTCAAGTTCGACTTCCTCGGCCTGCGCACGCTGACCATCATCCAGTGGGCGGTAGAAGCGATCAACCTGCGGCGCGCCGGTGAAGGTGAGCCACCGCTGGACATTGACCTGCTGCCGCTCGACGATCTGCCGAGTTACCAGATGTTCGCGCGCGGCGACACGGTGGCGGTGTTCCAGTTCGAATCGGCGGGCATGCAGCGCCTGCTCAAGGACGCCAAACCCGATCGTTTCGAGGACCTGATCGCATTGGTCTCGCTGTACCGGCCGGGCCCGATGGAACTGATTCCAAGCTTCTGTGCGCGCAAGCACGGTCGCGAACCGATCGCCTATCCCGACCCGCGCGTCGAGCCGATCCTGAAAGAGACCTACGGCATCATGGTGTACCAGGAGCAGGTGATGCAGATGGCGCAGATCGTCGGCGGTTATTCGCTCGGCGGCGCCGACTTGCTGCGCCGCGCGATGGGCAAGAAGAAGCCCGAAGAAATGGTCAAGCACCGCGGCATCTTCCGCGACGGTGCGGCGAAGGACGGCGTCGACGAGCACAAGGCCGATGCCATCTTCGACCTGATGGAGAAGTTCGCCGGTTACGGTTTCAACAAGTCGCACGCGGCCGCGTACGCCCTGGTCGCCTACCAGACGGCCTGGCTGAAGGCGCACTACCCCGCCGAATTCATGGCGGCGACCTTGTCGGCGGACATGGACAAGACCGAGTCGGTGGTCGACTTTCTCGAGGACGCGCGAGCGCATCAGGTCAGCGTGCTGCCGCCTTGCCTGAACCACTCGGCCTACCCGTTCCGCGCCACCCACCCGCGCACCATTCGTTATGGCCTGGGCGCGATCAAGGGTGTCGGCGGACCGGCTACCGAAGCCATCGTCCGCGAGCGCGAGCGCGGTGGCGTGTTTCGCGACTTATACGATTTCTGCCTGCGCGTCGACCTCGCCAAGCTGAACAAGCGTGTGCTCGAAGCGTTGATCGCGTCCGGCGCGATGGATGCGCTCGGCGGCAATCGCGCCAGCCTGCTCGCCGCATTGCCGGATGCGCTGAAGGCCGCCGAACAGCGTACCCGCGACGGCGCCGCCGGCCAGGTCGACCTGTTCGGCGTTGGCAGCAGCGTCGTTGCGCCGCCGCCGCCGATGCCGCAGTTGCCGGAACTGCCGCTGATCGACAAGCTCAAGAGCGAGTTTGCGACGCTCGGCTGGTATTTGAGCGGGCACCCGGTCGACGCGCTGGCGCCGTGGCTCGGGGAGATCGTCAGTTGCCGTCTCGGCGAGGTGGCGCCGCGGGTGCCGCGCGAGCGCAAGGGGCGCGGCAACGAACTCAATCTGACACTGGCCGGCCAGGTCGGCATGATGCGCAAACGTGGCGACAACATCGCGTTCGTGCAGTTGCAGGACGGCAGTGGCCGGCTGGAGACCGCGTTCTTCACCGAGGCCTACGCTGAATTCGGGGGATTGCTCCAGGCCGGCGAGATCATCGTCGTCGAGGGCGTTGCCAGCTGGGACGACTTCAACGGCGGCGCGCAATTGCGTGTGCGTCGCGCGTGGCCGTTGACGGAAGCCTGCCAGCATCACGCGCGCGGCCTGAGTCTCAGCGTGCGCAACCCGGCGCCCGATTTCGCCGCCGACCTGAAGCGCGTGCTCGGCGCCTGGCGCGGCGGCGGCGTGCCGCTGCGACTGCGTTACCGGCGCGGTCCGGCGAGCCTGGAACTGGAGTTTGCCGACGCCTGGCGGGTGCGTGCCGATCCGACATTGCCGGCGCTGCTGCTGCAGATCCCCGGGGTAGAGAGCGCCGAACTGGTGTTCCGGCGGCAGTTCAGCGAGAGCGCAGCGGCGTGAGCAACGATGATTCGTCGATGAAACCCGAGCCGCCCCACCCCGCGGTGCTGCTCACCCGCCCTCGCCGCGAATCCCGCGCGACCGCCCATGCACTCGCGAAACAAGGCATCGCCAGCATTCGTTTGCCGCTGCAGGCGACGCGCCGCGCGCCGCAATCCGCGGCGCTCGACCAGGACCTCGGTTGGGCGGCCACCGCGAATGTGCATGTATTCGTCAGTCGTGCCGCGGTCGTCGCAATGCTCGCCGCAGCGCCAACCTGGGTCGTCGCTGGCGGCGCCCTGATTGCTGTTGGCCGCGCGACGGCGTCGGCGTTGCAACGGCACGGATTGCCAGCGACGTCGGCGCCGGGTCACGCTGAAGACAGCGACGGCGTGCTCGCCCTTTCCCAACTGCACAACGTGCAAGGCGCGCGGGTCGCCATCTGGGCAGCCCCTGGTGGCCGCCAGCGCATTGCCGAGGTCCTCGTTGAGCGCGGCGCAGCCGTGCGGGTGATCCCGGTTTACCGCCGGGTGCCGCAGCGACCGCGGCCTGCGACGCTGCGGCAACTGCGAGCGGCGCAGGACCATTGCGTACTGACCGCCACCAGCGGCGCCCTGCTCGAAGCGCTGGATCGGCTGCTGCAACGGCAGCGGTTGCTGAACTTGCGCGAGCGTTTGCTGATCGTCGCCAGCGAACGCATAGCGGCACGCGCAGGCGCCCTCGGTTATGCGCGCGTACGGGTGGCTGCAGGCGCTTCGGCGCAAGCCTTGATCGCCGCGTTGGGCGACCTGCGGATCACGATCTGACCACAATCAGCGCGAAGTGCTGGCAGACTTGGCGTCGAAAGCGCGATCGTCATGACGTCAGCCGCTGGTGGCGTGCGATCTCGGTAACGATCCGCTACCATCGCTGAAAACGAAAACTTAACCATGTCCGATATCGCCGACTCATCCGAGGGTCCGGCCAAGCGACCGGAAAGCCCGCCGCCCAACGCCGCTGCGTTGCGCGCCGCCGTGGCCGCGCCGAAACCGAGGCGCAGTATCTGGCGCTGGCTCTGGCTGCCGTTGTTGCTGGCTGCGATCGGGCTGGCGATCTGGTTCCAGTACGGGCGTCACTGGGGTAGCGATCCGCTGACCCTGGTGCAGACTCCCGCGACACCGGCGCCGGCAGCCGATCAGGCGAGCGATATGGAGGTGGCGACGCTGCGTCGCGCCCTGGACGATGCGGCGCGCATCAACCGGGCGATGCGCGAGCAGTTGCTGGGCCTGACGCAGCGCGTTGGTTTGCTCGAGGATGGCCTCGCCGGCGTGGAACGCGGCGCCGCGCCAGGCATCGACGCGGTACGCCTGGCTGAGGCCGACTTCCTGTTGCGCCTCGGCGAAGAACGCCTGCGTCTGTTCAGCGACGTGGTGGGCGCGCGGGAGGCGTTTGCGCTGGCCGACGCGCAATTGGCCGAAGTCAGCGATCCGCGCGCGACATCGATACGGCAAACATTGGTGCTGGAGCGCGACGCGCTGGCAGCAGTGGCGGTCGCCGACCTGCCGCTGATCCTGACGCGGTTGGATCGACTCGCCGATGACGTGTCGAGTTGGCCGCTGCGCGGTCGCGAACAGCGCGTCGACGCAGGCGGCGCGACCGGCGATGCGGGTTGGTGGTCGCGCCTGGCCGGCGCCGCCGATCGCTATTTTCGCGTGCGTCGGGTCGATCCGGAAGAGCTCGGCGGGGCCGGGCCACTGCTGCGCGAACGGATCGCGCTCGACCTGAGCCGCGCACGGCTGTTGCTGCTGCGCGCTCAGGGTGAGCCGGCGCGGGCGACACTGGAATCGATGCGCGCACTGGTCGCGCGCGAGTTCGACAGCAGCGATAGCCGGGTTGCCGATGCGCTCGGCGTGCTCGACGAAATTCGCGGTGCGCCGCTGGTACCGCAATGGCCGGAGCTCGGCGAGTCCCGGCGCGAACTGGCTCGCCTGCGCGGCAGGCCGGTTGCGGCCATTCCGGCGAACACCGATGCAACGTCGCTGCAAACGCAAGAGCTGTCCGATCTGGGCGCAGTCGACAGCAACGAGCAAGCCTCGCAAGCCGCGGCACCGGATGCCGTCATCGCAACGCCGGATCAGGCCGAAGCCGCGGATGACGCGGAAATCGACCGCGCTGAAGGCGGCAGCACCGCGACCGATCGTGGCGACGGCGCCGGGCTGGATCAACCCGTCCCGGACGGCCGCTGATCGATGAGCTGGATCCTGCGCCTCGGCCTGTACCTGCTGCTCGCCATCCTGGCCGCGGTGATCGGCTTCGTGCTGCGTCGGGACGCCGGCATGGTGTACGTGCGCTTCCACGGTTGGGAAGTGGAAACCAGCGTGGTATTCCTCGGCGTGGTCGTGGTGCTGCTGGCCCTGCTGGCGCTGGCTTTGTACACATTGGCGGTGCGCTGGCCGCGTCGTTTTGGCTGGAACCGTCGAGCACGGGCAACCGCCAGACTGGATCAGGGGCTGGTGCTCGCCTTCGAGGGCAACTTGCACGACGCCCAGCGCGAACTGCTGGCGGCCAGCACCGAACCGCTGCAGCGACTGTCGGCACTGCTCAGCGCCGCCGGCGTCGCCCATCGGCGCAGCGAAACCGGGCTGGTCGACGAGATCCTGCGCAACGCGCTGGAACTGGACAGGGGTCGCACGGTTGCGCCGCTGCTGGCGGACGCCTGGCGCGCCGAACGCGGCGACGAGACAGCGTTCGAGGCGATCGTGAAGCGCAGCGACGACGCCAATGCCCCACCACTGGTGTTGCGCACGCTGATCGAAGGCCTGCTGCTGCGCAACCGCGCCAACGAGGCGCTGGCACCACTGCAACGCCTGGCCGAGCGTCGCCAGATCGGCGACCGCGAATACGCTGCGCTGGAACTGCGCGTCCTGTCGCAGGCTCTGGAGCAGGCGGCAGACGGTGCCACGCTGGATAGCCTGTGGTCGCGCTTCGGCAAGCAGGAGCGCCGCGAGCGCCTGGTGCTGGCGGCCTTGATCCGCGCCGAGACGCGCGTCGGCAGCCGCGATCTCGCCGCCACGGCGATCGAATCCGCGCTGACCCGCGAGTGGTCGGAAGAGCTCGCCGAGCTGTATGCCCACGCCCCCGTCGAACACGCTTCGCCGCGCATCAAACGTGCCGAAAAGCTGCTGCAGTCGCACCCACAAAGCCCGGGATTGCTGCTGGCGCTGGCGCGCTGGTGCCGCATCGAACAGATTTACGGCAAGGCCCTGGAGTACCTGCGTCTGAGCCTCAGCCTGAACCCACGCGCAGCGGCGATGATCGAGATGGCGCGCCTGTCCGAGGCCCGCGGCGAGAGCGATCGCGCGCGCCTGGGCTGGCAGCTCGCCGCCGAAAGCGCGCTGGGCGAGAACGTGAGCAAGGATGACCTGGCGCACTTGTTGCGATAAGGTTCTGGTTGCTGGTTGCTGGTTGCTGGTTGCTTCCGGAAGTGCGGCGAAGCGCTGACGGCTCTTGTGGGTCCAGACTTGTCTGGACGCTTTGCATGACCAACCACGAGCGTCCAGAGAAGTCTGGACCCACGAAAAGCGAACCACCGCATACACCCGTCCGTACATGCTCCCCGAACCCGACATTCACGCCCGCGCGCTCTCGACGCAATTGGTCGCGCAGATCTGTGCCGAGATCGACCGCATGGGCCCGATGCCGTTCCAGCGCTACATGGAACTGGCGTTGTACGCGCCGGGCCTCGGTTATTACGCCGCCGGATCGCGCAAATTCGGTGCCGCCGGCGACTTCATCACGGCACCGGAGCTTGGCAGCGTGTTCGCCCAGGGCGTGGCGCAGGCGTTGGCGCATACGCTGCAGCAGTTCGCGCAACCGACCGTGATGGAAATCGGCGCGGGCAGCGGCGCGCTGGCGATCGATCTGCTGCGCGCACTCGAGCAGCGCAATGCACTGCCGACGCGTTATCTGATCCTCGAACGCAGCGCCGACCTGCGCCAGCGCCAGCGCCAACGCATCGAGCAGCAGTCACCACAGCATGTCGATCGCGTGGTGTGGCTCGATGCGCCGCCCGAGTTGCCTTTCGACGGCGCCATCATCGGCAACGAAGTCGTCGACGCGTTGGCCTGCGTTCGCTTCACGATGACCGCAGCCGGCCCGCGTGAGCTGGCGCTGACGCACAGCAATGGACGACTGCAAGCCGTGGCGGTGGCCCCGCGCCGGCACGTCGCCGTCGCCATCGAGCGTCTGCTTGGTGAACTGGAGTCGCCGCTGCCGATCGGCTACACCAGCGAATTGGTCCCCGAGCTTGGCGCGTGGCTGTCCACGGTCAGCGCGCCGATGCGGCGCGGACTGCTGTTGCTGGCCGACTATGGTTACGGCAGAGCCGAGTATTACCGTCCGGCACGCGTTGACGGCACGCTGATCTGCCACTACCGGCAGCACGCGCATGACGATCCCTGCTGGTTTCCCGGGCTCAACGACATCAGCGCGTCGGTCGATTTCACCGCGCTCGCCGAGGCCGCCGAAGACTGCGGGTTCGAGTTGCTGAGCTACGACCATCAGGCCGGCTTCCTGATCGGCATGGGCATCGACACGCTGTTTGCCCACCTGCAGGATCTCGACGATCGGCAACGCCTGCAACTGACCGGCGAACTCAAGCGTCTGATGCTGCCCGGCGAAATGGGCGAACGCTTCAAGGTGCTGCTGGCCGCGCGTGGCGCTGATGCCGCATCGATACCCGCGGGCTTGCGGGGTGCCGGACAGCGGAGAATGCTTTGAGGAGGAACATGGGAAACGGAAATGGCTGGATGGAAGGTCCGCAGGACCCGTTGCTCGACGGCAGCGACAAACCCGCTTTCCCGTTTTCCTTTTCCCGTTTCCCTTTTTCCTGCCCCTGAATCATGCCCAAACTGCGCGCGCTCTGGTGGTCTCTTGGCATCGCGCTGTTGTTGGCGATCGCCGCGCTGTCGTTGCTGTCGATCCGCGGCCCCGATCTGCATCTGCCGAACAGCGACAAACTGAACCACGCGCTCGCCTACTGCGTGCTGACGGTGTACTTCGGGCAGTTGGTCGGCACCGAGTGGAGACGCCGTGCGGTGGTTGTCGGCAGCTTGATCGGCTACGGCATCGCCATCGAACTGCTGCAGGCGTTGACGCCGACTCGTGTCGCCGAAGTCGCCGATCTGGTCGCCAACGCAGCCGGAATCGGATTGGGACTGTTGCTGCTGCGAACGCCGCTCAGCCGCTTGCTGATCGCGATCGAGCGACGCTTCGCTCACGTTGCCAATCTGTAGTATCGGCGCTTCGCAGCCCGAGGAAAGCTCCATGTCCAGCGACAGCGTCCTGATTGCCGCGACTCCCGCGGTCTCGATCGAGGTCATCGTCGAGACCGAGTTTGCCGGGTGGTTGGCGAAGCAGGATGCTGCGACACAGGCGCAGATGGTCGCGCAACGTTTCGAGGGCAAGCGCTACACCCACGCCGTGTGTTTTGCCGCGGACGGCCGCGTTGCAGGCGCGCTGATCGGCGCGCGCTCGCTGGATGATTTCTGGGCGCTCGGCCATGCTGCGCTGTCGCTGCCGCCGCAGGCCTATGCGCTGTCGGAATTGCTTCCAGCCGGTACGCGACTGCGCCTTGCTCTGGGTTTTGCACTGGGCGCCTACCAGTTCCTGCGCTACAAGCAAAAATCGCGGCGCGCGCTGGCGCAACTGGTGGTGGCCGACGACATCCAGCGTGCGTCGATCGAGCGTATCGCCGCGGCCGTTTACGCAGCGCGCGATCTGGTCAATACGCCGACCGAGGACCTCGGGCCGGATCAGTTCGAAGATGCCGTCGCCGGCGTGGCCGCCGTGAACGGCGCCGAGTTCGTCAGTATCAGTGGCGACGAGTTGCTGCAGCAGAACTTCCCGGCGATCCATGCCGTCGGACGCGCCAGTCACCGCGCGCCGCGGTTGCTCGAGCTGACCTGGGGGGACCCCAGCCATCCGCGCATCGCCATTCTCGGCAAGGGCGTATGTTTCGACACCGGTGGCCTCGACATAAAGTCTGCCGACGGCATGGCGGCGATGAAAAAGGACATGGGTGGCGCCGCCGTGGCCCTGCAACTGGCGCAACTGGTGATGGCCGAAAAGCTGCCGCTGCGCTTGCATCTGTTGATCGCTGCGGTGGAGAACGCGATCGGCCCGAATTCCTATCGACCCGGTGAGGTCATCGCCACTCGCGCCGGCTTGTCGGTGGAGATCGGCAATACCGATGCCGAGGGTCGCGTCGTGCTTTGCGATGCCATCAGCTACGCCTGCGAGTCCGAGCCCGAATTGCTGTTCGACTTCGCCACGCTGACCGGCGCCGCGCGCATTGCGCTCGGCCCCGACTTGCCGGCACTGTTCTGCAACCGGGAGGAGCTGTCGCTGGACCTGATCGCCGCCGGCCGCGAAGCCGGCGATCCGCTGTGGGCAATGCCATTGTGGGAGGACTACTACAGCTTGATCGACAGCAAGATCGCCGACCTGAACAATTCCGGCGGGTCGCGCATGGCCGGCGCCATCACCGCGGCGCTGTACCTGAAACGATTCGTCCCGGAGCGCATTGCCTGGGCCCACCTCGATACCTATTGCTGGAGCGAGGGCAAACCCGGCCGCCCAGCCGGCGGCGACTGCCAGGGCCTGCGCGCAGCTTTCGCGTATCTGCAGCAACGTTACGGCTGATCGAACGCAAGCAGCCCCAAAGCTCGCCGACCGTTTGATGCGGGAACCGGTCGCCGGCACGCAAACCGTTTGCACCTTCGCGAACAACGTGAAAATAATGCGGCCTCGTTGCGCGACCCAGGAGAACTCCGATGGTTCCGGTCAGCCAGTTGCTCGCACAGAAGAATCCGGACCTGTATGCCCTGCGCCCGGAGGATCCGGTGATCGCCGCGATCCAGCTGATGGCCGACAAGGGTATTGGCGCGCTGTTGGTCATGGATGGCGAGCGCCTGCTCGGCATCCTCAGCGAGCGCGACTACGCGCGCAAGGTGATCCTGATGGGTCGCTCGTCGAAGGACACCCCGGTATCGGCGATCATGACCCCGGCCCCGCTGGTCACCGTGTCGTCAAGCTCGCGCACCAAGGAATGCATGCGCCTGATGACCGACCGCCGCATCCGCCACCTGCCCGTGGTCGACGACGGCAAGGTCGTCGGCATGCTGTCGATCGGCGATCTGGTGCGCTCGATCATCGAAGGACTTGAGGGCGAGGTCGAGCAGTTGAAGCAGTACATCGCCGGGTGAAGCGGGAAAAAGGAAAAGGGAAAAGGGAAAAAGGGAGAGCGGGCTGATCGCGAGCGCGTGGCTGAAGGAAGTCGCCACCTGACTGCGCTCGGTCTCGCGATCAATTTGCCCTTCCGCTTTTTCATTTTCCCGGCTTCGAGAGCCTCACGCCCGCTCTTCCGCTCTTCCCCTTTTCCTTTTTCCATTTCCCCTTTTCCTGCTGCCCAATGCGCCCCCTCTCCGAACTTCGCGCCGAACTCGATTCCGTTGACGCCGACCTGATCGCTGCAATCGCGAAGCGCCAGGCGCTGGTGGCGGAAATCGGCCGCTGGAAGCATGCCCAGGGCAAGCAGTTGCGCGACTTTCAGCGCGAGCGCGAGGTCATCGCCCATGTGCGGTCGCGCGCCGAGAAGGTCGGTCTGGATGCGGATATCGCCGAGCAGGTGCTGAAACTGCTGATCGAGTCCTCGCTGACCACCCAGGAACAGGATCGGGTGCGCCTTGCGGGCCAGGGCGGCGGGCGACGCGCGCTGATCATCGGCGGCAACGGCCGCATGGGGCGCTGGTTCGTGAGATTCCTCGCGGCGCAGGGTTTCGATGTCGAGGTCGCTGATCCGAGCGGCGCGCCCGATGGCGTGGTCGCACGGCCCGACTGGAGGGACAGCACACTCGACCAGGACCTGATCGTGGTCGCCGCACCACTGCGTCGCAGCAACGACATTCTGCTGGAACTGGCCACGCGCAAACCCACCGGAATGGTGTTCGACATCGGCTCGCTGAAGACACCGCTGGTCGATGGCCTCAAAGCCTGCGCCGCCGCCGGGTTACGCGTTTGCTCGGTGCACCCGATGTTCGGCCCGGATACCGAACTGTTGTCGGACCGACATGTGATCTTCATGCCGGTTGGGGCGCCGGAAGTCGTCAGGGACGCGCGCGCGCTGTTCGCCGAAACCATGGTGCAGTCGGTCGAGATGCCTTTGGCCGAGCACGACCACCTGATCGCCTATGTGCTCGGCCTGAGCCACGCACTGAACATTGCCTTCTTCACCGCGCTGGCCAATTCCGGCGAAGCCGCGCCGAAACTGGCGCAGATGTCATCGACGACGTTTGATCGCCAGTTGAAGATCGCCAGCGGCGTCGCCAACGAAAATCCACGCCTGTATTACGAAATCCAGTCGCTCAACGCCTGGCGCGGCGAGGCCCTCGGCGCGCTCAAGCGTGCCGTCGAGGAACTGACGCGTTGCATCGACGAAGGCGACGAGATCGGCTTTGTCGCGCTGATGGAGCGTGGGCGCGGGTATTTGAGTGCACGCGGGCAGGCGGGGCGTTAGGCACGGGGCACGGGGCACGGGGCACGGGGCACGGGAAAGGCTCGCGCGTTCGCGGGCTCTTGTGGGTCCAGACTTGTCTGGACGCTCTTCCCGCGAGGCCAGGAGCGGCTGGGAAAATGGAAAAAGGAAAATGGGAGAGGGAAGAGCGGGTGGACGGTACAGCCAATCAGTGGTCATTGCGAGGAGCAAAGCGACGAAGCAATCCAGTGACACTTCGTTGCTCCGCCCGTAGATAACGAAGACCAAGAAGAGACACTGGATTGCTTCGCTGCGCTCGCAATGACGGCAGGAGAGCATCCATAAGTCACCAGCTTGCCAGCTTCACTCCTTTTCCTTTTTCCGCTCTTCCCGCAAGGCCAGGAGCGGCTGGGAAAAAGGAAAAAGGAGAATGGGAAAGCGACGTGCGGGTGGACGGTACAGCCAATCAGGGGTCATTGCGGGGAGCAAAGCGATGAAGCAATCCAGTGACACTTCGTTGCTCCGCCCGTAGATAACGAAGACCAGGAAGAGACACTGGATTGCTTCGCTGCGCTCGCAATGACGGCTCTCTATCCATTCACCAACATGCGAACTTCTCCCCCTTTCCTTTTTCCATTTCCCCTTTTCCAGCTCCTCAAAACCTCTTCCGCACCTTGACCAGCAGCTGATCCGAGTCGCGCAGATCCAGCGCGGCATCCAGCAGTTCGCCGAAGTCGCTGCGATCGTCCGGCAGTTCGACAAATCCACCGCGTCCATAGACCACATACAGATCAGACTGCGGCGCGAACTCCCAGCGATAGCGGATCTGTACTCCGAAGTTGTCGACCGTGAAGTCGTCGATGGTGTCGTCGCTGGCGACCAGCTGACCGCCGGCACCGATGCGCACGGGACGTGCATCTTCGGCCGCGATCGCCAGCCATTGCAGTTTGACGCGCACTTCGTGGTGCGGCGCCGGAAACCAGTTGATGTTGGTTTCGGTGCGCAGTTGCTGGCGCTCGAAGCGGCCGAACAGCGTGTCCTGCTGCCAGATCAGCCAGTCGTCGCTGTCGATCCACGACACGCTGGCATCGGCGCTCAGCGTGGCGCTGGCGAAAAACGCCACGTCGCTGCGCAGCTCCCAGGCGTGGCCACCGAGCCCCTCCTGAAAACTGCGGCCGACCAGTTCGAATTGCCATCGACCGAGCCGGCGCGACTCGTATTCGGCGTAATACTGCTGCCGGGCCGGCACCTTGACCAGGCCATTGCCGCGCGAGATCAGATCGTTGAAGCCGGAGGTCTCGCGGTAGAAATCCAGCAAGATCTCGGCGCCATTGCGAAACTGCAGCTTGTGGTCGAAGACGATGACCTCCGGCAACTGATCGCCGGAATCATTGCTGCGCGCCTGCAGCTCCAGGTACCACGTTCGGCCGCGCAATGTCGATTCGGGATCATCGACGGACTGCTGGTGATCGATCGTCCATTCGGCTTCGTTGAGACTGGCGCGCCGCTGGAAGCCCATGTCGTTGAAATCGAGCTCGCGGTCGAAGTGGGTCAGCTCCAGCTCCTGGCGCCAGGCCGGCGTCGGCGCGTAGTCGATGCGCGTCCACACGCCGGCGCCGTCCTTGTCGGCGCCGGGCTGCTGGACGCCGCTGACAATCGCCTGACCGGTGACGGTCCAGTGCGGATTGGCGCGCCAGGTGGCGTCGATGGCGTTGACCAGCCCTTCGCGCAGCAGGAACGGCCGCTCGGTCCAGGTGCCGAGATAACCGACGCTGAGCGCCTCGCTGGTGCGCAGCAGGCGCTGCGCATAAAACAGGCTGCCGATGTCGTCGGCATGCTCGGCCTCTTGTGCAGCGAGTACGCCGTAGTCGAGGCCGAGCGCAGAGCCATTGAGTTTCAGGGCCACGTCGATCTCCGCCGCGCCCGGCTGGTTGTCGTCGCGCGGACCACCAATGCGGCGCGTGTAGATCAACAGACCATTGTCCGGCGTGCGCAGGTCGAACAGGCTCTGGTTCTCGGTGAAGAACGGACGCTTGTCGGAAAAGAACACCTCGATGGCGTCGAAGTTGACCACCAGCTCGTCGGCTTCGACCTGGCCGAAATCCGGATTCAGCGCTGCCGTCAACTGCAGGTCGCCTGACGGTTTCCAGTAGAGATCGGCGCCGCCCTTGCCGCTGCGCGCGTCGCCGACGAAATCGTAACCGGCGCTCGCGTAGGGAAAGACGTGGAACACCGAAGCCTGGTACTGGTCGATCTCGACCTTGTGGAACTCCGAAACAAAACGCGGTCGGCTGAAACTGGCCGCGGGAAATCCGCTGCGTTCGCTGCTGTGCCCAAGCACGCGGTCGAGCATGATGGCGATGGTGCGACGCGGCGCGCCGCTGCCCTTCATCGACGCCACTGTCCATGGCAACAGGAATTCGGCGCTCCAGCCGTCTTCGGTTTCCACTGCCGCGTGGCGCCAGTCGCCATCCCAATCCGGGCTGTAGCTGCGCTCGTTGGTGATCGTGGCATCCTGGATCGCCCCGGACATGCCAATCGTGAAGTTGAAGGCGGTTTCGCCATCACCATTGAAGTCGATGAACACGTTGAAGCGGTCGCCCGGAATGTCGGCATCGCGCGGCGTGCGTTCGTTGAGGCGCGGCACGCCGGCTGGCTGGGTAGCGCGAAAGGCAAACGCGATGCCCTGCGGCGTCGACAGCAAGCGTGCTTCGGTCGGGTAACTTGGCTGCGCCAGCGTATAAGGCTCCACGACCACAAAGTCGGTGAAAACCCGGGCGTTCGCCCAGGCGGCCTCGTCGGGGACGCCGTCGATGACCAGCACCGGCTCATCGGCCGGGGCCCAGGCTGGCAAGCACAACAGGGCAACCCCGCAAAGTTTTGCAATTCGCTGCATGAGGCGGGTGTGTGATCGCGGGGCGCGCGATTCTAGGCGAGCAGTGTGATGGTGGCCCATGCCGAAAGAGGTGGACCCGCTGTAGGAGCGACGTGCACGTCGCTCCTGCATCCGTCCGTTCACAGGGAGCAGGGTTGACATCTCGACGCCCACGCATGCACTCTCGCTCCCCATGAATTCCATGCCGCACCGCAACACGAACGCAGCCGCAGCGCTACTGGCGCTTCGACTTCTTCTGCGCTCACGCGAGGTGTACGGCTGCCAAAGGGTTTAACCGCCCCAGGCAACAGGAAGCGACAAACCTGAAAGCCCTGCACCTCGGTCACGAGGGCGGGGCTTTCGCTTTATTGGGCATCGGAATCGGTATTCGGTATCAAGCATTGGAGAGCGTCATGTCAGGCCACGACAGCAATCGCGTCATTGTCTTCGACACCAGCTTGCGCGACGGCGAGCAGGCCCCCGGGTTCTCGATGGACCCGCGCGGCAAACGACGACTGGCGCACGCTCTGGCCGAACTTGGCGTCGACGTGATCGAGGCCGGTTTTCCGTCGGCCAGCCCGGACGACTTTGCCGCGGTTGCCGGCATCGCCCGCGAGGTGCGCGGCGCGACCATCGCTGGCCTGGCGCGCGCCACCCGCGGCGATGTCGAAGCCTGCGCCCGCGCGATCGAAAAAGCGCAGCGACCGCGCATCCACACCTTCATCTCGACCAGCCCGCTGCACCGCCTGCACAAGCTGAACATGGACAAGGACCAGGTGCTCGCTGCTGCCGTCGCCGCCGTGTCGCTGGCGCGCCAATACGTCGATGACGTCGAGTTCTCGGCCGAGGATGCGATCCGCACCGAACCCGAGTACCTGGTCGAGATCTTCAGCGCCGCGATCGCTGCCGGCGCGACCACCTTGAACGTGCCCGACACCGTGGGCTACAGCACGCCCGAGGAAGTTCGCGCTTTGTTTGCCCGTCTCAAGCGCGAGGTAGTCGGCGCCGAGAACGTGATCTTCAGTTGCCACTGCCACAACGATCTGGGGCTGGCCGTCGCCAACTCGCTGGCCGCGCTGGAAGGCGGCGCTCGTCAGGTCGAGTGCACCATGAACGGCATCGGCGAACGCGCCGGCAACGCCGCGCTGGAAGAGCTGGTGATGGTGCTGCGCACGCGCCAGGAACGCTTCGGGCTGCATACCGGCATCGACACGCGCAAGCTGTATCCGACCTCGCGACTGTTACAGTCGATCACTGGCCAGCAGGTGCAGCGCAACAAGGCGATCGTCGGCGACAACGCCTTCGCCCATGAGGCTGGCATCCACCAGCACGGCATGCTCAAGCACCGCCAGACCTACGAGATCATGCATCCGGAGGATGTCGGCATCACCAAGTCGGAACTGGTGCTCGGCAAGCACAGCGGTCGCCACGCATTGACCGACCGGCTGTCGCGCATGGGCTACACGCTCGACGGCGCCGAGACCGACAAGGTGTTCGCTGCATTCAAGGCGCTCGCCGACAAGAAGAAGGAAATCTACGACGCTGACCTGGAAGCCCTGGTGCTGGCAGTGACCGGCGGCAGCACCTCGAGTTTCATGCTGAAGAGCTTGTCGATCCAGAGCGCCACCGGCGAATCGCGCATGCCCACAGCGAGCGTACGCCTGGGCACACCCGATGGCGGTGAAGTCTGCGAAGCCGCCGTCGGCGACGGCCCGGTCGACGCCCTGTTCCGCGCCCTCTCGCGCGCCATCGGCGCCGAGATCGTGCTGCGCAGCTTCCACATCCGCTCGATCTCCTTCGGCTCCGACGCCCAGGGCCAGGCGACGGTCGAAGCCGAATGGGACGGCACCGAACACGTCGGCCGCGGCACCAGCACCGACATCCTCGAAGCCAGCGCGCTGGCCTGGCTCGACGTCGCCAACCGCCTGCTCAAGGCGCGCGCGCGGGCGGCCGCGGCGGTGGTCGAAGAGGCGAGGGTATGAGGGGGGCCGAAGGCGGGAAAAGCAAAGGCGGGGCTGGGGGCTGGGGGCTGGGGCGCGAAAGGCGTTGTTTCC
>ERZ761602.1462-NODE-1462-length-42634-cov-11.077151_pt1 | contig 42634 bp, 46 predicted proteins | sample MGYA00512165_ERZ761602 | MGnify/ENA primary metagenome ERZ761602 (study PRJEB28899, sample SAMN02445085) | bioreactor sludge metagenome | biome: EBPR sludge; isolation source: Thorneside wastewater treatment plant | place: Australia: Brisbane, Thorneside...
GCGTCGAGATGGTCATGCCGGGCGACAACATCAAGATGGTGGTGTCGCTGATCGCGCCGATCGCGATGGAAGAAGGCCTGCGCTTCGCGATTCGCGAGGGCGGCCGTACCGTCGGCGCCGGTGTGGTGGCGAAGGTGATCAAGTAACTGCTTTTTGCCCTGTGATTGCGAAAGGCGGGGCAAGGGGCAGGGGGCAGGGGCTGGACCTTGCGGCACGGTCCGGCGTTGAGGTGCGGTTGAGCAACAAGTCGCGTTATGGGCAGGCAATACGTCGCGGTAGGGCCCCTGCCCCCTGACCCTTGCCCCGTTTGTGATCTTGTTGCAGATGTGTAGTGCGTCAGGAGCGCTGCCAGGAGGCGGCTTCCCATGAGTTCCTTTAACCGAAGTTAAACGATTCGGAAAAGGGGTTGGAATTTGCAAAACCGCGGAGTATAGTCCGCGGCCCTCTTGCTCGCTTTTGGCGAGTGGGAACAAACATCGGCGGTGGGGCGCAGGCTCAAGGATGTGGCGATCGGGCGAACTGCTCGGCGTGAACACCGCTACGGAGAGAGACAATGGCACAGCAACAGCGAATTCGTATTCGGCTGAAGGCGTTCGATCATCGTTTGATCGACCGTTCAGCCAGCGAGATTGTCGAGACGGCTAGGCGCACCGGCGCCCAGGTCCGTGGTCCAATTCCTCTGCCCACCAAGATCGAGCGCTACACCGTGCTCGTGTCTCCGCACGTCGACAAGGACGCGCGCGATCAGTACGAGACACGCACGCACAAGCGTGTGATGGATATCGTCGACCCCAACGACAAGACCGTGGACGCGCTGATGAAGCTCGACCTGGCTGCCGGCGTCGACGTTCAGATCAAGCTCTACTGAGCCGCCTGGGAGAGCAGACATGACTATCGGATTGGTCGGCCGCAAGTGCGGCATGTCCCGAGTGTTCACCGAAAACGGCGAGTCCGTTCCGGTCTCGGTGATCGAAGTGGAAGCAAACCGCGTCACTCAGGTGAAGACGGTCGACAACGATGGCTACGACGCCATCCAGGTCACCACCGGAACCAAGCGCTCTGCGCTGGTCAACAAGCCCAAGGCAGGTCATTTTGCCAAGGCGAAGACCGGTGCGGGCCGTGGTTTGTGGGAATTCCGCCTGAATGCGGACGACGTCGGCAAGTTCGATCTCGGAGCCGAGATCAAGGCCGACATCTTCAGCGAAGGCCAGTTCGTCGACGTGTCCGGCGTGACCCGCGGCAAGGGCTTCGCCGGCACCATCAAGCGTTGGAACTTCTCGATGGGCGATGCGACTCACGGTAACTCGTTGAGCCACCGTTCGCCGGGCTCGATCGGCCAGCGCCAGACGCCGGGCCGCGTGTTCAAGGGCAAGAAGATGGCGGGCCACATGGGCAACGCCAACGAGACGGTTCAGAACTTGCGCGTCGTGCGCGTCGACGTCGATCGCAACCTGTTGCTGGTCCGCGGCGCCATCCCCGGCGCGCCGGGCGGTGACGTCGTTGTGCGTCCGGCTTCGAAGGGGCGCTGAGGAATGACCATGGAACTCAATGTCGTAGGCGGATCTCCGATCCAGGTCTCTGAGGTGGTGTTCAATCGCCCCTATTCCGAGGCGCTGGTGCACCAGATCGTCACCGCGTATCGCAATGCCGGTCGCTCCGGCACCAAGGCGCAGAAGACGCGCTCGCAGATGTCCGGTACCACCAAGAAGTTCAAGAAGCAGAAGGGCGGTGGCGCCCGTCACGGCGACTATCGCGCTCCGATCTTCGTCGGTGGTGGTCGCGCGTTTGCCGCCAGCCCGCGCAGCTTCGCGCAGAAGGTGAACCGCAAGATGTACCGCGGCGCCATGCAGGCGATTCTTTCCGAGCTGATCCGCCAGGATCGCGTCAAGGTGATCTCGGCGCTGGATGTTGCAGCTCCGAAGACCAGGAACTTCGTCGCCAAGTTGGCCGAACTGGGCGTCACGCGCGCCACCTTCGTCGCCAGCGAAGTCAGCGAAGCGGCCTACCTTGCCGCGCGCAATATTCCGCATGTGCATGTCGTCGACGTGCACGGCTTGAACCCCGCGAGCCTGGTCGGCACCGACAATCTGGTATTGACGATCGACGCGGTCAAGAAGATCGAGGAGTGGCTGTCGTGAGCAACGAACGTTTGCTGTCGGTGCTTATTGCGCCGCGTGTCTCCGAGAAGACGGCGCGCATCCAGGCCGACCACAACCAGTACGTCTTCGAGGTTGCCACCATTGCAACCAAGCAGGACGTCAAGGCTGCGGTCGAAGCTCTGTTCAAGGTCAAGGTCGAAGACGTGCAGGTCATGAACGTCAAGGGCAAGACCAAAGGCTTTCGCGGTCGCTCCGGCAAGCGGGCTGACTGGCGCAAGGCGTATGTGACGCTGGCCGATGGTCAGTCCATCGAATTCGGCGCGCAGGGCTAAGAGGAAGTCGATCATGCCTTTGCAGAAAGTAAAACCCACTTCTCCTGGCCGACGCGGTGTCGTCAAGGTCGTTTCCCCCGAGCTGTACAAGGGTGACCCGTACGCGCCGTTGACCGAGCCACAGGCCAAGTCCGGCGGACGCAACCACCACGGGCGCATCACCACGCGTCATCGCGGCGGTGGTTCGCGTCAGCACTATCGTCTGATCGATTTCAAGCGCGACAAGGACGGCATCGCCGCCAAGATCGAGCGCCTGGAGTACGACCCGAACCGCACCGCGCACATCGCGCTGTTGCTGTTCGTCGATGGCGAGCGCCGTTACATCATTGCACCGAAGGGTGCCAAGGTCGGCGATACCATCCTGAGCGGACGCGATGCGCCGATCAAGACCGGTAACTGCCTGCCGTTGCGCAACATGCCGATCGGCAGCACGGTACACTGCATCGAGATGAAGCCGGGCAAGGGCGCGCAGATCGCACGTTCGGCCGGTGCTTCCGCCCAGTTGGTCGCTCGTGAGCAGGGTTACGCCACGCTGCGCCTGCGCTCCGGCGAAATGCGCAAGGTTCCGGCCGATTGCCGCGCCTGCGTCGGCGAAGTGTCGAACTCCGAGCACAACCTGGAACAGTTGGGCAAGGCCGGCGCCAGCCGCTGGCGCGGCATCAAGCCGACTGTTCGTGGCGCCGCGATGAACCCGGTGGATCACCCGCACGGTGGTGGCGAAGGCCGCTCCGGTCAGGGCAATCCGCACCCGGTGTCGCCGTGGGGTACGCCGTCGAAGGGCTACAAGACCCGCAAGAACAAGCGGACCAGCGTTTTCATCGTGCGTCGTCGCAACGGCTGATTAGGGAATAACGGATCATGTCGCGTTCATTGAAGAAAGGCCCGTTTGCCGATCTGCACCTTCTGAAGAAGGTCGAGGTCGCCGCAGCCGGGAACAGCAAGAAGCCGATCAAGACGTGGTCGCGCCGTTCGATGATTCTGCCGGAAATGGTGGGTCTGACGATTGCGGTGCACAACGGTCGTCTGCACGTGCCGGTCGTGGTCAACGAAAACATGGTGGGCCACAAACTTGGAGAGTTCGCGCCGACGCGCACCTTCAAGGGCCACTCCGGCGACAAGAAGGCAGGAAGGTAATCATGCAAGCGCGCGCAATTTTGCGTACGGCGAGAATCTCGCCGCAGAAGGCACGACTGGTCGCCGATCAGGTTCGTGGGTTGGCCGTGGGTCCGGCAGCGCAGCTGTTGACCTTCAGTCCGAAAAAGGCCGCGGGAATGATCCGCAAGGTGCTGCTGTCGGCGGTTTCCAACGCCGAGAACAACCTCGGCGCGGATGTCGACGAGCTGAAGGTCACGACAATTTGTGTCGACGAAGGCCCGCAGTTGAAGCGGATGCACGCCCGAGCCAAGGGTCGCGGCAACCGGATCATCAAGCGCACGAGCCATATCACAGTGATCGTCGGCGACGGCCGCGCGGACTGAGGATCGAAAAATGGGTCATAAAGTCAATCCTATTGGTATCCGTCTCGGCATCTCCCGCGACTGGAATTCGAAATGGTATGCCGGCCGCAAGGAATTCGCGGACTACCTGATCGCCGACCTGAAGGTGCGCGAGTACCTGAAGAGCCGTCTGTCGCAGGCGGGTATCAGCAAGATCCAGATCGAACGCCCGGCCAAGACGGCGCGCCTGACCATCTACTCGGCGCGTCCGGGTGTGGTGATCGGCAAGAAGGGCGAAGACATCGAGAAGTTGCGCAAGGAAGTCTCCGACATCATGGGCGTGCCGACGCACGTCAATGTTGCGGAAATCCGCAAGCCGGAACTGGATGCGCAGCTGGTCGCCGAATCGATCACCCAGCAGTTGGAGCGCCGCATCATGTTCCGCCGCGCCATGAAGCGCGCGGTGCAGAATGCGCTGCGCCTCGGCGCCCTGGGCGTCAAGGTGTCCGTTGCGGGCCGCTTGAATGGTGCGGAAATTGCGCGCTCCGAGTGGTATCGCGAAGGTCGCGTTCCGCTGCACACCCTGCGCGCCGATATCGACTACGGCTTCGCCGAGGCGAAGACCACGTACGGCATCATCGGCGTCAAGGTGTGGATTTATCGCGGTGACGTGTTCGATCTCCATGCGCATCAGGCCGAACCGAAGGCCGAGCGCTCGCAGGCGAAGTAAGGAGTACTCAAGCCATGCTGCAACCTGCACGAACCAAATATCGCAAGATGCACAAGGGCCGCAACGATGGCCTGGCATTTGTCGCGAACAAAGTCAGCTTCGGCGAGTACGGCCTGAAGGCCGTGGAGCACGGTCGTCTGACCGCGCGCCAGATCGAGGCGGCACGTCGAACCATTTCGCGCTTCGTCAAGCGCGGAGGCAAGTTGTGGATTCGCGTGTATCCCGACAAGCCGATCAGCAAGAAGCCGATCGAAGTCCGCATGGGTAACGGCAAGGGCAGCGTCGAGTATTACGTCGCCCAGATCCAGCCCGGTCGGATGATCTACGAGATGGAAGGCGTCACCGAAGCCCAGGCGCGCGAAGCGATGGCGCTGGCCGCGGCGAAGCTTTCCGTGAAGACCATTTTTGTTACCCGCTCGGTGCTGTGATGAATGCCAGTGAACTTCGTGTCAAGTCGATCGCCGAGCTGAACGAACAGCTCCTTGGCCTGCGCCAGGAACAGTTCAATCTGCGCATGCAGCGCGGTCAGGGTCAGCAGACCCAGCTTCACCAGATCAAGCGTGTACGCCGCGATGTCGCACGCGTCAAAACCGTCATCGCCGAGATCGAGCGCAAGGGTTAAGCCATGAGCGAGCAGCAGACAGAAAACACCAAGAAGGCGCGCCCGCTCGTTGGCGTCGTGGTCAGCGACAAGATGACCAAGACCGTCACCGTGCTGGTCGAGCGTCAGGTCCAGCACGGCGTGTACGGCAAGTACATCCGCCGTTCGACCAAATTCCATGCGCACGACGAACTCGGTGCACGCGAGGGCGATACCGTGACCATCACTTCCTGCCGTCCGATCTCCAAGACCAAGAGCTATGCGGTCACCGAGATCGTACGTCGCGCTGGCGAGTAACCGGAGCACGTCATGATTCAGATGCAGAGCACGCTCGCCGCAGCGGACAACAGCGGTGCGAAGGAACTGATGTGCATCAAGGTGCTCGGTGGCAGCAAGCGCCGCTACGCCCACATCGGCGACGTCATCAAGGTCTCGGTGCGCGATGCGATTCCGCGCGGCAAGGTCAAGGAGGGTGAGGTCTACGACGCTGTCGTGGTCCGTACCCGCAAGGGCGTGCGTCGTCCGGACGGCTCGCTGCTGCGATTCGACGGCAACGCCGCGGTGTTGTTGAACAACAAACTTGAGCCGATCGGCACTCGTATCTTTGGACCGGTGACGCGCGAATTGCGCTCGGAACGGTTCATGAAGATCGTGTCGCTGGCTCCCGAAGTGCTTTGAGGATTCTGGTATGAAGCGCATCCGTAAAGGCGATCAGGTTGTCGTGATCGCGGGCAAGGACAAGGGCCGCAAGGGTTCGGTCACGCGAGTGACCGCTGCCGGGCGCGTGTTTGTCGAAAACATCAATGTGGTCAAGCGCCACACCAAGGCCAATCCGCAGGCCAATCAGCCCGGCGGCATCATCGAAAAAGAGGCGTCGATCGACGTCTCCAACGTGATGCTGCTGAACCCGAGCACCCAGAAGGGTGACAAGGTCGGTTTCAAGACCGTCAAGAACGACGCCGGTGTGGAGCACAAGGTCCGTGTGTACCGCTCCACTGGCGAAGTCATCGATATTGTTTGAGGTATTGGCCGTGAGCGCGAGACTCGAATCGTTTTACCGCGAAACCGTAGTGCCGAACTTGATCAAGAAGTTCGACTACGCCAACCCGATGCAGGTCCCGCGTCTGGTCAAGATCACGCTGAACATGGGCGTGGGCGAGGCCGTGGGCAACAAGAAGATCCTTGAGAATGCGCTGGACGACATGACCAAGATCGCTGGCCAGAAGCCGGTGACCACGCTGGCCAAGAAGTCCATCGCGACCTTCAAGATCCGCGATGGCTGGCCGATCGGCTGCAAGGTCACGCTGCGTCGCGCCCACATGTTCGAGTTCCTCGATCGCCTGGTGAACATCGCCTTGCCGCGGGTCCGCGATTTCCGCGGCCTGTCGGGTCGCGCCTTCGACGGCCGCGGCAACTACAACTTCGGTATCAAGGAACAGATCATCTTCCCTGAAATCGATTACGACCAGGTCGATGCGCTGCGCGGCATGGACATCTGCTTCACCACGACGGCCAAGACCGACCAGGAAGCGAAAGCCCTCCTGGAGGCCTTCGGCTTCCCGTTCCGCAACTGATTGCGCTGATTAGGAGAATTCCATGGCGAAGACGTCGATGGTAAATCGCGAAATCAAGCGCGAGAAGTTGGCCAAGCGGTACGGTGCGAAGCGCATCGAGCTGAAGGCCGTCATTTCCAGCTTGACCGCGTCGTACGAAGAAAAAATGGAAGCGCAGGCCAAGATGCAGAAGTTGCCGCGCGACTCGAGTCCGAGTCGGCAGCGCAACCGCTGTGCATTGTCGGGCCGTCCACGCGGCTTCTATCGCAAGTTCGGTCTCGGCCGAAACAAGCTGCGCGAAGCCACCATGCGCGGCGACGTCCCGGGTCTGCGCAAGGCCAGCTGGTAAGAATTTTCGAGAATCAGGTAATCGCCATGAGCATGACCGATCCAATCGCCGACATGTTGACGCGCATTCGCAATGCCCAGGCCATGGGCAAGGCGACCGTGCAGATGCCGGCATCGCGCATCAAGTTCGCGATAGCGCAACTGTTGAAGGATGAAGGTTACGTCGAAGACGTCGCAACTACCGAGGCTGGTCCCGGCAAGCGCGTCATGAGCTTGAAGCTCAAGTATTTCCAGGGTCGCCCGGTGATCGAGAAGATCCAGCGCGTCAGCCGTCCTGGCCTGCGCAAGTATCGCGGCAATGATGCGTTGCCGACGGTCTTGAACGGTTTGGGTATCGCCATCGTCTCGACCTCCAAGGGTCTGATGACCGATGCGAAGGCGCGTGCCGAGGGTCTCGGCGGCGAAGTGCTTTGCCTGGTGGCATAAGGTCAGGAGTGGAACATGTCTCGTGTAGCTAAAATGCCGATCGCGCTGCCCAAGGGCGTCGAGTTTTCGGCAAAGGGCGGATCGTTCGCGGTGACCGGGCCCAAGGGCACGTTGTCCGTCGCGCAGCCGTCCGGCGTCAGCGTTTCGATTGAGGGATCCACCGTCAGCGTGCAGCCCGATTCGTTGGCGCATGATGCAATGGCGGGTACCATTCGCGCCCTGATCGCCAACTGCGTCAAGGGCGTGGCGACGGGTTACGAACGCAAGCTGGAACTGGTCGGCGTCGGTTATCGCGCCGCGATGCAGGGCAAGGATCTCAACCTGACCCTCGGTTTCTCCCATCCCGTGCTGTTCAAGGTCCCGACTGGCGTCAGCGTGGAAACGCCGACGCAGACCGAGATTCTGATCAAGGGCGCGGACAAGCAGGCGGTCGGACAGGTCGCTGCCAAGATTCGCGCGTTCCGTCCGCCTGAGCCGTACAAGGGCAAGGGCGTGCGCTACAGCGGCGAGAAGATCACGCTGAAGGAAGCCAAGAAGGCGTGATTTCGGTCGCGGCCCGGTAACAAGCAAGGACATTAATAGTCATGGCCAAAGTGGACAAGAAAGAAGCGCGACTGCGCAGGGCGCAGTCGACACGGCATCGGATTCGGGGACTCATGGTTCCTCGGCTGACCGTTCACCGCACCGGGCAACATATCTATGCCCAGGTACTGGCGGCTGGCGGATCGGGCGTCGTGGCGGCGGCATCGACGGTGCAGAAGGAGGTCCGCGAGGGCCTGACCGGCACCAAGAACAAGGACGCGGCTGCTGCAGTGGGTCGGGCGATTGCACGACTGTCGCTGGCGGCAGGCGTCGATCGTGTCGCTTTCGACCGTTCCGGTTTCAAGTATCACGGGCGCATCCAGGCTCTGGCCGACGCAGCCCGCGAGGGTGGTCTTCAGTTCTGAGGACGGCGACGCCGAACCCTCGACCCTATTCAGGTGAGTAGCATGACGACAGATAACGAAAGCAGCGATGGCCTGCTGGAAAAGCTGGTTGCGGTCAACCGTGTGGCCAAGGTGGTCAAGGGTGGTCGGCAGTTCGGCTTCACGGCGCTGACGGTGGTTGGCGACGGCAATGGCCGCGTAGGTATCGGATACGGCAAGGCCCGTGAAGTGCCGGCCGCGATTTCCAAGGCGATGGACCGCGCCCGCCGCAACATGGTCAAGGTCAGCTTGAACGCCGGTACGTTGTGGTACCCGACCAACGGTGTGCATGGCGCCGCCAAGGTCTACATGCAGCCCGCGTCCGAAGGTACTGGCGTGATTGCCGGTGGTGCGATGCGCGCGGTTTTCGAAGTGGTCGGCATCCAGAACGTGTTGGCCAAGGCATTCGGCTCGCGTAACCCGATCAATCTGGTGCGCGCGACGATCCAGGGTCTGGCGCGCATGTCGTCGCCGGGCGACTACGCCGCCAAGCGCGGCAAGCGGCTCGAACAGTTGACGGGGAAGACCAATGAGCAGTGATACCGTCGCCAAGACCGTCCGCGTCCGCCTGGTCAAGAGCCCGAACAGCACGCCGGCGCGGCATCGCCTGTGCGTCAAGGCACTTGGCCTGAAGCGCATGAATCATGTCGTCGAGCTGAAGGACAGCCCCAGCGTTCGCGGCCTGATCGAGAAAGTCAATTATCTGGTTCGGGTCGAAGGCTGAGCCTGACGATCGCGTGGAGAAGTCACCGTGAGAATGAATACCATCAAGCCGGCCGAAGGCAGCAAGAAAGAAGCCCGACGCGTTGGCCGCGGCATCGGCTCGACACTGGGCAAGACCTGCGGTCGTGGCCACAAGGGTTCCTACGCGCGCACCGGCAAGGGCAAGATCAAGGCCGGTTTCGAAGGCGGCCAGATGCCGCTGCAGCGCCGTCTGCCGAAGGTCGGCTTCCGCTCGAAGATGTCCGCCGACGCGGCCGAAGTGTTGATGTATCGGCTGGTCAAGGTTGCCGGCGACGTTGTCGACCTGGCGTCGTTGCGTGCAGCCGGCATCATCGGTGCCGACATCAAGCGCGCAAAGATCGTCAAGCAGGGCGACGTGGCGCGGGCGTTGACCGTTCGTGGCGTGGCCTGCACCGAGGGCGCCAAGGCGGCGATCCTCGCGGCCGGTGGATCGGTGGAGTAAGCGTCCTTGGCTAACGCGTCGAATAGTGCGGGTTCCGCGCTCGGCGGGCTCGGTCGATTGACCGAGCTGCGCTCGCGCCTGCTTTTTGTCCTCGGTGCGCTGATTGTGTTCCGGGCCGGTAGCTTCATTCCGGTTCCCGGCGTCAATCCCGAAGCCATGCTGCAATTGATGGAGTCGCAGCGCGGCACCATCATCGACGTCTTCAACATGTTTTCGGGTGGCGCGCTCGAGCGCTTCTCCATTTTTGCCCTCGGCGTGATGCCCTACATTTCGGCGTCGATCGTCGTGCAGATCCTGTCGACGGCGCTGCCGTCGCTGCAGGCGCTGAAAAAAGAGGGTGAAGCCGGTCGCCGCACGCTGACCAAGTACACCCGCTGGGGCACGCTTGGGCTGTCGATATTCCAGGGCTTCGGCGTCGCTTTTGCGCTGCAGCAGCAGGGCGGCAGCGTGGTCATCTCGCCGGGAGCTGGCTTTCTGCTCACCGCGGTGATCAGCCTCACAGCCGGCACCATGTACTTGATGTGGCTGGGCGAACAAGTCACTGAGCGCGGCATCGGCAACGGTATCTCGATTCTGATCTTTGCCGGGATCGTGGCGGGTTTCCCGGGTGCCATCGCAACGACACTGGAGCTTGCGAGTACCGGTCAGTTGCAGTTCCTGTCGATCATCCTGGTACTGGCGATCGTCGTGGTCGTGACCGGCTTCGTGGTGTTCATGGAGCGCGCGCAGCGACGCATCACGGTCAACTACGCGCGGCGCATGTCCGGTCGACAGGCGTACCAGAACCAGTCGTCGCATCTGCCACTGAAGCTCAACATGTCCGGCGTGATTCCGCCGATCTTCGCCTCCAGCCTGATCCTGTTCCCGGCGACTGCGGCAACCTGGTTCGGCAGCAGTGGTGAAGGCGCGCGCTGGTTGCAGCGAGTGGCGGCGATGTTGGGCCCCGAGCAGCCGTTGCACATGTTGTTGTACGCCGGCCTGATCTTCTTCTTCGCCTTTTTCTACACGGCGATGGTGTTCAACGCGCAGGAAACCGCGGACAACCTGAAGAAGTCCGGAGCACTGATTCCGGGTATCCGGCCCGGCAAGGCCACCGCCGAATACATCGACGGCGTGTTGACTCGCCTGACGGCAGTTGGCGCCGTGTACCTCGTCGCGGTGTGCTTGTTGCCGGAGTTCATGCGTATCTACTTCGACGTGCCGTTCTACTTCGGTGGTACTTCGCTGTTGATCGTGGTGGTTGTGGTGATGGACTTCATGGCGCAGATCCAGGCGCACCTGATGTCGCATCAGTACGACAGCCTGCTGAAGAAAGCAAACCTGAAAAACGTCGGGCGTGGCGGAATGCTGAAGTAAAGCTGTCCGGCATCAACGACATCAGAACATCTTGCGCAACTGGGGTACGGAGCTGCTACAATAGGCGGTTCCACCAGTCTCGCTCTTGGAGTGGAGAGTACAAATGGCTCGTATCGCGGGTGTCAACATCCCGGTCAACAAGCACGCCTGGATTGGCTTGACCAGCATCTACGGCGTCGGTCGCAGCAGCGCGCGCAAGATCTGTGCGCAGGCTGGTGTGGAACCGAGCACCAAGGTCAAGAGCCTCAGCGAGGCCGAGGTCGAGCGGCTGCGCGCCGAAGTCGGCAAGTTCACGGTCGAGGGCGACCTGCGCCGTGAAGTTGCGATGAGCGTCAAGCGTCTGATCGATCTGGGCTGCTACCGCGGTCTGCGTCATCGCAAGGGTCTGCCGATTCGTGGCCAGCGGACGCGCACCAATGCGCGTACCCGTAAAGGCCCGCGCAAGCAGATCAAGAAGTAAGCACATTCATACGGAACTAGAAAATGAGCAAGGCGGCGCCCGCGGCTGGTAAGGCCAAGAAAAAGATCAAGCGTTCGGTGTCCGACGGCATCGCGCATGTCCAGGCTTCGTTCAACAACACGGTGATCACGATCACCGATCGTCAGGGTAATGCCCTGAGTTGGGCAACTTCGGGCGGCGCCGGTTTTCGCGGCTCGCGCAAGAGCACCCCGTTCGCTGCGCAGGTTGCTGCGGAAAAGGCCGGCCGTGTTGCGCTGGAGTACGGTGTCAAGGCGCTGGAAGTTCGGATCAAGGGCCCGGGCCCTGGCCGCGAATCTGCGGTGCGCGCATTGAATGCGCTCGGTCTGAAGGTCACCAACATTCTGGATGTGACGCCGATTCCGCATAACGGCTGCCGTCCGCCGAAGCGCCGTCGCGTGTAATCAAGGAGGATTGACGTCATGGCACGATATATTGGTCCAACCTGCAAACTCGCGCGTCGCGAGGGCACAGACCTGTTTCTGAAGAGCCCGGCGCGGCCGCTCGACAAGAAGTGCAAGCTCGAGCAGAAGCCGGGCCAGCACGGCGCGGCGAAGAAGGCGAAGAATTCCGACTACTCGGTGCAGTTGCGCGAGAAGCAGAAGGTCAAGCGCATTTACGGCGTTCTCGAGCGCCAGTTCCGGCGCTATTACGCTGAAGCCAGCCGCCGTCGCGGTGCGACCGGCGAGAACCTGCTGCAGCTGCTCGAGTGCCGGCTGGACAACATCGTTTACCGTCTTGGTTTCGCGGTGACCCGCGCCCAGGCGCGCCAGCTGGTCTCGCACCGCGGTGTCAAGATCAATGGCAAGATCGTCAATCTGCCGTCCTACCAGGTCAAGATCGGTGATGTGGTCGCTGTCGCCGACCGCGCCAAGGATCAGCTCCGGATCAAGGAAGCGCTGACGCTGAGCCAGGAAATGGATCTGGCGCCGGGTTGGCTCGAAGTTGATGCCGCGAAGTCGCAGGGCGTCTTCAAGCAGCTGCCGGACCGCAGCGATTTGTCCGCCGACATCAATGAGAACTTGATCGTCGAGCTCTACTCCAAGTAATCCTGCGAGGTTTGTCATGACGTCTGCAACGAGCTTGCTGCGTCCCCATAATCTGGTGGTCGAAAATGCCGGTGAACGGCGCGCGCGAGTTGTCCTCGAGCCGCTGGAACGGGGTTTTGGCCACACTTTGGGCAACGCGCTGCGACGTGTGCTGCTGTCGTCCATTCCGGGGGCAGCGATCACGGAAGTGGAAATTGATGGTGTGCTGCACGAGTACAGCACCATCGAAGGCGTCCAGGAGGACGTCGTCGAAATCCTGTTGAATCTGAAGGACGTGGCAGTACGCTTGCACAACGTCGAGCAGACAACCGTGCACCTCAGCCGCAAGGGTCGTGGTCCGGTGACGGCAGGTGATGTCACCACCGACCACAATGTCGAGATCGTGAATCCCGACCTGGTGATCTGCACGCTGACCAAGGATGTGTCGTTGTCGATGCGCCTGAAGGTTGCGCGCGGCGTCGGTTACGAAGCCGCCAGCAGCCGGCGCATGCCGGAAGACGAAGCGCGTCCGATTGGTCGCTTGCAGATCGATGCGACCTACTCGCCGATCCGCCGCGTTGCCTATGCGGTCGAAAGCGCCCGCGTGGAGCAGCGTACCAACCTCGACAAGCTGGTGCTGGACGTCGAGACCGATGGTACCGTGGATGCGGTCGACGCGGTGAAGCAGGCGGCCGGCATTCTGGTCGACCAGCTCGGTGCGTTTGTCGATGTCAGCCGGCGCACCGAAGAGCGCCCGGTTGCGGGTCGCGCCGAGGTCGATCCGATCCTGCTGCGTCCGATCGACGATCTGGAACTGACGGTGCGTTCGGCCAATTGCCTCAAGGCCGAGAGCATCTACTACATCGGCGATCTGATCCAGCGCACCGAAGTCGAGTTGCTGAAGACGCCGAATCTCGGCAAGAAGTCGCTGACTGAAATCAAGGATGTGCTTGCCGCGCGCGGTCTGTCGCTCGGCATGAAGCTCGAGAATTGGCCGCCGCCGGGCCTGGCTACCAGCGGCTTCGGCGGTTGATAAGGAGAATTTGCCATGCGTCATCGTAATTCCGGTCGCGCGTTTGCGCGCACCAGTTCGCACCGCAAAGCCATGTTTCAGAACATGATCAATGCGCTGTTTCAGCATGAGCTGATCAAGACCACGCTGCCCAAGGCCAAGGAACTGCGCAAGTTCGCCGAGCCGCTGCTGACCTTGGCAAAGGTCGACGGCGTCAGCAACCGGCGTCTCGCATTCGACCGTCTGCGTGACAAGGCTGTGGTCGGCAAGCTGTTCGTCGAACTCGGTCCGCGCTACCGTTCGCGTCCGGGTGGTTACCTGCGCATCCTCAAGTGCGGTTACCGCGCGGGTGACAATGCGCCGATGGCCTATGTCGAGTTGGTGGATCGTCCGCAGAAGGTGGCTGCCGCAGCGGCTTCCAGCGACGCCTGATCGATCCGCCCAACGCGTGTTCAAGCAAGGCCGCCCGCTGGGCGGCCTTGCTTTTTGCGCTGCAGCATTCGGCAAGTTTCGGGTTACACTCAAACTAGATGGCGCGTCCCGCGGGCGTCTGGGCGCAGTGAAAGAGAACCAATCGATCGCGCGGTGGTCCAAGCGTATCGGTGTCAGCTACTGAGGTAGGCCGCTTCATGTCCGGATGGTTGGGTAATTTGACCGCGCGTCAGGTGTTCTTTGCGTTGGTGCTGATGTGCGCGGGGGCGATGGGTTATGCGTTCTACGTCGAACATGGTCTGGGCCTGGAACCCTGTCCGCTGTGCATGTTCCAGCGTGTGGCGCTGCTCGCATTCGGCGCGGTTTGCCTACTCGCGGCATTGCATGGTCCTGCCGGCTGGGGCGTACGCGTCTACGCGGCGCTGGGGCTGCTGACGGCCGGTCTTGGTGGTGCAATTGCGGCGCGCCACGTCTGGCTGCAGTCGTTGCCCAAGGACCAACTTCCGTCCTGTGCGCCACCGATGGACTACATGTGGGAAAACCTGCCGTTCGGCAACATGCTGAAAACGGTGTTGATGACCTCCGGTGAATGCGCCGAGGTCGACTGGCAGTTTCTCGGGTTCAGCATGCCGGTCTGGACCTTCACCATGTTCTTGCTGATGAGCGTGGGCATGATCGTGCTGCTGCTGTTCCCGCCCCGGCGCCGGGCCATGAAGCGCTGATCCGGCGCTCCGATACAGGAAACTTGACCGTGCTGAGGAAGGAACGCGTGTTGTCCGCGATACATGAAGCCAAAGGTTGGTCGCCAGCGTCGTGGGCACAATGCACAGCGCTGCAGCAGCCGCACTACGACGATGCGCAGGCGCTCGCCGAACTTTTGCGCGAATTGAAGCGGTTGCCGCCGCTGGTCACGTCCTGGGAGATCCTGCAGCTCAAGCAGGAACTCGCCGATGCCGCCGAGGGTCGCCGCTTCCTGCTGCAAGGCGGCGACTGCGCCGAGAACTTCAGCGACTGCAGCAGTCCGCATATCGCCAACCGGCTCAAGGTGCTGCTGCAGATGTCCCTGGTGCTGGTGCATGGCCTGAAGCAGCCGATCGTGCGCGTCGGGCGCTTCGCCGGGCAATACGCCAAGCCGCGGTCCGCCGATCTGGAGACCAGGGATGGCGTCACGCTGCCGAGCTATCGCGGCGATCTGGTCAACGGCCCGGATTTCACCGCCGAGGCACGCCGCCCCGACCCGAAGCGAATGATCGAGGGCCACTCGCGATCGGCATTGACGATGAACTTCGTGCGCGCATTGATCGACGGCGGGTTCGCCGATCTGCACCACCCTGAATACTGGGACCTCGATTGGGTCAGGCACTCGCCGTTCGAGCGTGAATACCGCGACATGGTGCGCTCGATTGGCGATGCCGTGCGCTTCATGGAAAGCGTGGGCGGGGCGCCGATCGGCAGCTTGCGCCGGGTCGACTTCTATACCTCGCACGAAGCCTTGCTGCTGCACTATGAAGAAGCGCTGACGCGCCAGGTACCGCGCCAGTGGGGCTGGTTCAACCTGTCGACCCATTATCCGTGGATCGGCATGCGCACAGCGGCGCTGGATGGCGCGCACGTCGAGTACTTCCGCGGCATCCGCAACCCGATCGGCGTCAAGATCGGTCCGTCGGTCACGGCCGACCAGTTGCTGCGGCTGATCGATACGCTGAATCCGGAGAACGAGTCAGGCCGCCTGACGCTGATCCATCGCCTCGGTGCGAACAAGATCGCCGAACACCTGCCGCGCCTGATCGAGGCGGTGCGCAGCAACGGCAAGCGCGTGTTGTGGTGCTGCGATCCGATGCACGGCAATACCGAGGCGACCGCCAACGGCTACAAGACGCGGCGCTTCGAGAACATTCGTTCGGAGCTGGAACAGGCTTTCGATATCCATGCTGCCAGCGGTTCTCGCCTCGGCGGCGCGCACCTGGAATTGACTGGCGAAAACGTCACCGAGTGCATGGGCGGCGCGCGCGATCTGACCGAAGTCGATCTCGAACGCGCCTATCAATCCAGTGTCGATCCGCGCCTGAACTATGAGCAGGCCATCGAGATGGCCATGCTGATCGTGCGCAAGCAGGGTGCGCGGGTGTCGGAAGCGGTGAGTAGTGAGTAGTGAGTAGTGAGTAGTGAGTAGCAGAGGCGGCTACGTGACCGCTTTTCCTACTCACTACTAACTTCTGAGCGCGGCGCCTTGGGCTGCGATTTGAGCCCATCGGCCGATCGCCGCGCGGTCTACTCACTGCTTCTAGTGTGGTTTGCCATTAATTGGCTGAAAAAATTTCCGATGCATTTTGGCTCGAGGCTAGGCGAGAGGAGGAGTCATAGCAGGGCTATGGCGACGACGAACAACGACGCATTCGGGTCAAAAGGCGCGGAAATGATTCAACGAATTAATGGCAAACCACACTAGGGTCAATCCATGAAATAACCGCCGTTCACCGGCACATTGGCGCCGGTGATGAAGCCGGCGTCTTCGGCGCTCAGGAAATCGACCACGCGGGCGATATCCGACGGCTCGCCCAGGCGGCCGACCGGGATCTTGGCGATGATCTCGTTGCGGATCGGTTCGGCTATCTGCATCACCATCGCGGTCCTGCAATAGCCTGGGCTCACCGAATTCACCGTGACGCCCTTGCGCGCGACCTCCCGCGCAAGCGCCATGGTGAAGCCATGCATGCCGGCCTTGGCTGCGGAGTAGTTCGTCTGTCCGAACTGGCCGGTTTGCCCATTGACCGAGCTGATGTTGACGATGCGACCGAAGTTGCGTTCGCACATGCCGTCGACGAACTGGCGCGACAGGTTGAACACGCCGTCGAGATTGACCCGCATCACCTCGTTCCACTGTTTCGCGTCCATCTTGCGCAAGGTGGTGTCGCGCGTGATGCCGGCGGCATTGACCAGGATGTCGACCGGACCGTGGTGCTGCTCGACGCGCTCCGCGAATGCGGCGCAGTGGTCGAAATCGGCGACGTTCAGCGGCTCGAACTGGATCTGCCCATTGAACTGCGAAACCGCTTCGCGGAACGCGTCGATGCGTTCGGAGCGTGCCTCCAGGTCCGCTGCGACCACGCGCCTTCCGGCGCGCGCCAGATGGATGCAGATTTCTGTTCCCAAGCCACCGATGCCGCCGGTGACTACGGCAAGACGATTGCCATTGGTGCTCATGACTCGCCACTCCTGATGCTGCGCCGCAACATTTTCGCGCGATCCTAGAGCCCGGCAATGCCAGCGTCAATGCGACATCTGGATGACAAGGTGAACAAAGTTCGGACGTCTAAACGTCTGTAACGTGCACGCTGCTGCCAGCACGGGTATGATCCGCGACCTTTTACCGTATCGCCTTTCCCCAGGAGCCATTGATGAGCGCCTATCTGTTCACTTCCGAATCCGTTTCCGAAGGTCACCCGGACAAGCTGGCCGACCAGATTTCCGATGCCGTGCTGGATGCCATCCTGGCTCAGGACAAGTCGGCGCGCGTGGCTTGCGAGACCATGGTCAAGACCGGTGTCGCCATCGTCGCCGGCGAGATCACCACCAGCGCCTGGGTCGACCTCGAAGCGCTGGTGCGCAAGGTCATCGTCGACGTCGGCTACAACAGTTCGGACGTGGGCTTCGACGGCGCCACCTGCGGCGTGCTCAACCTGATCGGCAAGCAGTCGCCCGATATTGCCCAGGGCGTCGACCGCAAGAAGCCGGAAGAGCAGGGCGCTGGCGATCAGGGCCTGATGTTCGGTTATGCCTGCGACGAGACCAGCGATCTGATGCCGGCGCCGATCCACTACAGCCACCGCCTGGTGGAACAGCAGGCCAAGGTGCGCAAGAAGGCCAATTCGCCGCTGCCGTGGCTGCGCCCGGATGCCAAGAGCCAGGTGACGATGCGCTACGAGGACGGCAATCTGTCCAGCATCGACGCCGTGGTGCTGTCGACGCAACACGATCCGGACATCAAGCAAAAGGATCTGGTCGAGGCGGTGATGGAAACCATCATCAAGCCGGTGCTGCCGGCCAAGTTGATCGGCAAGCACACCAAGTTCCACGTCAATCCGACCGGCAAGTTCGTCATCGGCGGTCCGGTCGGCGACTGCGGCCTGACCGGGCGCAAGATCATCGTCGACACCTACGGCGGCATGGCGCGCCATGGTGGCGGCGCGTTCTCCGGCAAGGATCCGTCCAAGGTCGATCGTTCGGCAGCCTACGCCTGCCGTTACGTGGCGAAGAACATCGTCGCCGCCGGACTCGCCAGCAAGTGCGAGATTCAGGTGTCCTACGCCATCGGCGTGGCCGAGCCGACCAGCATCTCGGTGACCACCTTCGGCACCGGCAAGGTTTCCGATGCCGAGATCGAAAAGCTGATCCGCGCAAATTTCGATTTGCGTCCGTACGGCATCGTCACCATGCTCGACCTGATCCATCCGATGTACCAGGCCACCGCGGCGCATGGCCACTTCGGGCGCAAGCCGGTCAGCGGCGCGCACTACGACTACGAAACCTTCGTTGGCGGCAAGAAAGCCAGGGAAAAGGTCGGGCCGTTCACCACCTTCTCCTGGGAGCGCACCGATCGAGCCGAAGCGTTGCGCGAAGCTGCGGGGCTGGGCAAGAAGAAGCGCTGATCGACAACGTCGCGCAGAAGAAGAAGGGCGCCGAAAGGCGCTCTTCTCGTTTCCGAGTTGGCAAGAGTCGGTTGCCAGTTGTGCGTAACGCGAACGCGGTCGACAATGCGACCGGTTTGCTGCGGGGGCGCTGAGAGCGGAAAACATGTCGTCTTCGAGCAATCGGCGCACGCCATCCGAATCCTCAGCCATGGGCCGCGCAACTCAGCCGGCATCGGCCAGTACAGGGCCGAGCGCGTGGCGCATCGTCGGCATCTACACATCGGTTGCCGCGCTCTGGATCTTCGGGTCCGATCACCTTCTCGCGCTGCTCTACGACCAACCCGATGAGCTTGTCCGTTGGAGCGTCTACAAGGGAATTGGATTCGTTGTCGTTACCGCACTGCTGCTGTTGTTTCTGGTGCGCCGCGCGTTTCGAATGCTCGCCGCGGAGCAGGCGAATACCTTGTCGAAGGAACGCGCCTTGCGCGCCACCGAGATGCGGTTGGCGGAGATCGTCAACACCGCGACCGATGCCATCCTCGCGCTGGACGACCGGCGGCGAATCGTGCTTGCCAATGCGGCTGCCGAGCAAATCTTCGGAGCCGAGCGCACGCAGTTGATCGGCGTGTCGATCAGCGACTTTGTTCCGGGCCTTGCAGAGGCTGGCGTCGGTGGCAGCAAATTGCTTCAGGTCCGTGGAGTGGACGGGACATCCGTTCCGGTGGAAGCTTCAATCGCGCAGACCAAAGGTGAGATGGGCACTGCGTTGACCTTGATCCTGCGCGATATCCGCAGTCGCGTTGAACGCGAGAAGTGCCTGAGCCAGGAAAGGGCGAGGCTGATCGAGGCGCAGGAGGTCGCCAACCTGGGTAGTTGGGATATCGATTTCTCCAGCGGCGAAATGCGCTGGTCGTTGCAGACCTATGAGATCTTCGCTGTAGACCCGACCGAATTCTTGCCCACCCGGGAAAGCGTACTTGCGCTGGTGCATCCCGATGATCGAGGACAGGTCGAGGCCGTCCTCGCTCGACTCCGGATGCAGGCGCCGAGGGCGATGCTCGAGCATCGATTGCTGCTGCCTGACGGCAGCGTCAGATACCTGGAGCAGCGCTGGCATGTGTTCAAGGATGATCGTGGGCGACTATCGCGCGCAGCGGGGACCTGCCTCGACATCACGGCGCGGCGCAAAGCGGAGGACGCACAGCGGGAACAGGCGGTGTTGCTGGAGAATGCCCAGCGGATCGGGCAGATGGGCAGTTGGAGTTTCGATGTCGCCAGCGGGCGGCTGCTGTGGTCCGATGCCACCTGCGCGCTGTACGGCGTCGCAACCGAGGCCTTCCGCGGCACCGTCGAACACTTCTACGAGTTCATCGTGGCGGAAGACCGGCCGATCGTGAGGGATGCCTCCGCGCAAGCCAATGCGGGTCAGCCGTACGTCGAGGTCGAATACCGCATTCGCAGACCGGACGGAACCTTGCGCTGGATGTTCGAGCGCGGGGTGATCGAGTTCGATGCCGCCGGGCGGCCCGTCCGCCATCTTGGCATGGTCATGGACATCACCGAGCGACAAGAAGCCCGACAAGCCTTGCAGCGGTCGCTGGACGCCCTCGGTCGCCGCAATCGCGAGTTGCAGGAGTTCGCCTATGTGGCTTCGCATGATCTGCAGGAACCGCTGCGCAAGATTCGCACCTTCTCGGAACTGCTGACCACGCGGCATCAGGAGCAACTGGACGACTCGGCGCGCAACTACCTGGATCGGATGAACCGGGCGGCAGCGCGCATGCAGAAACTGATCGACGATCTGCTCGAGTACTCGCGGGTAGCGACGGGCAATCGGCCATCAGCGCAAGTCGATCTGGCGACGATCTGCCGCGAGGTGCTGGCCGACCTCGAGGCGCGCATCGAAGCCACCCAGGCGCGGATTCATGTCGCCGAGCTTCCCACCATCGTCGCTGACGCGGTGCAGATGCGCCAGATGTTCCAGAATCTGTTGGCCAACGCCCTCAAGTTCTGCGACAAGGAGCGCATCCCGGAGATCCGCATTTCCTGCGAATCGAGCATGCTCGGCGACGAGCCGGCAGTGCTGCTTCAGTTCTGCGACAACGGCATCGGCTTCGATCCCAGGTTCGCCGAAAAGATCTTCGAACCCTTCCAGCGGCTGCATTCGCGCAGCGAGCACGAGGGCACCGGAATGGGACTGGCCATCGTGCGCCGCCTCGTCGAGCGCCATGGCGGCGGCATCAGCGCAATCGGCGAGCCCGGCGTCGGTGCCCGTTTCAGCGTCATCCTGCCAGCCGGGAGCGGCACCGTCGCATCCTGAACCGAAGCTGCTTCTAGGCGCGCGGCTTTGCGCAGCGCGTCGCAATAGGTCAAGATTCGGGCATCCACCAGCCATGGCCGAGTCAATGTCCGAAGACCATGTCGAGTTGATTCTTCCATCCGACACTCCGAGGTCGATCCTCGAATTGCGCCTGGCGACGCTCGAGTTGCTGGACGACGGGGTGTGGATCAGCGAAACCGACGGCAACGTGATCTACCGAAACGTTGCCGCAGCGGCCATGGAGCAGATGTATTGGTCGCACGGTGGCCATGTCGGCACCATCGAGGACGTGGTCTTCAACCCCGGAGTTCTGCAACTATTGCGTGATCGCGGACGCTGGTCGGCCGAATATCACTTGAGCAGTGGCGACGAGGACGGCGCGCGCGTCAGCAGCGTCGCCATGGAGATGCAGTTGTTGAACGCCCAGGGCATTCCCGGAATCGCCTTCCACGCGCGCGATGTCAGCCGCGAATGGAGCCGCGAGCAGACGCTGCAGGATCGCAACGTCGAACTCGAGCAGGCGTATTCGCGACTCAAGGAGACCCAGACGCAGTTGCTGCAGTCCGAGAAGATGGCCTCGATAGGCCAGTTGGCGGCCGGTGTCGCGCATGAGATCAACAATCCGATCGGCTATGTGCAATCGAACATGGGGACTCTGCAGACCTATGTGCGCGGGCTGTTGAATCTGCTCGACAGCTATGAACGCTGGGCCAGCGAGTTGTCGGATGGTGCCAGCGCGGCGCGCGAGCAGATCGAGGAAATCAAGCGCCAGATCGACTACAGCTTCCTGCGCGACGATCTGCTGCAACTGCTGGAGGAGTCGCGCGAGGGCATCAAGCGGGTCAAGAAGATCGTGCTCGACCTGCGTGATTTTTCGCACCGAGGACAGACCGATTCGGACGAATGGATGAGCGTCGACATCCATCGTGGACTCGAGAGCACGATCAACATCGTCTGGAACGAGCTCAAGTACAAGGCTGAAGTGCAGCGGAATTTCGGCGATTTGCCGGCGGTCGAGTGCATGCCGTCCCAGATGAATCAGGTATTTCTCAACCTGCTGGTGAACGCGGGACAGGCGATCAAGGAACGGGGCGTGATCAGCGTCACGACGACCTGCCTGGATCGGGAAATCTGCGTGGCGATCGCCGACGATGGTGTCGGCATTGCGCCGGAACACCTGAAGCGCATTTTCGATCCGTTCTTCACCACCAAACCGGTGGGTGCCGGTACTGGACTCGGTCTGGCACTGTCCTTTGGCATCGTGAAGAACCATCATGGTCGAATAGAAGTGGAGAGCAAAGTCGGCAAGGGCACCTGTTTCAGGGTGTATTTGCCACTGCGCAAGCACGGAAGGAATAACCTGGGGCAGACTGCGCCAGGGACGACGGTCTGAGGAATTCTGCGATGCCCCGATTGATGCTGGTCGACGATGAAATCAACATACTCAACAGCCTGCGTCGCGCACTGATCGCGATGCCGGCCGGCACCTTTTCCGACCCCCTGGTCATTGAAACGTTCACCAGCCCTTCGCTGGCGCTGGCGCGCGCCGGAGAGTCAGTCTTCGACCTGGTGATTTCGGACTATCGGATGCCGGAAATGGACGGCGTTGCCTTTCTGGAGAAGTTGCGCGATGTCCAGCCCAACGTCGCGCGCATGATCCTGTCCGGATATGCCGATCTGAAAGCGCTGATAGCCGCCATCAACCGCGCCGAGATCTATCGGTTCATCGGCAAACCCTGGGACGACCACGATCTGGCCCTGGCGATCAACCAGGCTCTGGAACACCGTGCGCTGGTGCTCGAAAATGCGCGGTTGGCTGATCTGGTCCGCGTCCAGCAAGGAAGACTGTCGCGCAACGAGCTTGCGGTGAAAAGGCTGGAGGAGCGCTATCCCGGCATCACCCAGGTCAAGCGTCAGCCGGATGGTTCGATCGATCTGGAATGGGACGAAGAACTGTAGGGCGCGCTCTGGCTGTCACGTCTTGCCGCGCATCCGCCGCGTATCCAGTGTCTGCGGGTTGCGGCGCAATCGCGGCGCCTGGCGAAAACGTCCGAGTCAGTTCTGTTTCGGCAGTGCCACGGTCTTGAACCAGTATTGATCCAGCGTGCGCATGATTTCGACCAGTTCCTTGTAGCTGCTCGGCTTCACGATGTAGGAGTTGGTGCCGCTCCCGTAAGCGCGGGCAATGTCGCCGGGCGCGCTCGAGGTCGTCAGTACCACCAGAGGCACGCTCTGGGTGCGCGGATCGCTGCGGATGTGTTGGATGGCGGCATGGCCACCCATGCGTGGCATGTTCAGGTCGACCACGATCAGGCAGGGCGTTGCCGCGCGGCCGGTCGCGCCATCCGAGGGGAACGCCTGGTCCAGATACTCCAGCAGTTCCTGGCCATCGTTCACATAGGCGGTGGTGTGGATGCCAACGTCGTTCAAGGCATCGTTGATCAGAACGCGATCGTCGCCGTCATCTTCGGCTATCAACACCAGCCGCGCATTGTCATTCATCGCATCTGCCTTCAAGTCAAAGCCGGGCGCAGCGCTTGCGCGTTCTTGTTTGTCTGCGTGGCGTCGAACTTATCGCACCGCTTTCTGGGTGGAGCCTGCGCCGTCGCCAGCGGCGATGGGCAGATCGAACTCGATGCGGGCGCCGCCGCCAGGTCGCGAGTTCGCGCTGATCGTGCCGCCATGACGTTGCACAATGCGTTTTACCACGGCGAGTCCGATGCCGGAACCCGCATAATCAGCTTGCGGGTGCAGGCGTTCGAAGGGCGCGAAGATGCGATCAGCGAAACGTGGATCAAATCCCACACCCTGATCTTCAACCACGATGCTGCTGCGCGGCGCATCTTCAGACCCCGCGGCCGGCGCCGGCGCAGCGTACAGCCGGATATTGGGCGACGCACCCGGTGCGACGAACTTGAGCGCGTTGCCGATCAGGTTCTGCAGAATCTGGCGAATCTGGACCGGGTCGCCGAGCACCGTCGGAAGTAGTCCGATCTCGATTGATGCGCCGCTGCTGCTGATCTGCACTTCAAGGTCGGACAGCACATCCTGAGTCAGTGGGTTGAGATCGATCGCCTCGCTGCTGGCGGGCTGCGCGGCGCGCGAGTACTGCAACAGGCCTTCGATCAGGCAGCGCATGCGTTCTGCAGCGACGATCATGCGCGTCAGAAAGTCCTGGGCGACTGGATCCGCCATCGGCTGCAGGCGATCCGCCAGGCGGCCACCAAAGGTGCAGATCTTGCGCAGGGGTTCCTGCAGATCGTGCGACGCGACCACGGCAAATTCCTCCAGCGCTTCGTTGCGCAGTGCCAGTTCCTGGTTGGCCCGGCGCAATGCCTCGGCGCCTTCGATGCGTGAACTGACGTCGCGGCCGACGATGTAGATCGTCGCATCCTCGTCGTGGGCGCCGTTCCACTCGATCCAGCGCAACTGGCCGTCGCTGCCGGCGATGCGAAAGAGTCCATGCGCAGCAGGTTGGCCACCCTCCAGTTGCTGATACCAGCGCCGCGCGGGCGCCACGTCCGCGGCATACATCAGTTCTGCCCAGTGGCGACCGCCGGGTGCTGTTTCGAGCAGACCGAGCGCGCGCGCAGCGGCCGGATTGACCTGCACTGGCTCGCCATGCCGGGCGACAACAAACAGGATGTCGGCGAGCTGGAACAGATGGTCGCGCTCCTGGGCCAGACGGCGCATCTTGCGTTCAGCGCTGACGTCACGAAACACGGCAACCGCTCCGATCAAGCCGGTGTCCGAATACATGGCCGTGGCGACGTAGGCCGCATCCAGGCTGCTGCCGTCGGCGCGCCGCAGGTTGCTGGCGTCCTTGACCACGGGCTTCGAACTGGCAAGCGCGTTGCGCCCAGGGCGGTCGAACTCACGACCGGTGGCGGCATCGGAGCCACCGCGATCCAGCAGCACGGTTCCGGCACAATCGTCCAGGCGCGCCCCGAGCAGGTGCTCGGCTGCCGGGTTCATGTAGACCACGCGTAGCTCGGTATCGAGCACGTAGATGCCTTCCGTCAGCGCATGGGTGATGGCCCGCGAGAACGACAGTTCGCCCGCCAGCCGATCCTCGGCCCGCAGTGCCCGATCCAGCGCATTGGCCAGTTCTCGCCCGCGTTCGACATCGTCCGTGAGGTCCTGCGCCGCGCCCACGTAGAACAATCGGCCATCGTCGCGTGGCTGCACGCGACCCACCTGATGCAGCCAGCGCACGGCGCCATCATTGGCGCGAATGATGCGGTGGCGCAGATCGATCCGGCGCCTGGCGTTGGTCGCCTCGGTCAATGCCTGCAGGGTAACTTCGCGATCGTCGGGATGCACCCGCGCCGCATAGGCTTCGTAGGATGCGCCGGCGTCGGCTGGCAAGCCATACAAGGTTCGAATCTCCTGCGACCACCAGACGAGCCCGGATTCGGGTTCGAACTGCCAGGCGCCGAGGCTCGACATCAACGCGGCGTTCTCGTACAGGTGATAGGCGTTGGCCAACTGTTCGCGGCTGGCGCGGGCCTGGGTGATGTCGCGGAGCAGCAGCGATGTCATGCAGGCGTCCGGGAAAATGCGGATTTCGAGCCACTGGCCGGTCGCCGACCAGAGTTGTTCAAAGCTGGTCGGTTCGCCGGTTTGCCGGCTCGTCAGGCAATGGGTGCCGAAAGCGCTCTCGCGAAGCCCTGGAAAGAGTTCCCAAAGGCACCTGCCGAGCAGCTCGACTTGCGGCTGTGCGCAGAGCAGCAGGCCTGCCGGGTTGACGCAGGTGAGTTTCCAGTCGCGGTCGCAGACGAACACGCCGTCGGTCAGCGCATCGAGCACGCGATCGGCAAGATTCCGATCGCTTGCCGCCAGGTTTAAGCTCATGAGGCGCTTCCGGAGTTTCGCTCATGTCGACGGAAGGCATCCTGAACCTGGGCGCGCAGGGCTTCGTCGTCCCATGGTTTGGTCAGGAACTTGTAGATCGCGCCGCGATTGATGGCATCGGTGACGCTGGCCAGATCCGTATAGCCGCTCAACACGATGCGTATGGTGTCCGGATACAGATCCCGGACCTGGCTGAGAAACTCGGTGCCGCTGATGCCCGGCATGCGTTGATCGGACAACACCACCTGCACCGGGTGATTGGCGAGCAGTTCAAACGCCTGCTTGGCGCTGGTGGCGGAAATGATGCTGTAGCCGTCGCGACGAAATAGCCGGGTCAGCGAGCGCAGCACATTCTCCTCGTCGTCGAGCAGCAGCAGTGTGCGCAGGGGTTCCGCTTGCGTGTGGTCGTCCCTGGTCGCGTAGCGATGGCGCAGCAGGTCGGGCACGCTGCTTGCGGGTACTGCCTGGCTGAAATGGAATCCCTGCAGCTCATCGCAGTGACTGCGGCGCAGATAACTCGATTGCGCAGCCGTTTCCACGCCCTCGGCGACCACGCGCATGCCGAGATGGTGGCCGATGGCGATCATCGCGCGCACCAGCGCCGCATCCTTGCCGTCTTCCGTGATGTTGGCGATGAACGACTGGTCGATCTTCAAACGCTTGATCGGAAACTGGCGCAGGTAGCTCAGGCTGGAGTAACCAACGCCAAAATCGTCCAGGGCGATCTGCACGCCCAGCTTGTTCAACTGCTGCATCTGCTCGGCGGCGCGCTCGGCATTGTCCATCAGCACGCTTTCGGTCAGCTCCAGTTGCAGCATCACCGGGTCGATGCCGGTTTCGCTGAGGATCTGGCTGACGTCGGCAACGAAGGTTGGGCGCTGCATCTGCGCCGCCGACACATTGACGCTGACTTCGAACCCCGACAGTCCGGCATCGATCCAGCCGCGCAGGTGCTTGCACGCGGTGCGCAGTACCCATGCTCCCAGGTGCAGAATCATGCCGTTGTCTTCGGCAACCGGTATGAAGCGGCTCGGCGGCAGCAGGCCGAACTCCGGACTGTCCCAGCGCACCAGCGCTTCGAGCCCGACCACCGAGCCATCCTGGGCGTCCACTTGCGGCTGGTAGTGCAGCACGAACTCATTGCGGGCCAGAGCGTTGCGGATGCGTCCGCCCAGGGCGAGCCGGTCGCTGAGCGCTTCGCGAAGTTCGCTGCTGAACACGAAGGCGCCGCTGCGCCCGTTGCGTTTGGCCCGATTGGTGGCGATGTCGGCCTGCCGCGTCAGTTCCAGCACGGTCTGGCCACTGTCGGGGAAGGCCGCAGCCCCCACCGAGGCCGTCAGGTACAGGGTGGCCAGTTGTGAGATCGGCATCGGCTCGGCGATACAGTCGCAGAAGCGGGTCGCCAGTTGCAGCAGGTCGATGTGGGGATCGACATCGCCGATCGCGATCAGGAACTCGTCCCCGGCATAACGCATCACTTCGTTTGCGGGTCCGGCAGCATCGCGCAGGCGATCTGCCGCGTGCCTGAGTGCGGCATCGCCCATGGCAAAGCCGAGCGTCTCGTTGACCGAGTTGAACCCGTCGAGGTCGACGAAGATCAGCACCATGCGCCGGCCGAGCTCGCGCGCCTGCTGGATCAATACCTCGATGCGGCCCTCGGAACCGGCAAAGCGCGGCAATCGGGTGACCGGATCGTGCGTGGCCAGGTAATTGCGCTCGGCCTCCATCACCTTCTGGCCGGTGATATCGGTCTGGACGCCGATGTAGTGGGTGACCTGGCCTGCATCGTCGTGCACCGGCGACAGGATCAGCCGGTTCCAGAACAGGCTGCCGTCCTTGCGATAGTTGCGCAGCACGACCTCGCAACTGGCACGCTCGGCGATCGCACGATGCATGACGCCGATCTCGTTCTGCAGCCGATCCTCGGACTGCAGGAAGCGGCAGTTGCGGCCGATCACTTCGCGCGACTGATATCCGGTCATGCGCTCGAACGCGGCATTGACGTAGGTAATCGGATGGTCCGGGCCGGTGATGTCGACGATGATCATGCCGTCCTTGGTGGACTCGACCGCACGTTGCAGCAGGCGCAACTTGCGTTCGCTGGCGCGTTGCTCGGTGACGTCGCGCAGCGTCAGTACCTGCGCGCTTTCTCCCTTCCAGGCGGTTTCGGTGGCGCGCAGATCGACGTCGTGAACCGCGCCGAAACTGTCGACCAGATCGATATGCGACTGGCCGGTTGCGACTAGCTGTGCCGGCGCCGGTCGGCCGATGAGGTCTTCCTCGGACTGTCCCAGCAGCAGACACAGCGCCGGATTGGCGACCCGCACCAGATTCTGCGCATCGGTGACCATCAGCCCGTCGCCAACATCGTGCAGCACCTGGCGTAGCGCCGCTTCGCTCTCGCGCAGGATGTTTTCCGCCTGCATCCGCAGCGATACGTCGGTTGCGGCGACCAGGCGCCGGCGTTGACCCGCGATGTAGATCTGCGAGGTCACGATTTCGACGTCGAGCTGCGAACCATCCTTCCGCTGGTGACGCCAGACGCCCGCATTCAGGGTGCCCGGATCGTCGCCACGTTCCTCGAAGAACTGCAGCAGGCGTGGGATCTCCGAACTGGGCCGAAGGTCGGTGATCTTCAGTTGAAGAAACTCGTCGCGACTGTAGCCGTAGAGGTCGAGGGCGGCTTCGTTGACTTCGAGAATGCCCAGGGTTGCATCGTCGTAGACCCATAGCGGCAACGGACTGGCGTCGAAGATGGCCGCATGGTTGCGTTCGCGTTCGAGCAGGCGTTGGTTCAGCCGATGCTGCGCCAGCACATAGCGCAGACTGCGTTCCAGGCGATGGGCGTCGAGCGACGACTTGACCAGGTAGTCGGCGGCACCGGCAAGCAATGCGCCGCGGTCCACTTCGTCGCTGCCATGCCCGGTCAGCAGGATCAACGGTGGTCGCTGCTGATCTGCCGAGGTGGCATTCAGCAAATCGATGCCGGTGTAGCCCCCGAGCAGATAATCGACGATGCCGATGTCGTGCTCATGCCGGGCCAGCGCTGCCAGCGCGGCTTCATAGCTGGACACGACCTCAACCTGATAAGGCTCGCTGCCGCCGACGCGCGACAGCAGGTCCTGCAACAACCACTGGTCATCGGGGTCGTCCTCCACCAGCAACAACCTGACGATCGAAGTCTCAGGTACCATCAGGCTTCATGTTTACAATTGGTCGCTGCATTCTCGCAGCATGCGCGCATCTGCGCGAGATTGCGCGTGTGCATTGCGATCTGGCGCGAATCGCCACGCCCTGGGTCGAAACGTCGGAAACCAGCCTGAAGTGACATCCGCGTCGCCGAGGGTTTTTTTTGCGGGTTTCCCCAGGGTCTTTCGGCAAAGGCGCCAGTCACCTCGCCGACCCGAAACGTCGGCCTGTCGGCGGCTGTAAACCAGACATCGCGGATGACCTGCCTCCAGACAACAAAAAGGGCGCCGCTCGCGCGGCGCCCCTGGCTTTCTCGCATTGCGGATTCCCGCGTCGCGAGAGTCTCCTCAGTAGCGGTAATGATCCGGCTTGTACGGACCTTCGGCCTTGATGCCCATGTAGCTGGCCTGGTTTTCGCTCAGCGTGGTCAGCTTGACGCCGATCTTTTCCAGGTGCAGACGCGCGACTTCCTCGTCGAGCTTCTTCGGCAACTGGTACACGGCCGGCTCGTACTTGTCCTTGTTCGCCCACAGGTCGATCTGCGCCAGCACCTGGTTGGAGAACGAGTTGGACATCACGAAGCTCGGGTGGCCGGTGGCGCAACCCAGGTTCACCAGGCGGCCTTCGGCGAGCATGTAGATCTCATGACCGTCGGGGAACTGGTACTTGTCCACCTGCGGCTTGATGTTGACCTTTTTCACGCCTTCGGCGGTGTTCAGTCGATCCATCTGGATCTCGTTGTCGAAGTGGCCGATGTTGCAGACGATCGCCTGGTCCTTCATCGCCGCCATGTGCTCCAGCGTGATGATGTCCTTGTTGCCGGTCGCGGTCACATAAATGTCGGCGCGGCCGAGGGTGGACTCGACGGTATCGACTTCGAAGCCTTCCATCGCCGCCTGCAGCGCGCAGATCGGATCGATTTCGGTGACGACGACGCGCGCGCCGAAGCCGCGCAAGCTACGCGCCGAGCCCTTGCCGACGTCGCCGAAGCCGCAGATGACGGCCAGCTTGCCGGCGATCATGCGATCGGTGGCGCGCTTGATGCCGTCGGCCAGAGATTCGCGGCAGCCGTAGAGGTTGTCGAACTTGCTCTTGGTGACCGAGTCGTTGACGTTGATCGCCGGCACCAACAGCTTGCCGAGCGCCTTCATCTGGTACAGGCGGTTGACGCCGGTGGTGGTCTCTTCCGAGACGCCGCGCCAATGCTTGACCACTTCGTGCCAGAAGCCCGGGCGTTCCTTGGCGGTGCGCTTGAGCAGGCGCTTGATCACCGCCTCTTCCTCGCTCTCGCTCTCGCTGTCGACCCAGCGGTCGCCCTGTTCCATCAGATAACCCTTGTGGATCAGCAGGGTGACGTCGCCGCCGTCATCGACCACCAGTTCCGGGCCCTTGCCGCCGGGAAAGGTGACTGCGTCGAGCGTGCAATCCCAGTACTCCTCCAGCGTCTCGCCCTTCCACGCGAACACCGGCGTGCCGGTGACGGCGATCGCGGCGGCGGCGTAGTCCTGGGTCGAAAAGATGTTGCAGGAAGCCCAACGCACGTTGGCGCCGAGCGCAACCAGGGTCTCGATCAGCACGGCGGTTTCCACCGTCATGTGCAGCGAGCCGGTCAGGCGCACGCCCGCCAGCGGCTTGCTCGGCGCGTACTTCTTGCGAATCGACATCAGGCCGGGCATCTCGTGCTCGGCCATCTGGATTTCCTTGCGGCCCCATTCGGCCAGCGACAGGTCGCGCACCTTGAAATCGTGCGCCGGGAGTTCCTTCACTACTGCGTTCATCAAGCGTCCTCTGATGGAAAGACGGGCGCCCTTCGCTGGGGAAGGCCTGACCTCATCGAGCGTGACCCCTGGACCGGGATTGCAGCGCCCCTCGATGAGCGGACCAGACGGCATCGCGCCGGCTGAGGTCGCGCATTCTATCTCTTGTTCGCGATGAAGAGATGAATGGCCGCCGTCGACGCTTGGGCAGGGCTTAACAATCGGGCTCGTCATTGCGAGCGCAGCGAAGCAATCCAGTGACTTTGCCTTTGCTGTCTCAAAGTTGCCCGCGTAAGTGCAGGGGCGCTGGATTGCTTCGCTGCGCTCGCAATGACGCCTATCCTTACGAGATCGGCCACAGGATGACCGCCATGTTCGAAAGCGATCTGACGCGTCAGGTTCTGCTGGCCCTTACGGCGCTGGTGTTCCTGATCCTCGCGCTGCGCACCTGGTGGGTGCCCGACCAAGTCGCCCGCGAACTCGGTTACGGCGTCAGCGATGCCAACGGCTACAGCGAGCTGCACGCGATCTATGTCGGACTGTGGCTGGCACATGCCGCACTTGGGGTGTTTGCTTTTGTGCATGTCGACCAAGCGGTGCTGGGCGACATCCTCGCGTTGCTGATCCTGGGGCAACCGCTGGGCCGGTTGATCGCCATACCGCGGCACGGTTTGCCCAGTGGCCCGTTGTTGGTGTTCTTTTCGCTCGAGGTGGTCGGCGGGCTGGCGCTGCTGGTGGTGCGGCCGGAGGTGTGAAGTCACTGTCGCAGCGACGAAATCCAATGTGGGAGCGGGTTTATCCCGCGATCTCCTGGCGAACGTAGCGAAAAGATCGCGGGGTGAACCCGCTCCCACAGTGAAGCAAGAGATCGCGGGATGAACCCGCTCCCACAGTGAAGCAAGAGCTCGCGGGATGAACCCGCTCCCACAGTGAAGCAAGAGATCGCGGGGTGAACCCGCTCCCACCGTGAAGCAGGAGATCGCGGGGTGAACCCGCTCCCACAGTGAAGCAAGAGCTCGCGGGATGAACCCGTTCCCACAAGAACGCTGAACTGCAATCAGTTCATCCGGAACGTCACCGGCACGCTCGCCCACGCTGACCTGGGCACGCCGTCCACCTTGTGCGGATGAAAGCGCCAGCGCTTGAGCGCGCGAATCGCCGCTTGTTCGAAGTTGCGATTGCGTGTGCCGCCGATGACTTCGATGGTCTGCGGGACGCCGTATTCATCCACCAGCACGCGCAGCAGCACATCGCCCTCGATCCCGCCGATCACTTCGCGCCGCGGATATCCCGGAGGCGCACCGCTGCGTTTGCTCAGTGTGACCAGGTTGCCGGTGGTCCCGAGCGCCGGTCCGCTGGCGTCCGCATCGATCTGCACATTGGCGACTACCGGCAGATCACTGGGCGTATCGACGACGATGTCATTGCTTGCCGTCGGTGCAACCGGCATCGGCGCCAGTGTCGGTGCCTGCGGCGGTGCTGTCATCGGCACCAACGGCACCGGCGGCGGTGGAACCACGATCGGTTCGGGTGGCTTGGGTGGAGGCGGTTCATCCCGCTCAAGAACGACGTCGAACTCGGCTGGCGCCGGTCGCCAGAATTCGACCGGTTGGCGCGGTAACAACATCACGGCAAGCACCATCAGATGAATCAGGAATACACCGGTCATCGCCAGTACGCGCTTCTGGTCAACGAATCCGCCCCGCAATTGCCGCATCGCCAGCACCATGACTCACCCCTGCCTTTCGGCACTTGCCCTGGAAGATCGTCGCTGGGATTCACGTTATGCAGGCTTGCCCGACCGTCAGCTGAATGCCCGCGGCGGACAGCTCGCTCGTTCAACCGGGAGTAACGCCGATGGCAACCAAACAGGAAATGCTGCAGCAAGCGATTGCGGCCGACGATCTGGCTGCCGCGACGGCGTTGGTCGATGCCGACGTTTCGTTGCTCGATGCGCCGCTCGCCAATGGTGCGGGGCCGGTGCTGCTGGCGATGTACCTGGGCAAGCGCGCGCTCGCGGCCGCGCTGGCGCAGCGCAAGCCGGCGCTGGCGATCACCGAGGCAGCAGCATTGGGTGACGTGAAGGCGCTGCTCGCATTGCTTGCGGGAGACCTGAACCAGGCACAGGCGCGCTCGGGCGACGGTTTCCCGGCGTTGGGACTCGCCGTCTTCTTCGGTCAGGTGCGCTGCGCCGCGTTGCTGCTCGCGGCGGGCGCCGATCCGGATGCCGCGGCCAACAACGCGATGCGGGTGGCACCGATCCACTCGGCGTGCGCGCAAGCAGACGAAGCACTGGCCTGTCGCCTGGTCCACCTACTGCTCGCATTTGCTGTCGACCCGGATGCGCGCCAGCAAGGCGGCTGGACCGCGCTGCATTCAGCGGCACATCGCGACTACGCGGATCTGGTGGCCGTGCTGCGAGGCGCCGGTGCCGATCTGCAAATTCGCAACGATACCGGCGTCGATGCACTCGACATCGCGCGTAACGAAGGCAAACAGGCAGCTCTGGCTGCGCTGCAGGCGTAGTCATAGATCTGGTGGGTCCAGAGTTGTCTGGATGCTGCTGATCTTGCTGTTGGCTCTGCTTCTGCTCTGGTGGGTCCAGACTTGTCTGGACGCTGTTGACTCTGCTTGTGGGGAAAAGCGTCCAGACAAGTCTGGACCCACAAAAGCTCACGTTGTTTCGGCACTTTCCCGTTGATCTTGCTGTTGGCTCCCGCGTCTGATCTGGTGGGTCCAGACTTGTCTGGACGCTGTTGACGCTGCCTGTGGGGAAAAGCGTCCAGACAAGTCTGGACCCACAAAAGCTCAAGTCGTTTCAGCACTTTCCCGTGCCGGTTCTTGAGCACCTGTGCCAATAATCCGCCACCCCTGATGCAGGTGTCGGCATGACCGCAACGACGCAACTGTGGACCACTTTCGCGATCTATCTGATCGGCATGCTCGGCATCGGTTTCTGGGCGTGGCGGCGTACGCGCTCGTTCGATGATTACATCCTTGGTGGCCGCAGTCTGAGTCCGCTGGTCACGGCGTTGTCGACCGGCGCCTCGGACATGAGTGGCTGGTTGCTGATGGGCTTGCCGGGCGCGTTGTATGCATCCGGCCTGGCCGAGTCGTGGATCGTGATCGGCCTGGTCGTCGGCGCCTGGCTCAACTGGCGACTGGTGGCCGCACCGTTGCGCGTCTACACGGAGCGCGCCGACAACGCGCTGACGTTGCCCGACTACTTCACCCATCGCTTCGAGGATCGCCAGCGCCTGCTGCGCGTGTTTTCGGCACTGGTGATCCTGGTGTTCTTCGCGATCTATTCGGCCTCGGGCATCGTCGCAGGTGCGCGCCTGTTCGAAAGCACCTTCGGCATCGAATATCACCAGGCGCTGTGGGCCGGTGCCGCCGTGACCATCGTCTACACGCTGATCGGCGGCTTCCTGGCGGTCAGTTGGACCGACACGGTGCAGGGCACGTTGATGATCTTTGCGTTGCTGGTGGCCCCTGCGTTCGTCGTCATCGCCAGCGGCGGCCCCTTCGATGCGTATGCCACGATCGCCCACGCGCACCCGGCCAAGGTCGACTGGTTCCACGGCACCAGCTTCGTCGGCATCGTGTCGTTGATGGCGTGGGGTCTGGGTTATGTCGGCCAACCGCACATCCTGGCGCGCTTCATGGCGGCCGCGTCGGTGGCGGCCATTCGCCCGGCGCGGCGCATCGCCATGTCCTGGATGGTGCTGTGTCTGATCGGTGCCGTCGCCGTCGGCTTTTTCGCCAATGCCTGGTATGCGGCGCATCCGCAACAGGCAGGACTGGTCGACGACAATCCGGAGCGCGTGTTCATCCTGCTCACCCAGCAGTTGTTCACGCCGTGGGTCGCGGGCGTGCTGTTGTCGGCGGTGCTCGCGGCGATCATGAGCACCCTGTCGTGCCAATTGCTGGTGTGTTCAAGCGCCATCACCGAAGACTTCTACAAGGCCTTCCTGCGCAAGCGCGCAAGCCAGCGCGAGTTGATCTGGGTCGGGCGCGGTGCCTTGCTCGCGGTGGCACTGGTGGCAATGGCGTTGGCCTGGAACCCGCAGAACCGCGTGCTCGATCTGGTCTCCTACGCCTGGGCCGGATTCGGCGCTGCATTCGGCCCGGTCGTCGTGTTCTCGCTGTACTGGCGGCGGATGACGCGCAATGGTGCGCTTGCCGGCATGCTGACCGGCGCCATCACCGTTCTCGTCTGGAAGCAGTACGCCTGGTTCGGGCTCTACGAGATGGTGCCGGGCTTCGTGCTGTGCAGTCTGGCCATCCTGATCGTCAGCCGGCTCGATCAGCCGCCGGAAGCGTCCATCGCTGCACGCTTCGATTGCGTGCATGACGAACTTGCCGTAGTGCGCGGTTGAGACGCCGGGATTCACGCTGGATGAACGCTGCGAGCGGCGCAACAGTCGGTGACGACTGAAATCACGCCGTGGCCGCGCGCCGATGTCGCGAACTCGCTAACATCATGGTCGAAGGCGCCGATTCCGTTGCGCTCAGCGAAGAAATCCGAGGAGGAACCCCGTGATCGTACGTCTTTCTGCTGTGCTGCTGTTCGCCCTGTGCGCCTCCGCCGCGAGTGCGCAGCAGGCCGTCAATCAAAAGCCGCTCACCGACGAGGAGCGCGCCGAGATCGATGCGCAGCGTCGTGCCGGCTGCAAGGGGCACAAGGAGAACCTGCAGATGTTGCAGGGCGACAATCCGCTGATGATCGAAGAGGGCGGCAAACAGCGCGAGCTGACGCGCGCCGAGCGCGACGCACAGATTGCCGATACGCAGAAAATCCTCGAAACCTACTGCGGCGTGAAGCCGAAGAGCGAGTAAGCGTCCAATCCCGTAGGACCCAGAGCGCGCAGTAGCGTCCGGACGCAGGAGCGACGTGTACGTCGCTCCTGCGCCGGCAATCAGCTGCGCTGCAGGAGTAGCGCAACGCCCATGCCGCCTGCCGCGCAAGCGGTCACCAGCGCGCGTCCGCCACCGATTTCCTTCAGCAGCTTCGCGCCACCCGCCAACATGCGCGCGCCGGTCGCCGCGAACGGGTGACCGATGGCGAGGCTGCCGCCAGCGATGTTGAGCTTGCTGCGGTCGATGGCGCCGAGCGCCTTGGGCAGGCTCAAACGTTCCCGGCAATAGCCGTCCGACTCGAATGCGGCCAAGGTGCACAGCGCCTGCGCCGCGAATGCCTCGTGTACCTCGAACAAGTCGACGTCCGCGAACGTCAGTCGGTTGCGCGACAGCAAGCGAGCGACGGCAACGGTTGGCGCCATCAACAAGCCTTCGCCGCCGACGAAATCGACCGCCGACACTTCGGCATCGACGAGGTCGGCGAGCACCTCGTGGCCTTCGGCGCGCGCCCAGTCGTGCGCTGCCAGCAACACCGCGCTGGCGCCGTCGGTGAGCGGCGTCGAATTTCCGGCAGTCAGGGTGCCGAGGCCGGACTTGCGATCGAAGGCGGGCTTCAGCGTCGCCAGTTTGTCGAGCGAGGTGTCGGCGCGCAGCACGTTGTCGCGTCTGGTGCCGCGAAACGGCGACACCAGATCATCGTGGAAGCCGCGTTCCCACGCGCTGTGCGCCTTCTGGTGGCTGTCCCAGGCGAACTGGTCCTGATCCTTGCGGCTGATCGCCCAGGTCTTGGCCATCATCTCGCAGTGTTCGCCCATGCTCTTGCCGGTGCGTGGTTCAGCGACGGCCGGTGCGACCGGTTTCAGCTCACCGAAGCGGAATCCCCTGATTGCCCGGAGTCGCTCGCCGAAGGACTTCGCCCGCGCGGCGGCAAGAAATCGCGCATTCAGCGACTGGTTCAGCACCAGCGGTACCTCGCTGGCGCTATCGCTGCCGCCGCCGATACCGACGCGGATCTGCCCCAGCGCGATCTTGTTGGCGATCAGGATCGCCGATTCGAAGCCGGTGCCGCAGGCGCGCTGCAGCGTCAGTCCCGGCGTCGTGTGCGCAAGGCCACTGCCCAGCGCAATCTCGCGCGCCAGATTCCAGTCGCGCGAGTGCTTGAGTACCGCACCGAAGGCGAGTTCGCCCAGTTCGACGCCCTTGAGGCTGAAGCGTTCGACCATTCGGCTGACCACTTCACTGCCCAGCGCCAGATTTCCGAGGTCCGTGTAGACCGTGTTCTGGCGACAGAAGGGAATGCGCAGGCCACCGAGAATCGCAGCCAGGGGACGGCGGTCGGACATGGCGACGCTCCGCGACGACAGGGTCACCAGTGTAGACCAGGGCCGAGCGGTTGGCTCCTGTGGGCGCCACTGGCGCACTGGTTCCGTGCATACCTTTGCGCATCAAACCGTAGGCGATCTCGGAGTCTGTTTTTTTCGTCCGCAAAGGACGCAAAGAACGCAAAGGGAGCGGAAGCGGTGATTGTGCAGAGGTCGGATCTCCCCTGGCGCATCACGTGCTGGTCTTGCACTTCTTGGCGTTCTTTGCGGACAAATGATCTTGTTTCAGTTACTTACGGCATGTTTGGAGGGAGTCCCGGTCGCCCCTGTTGGTGCGCTTATTCGCGCAAAGAACACACGGAAGTAGGTCACGTTGCCTGCGCAGCAGGCTACGTGACGCTGTCCATTGTCACGTAGCCCGCTGCGCAGGCAACGTGACCTACAAATAAATGCTCTACAATCAAACGTTTAGAGGATGTTCTGTGAGAGTGCTGATCACCCTTGCGGTGCGTTTGTTCGCGCATCGAAGGTGTGGGAGCGGGTTTATCCCGCGAACTCTTGCCAGCAGCTGGCGGCGCCAGATCGCTCCCACTACGGCCCTGCGCTATCGTGCGCGCCCCAAATGAACTTGCCGGATCGACGATGGCGACGATGTGGATGGGCGTGCTGGCGCTGGAGCCGGTTGCTGGTGCATTGCCTCAGCGACAGTTGCTGACTCGGGCGACCGCCGAAGGCCTGAATGACGCCATGGGCGCGCAGCTGGCGCGTTTCCTGCCGCCCGAGCACGACTATGGTTTCGTCTGGTCGGCCGCGATCTACGATCCGGCGCAACTGCTGCGACGTGGATTTCCGTTGTACCAGGAACTGGCCAATCTGTTCGTCGCCGGGCAGCGCCATGGCGTCGATGCAGGCCAGTGCCTGACCTTGTGCGAGTTGGACGGGCGCATGCCGACCGCCTTGCTGGAGCCAGAGGCGGCGATCGGCGGCGGCACGCTCTACATCATTCCCATTGCCGTGACCGGCAGTCCCGAGGCCATCACCGCGGCCAGCGAGCAGTTGGAAAGCGCACTCTACGACCAGGGCCTGGCCGACGCTGCGGTGGTGTTCGAGTTGCATCGTGATCTGGGAGTGGCCTTCGAACACGTGCGTCTGATGTCCTTGATGGATCTGTCGGCAATGATGGCGGCGCAACTGGAGCACGTGGGTTTCGGCTGCGCCTGGCAGTTGATCGAGGAGATGCTGTACGGCAAACCGCCGCGCGAGATTGAGGTGCGAAGCCCGCTCGGCCAGTCGCTGAAACTTGACGACGGCGCAGTCTGGCTGGCCTTTGAACCGTATTCGCTGCACGCGCGCCAACACGCAGGCGATCGCGATACGCGCCTGCAATCCTACGTCGAGAAACTCCACGAATTCCGCCAGCTGCAATGCCTGCTCGCCGCTCACGGCGTGGCCGTGCGGGTGCGTCTCCCGCAGGTTGAAGCCGAGCACGCCTGCTCACGCCAGAGCGACGATTTCGTGATCGAGAGCGTCGCGGACGGCACGCCAACGTGCGCCTTGTTGCACGAGGCGCCGGGCCTCGGCGCGCTGGCGTTCACGCTGGTGGACGCCATGGGAAGCATCATCGAGCATCGCTATCCCTTGTCGGCTGGCGCGATTGGCCGCTTCCGCAATGAGGCAGCCGAACGCGGTTGGGTGATCGAGCGACTGCAACGGGTAGTGTTGAGCGCGGATGGGCTGGATCTGGCGGCGGGTCAGGTGGGTCGGCACTGATGCCGGGTCCGGAGACTTTTTGTCCGCAGAGGACGCAAAAGGAAGCAGGGATGATCGGTTGGCACCGGTTGGTGGTGGGCGCGACTATCTGTCGCGAGAGCGCAGCAAGAAGCTCGCGGGGCAAACCCGCTCCCACAATCAAGCCGGCAGTCTGTGGGAGCGGGTTTATCCCGCGAGCTTCACCCCGCGCGCGAGCGCGTCGAAAACCCTGCTGAGCCGTGTTCCCTGATTGAACCGCTCTCCTTTGCGTTCTTTGCGTCCTTTGCGGACAAATGCTCCTAGCCGAAATCACCCACCGTGCCCGAAAATTCCACCGCGACAGTCAAGAACCTCCGCCGCCGCCTGAATCAGGCGATGGCCGTGGATTTTCCGCGCCTGCGCGGTGATCTCGATCGCTGGCGCGCGGATGCGCCGGATGCGGATGCGCGGCTGGCGCAGCTGAGCCAGCAGATCGAGGCTTCGGCGGCGAAGGGCGATGCGCGGCGCGCGCGGGTGCCGCAGATCAGTGTGCCGGAAGAACTGCCGATTGCGCTCAAGGCCGACGAGATCACCGCTGCAATCCGTGCGCATCAAGTCGTGGTGGTGGCCGGCGAAACCGGCTCCGGCAAGACCACCCAGTTGCCCAAATTGTGCCTTGCCGCGGGCCGTGGACTGACCGGGCTGATCGGCTGCACGCAGCCACGCCGAATTGCCGCGAAGAGCATCTCGCGACGCGTGGCTGAGGAGCTGAAGTCGCCGCTGGGTCAGTTGGTTGGATTCGCCGTGCGTTTCCAGGACCAGATCGGCGAGGACACGCTGGTCAAGTTCATGACCGACGGCATCCTGCTCGCCGAGACGCAGTCCGATCGTTTGCTGCGCCGCTACGACACGCTGATCATCGACGAAGCGCACGAACGCAGCCTCAACATCGATTTCCTGCTCGGTTATCTGAAGCGGTTGCTGCCCAGGCGCCCGGATCTGAAGCTGATCATCACCTCGGCGACCATCGACACCGAGCGTTTCGCGCGGCACTTCGACAACGCGCCGGTGATCTCGGTGGAGGGTCGCGGTTTTCCGGTGGAAATGCGCTGGCGACCGATCGAAGGCGATCGCGAGGAACGTGGCGACGATGGCCTGTATCGCGCGATCGCCGCCGCCACCGAGGAACTCGCGCGCGAGGATCCGCGTGGTGACATCCTGGTGTTCCTGCCCGGCGAGCGCGAGATCCGCGACGCGCACAAGGCGCTGGAGCAGCGCCGTTATGCCCACACCGAAGTGCTGCCGCTGTACGCGCGGTTGAGTGCGGCGGCGCAGGACGCGGTGTTTCGCCCGGGCGCGCAGCGACGCATCGTGTTGGCGACCAATGTCGCCGAGACCTCGATCACGGTGCCGCGCATTCGTTTCGTGATCGACAGCGGCATCGCCCGGGTCAACCGCTACAGCCAGCGCGCCAAGGTGCAAAGGCTGCAGATCGAGCCGGTCTCGCAGGCCTCCGCCAACCAGCGTGCCGGACGTTGCGGGCGACTGTCGGCCGGCGTCGCCGTGCGCCTGTACGACGAGGCCGACTTTCAGCGCCGGCCGCAATTCACCGATCCGGAACTGCTGCGTTCGTCGCTGGCCGGCGTGATCCTGCGCATGCTCGATCTGGATCTCGGCGACCCGGCCAGCTTTCCGTTCCTCGACCCGCCGAGCGACCGCGCGCTGCAGGACGGTTTCCTGTTGCTGCGCGAAGTCGGCGCCATCGACGATGGCAAGAAGCTCACCCAAGTCGGCCGCGACATGGCCAAGCTGCCGATCGACGTGCGCCTGGCGCGTGCATTGGTCGCCGCGCGTGATGCGCGGGTGCTCGACGAGGCGCTGATCATCGCCTCGGGCCTGTCGATCCAGGATCCGCGCGAACGCCCGCCCGAAGTGCGTGGCCTCGCCGACGCCGCGCATCAGGCTTTCGTCCACGAGAAGAGTGATTTCCTGACTCTTGTGCAGTTGTGGCTGGCCTACAACCACGAACACGAAGAACGCACCCAGAGTGGCCTGCGCGACTGGTGCCGCGCGCATTTCCTGTCCTACCTGCGCATGCGCGAATGGCGCGAACTGCATCGGCAGTTGTTGTTGATCGTGCGGGAGAAAGGATGGGATGGAACTGCAGGAGCGCGCTCGCGCGCGAATGACGTCGACGTAGGTCACGTTGGCCCGCAGGGACTACGTGACACCGCACTCGCGGCTCGGGTCGGACAGAAAGAGCGTGGTCCGCAAAGGACGCAAAGAACGCAAAGGGAAGCAAGAGCGGGTCAATCCCGGGATCGCTCTTCCTTTGCGTCCTTCGCCTCCTTTGCGGACAAAAAGGCTCCTGTCGCAGAGCAGCAACCCGAAACCGCCCTGACCGACCCGCGCGCCTACGAGTTCCTGCACCGCGCCCTGCTGACCGCCTTCGTGACCCAGGTGGCGCGCAAGGACGACAAGATGAAGTACCGTGGGCCGCGCGGTCGGGCGCTGCAGATTTTTCCGGGGTCCGGGCAGTTCAAGGTGGGGCCGAACTGGATTTTGTCGGCGACGCTGCTGGAAACCGAGAAGCTCTACGCGCTGAACGTCGCGCGCATCGATCCGGCGTGGATCGAACCGGCGGCGGCGCATCTGACCACGCGCCAGTTTTATGAGCCGAGCTGGGATGCGAAGGGCGGTCGCGCGGTCGGTTTCGAGGACGTCAGCCTGTACGGTCTGCCGATCGTGCAGCGGCGGCGGATTTCCTGTGCGCCGGTCGATCCGCTCGCGGCGCGGCAGTTGTTCCTGCGCCATCAACTGGTACGCGGCGAGGGGCCGGCGCGGCATGCGCTGCTGGCGCACAACGCGGCCATGCGCGAGCAGGCGCATGCCAAGGAAGAAAAGCTGCGTCGCCGTGGACTCATGCGCGACGAGGAACAACTGGCCGAGTGGTTCGATCAGCGCTGCCCGAAGGACATCCTCGACTCGCATGCGCTCGATCGCTGGCTCAAGCACGCGCCTGCAGCCGAACGCGACGCACTGAGGCTGACGCTCGATGACCTGGTGATCCCCAGCGCACGCGGCGATGAGCGTTTCGAGTTTCCCGATGCGCTGGACGTGCAGGGCGCGCGGCTGTTGCTGCAGTACCACTTCGATCCGCAGGGCGCACGCGATGGCGTGACCGCAACCGTCCCACTGGCAACGTTGCTGGCTTTGAGCGATGCCGAAATCGACTGGCTGGTGCCGGGCTTGCGCGAGGAAAAGGCGACGCTGCTGATCAAGAGTCTGCCGAAAGCGCTGCGTCGCCACGTCGTGCCGGCGCCGGACTTCGCGTGCGCCTTCATCGAATCGGCGACACCTCGCGCGCAGCCTTTCGCGGCGGCGTTGGCTGTGTTCCTTAGTCGCGTCGCTGGCGTCGATGTTCGCGAGGCGGATTTCGATGCGTCGACACTGCCGGCGTATCTCAGCTTCAACCTCAGTATCGTCGATGCGAACGGACAGACTTTGGCCGAAGGTCGCGACCTTGCGGCGCTGAAGGCGCATTTTGCCGAGGCCGCTCGGGCCGCGTTTGCAGCGCGTGTAGATGCGGATTTCCAGCGTGAGAATCTGACCGGTTGGCCGCTCGACGAAATTCCGCTCGACGTTCACGCCGAGGGTGGTGCGCGCGCTTATCCCGCGCTGCACGACCTCGGCACGCATGCCGGACTGCGCGCCTATGCCGATGCGGCCGAAGCCGCCGTCGCCCATCCGCGTGGCGTGCGTCGACTGGTGCTGATCCAGATCGACGATCAGCTGCGCTACTGGCAACGGCACGTCAAGCTGTCGTCGGATGCGCAAATGGCTTACGGCGTGGTTGCCAGCGTCGATGCATTGCGCCGCGATCTGATCGAGTCGGCGCTGGATCGGGTGATTGGGCTGGGTGAAGCAACAGCGGGGCAGGGGGCACAGAGCACGGGGCTCGGTGAAGCAAAGGCGGGGCAGGGGGCAGGGG
>ERZ761602.1463-NODE-1463-length-42634-cov-10.862984_pt1 | contig 42634 bp, 32 predicted proteins | sample MGYA00512165_ERZ761602 | MGnify/ENA primary metagenome ERZ761602 (study PRJEB28899, sample SAMN02445085) | bioreactor sludge metagenome | biome: EBPR sludge; isolation source: Thorneside wastewater treatment plant | place: Australia: Brisbane, Thorneside...
CACGCAGTTTGACTTTGTACTTGCCGGCGAACTCGACCGAGCGGATCTGGAGCACTTTGGAACCGAGGCTGGCCATTTCCAGCATTTCCTCGAAAGTGATGGTGTCCAGTTTGCGGGCTTCCGGCTCGACGCGCGGGTCGGTGGTGTAGACGCCGTCGACATCGGTGTAGATCTGGCACTCGTCAGCCTTGAGTGCGGCGGCCAGCGCAACCGCCGAGGTGTCCGAACCGCCGCGGCCCAGGGTGGTGATATTGCCGTGTTCATCGGTACCCTGAAAACCGGCCACGACGACCACGTTGCCGTCAGCGAGTGCCTTGCGAATTCGTGTTTCGTCGATCTTGAGGATGCGCGCCTTGGTAAAGGCGCTGTCGGTCAGCACACTGACCTGTGAGCCGGTGAAGCTCTTGGCTTTGATGCCTTCCGCATGCATGGCCATGGCCAACAGCGCGATGGTCACCTGTTCGCCGGTCGAGGCAATGACGTCGAGCTCGCGCGGGTCGGGCGAGGGAGAAATCTCCTTGGCCAAGCCGATCAAACGGTTAGTTTCGCCGGCCATTGCCGATGGCACGACGATCACGTCGTGCCCCTGCGCCTGCCAGCGAGCGACGCGTCTGGCGACGTTTTTGATGCGATCCGTCGAGGCCACCGACGTACCACCAAACTTCTGAACTATCAGTGCCATTGCAAATCCAATTGGAGGTCCAAAAAAACCGGTATTCTAAAGCATTGCTTGACACGGCGGCAAAGCGCCTCAGGCCTTGATGAACCGATCGGCATTAGTCAAATGGCCTAATCGAATGCCACTTGCAATTCTGTTTGATTCGCCTATAGTGTGCCGTGTATTACTAGGGTCAGATGGTGTCGATCTGTGGCAGGAAGCGGGTTTCCTGCTGGTTCGCGTGGAGTATTGTACGAAAGGATAGCTATGAGCACCGTCAAAGTCGTCGAGAGGGTCGATCCCCGCGAAATTCGCCGCAAACTTGGCCTCAATCAGCAGCAGTTCTGGTCAAAAATCGGCGTGACGCAAAGTGGGGGTTCGCGCTACGAAAGTGGCCGCAACATGCCAAAACCGGTGCGTGAGTTGCTGCGCCTGGTGCATGTCGAGCAAATCGATATTCAGCGCCTCAAGCGCGAGGACTTCGAGGTCGTCGAGTATCTGAAGGCCGAAGACCCAGAACAGTTCAAATCCCTCAAGAAAGCGGCCAAAGGCAGGAGCAAGAAGGCCGTCTGAGACTGGTTTTGCCGTCGCCCCCAACGCGACTTCACCGACTTCTCTCCTGGTCAGGGAAGTTGCAGCATTTCCTTGGCGTGCTGGCGCGTGATCGGTGTGATATCAATGCCGCCCAGCATGCGGGCTATTTCTTCGACGCGTGCTTCCGCCCCGAGTGTGGCGACACGGCTGCGTAGCTGACCGGCGTCGGCGACCTTGCTGACTTGCCACTGCCAGTCGGCACGTGCGGCGACCTGCGGCAGATGCGTCACGCAAAGGACCTGCCGTTCGGCACCCAGTTCGCGCAGCAGACGTCCCACGACCTCGGCGACGCCACCGCCAATACCGACGTCCACCTCGTCAAAGATCAGTGTCGGCACGCTTGCCGCCTGACTGGTGACCACCTGAATGGCCAGGCTGATTCGCGACAACTCGCCGCCCGAGGCGACCTTGGCCAGCGAACGCGATTCGTTTCCTGCCAGCCCGGCAATGCGAAACTCGATCTGTTCGAGTCCACAGGCGCTGCCACCCGAGACCGGCACCAGTGCCACGTCGAAGCGTCCGCCACCAAGCGCCAGTTGCTGCATCACCTGGCTGACTTCGCCGCCCAGCGCTGCGGCCGCCGTGGCGCGGGCAGCGGACAGCCGTTGAGCCAGCTTCTCGTACTGCTTGCTTGCCGCGGCGACGCGTTCGGCCAGGCCGGCGAGGTCGGCGGCGTCGCCGAGTACCGCCAGCCGTTCCTGCCAGCGTGCCAGCAAGGCCGGCAGTTCGTCCGGCGTGCAGCGAAACTTCCGCGCACAATCAAGCACGGCTTCGATGCGGCTCTCGACGTCTGTCAGGCGCTGCGGATCAAGTTCGACGCGGTTGGCGTAGCGGCGAAGTGCGGAGATCGCCTCGCTGAGTTCCGCCCGCGCCGACTGCAGCAGGACGGCGACTTCAGAGAGTGCAGGGTCGTATTCGGAAAGGCCGTCGAGCCGATTGGCGACGCTGGTGACCTGCGCTTCACAGGCTGAATCGCCTTCGGCGAGCACCTGCAACGAGAACTCGGCGCCTTCGACCAGGCTTGCCGCGTGCGCCAGGCGCTTGTGCTCGTCATTCAGAGCCCGCCATTCCTCGCTCGAAAAGCCGAGCGCCGTCAGTTCGCCAAGCTGCCAGCTGAGTTGCTCGCGTTCGGCGGCCAAGGCTTCAATGCCATCGGCGGCGGCCTCGAGGCGGCTCTTGGCCTCGCGCCATTGCCGCCAGGTGGCGGCGACTTCGGCCAGCAAGCCATCGAGTCGGGCGTGCGAATCGAGTAGTGCGCGTTGGGCATCGCCGCGCAGCAGCGATTGGTGGGCGTGCTGACCGTGGATGTCGACCAGCCCTTCGGCGACCTCGCGAAGCTGCGCCTGGGTGACCGGCGAGCCATTCAGATAGGCGCGCGAGCGGCCGTTGGCGTCGAGCACTCGGCGCAGCAGCAGACCGTCCTGGCTATCGAGATCGTGCTCTCGCAGCCATTCTGCGGCTACCGGAGAATCCTCGAGATCGAATTCGGCGCCGATCTCGGCGCGCTCGCTGCCGGCGCGGATCAGGCTGGCGTCGGCGCGCTCGCCGAGGGCAAAGGCCAGCGCGTCGACAAGAATCGATTTGCCGGCGCCGGTCTCTCCGGTGAGCGTGCCGAAACCGCCCTGGAACTCGAGTTCCAGGTGATCGACCAGCACAAAGTCGCGAATCGTCAGCCGGCGTAGCATGATGGGGTGGTCGCAGAAATCGTCTAGTGCTCCTTCGGCCGCTCGCTCCAGTGCAGCTTCTGACGGAGCATGGCGAAGTAGCTGTGGTCGGGTGGATGCAGCAGGCAGATCGAGTACTCGGAGCGGCGGATGCGAACGCAATCTCCGTTCTCGAGGTCGACCGTCACCTGGCCGTCGAAGTGCACGCGTGAATCGGTGCCATGGACGATGCGGATTTCGATTTCGTTGCGATCGCCAACCAGGATCGGCCGGTTGGTCAGCGCATGCGGGCAAAGCGGAACCAGCGCGATCGCCGAAACCTGCGGATGCAGGATCGGGCCATTGGCCGATAGCGCGTAGGCCGTCGAGCCGGTAGAGGTGGCGACAATCAGGCCGTCCGCGCGCAGGTGATAAATGAATTCACCGTCCACGGCCAGCCCGAATTCGATCATTCGGCCGATGGCTCCTTTATCTACGACGACGTCGTTGAGCGCCAGATGCGGCGCTCCGACCGGGCGCTCGTCGCGCAGCACCTCGGCTTCGAGGAGCATGCGCGTCTCGGGAACGAAGCGGCCGTCGAGCAGATCGTTCATGGCGGCCAGCATGTCGTCACGCGAGATGTCGGTCATGAAGCCCAGGCGCCCCTGGTTTACCCCGACCAGGGGCACGCGATAACGGGCCAACTGGCGTGCGGCGTTGAGCATGGTGCCGTCGCCGCCGACCACAATTGCAAGGTCGGCATGTGCGCCCAACCAGGCAAAGCTGCCGCTGGCCCAGCTGCGCAGTTCCAGTTGCGACATGACGTTACGCGCGGTCTCTTCCTCGATCAGGACGGTCATGCCGCGTTCGTGCAGGTAGCTGGCCAGCGTGCGGATCGATTCGGCAATATCCTGACTATGGTACTTGCCGATCAGCGCAATGGTCTTGGGCAGGTTCGCGCAGTCAGCCGAATCGTGAGGAAAGACATTGTTCATGGCGCCAATTAGACCACAATTCAGCTTTCTTCCGCGGCGCCCCGCGAGCGGAGAATTTTTGTAGAATCCAAGCCATGCTAGACGAACGCGCCAGAAGGCTGCTCAAGACGCTCATTGAACGTTACGTCGCGGACGGACTGCCGGTCGGATCGCGCGCCTTGTCAAAATATTCCGGCCTGGACCTGTCGGCCGCGACCGTGCGCAACGTCATGGCCGACCTCGAAGAGAATGGCCTGATTGCCAGCCCGCATACCTCGGCCGGGCGTGTGCCGACCTCGCGCGGCTACCGCTTCTTCGTCGATAGCCTGCTCACCGTCGAGCCGCTCGAGAAAGAAAAGATCGATGCCATCGCGGGGCAGCTGCTGCTTTCGCAACCGCGCCAGTTGATCAGCAATGCTTCACGCCTACTCTCGGGCTTGAGCCACTTTGCGGGCATCGTCATGACGCCCAGGCGTCGGGTGCCGAAGATTCGCCAGATCGAGTTCGTCAGCCTGTCGGAAAAGCGCATCCTGCTGATCCTGGTGACCGCCGATGGTGATGTGCAGAATCGCCTGCTTTTCCCCGGGCGGTCGTACACTCCGTCGGAACTGGTTACGGCAACCAACTACCTGAACCAGCACTTCATCGGCGGCGATTTCGAGCACATTCGTTCCCGTGTTCAGGAGGAACTGCAGCGGCTGCGCGGTGACCTGCAGTCGCTGATGGCCGCCGCGCTCGCTGCGGGCGACGAAGCGATGCAGGGTCCAGACGATCGCTACGTCATTTCGGGCGAGCGCAATCTGCTTGAAGTCGAGGAGTTTTCTTCGAACATGAAGCGGCTGCGCGAGTTGTTCGACCTCTTCGAGCAGCGCACTTCGCTGATGCAGTTACTCGACCTGTCGCATCGCGCCGACGGCGTGCAGATCTTCATTGGCGGGGAATCGGGCCTGGCACCGCTAGACGAGTGCAGCGTGGTGACTGCACCCTACGAGGTCGACGGTCAGGTCGTCGGTTCGGTGGGCGTGATCGGTCCCACCCGCATGGCTTACGAGCGCGTCATCCCGATCGTCGACATCACCGCCAAACTGCTTTCTTCCGCGCTCACCTACCAGGCCAACTCCTGATGCCTCGCTATCTTCCCGAGCCTGCTTACCGTCATGGTACGCCGGAAAAAACCGCCGTCTTGTTGATCAATCTCGGGACGCCCGAAGAGCCGACGGCACCGGCGGTGCGACGCTACCTCAAGGAATTTCTTTCCGACCCACGCGTCGTCGAGATTCCACGCCCCATCTGGTGGCTGATTCTGAATGGCATCATCCTCCGCGTGCGACCGCGAAAGTCGGCCGAAAAGTACGCCTCGATCTGGACGGACGAGGGCTCACCACTGAAAGTGCATGTTGAACGGCAGGCGAAGCTGTTGCGTGGCTTCCTGGGGCAGGCCGGGCATCAGCTGCTCGTTGATTACGCGATGCGTTATGGCCAGCCGTCGATTGCGGCGACCCTGGCGCGACTCAAGGCTGCCGGCTGTACGCGGATTCTGCTGCTGCCGCTCTATCCTCAGTACGCGGCGAGCACCTCGGCCACGGCCATCGATGTCGCCTGCAGCTGGCTGCAGAGCGTTCGCAACCAACCGGAGCTGCGCTCGGTGCGGAGTTTTGCCGACCATCCCGGCTACATCGCGGCGCTCGCGGCCAGCGTTCGTGAGCACTGGGCGAGCAGTGGGCAGCCCGGCGACTCGTATCGACTGATCATGAGCTTTCATGGGCTGCCGCGTTATACCCTGGACAAGGGCGATCCTTACCACTGCGAATGTCAGAAGAGCGGCCGCTTGCTGGCCGAGGCGCTTGACCTGGATGCGCAGCGCTATCAGGTCTGCTTTCAGTCGCGTTTCGGCCGCGCCGAGTGGCTGCAGCCGTACACCGCGCCAACGCTGAGGGCGCTTGGCAAGCAGGGCGTGCAGCGGGTGGATGTGATTTGCCCGGGCTTTCCCGCGGACTGCCTGGAGACGCTCGAAGAGATTGCCATCGAAGGGCGCGCCGAGTTCCTCCGCGGCGGCGGCAAGGAGTTCCACTACCTGCCGTGCCTCAACGACCGTGACGACTGGATTCGCGCGCTGGCTGACATTGCCGAAACGCAGCTGCGCGGCTGGCCGACACACGCACCCCAGCAGGCTGAGCTGGAGCTCAGCGCCCTGCGGGCCAAGGCATTGGGCGCGCCGTCCTGAGGGAGGCGCCGGCGTGGGTGGGGCCGCGCAAATAGCTTCCGCCATTGATCAAGTTCTCCTCGTCCGCAGTCGTTAACGACTGATCGGTAGGTCTTTCCCGGCCAAGGAGATCAGCAAATGGAAATCGCCAGCGCAAGCCTGCAACTGCAGTCTACGTCCGTCAGTCTGCAGCGCCACGAGCTGCGTGAGTCGATGATCATCAGCCCTGGGTCGGGACGCTCGCTGGTCGGGGGTGGTGCCGGCTTGCTTGCGGCCGCCAGTGACGTTCAGCTTTCCGACAGCGGCCGGGCGGCGCTGTCGAACGAGGCCACAGCAATCGAGGAGAGCTTGGAGTCGGTCGAGAGAGACCCGATGCTGCGCCTCATTCGGGCGATGGTGGCGATGCTCACCGGCCGCGAGGTGCGCGTCCTCGATGCGCGCGAGCTGACTTCTCCAGCGGCAGCCGGGCCGGTGGAGGCTGAGCGTTCGCGGCCAGCGGACAGCGCGCGGGGCGCCCCGGCCAGGGCTGGTTTCGTCGCCGAATACATTCGCCACGAGGCCTACAGCGAAATCGAGCAGACGAGTGTTCAGGCCTCGGGCGTGGTGCGAACGGCTGCCGGCGAGGAGATCCAGTTCTCGATTTCTCTTGAGATGAGCCGCAGCTATCATCGCGAGTCCGACCTCAGTATCCAGTTCGGTGATGCGCGCGCCCGCAAGGACCCGCTGGTGCTCAACTTCGCGGGGACGGCAGCGCAGTTGAGCAGTCAGCGCTTCAGCTTCGATCTCGACGCCGACGGTCGCACCGAGGAGATCAATTTCGTGCGTCGTGGCAGTGGCTTTCTGGCGCTTGATCGCAATGGTGACGGCAAAATCAATAACGGGCTGGAGCTGTTTGGCGCGCGTAGTGGGGACGGTTTTGCTGAGCTGGCGGTGCTCGACGGTGATGGCAACGGCTGGATCGACAGCGGCGACGAGGTTTTCGAGAAGTTGCGCATCTGGAGCAAGGACGCTGGCGGTACGGATCGGCTGCTTGGTCTGGCGCAGGCGGGTATCGGCGCGCTGAGCGTGGCCAGTGTCGACAGTCCGTTCGCGCTCAAGAACAGTGCCAATGAGTTGCAGGCCCAGATTCGCGCGAGCGGCCTGTACCTGCGGGATGATGGCGGCGTCGGTACCGTGCAGCAGGTCGACCTGACGGTCTGAAGTTCGCCAGCCCTCTAGAGCAATTCGAGCGGTGGCGTCAGCCCGAGAGAGGAGGCCGACAGGCTGCCCTGGACGGCGGTTTGACCCAGCTTGGCGAGGACTTTGTTGGCCTCGCGCAGGCGGGTGAGCAGCTTGGTCAGCAGCACCTTGTTGAAGCGCTCGCGCAGCTCATCCGAAGCCAGTTCGAGTGCGCCGCTATTGATTTCAAGGAACAGAGTGCTTTCCAGGGTGACCACCGTGGCGTGGCGCAGGGTGTCGGTGGGGTGCAAGAAAGCCATTTCGCCGATCACGTCGCTCGAACCGAGTCGGCAGATGACCCGCCCGTTGGTCGATACTTCGACGAAGCCGTCAACAATGACGCCAAACTTGCGGTGGTGGTCGCCTTCACGGATCAGGGTGACTTTTTCCGATATCTCTTGCCATCTGCTGATGCGCAGCACTTCCCACAGCTCGACATCCTCGAATTCAACGAAGAAGTCGAGCCTGCGCAGGGTTTTGAAGTGCGTCAGATCCTGTTCCGTCTGATCTTCATCGAGCATCTGGTAGCGTACCGCCGAGAGATCCTTGGCGAACGCTGCACCATTGCGGTAGCGGCTGTAGAGGTCCTTCTCGAGCGATTTCTTGATGATTGCATCAAGGCCGGGCGGCAGGTTGGGGTTCAGCGCACAAACCGACGGTGAATCCATGTTGACGATCTTGTAGACCAGCGTCGCGGGATTGTTGGCACGAAACGGCAGTCGCCCGGTGAGCAACTGAAAAAGCAGGACGCCCAGAGAATAGAGGTCGGTCTTGTGATTGAGCGGGTAGTTCTTGACCTGTTCCGGAGACATGTAGGCGGGTGAGCCGACGCCCATGACGAAGGTCGAGTCCTTGCCCATGTCCTTGTGCAGGTTCAGCCCCAGGCCGAAGTCGGTAATGCGCGGATTGTCGTCGGCGTCGAGCAGGATGTTGGCCGGCTTGATATCGCGGTGGACGACGCCCTGGCGGAAGGCGTGGTCGAGCGCCAGACAACACTTGAAAATGATGCCGATGACGCGGTACATCGGCAGCAGGCGATTGATCGCACAGAAGCGGTCGAGCGCGCCGCCGTCGACGAATTCCATGACCAGGTAGGCGTGATCCTTCTCGACGACGGCGTCGTACACCTTGACGATGTTCGGGTGATCGAGCCGCCGACCGATCGCGTCCTCGGTCTGGAAGATCTTGCGCAAGCGCCGTGACATGGCGGCGCTGTCCTTGCCAAAGCGGATCAGCTTGATGGCGACCTGACGGTCCGCGTCCGGATCCTGGGCCAGATAGACGACCGCGGTCGCACCCTTGCCGAGCGTGCGAATGATCTGATATTTGCCGATTTTCTCCGTCATGCGAGCACCGAGTCCTGTGGCGGACTAGAGAGAATTGAGGGACTGGCCGCGCAACAAAGCGCCGAATGGGCAATTATGCGCGAATTGAGGCGGCCTTCCACCACCTGAGGTGTAGAAAAAGCCTTGAAATCGAAAAACCCGCCCCAATCTGCCAGCAGTTTTCTGGGAGATCATATATGCAAGCAAACGACACACAGCCTGACGAGAGCAATCCAGCCCCTGAAACGCCGCAGCCCGTTGCCGCGACTGACGAAAGCGCGCCTGCCGAAGAGCGTGCGCCGAGCCTTGAAGACGCCTTGCGCGACGCCGAGCTGAAAGCCGCCGAGCATCACGACGCGTGGTTGCGCGCCAAAGCGGAAACCGAAAACGTGCGCCGACGAGCCCAAGAGGATATCGCCAAGGCCGCCAAGTTCGCCATCGAGCGCTTTGCTCGGGAGCTGCTGGCGGTTAAGGATAGCCTGGAAATCGCCCTGGCGACAGAGGCGCAGAGCGTCGACAGTTTGCGTGCGGGAAGCGAAGTCACCCTCAAGCAGCTGGTCGCCGCTTTCGAGAAATCGGCGTTGAAAGAAGTCAACCCGCTCGGCGAGAAGTTTGATCCCAACCTGCACCAGGCGATCAGCGTCGTCGAATCGGAGCAGGAGCCTAACTCCGTGGTCACGGTCCTGCAGAAGGGCTATCTGCTGGCGGACCGCGTCTTGCGTCCGGCAATGGTTGTCGTTGCCAAGGCCAAAGCTTGAAATTTCTGCGATAAGCCCCAGTTTGGGCTTGTCACCAGGCATTCAGCCAGTGGGCGGATGTCGTCACAATTTACCGAAATACTGAAAGGATTCTGATATGGGCAAGATCATCGGCATTGATCTGGGCACGACCAACTCCTGCGTTGCCGTCATGGAAAACGGCAAGCCGAAGGTCATTGAAAACTCTGAAGGTGCGCGTACCACGCCGTCGATCGTTGCCTACGCCGAGGATGACGAAATTCTTTGCGGCGCGCCAGCCAAGCGGCAGGCAGTCACCAATCCGAAGAACACCCTGTACGCCATCAAGCGCCTGATCGGTCGCCGCTTCGAAGAGAAGGAGGTACAGAAGGACATCGCGCTGATGCCTTTCAAGATTCTCAAGGCGGACAACGCCGACGCTTGGGTCGAGGTGCGCGGCAAGAAGATCGCCCCGCCGCAGGTTTCCGCGGAAGTGCTGCGCAAGATGAAGAGGACCGCCGAGGATTATCTCGGCGAGGAAGTGAGCGAAGCGGTGATCACCGTGCCGGCCTACTTCAACGACAGCCAGCGTCAGGCGACGAAAGACGCCGGTCGCATCGCGGGTCTCGAAGTCAAGCGGATCATCAACGAGCCGACTGCCGCGGCGCTGGCTTTCGGAATGGACAAGAAGCAGGGCGACAAGAAGATCGCGGTCTATGACCTTGGTGGTGGCACGTTCGACATTTCGATTATCGAAATCGCGCAGGTCGAAGGTGAGCACCAGTTCGAGGTCTTGTCCACCAACGGCGACACCTTCCTCGGTGGCGAAGACTTCGACCAACGCCTCATCGACTACATCATCGAAGAGTTCAAGAAGGAGTCGGGTGTCAACCTGAAGGCCGACGTCCTCGCGCTGCAGCGCCTCAAGGATGCGGCCGAGAAAGCCAAAATCGAGCTCTCATCGGGCCAGCAGACGGAAATCAACCTGCCGTACATCACCGCTGACAGCTCCGGACCCAAGCACCTGACGTTGAAGATCACCCGCGCCAAGTTCGAGGCACTGGTGGACGAACTCGTCGACCGCACCATCGAGCCCTGCCGCATCGCCCTCAAAGATGCCGGCATCAAGATGAGCGACATCGACGACGTGATCCTGGTCGGTGGTCAGTCGCGGATGCCGAAGGTGCAGGAAAAAGTGAAGGCCTTCTTCGGCAAGGAGCCCCGTCGCGACGTCAATCCGGACGAAGCCGTCGCCGTTGGTGCAGCCATTCAGGGCGGCGTGCTGCAGGGTGAGGTCAAGGACGTATTGCTGCTCGATGTGACGCCGCTGTCGCTGGGGATCGAAACGCTTGGCGGGGTGATGACCAAGCTGATCAAGAAGAACACCACCATCCCGACCAAGGCGAATCAGGTCTTCTCGACGGCCGACGATGGGCAGTCGGCGGTGACCATTCACGTTCTCCAGGGCGAACGTGAAATGGCCAGCGGCAACAAGAGCCTGGGACAGTTCAACCTGTCGGACATCCCGCCGGCGCCACGCGGCATGCCGCAGATCGAAGTCACTTTCGATATCGACGCCAACGGCATCCTGCATGTCTCGGCCAAGGACAAGGCCACCGGCAAGGAGAACAAGATCAAGATCCAAGCCTCTTCTGGCCTCAGCGAGGAAGAAGTGCAGCGCATGGTGCAGGATGCCGAAGTGCACGCTGAAGAGGACCGTAAGGCGCACGAATTGGCCGAAGCGCGCAATCAGTGCGACGGCATGATCCATTCGGTCAAGAAGTCGCTTGCCGAATACGGCAAGGAGCTTGCCGATGACGAGAAGGCGGCCATTGAAGCGGCGATGAAGGAAGCAGAGGAATCGATTCGCGGCGATGACGTCGAGAGCATCAAGGCGAAAACCGAGGCCCTTGGCACGGCGGCACAAAAACTTGGCGAGAAGATGTACGCCAAGCAGCAGGCCGAAGCGGGTGCTGCCGGGGCGGAGCAGCAGCATGCTCCGGGAGGCGAGTCCGCGGGTGATACGAGAAAGGACGACAGCGACGTTGTCGATGCCGAGTTCACCGAAGTCAAAGACAAGAAGTAAGCGTCCTGCTGCAGGGCGGGGCGTATAATCGCGCCTCGCTCCGTCCCACAACATGCTTGAGAAACGATGGCTAAACGCGACTTTTACGACATTCTCGGCGTCAATCGCGACGCGTCCGATGAAGAAATCAAGAAGGCCTACCGCAAGCTGGCGATGAAACACCATCCGGACCGCAATCCGGATAATCCCAAGGCCGAGGAGCAGTTCAAGGAAGCCAAGGAAGCCTACGAGATTCTCTCCGACGTCCAACAGCGCGCGGCCTACGATCAGTACGGTCACGCCGGGGTCGATCCCCAGTCGGGCATGGGCGGCGGTCCGGGCGGTTTCTCCGATTCTTTTGGCGGTATTTTCGATGAGATCTTCGGCGGCGCTCGCGGTGGCGGCGGTCGTTCGAACATCTATCGCGGCGCAGACCTGCGCTACAACCTCGAAATCACCCTCGAGCAAGCGGCCTTTGGTACCGAAACCAAGATTCGCATTCCGACCATGGAAGTCTGCGCTGCCTGTCAAGGGAGCGGCGCCAAGGCCGGTACGCAGCCGAAGACCTGCCCGACCTGTCAGGGGAGTGGCCAGGTTCGCCTGCAGCAAGGCTTTTTCTCGATCCAGCAAACCTGCCCCAAGTGTCATGGCACCGGTCGTTTCGTGGCCGATCCCTGCGCTCCGTGTCACGGCGCGGGCCGTGTCAAGCAACACAAGACGCTGGCCGTCAAGATCCCGGCCGGGGTTGATGAGGGCGATCGCATACGGCTCTCTGGCGAGGGCGAACACGGCGTCAATGGCGGGCCGTCGGGGGATCTCTACGTTCAGATTCACCTCAAGGCGCACCCGGTATTTCAGCGCGAGCAGAGCGATCTGCACTGTGAAATGCCGATCAGCTTTACGACTGCCGCGCTCGGCGGCGAGATCGATATCCCGACCCTTGACGGGGCGGCAAAAGTCAGGATTCCTGCGGAAACGCAATCCGGCAAAGTCTTTCGCCTGCGCGGAAAAGGGATCAAGAGCGTGCGCAGCCACGCGCATGGGGACCTGATGTGTCATGTGGTTGTCGAAACGCCAGTTCACCTGACTGACCGTCAAAAAGAGTTGCTGCGCGAACTCGAAGAATCGAGTCAGGAAAACTCGGGACGTCATAATCCGCGCGCCAAGTCCTGGATGGATCGGGTCCGCGACTTCTTCGCGGCGAGCTAAGCGCCGTTCCGCTGCGCAGGCCTGCGTTTGCCCGCTTGCGGCGGTGCGGCGCAGGCCGGCAGCGCCCTTCAGCAAGTCCCCAGCGACTTCTTTCCACGCGTCTTCTCCTCCTCCTCCTCCACTGCCGTGTAAGCCGGCTGTCAGTTTTTCTTGCCATTCTTGCTTTCTTGGTCAAACGGTTCACACAGACGGCCGTGAGCGCGTACCGCGGAGGGGGCAAACGGATGAGCTTTGCGAAGGCGCTGCTGTGCGCTCTGTTGAGCTGCTTTGGCTGCGTGGCAGCGGGTGAGGCAGGGGTGACCGCCAACGGCATCCTGATCGGCATGACCGCGCCATTTTCCGGCCCCAATGGCGCGTACGGACTGGATATGAAGAGAGTCATCCAGACCTACTTCCGCCAGATCAATGAGGGCGGCGGCATCAACGGCAGGATGTTGTCGCTGCGTGTCCTTGACGACGGCTACGAGACCGAACGCGCGGTGGCCAATACCAAGGCCTTGATCAATACTGAAAAAGTTTTTGCCCTGCTCGCTTCTTACGGGTCGAGTGCGACCACCGCGGCGATGAACGAGGCTTTCGGGGTCGCCCGCGTGCCGCTGGTAGGCGCGATTTCCGGTGCCGATTCGATCCGCCAGTTGCCAAAGGATAATCCGAACAATCGTTACATGTTCAACGTCCGGGCCAGCTACGCGAACGAAACCGAAGCCTTGGTCAAACATCTGGTCTCGCTGGGCATCGAGAACATTGCCGTCCTGTATCAGAATGACGGTTTCGGCAAGTCGGGTCTCGAGGGCGTGGTCGGCGCGCTCGATAAGCATCAACTGACGCCGACCGCGGTGGCGACAGTCGAGCGCAACTCGGTCGATGTCGCTCAGGCGGTGCAGCAGATCGTCAGGGTGAACCCGCAGGCGGTGATCATGGTGACGCTCTACAAACCCACGGCCGCTTTCGTCCGAGCCATGAGGAAAGCCGATCAGCTGCCACAATTCATGACTCTGTCCCCGGTTGGCGCCGAATTGCTGGTCCAGGAGCTCGGTGAGGCGGCGCGCGGCATTGGCATCTCGCAGGTCATGCCTTCGCCGTGGAGCGATACGACGCCGCTGGCGCACGAGTACCAGAAGCTGATCGGTCCGCAGGCAAAGCCCTCGTACTATGGCTTCGAGGCCTATGCGATGGCCAAAGTGCTGGTCGAAGCGATCCGCAAGGCGGGCAAGGAGCTGACTCGCGAAGGGCTGGTCAGTGCTTTGGAGAGCATGCACAACCTCGACCTGGGTGGGTATCGCGTCAGCTATTCTGCGAACGATAGGCGCGGCTCGCGTTATGTCGACCTGACCGTCATCGGGCCAGGCGGACGCATCATGCGTTGATCTTCCTGCTCGGTTGTGCCCGTTCGCCGGTGACTACTGGCGGCGCCAGGTGGTTCCGGCGGCGCTATCTTCGAGGACGATACCCGCCGCCAGCAGTTCGCCGCGAATGCGATCCGCCGCCGCGTAGTCCTTGTTCTTCTTGGCGGCGACGCGTTCGGCGATGCGCGCTTCGACGTGCGCGATACTGGCTTCGGTTTCGCTGCTCGGTGTAGCTTGCAGGAATACTTGTGGATCGCGCGTCAGCAGACCGAGCAGCCCCGCCAGTGCGCGCAACTGCCCGGCCAGCGCCGGCGACCTGCTGCGGTTGACTTCGGCAGCCAGATCGAACAGCACCGCGCAGGCTTCTGGGGTGTTGAAGTCGTCGTTCATTGCCTGCGTGAAACGCAAGGCGTGCGGCTCCTCCCAGTCAACCGGCGAGGCTTCGGCGTCCACGCTCTTGAGCGCCGTATAGAGTCGGGACAGGGCCTGACGGGCATCGTCGAGATGGCTGTCCGAGTAGTTGAGCGGGCTACGGTAATGGGCGCGCAGGATGAAGAAGCGGACAACTTCGGCGTCGTATTTCTTGAGGATCTCCCTGATCGTGAAAAAATTGCCGAGTGATTTCGACATTTTTTCCTCGGCGACCCGAACGAAGCCGTTATGCATCCAGTAGTTCACAAACTGGCAGCCATGCGCGCCTTCGGATTGAGCGATCTCGTTCTCGTGGTGGGGAAACTGCAGATCCTGGCCGCCCCCGTGAATGTCGAAGTGCTTGCCGAGCAGGTCGGAACTCATCGCCGAGCACTCGATATGCCATCCGGGGCGGCCATTGCCCCACGGCGAAGGCCAGAAAGGCTCGTTTTCGCGGGCATGTTTCCAGAGAACGAAGTCGAGCGGGTCGCCCTTGGCGCTGTCGACTTCGACGCGTTCGCCCGCCCGCAGGTCATCAAGTGACTTTCCCGAAAGCTTGCCGTAGCCAGCGAACTTGCGCACCGCAAAGTTCACGTCGCCGTCCTTTGCCTGGTAGGCGAGGCCATTCTTTTCCAGCTGCCCGATCAGGTCGAGCATCTGTGGCACGTAGGCGGTGGCGCGGGGTTCATGATCCGGCGGCTCGATGCCCAGCGCTGCGGCATCTTCGTTCATGAAGGTGATGAAGTGCTCGCTCAGCTCGGCGATGCTTTGCTTGTTTTCCAATGCACGTTTGATGATTTTGTCATCGATGTCGGTGATGTTGCGAACGTAGGTCACGCGCAGCCCGCTGGCGCGCAGCCAGCGTTGCACGATGTCAAAGACGACCAGGACGCGGGCATGACCGAGATGGCAGTAGTCGTAAACGGTCATGCCGCAGACGTACATGCGTGCCTCGCCGGGGTTTATCGGCACAAAGTCCTGTTTTTCCCTCGCCAGCGAGTTGTATATTTTCAGCATTGTCGGACTCACGAGAGTGCTCGGCGCCGAAGGGCGCGAGTGGGGAGTGCTTTGGTTTCGACGTACTTCTTGTTAGAATTCACCGGCCAAGTGACAGCCAACCGCTTAACTCGCCAGTATACCATAACGATGTCCTTGATCTCCCCGGGGGGCGCTCGGCCTTGCTCTCTGCCTTGCTCCAGTGAGCGGTGACGCCCGCCTAGAGGCGTGCCAGTACGGGCTGTGCGAGGATCGTAACCGGCGAATAATTTACCAAGGAGTTCCCGATGTACAAGATGCTTGCACCGCTGGTCGCTGCGCTTCTATCCTCTGCTGCGCTGGCCGCACCGACCATCGAAATGCAGACCAGCATGGGGACAATGGTCGTTGAGCTTGATTCCGAGAAAGCACCGAAAACCGTCAAGAACTTCGTTCAGTACGTCAACGAAGGTTTCTACAACGGCACGATTTTTCACCGTGTCATTCCCGGATTCATGATCCAGGGCGGTGGTTTCAGCGCCGCGATGGAGCAGAAACCGGCGCCGAGAAAAGTTGAAAACGAAGCCCGCAATGGCCTGAAGAATGATCGCTGGACGATTGCCATGGCGCGTACTCCTGACCCGCATTCGGCGAGTTCGCAGTTCTTCATCAACCACCAGGACAATGCCGCCCTCAACTACCCTGGATCCGACGGCTGGGGTTACACCGTCTTTGGCAAGCTCACCGCAGGCATGGACGTTGCCGACAAGATTGCCAAGGTGCCCACCGGCAACCGCAGCGGTCACCAGAACGTTCCTCGTGAGCCGGTCACCATCCAGTCGGTCAAAATCATCCCCGAGAACAAATAAGGAATCACGCATGATCAAGCTGCACACCAATCTTGGCGTCATTGCCATCGAGCTGGACACCGAGAAGGCGCCTCTCTCGGCACAGAACTTTCTCGACTACGCTACCGCTGGCCACTACGACAACACCATCTTTCATCGCGTCATTCCCGGCTTCATGGTCCAGGGCGGCGGTTTTGCGCCGGGCATGAAGCAGAAGCCGTGCAAGGCGCCCATCAAGAACGAAGCCGACAACGGCCTCAAGAACGATGCCTACACCTTGGCCATGGCGCGTACCAATGAGCCGCATTCGGCGACCGCACAGTTCTTCATCAATGTGGCCGATAACGCTGCGCTGAACTACCGCGCGGCGAATGCCGAGGGTTGGGGCTACTGCGTCTTCGGGAAGGTCGTCGAAGGCACCGAGGTGGTCGACAAGATCAAGGGCGTGCGCACCGGCTCGTCCGGTTTCCATCGTGACGTGCCGGTCGACGACGTGCTGATCGAACGCGCTGAAGTCTGCTGAAGCCTGCTCTGGCGTCGGATCTGTAGCACCCTTGATTCTCTTCATTTCCGACGTCCATCTGGCGCCACAGGCGCCAGTGGTCACCCGCATTTTCCTCGATTTCCTTGCCGGTCGCGCGCGTTCTGCCGAGCACTTGTTCATCCTCGGCGATCTCTTCGAAGCCTGGCCGGGTGACGACTGTCTCGACCAGGGCAATGCTGGCGAGGACTCCTTCGCCGCGGACATCGTTGCCGCGTTGCGCGCGCTGACCCGCAGTGGCGTCGGGCTGTCTTTGCTGCACGGCAACCGCGATTTCCTGCTTGGCGACTCCTTCATGGCGGGCTGCGGCGCGCGCCTGCTCGCCGATCCGCACGTCTTGTCGCTGCCCACCTGGCAGTTCGTTCTTGCGCACGGCGACGCGCTGTGCACCGACGACCGCGACTACCAGGCGTTTCGCGCTCTCGCTCGTCAGGATGATTGGCAATCTGCCTTCCTTGCCAAACCGCTGCACGAACGCCGGCAAGCAATCCTTGCGCTTCGCCAGCAAAGCGAGTCGGCCAAGCGTGGCAAGGCGGATTTCCTGATGGACGTCAATCCCGCCGCGACCGACGATTTCCTGCGCGCGCACGGCTACGCCACGCTGATCCACGGGCACACGCATCGCCCGGCACGCCACGATCACATCGTCGATGGCATCCACGTCGAGCGCTGGGTGATGGCGGACTGGACCGACCAGGCTGGCGAGTGCCTGTGCTGGGACGGCGAAACCCTGACCCGGGAGCTGCTGACTTGAGCGGCTTTTCCCGGCGTAGTGGCCAGCAGCAATGAGTGAACCGGCAAGCGAATCCGCTGGCTCAGAGGCCCTTGCGCCGGCCAGCGAGCGTGCCGTCGAACTCCTGCGGCGAGTTTTCGGCTACCCCTCGTTTCGTGGTCAGCAGGCAGAGATCGTCGACCACCTTGTCGGCGGTGGTGACGCGCTGGTGCTGATGCCGACCGGCGGCGGCAAGTCGCTCTGTTACCAGATTCCGGCACTGCTGCGACCCGGCGTCGGCGTCGTCGTTTCGCCGCTGATCGCCCTCATGCAGGATCAGGTCGATGCCTTGCGGCAGGTTGGCGTCAAAGCCGCTTTCCTCAATTCGTCGCTGGATTTTCGGGCGCTGCTCGACACCGAGCGCAGCCTCTTGAACGGTGAGCTCGACCTGATCTACGTGGCGCCCGAACGCCTGCTCACCGATCGCTTCATCGGCCTTCTCGAGCAGTTGATCGGGCGCCGGCAGCTGGCGTTGTTCGCCATTGACGAGGCGCACTGTGTCTCGCAGTGGGGACACGACTTTCGTCCGGAGTACATGCAGCTCTCGCAGTTGCACGAGCGCTTTCCCGAGGTGCCACGTGTCGCTCTGACGGCGACCGCCGACCAGCTGACCCGGGAGGAAATCAGAACCCGGCTCGGACTCGAGCAAGCGAGGGTGTTCGTCGCCAGCTTCGACCGCCCCAATATTCGTTACACCATCGTCGAGCGCGACAGTCCGCGCCAGCAACTTCTGGCCTTCCTCGCTGGGCATCAGGGTGCGGCGGGAATCGTATACTGCCTGTCGCGTCGCAAGGTCGATGAGACGGCGGCCTGGCTGAACGCGCAGGGAGTGACGGCCTTGCCGTATCACGCCGGGCTGGCGAGCGCTGACCGGCAGCGGCACCAGCAACGCTTCCTGCGCGAAGACGGGCTGGTGATGGTGGCCACCATCGCCTTCGGGATGGGCATCGACAAGCCCGATGTGCGTTTCGTTGCCCACCTCGATCTGCCCAAGAGCCTCGAAGCCTATTACCAGGAAACCGGCCGCGCCGGGCGTGACGGCGAACCTTCGGAAGCCTGGATGACCTACGGTCTCAACGACGTCGTCATCCATCGCCAGATGATCGAGGAGTCGACTTCGCCGAGCGCCCAGAAACGCGTCGAACGCCAGAAGCTGGAGAGTATGCTCGCCTATTGCGAGTCAGCCAGGTGCCGGCGGGTGATCCTGCTCGACTATTTCGGCGAGCAGGCGACGCCCTGCGGCAATTGTGATGTCTGCCTGCAGCCGCCGATCGTCTGGGACGGCACGGTGGCCGCGCAGAAGGCGCTGTCTGCCGCCTTGCGCACCGGCCAGCGTTTCGGCGCCGGGCACCTGATCGACGTCCTGCGTGGCAAGAACACCGAGAAAGTGCAGCAGTTCGGTCACCAGGGTTTGCCGACCTTCGGTGTCGGCGCCGATATCGACGAGCGGGGCTGGCGCTCGGTCTTTCGCCAGCTGCTCGCCGCCGGCTTGCTCGACGCCGATGCTTCGGCCTACGGCGCCCTCAAGCTCACCGACAGTGCAAGACCGATTCTCAAAGGCGAGACCCGTCTGCAGCTTCGCCGCCAGGTCGAGCGGCCGAAAAGCCGAGCCGGCAGGAGCAGGGCGAGCGCCGGCACGGCGGCGTCAAGCAGTGTTTCCCGAGCCAGCGATTCGCCTCTGCTGGCCAGCTTGCGCGAGTGGCGACTGGCCCAGGCGCGCGAACAGGGGGTTCCCGCCTACGTCATTCTGCACGACCGGACTCTGGGCGAAATCGCCGCGCTGCTTCCCGATTCACTACCGGCGCTGCTTGCCGTGCCGGGAATTGGCGTGGCCAAGGCCGAACGTTACGGCGACGCCCTGCTGGGCATCGTTGCTGCGCGCGCCTGAGGAGGCGAGGCCTCAGGAAGTCGCTGCGCTGGGGGCGGCAGCAACGATGCGGGAGGCCGGCGAGGAACGATCATCAGGATAGGGCCGGAGCAGGTCGAGAGCGACGCTTTGCCCCGAAGCCTGCACGATGCGCACGTGCTCGCGGCGTAGTTCGCGCGCATGGCGCAGACCGCAGGAGTGGGCGATCATGCCGACCTCCTTGTTCATGTTGCGGCAGTAGGAGGCGACCCGTGCCGCCTTGTCCTCGACGACCAGACCGCGTTGCAGACGCGGGTCGTGAGTGGTGACGCCGGTCGGGCAGGTGTTGGTGTGGCAGCGCAGGGCCTGGATGCAGCCCAGCGAAAACATGAAACCGCGCGCCGTATTGACGAAGTCGGCGCCGCTGGCCAGTGCCCAGGCGACCCGCGCCGGGGTCAGCAGTTTGCCGGCGGCGATCACCCGAATCCGTTCTTTCAGACCTGCGGCGATTAGCGCATCGACGACCAGCGGCAGCGCTTCGTCGATCGACATCGCCATGTGATCGGCCAGCGCTTGCGGCGCCGCACCGCTGCCGCCTTCGCCACCGTCGATGGTCAGGAAGTCGGGGGCCGCCTGCAGGCCGCGTCGCGCGACCGCGGCGCTGAGTTCATCGAGGAAGCGCGGGCCGCCGATGGCGGTCTTGACGCCGACCGGTTTGCCGGTGACTTCGCGCAGGTGTTCGACGGTGTCGAGCAGCTGCTCGACGTTGCTGATGTCGGGATGGCGGTTCGGGCTCAGCGAATCGCGGCCCTCGGTAATGCCGCGAATGCCGGCGATCTCCGCGCTGACCTTGTTGCCCAGCAGGACGCCACCCTTGCCGGGCTTCGCGCCCTGTGACAACTTGATTTCAAAAGCCCGCACCGTCTCGTGCGCGGCCAATTCGCGCAGACGTACGTCAGACAAGCGTCCCTGGTCGTCGCGAACTCCGTATTTCGCCGTGCCCAGCTGGAAGATGATGTCGCAGCCCCCCTCCAGGTGATACGGAGAGAGGCCGCCCTCGCCGGTGTCCAGCCAGCAAGCGGCGGCTGCCGCGCCACGTGACAATGCGCGTACCGCCGGCCGGGAAATGGCACCAAAGCTCATGGCGCTGATATTGACTAGCGACTTGCCGGCGAAAGGCGTTCGGCAATAGCCTTCACCGATAAGCAGCGTCGGCGGCTCCTGCTGCTCGGCGTCGAGGACCGGGAAAGGCGCATTGACGAAGACCAGCGCACCGGGTTCATGGACCGGATAAGTCGAGCCGAAGCCGATGATGCCGCCCTCGTTCTTGGCCATGCGGTAAACCCAGCTGCGCGTTGCCCGGTCGAAAGGCTGCTCGTCGCGGTCGCCGAGGAAGAAATACTGCCGGAAGTATTCACCGAGGCTTTCGAAAAAATAGCGTAGGTGGCCGATCAGCGGAAAATTCCGCAACACAGCGTGCTTTTCCTGCGTCACGTCCTGCACGTAAAGGACGATCAATGCCCCGACGACAAAGAGAGCGAGCAGCGCTCCCAGGCTTACAAGCAGTAGGTCGAGCATTTGCGCTTCCCTTCAGTGCTAAAATCCGACGGCCAAGCCTTTAGTCTACGGGAATGTCATGCCCATTGCAGCCCTGCTCGACGCCGAAATCGAGCGCAACGTCACTGCCGCCCTCAGCGAGGATGTCGGTAGCGGCGACCTTACCGCGCAACTTGTCCCGGCCGGAGTGCGCAGCCGCGCCGCGGTCATTGCTCGCGAGAATGCCATTCTCTGTGGCAGCGATTGGTTCAGCCGTTGTTTCAGAAAGCTCGATGCGACGATCGATATCGTTTGGAAGGCGCAGGATGGCCAGCGCACCCACCCGGATCAGGTGCTTTGCGAGATCGAAGGACCTGCGCGCGCCTTGCTCACCGGCGAACGCTGCGCACTGAACTTCCTGCAGTTGCTGTCAGGGGTCGCTAGCAAGGCTCGACAGTACGCAGACGTGGTGGCCGGTACGCGGGCGCAGGTGGTTGATACGCGCAAGACGATTCCCGGCTTGCGTCTGGCGCAGAAGTACGCCGTCAGCTGCGGTGGTGGCGGCAACCACCGTCTTGGCCTTTATGACGGAATTCTGATCAAGGAAAACCACATCCACGCCGCCGGCAGTATCGCCGCGGCGCTGGCTGCGGCCAGGCAGGTTGCCGAGGGGGCGGGCAAGGCTTGCCAGTTCGTCGAGATCGAAGTCGAGACGCTGTCCGAGCTACAGCAAGCACTGGCTGCCGGTGCGGAAATGATTCTGCTCGACAACCTGGGCCTCGATCAGCTTCGTGAAGCCGTAGCTCTGACCGCCGGTCAGGCAATTCTCGAAGCCTCGGGCAACGTCAGCCTCGACAGCGTGCGTGCCATCGCCGAGACGGGCGTCGATCGCATTTCGATCGGCGGCTTGACCAAGGACGTACGCGCGCTCGACCTGTCGATGCGTTTTTCCGCCTAGGCTGAAAGTCGCGCAAGCGACTCACGAAGCGCCCTTCTTCCCTCGCCGAGTGAGGCGGGGAATTCAGGGAGCATGCTCCCTGCCCGACGAACGATTCCGGCGTGCAAGCCGGAACGTGCACTGCAAGTGAGAGGGAGCGGTCATGACTGTCCTCACCGTCAGCAGGCTCGCTGCGGTGATTCGACGGGCGGGGGCCAATGCGTTATATAATCGGCGCCGGTTGATGTGACACAGGCGGGTGCTGTCGTCTGTGCAGAAAGGAAAAGGGGGCTCCGATGCTGTTTGCGCTGTTTTACGTGGTGGCGATCGTGATTCTGATCATGCACTTCACCGGATTCCTGGCGCGTCATAACCTCGAATGGCTGGTGCTGGTTCTCGCCGCTGCCGTTTTTCCGGCGGTTATCTACCTCTGAAGGCAAACCTCATGCCCTCGCCGCTTTCAGGCAAAGGCGGCTCGGGGGTGAGGGAACTGGGAGTCTGCGGAAATAGAAAAGGGCGCCGGTGGCGCCCTTTTCTATTTCCGGCTGGGCACGATCAGTCCAGTTGTCGCTGAATGATCGCCTTCACCGCGTCGACGCTGACATCGATGACCTCGACCCGTTGCGGCAGGTCTTCGATGCCCTGCAGGCTCGCAGGCCGCTCGGGCCGCCGGCCCAGTGCTTCGACGATGGTTTCCTCGAACTTGGCCGGCAAGGCCGTTTCGAGCACTACCATCGGCATTTCCGGGGTGCGCAATTCGCGACCGACCTTGAGTCCGTCGGCGGTGTGCGTATCGATCATCAAGCCATATTTCTCGTAGGTGTCGCGGATCGTCGCCAGGCGATCGGCATGGGTACTCCTGCCAGCGGCAAAGCCGAAGTCAGAAAGCCGGGAGTAGAAGGAGGTCTTCGAGAGGTCGATGCTGCCGCCCGCATCAACGGCGCTCCACAGGTTGCGAATGACCGTGGGGTCGCGGCCAACGAGATCAAAGGCAAAACGTTCGAAATTCGACGCCTTTGAAATGTCCATCGACGGACTCGATGTGGCGTGCGTTTCGGTGCTGGCACGTGGGCGATAAACGCCGCTGTGGAAAAACTCGTTGAGAACATCATTTTCGTTGGTTGCCAGAACCAGACGACCAATCGGCAGACCCATCATGCGCGCGATATGACCGGCACAGATATTGCCGAAGTTGCCGGAAGGCACGGCAAAAGCGACTTGCCGGTCACTGTTGCCGCTGACGCCGCCAGTGGCCGCGAAATAGCCTTTGAAGTAGTACACGATCTGCGCCGCAACGCGTGCCCAGTTGATCGAATTGACCGCGCCTATTTTGTAGCGCGCCTTGAAGGCGTGATCATTGGATACCGCCTTGACGATATCCTGGGCATCGTCGAAGCTGCCGCGCACGGCGATATTGTGGATGTTGTCATCGTGCAGCGAATACATCTGCGCACGCTGAAAGGCGCTCATCCGTTGGTGTGGCGAAAGCATGAAGACGCGTAGCCCTGCCTTGCCGCGCATAGCGTATTCGGCCGAAGAACCAGTGTCGCCCGAGGTTGCGCCGAGGATGTTGATCTCTTCGCCGCGCTTGGCCAGAACGTATTCGAAAAGATTGCCGAGCAGTTGCATGGCCATGTCCTTGAAGGCCAGGGTTGGGCCATTGGACAGTTCGAGAATGGCCAGGCCCGCTTCGTCGCCGGCTTCGTCGGGCCGCTCCAGCCAACGCAGGGGCGTGATTTCGGCGGCCTGTTCACGGTTGCGGCCGTTGCCGTACACCTCCGCGGTGTAGGTCTTGGCGATCAGGGCCTGAAGATCGGCGGGCGGGATATCATCGATGAAGCGCGACAGTACGGCGTACGCGAGCTCGGCATAGGACAAGCCGCGCCATAGTTCGAGTTCGGCCTTGCTCACCTGGGGATAGGATTCCGGGAGATAGAGGCCGCCGTCGGGTGCCAGGCCGGTGAGCAGAATCTCGGCGAAGCTCGGCGCCGCCGAGCTGGTGCCACTGGAGGGATTCTGGCCGCGAGTCGAGAGATAGCGCATTTGGGTGACCGTCAATGTGAAAGTCGCGTATGCGACTCACGAACCTCCCTTCTCACCTTGCGGGAGAAGGGTCGGGGGAAGAGGGGGAACGGTCATGACTTTCATGATCCGGGGTATCTCGACATGTCATGACCGTTAGAGGGAATGCCGCTTGAACGCCGGCGAATGCGCATTTTATCACGCTCGCCCTTGTCGCCTTGGCGCGCGATTGCGGCCTTGGCGTCGCGCCGACGATCGATTGAAAGTCTGCCGTTCAGCCGCGAACGACGCAGTTCTTGCCCGCGCGTTTGGCGGCGTAGGTCGCCGCGTCGGCACGCAGAATCGTGTCTTCCACGGATTCGCTGATCTGCTTGGCGACAACGCCGGCGCTGAAGGTGACGGCTAGCTCGCAGCCCGGCATGGCACTGGCGGCGAACTGACGCTGGAAGCGGACAATCGCGGCGACTGCCTCGTCGAGCGTCGTTTCGGGAAGCAGCAGGACAAACTCCTCGCCTCCGAAGCGGCACAGAATGTCCGACGGTCGCAGCGCTGCGCGCAAGCTCTTGACCAGATGCACTAGCGCTTCGTCGCCCATCTGGTGGCCGAGGGTGTCGTTCAAGTGCTTGAAATTGTCGAGGTCAATCAGGGCAATGGCCAGTTGACTACCATTGCGACGCGAGCGCGCCAGTTCGCGCTGATACGTTTCCTCAAAGCCGCGCCGATTGAGTGCGCCGGTCAGCGGGTCCGTAAAAGCTGCCTGCCGAGCTTCGCTCAAGGCGTTCTCGAGTTCTGCGATACGCGCTTCGGCGGCCAGCAGTTCGAGTGCGCTTGTTGCAGTTGCGGGCGGCTCGACTCGCCGGATGTGCGGGTGATGGACGCGGCCGTTGGTTGTCGGCCGCGGAGCGTGAGCGAGCAGCGACAAGGGCATGTTGGCGAGATCGGGCAGGCGGTGCGACCGACGCGAGGCGTGCCGGGACGACTGTAGAGGGGAAGACTGGTCGTGCTTGAACATCTTGGTGCCTCCGTCTGGGGGCCGCTGTGTTCCGGCCATAGGTCCAGATACGGATATGCTTCGCGGATCTTGAGACTTATTTCTCAGATATCGCGTAATAAATTGTTTATCAATGATAAATAGTTCCTTCTCAGCTCTTGTCCTGGGCCCGGACGCTGGCCAGGGAACGGAGCAGGGCGATTAGGAAGGAGAGCACCGCGACTGCCGCCAGCCAAAAGCCGTCGCTCATCCCGAGCGCCAGCAGGACGCCGCCAACAAGAAACAAGAGGGCGCGCAGGGTGCCGCCGCGAGCCAGTTCGGCGCGCATCCGCTCGCGGGCTGGCGTGCGCCTGCCGGGGCGGTACCAGACCGGCAGCAGTTCCGTGAGGGCGCCGCTGACCAGCGGCAGCAGGAAGGCGACGACAAATGCGGGCACTGCGTCACGGCCGGCGCCAACAGCAAAGGCATGGGCGCTGCCGAAGATCAGCAACAGTGCGAAGCCGAGCAGCGCCGCGAACAGTTTCGCCGCCGCACCGTCGGTGCTCAGTGCTTGCCAGTCGTGACGAGCCAGGCAGGCGCGCCCGATCTGCAGCGTGATGGTCAACAAGACCAGTGAGCCGGCCAACGACAGCGGTGGCCAGAAAGCGGCGCCGAGCGCAACGGCCAACACGGCGCCGGCGGCATAGGGCAGTTGCCGACGCAGGCGTTGGGCGGCGTCCGGATCCGGGGTTCGCAACACCGTCGGCAACAGGACCTGCAGGCTTCCCAGCGCGGTCAAGCCGATGAAACCCAGCGTGTTCAGATGCAGATGCAGCAGGCGTAACTGCGGTCTTGCCTGCGGCCACCAGTCCATCGCCGGAATCAGCGGCAGCGCGCCCGCCAGGAAGAGGATGGCCAGCAGATACCACTGCCAGCCGGGGTGCGGCTTGCCCAGTGTTGCTCTGGCACGTCGGATCAACCAGCCGGCAAAGAGCAGTGCAATGAGAAGCGTGCTGGCCGCTGCGGCCTGCAAAGCGCTTTCCGGCAGTGTTCCCCGGAAGGCGAGAAAGGTCGCCGCGCCGGCCAACTGCAGCAGCAGCGGTAGCAGAAGAACGCTGCGCGGGGCACCGCGGCCGCGTGTCAGGACAGGAACGAAATGGCTGATGGCGGCAAAGATCAGCGGCACGATGCCGACCGTAAACACCAGATGTGCCGCTGCGGCGCCCGCCGTGTCGCCGGAATGCAGTAGCAGCAAGGCGGCAAGAAAGACGGCGACCGCGGAAAAGCCCAGATAGATCAGCATTGCAGCACACTCCGGCCAGTGCTTCCTGGGCTTGAAAGCTGCCTTTCAGACCCCGGCTGCCGCGCGGCGAGGGGTCAAGCCACGCGGCTGAAGTCGATGACGATGGCGCCGGCTTCGCGCTGCACGTATTTGATTTGCAGCGCATCTCCGAAGCGGGCCTGCAACTGGGCAAGCAGCGGTAGCGGGTCGTGGTCGTTGCAGAAGCGCATCGTTTCCCCGGCAAGCAAGGCATCGAGTGCGCCAAAAATCGCCGCATGGCGAAATCGTTTGGCGACACCACGTGCATCGAAGGGGTAGATGGCTTCCTGGGTGGGCTGGTCGCAAGCATGCATGGTGGTCTCCGTGAGCAACAAGGTGATAGGGAGAGCGGATCTTCCGGCACTGGCCCTGGGTTGTCTTTGATATGGGCCGGCAATACCCGTACCTCGTGTAGAGGAGTGACGAAAGGCGGCGGGGGACGGGAGCGCGAACAGCGGCCAGGAAGCCGTTTGCCAGCGAGGCCTGCGGGCTGCTTTTCTCGCGCATAATGAGCAGCATGCGTCGCTATCTCAAGAAATATCTTCCCGATCCGGAAACGATCCGCAGCAACCCCTGGCTGCGTCCGTTCCAGTCATCCTTGCTGCATCCGCGGCTGTGGCACCTGAATCGCCACTCGGCTGCCGGGGCGGTGGCCACCGGCCTGTTCTGCGGCTTGATTCCGGGTCCGCTGCAAATGATTGGCGCGGCGCTGGCTGCGGTGAAGTTCCGCATCAACCTGCCGCTGGCTCTTCTGGTCACCCTATACACCAATCCCTTTACCATCGTGCCGCTGTATCTGGTGGCCTATCAGCTGGGGCGGCTGTTGACCGGCGACCGCGCTGGTTTTCTCGCGCCGCCGGAGTTCAGCATCACCGCCTTTGCCGCCTGGACCGAGGCCATGCAGGGATGGATGCTGGTCGTTGCCAAGCCACTGGGCCTGGGCCTCCTGGCGCTGGCCAGTGCACTTTCTGTCTGCGGCTACCTGCTGACCCGGGCAGCCTGGCGGCTGTATCTGATTCGGGCCTGGCGTCGCCGCCGCGGCGTGTCCTGAGGCCCGGTCGCTTGCGGTCGGGCGCAGGCAAGGCCTTGCCTGATTGCATTCGGAGAAGGATACTCGGTGCCTGCTGCCGCCTGGCGCTCACCGGCCCGCTGCGAAATAAGGATCACAGGGTGCCCAGAAGGTGACAACAATACGCAAGGAGACCTTGATGGCGAACACATCGAAAGCCCGCTTCTGCTGGGACGACCCGCTGCTTCTCGAAGCACAGCTGAGCGAGGACGAGCGCATGCTGCGCGATGCCGCGCGCGACTACTGTCAGGGGCGTTTGCTGCCACGTGTGCAGGATGCGTTTCGCCACGAGCGCACCGATCCGGCGATCTTCCGCGAAATGGGCGAGATGGGCCTGCTTGGGGCAACGATTCCGGTCGAGTATGGCGGCGCCGGCCTCAATTACGTCAGCTATGGTCTGGTAGCCCGCGAGGTCGAACGCGTCGATTCCGGCTATCGTTCGATGATGAGCGTCCAGTCGTCCCTGGTGATGGTGCCGATCCACGCCTTCGCCAGCGAGGCGCAGAAAGCCAAGTACCTGCCCCGCCTGGCGAGTGGCGAATTGATTGGCTGCTTCGGCCTCACCGAAGCGAACCACGGTTCCGACCCCGGCGGCATGGCCAGCAGGGCGCGCGAAGTGCATGGCGGCTATCGCTTGTCGGGCAGCAAGATGTGGATCACCAACTCGCCAATCGCCGACGTCTTCATCGTCTGGGCCAAGGACGATGGCGGCGCGATTCGCGGCTTCATCCTCGACAAGGGAATGCAAGGTCTGTCTGCGCCGGCCATCCACGGCAAGGTAGGCTTGCGCACCTCGATCACCGGCGAAATCGTCATGGACGACGTCTTCGTGCCCGAAGAGAATGCTTTCCCCGACATTCGCGGCCTGAAGGGGCCGTTCACCTGTCTCGATTCGGCGCGTTACGGGATTTCCTGGGGAGCGCTCGGTGCCGCCGAGGCCTGCTGGCACACAGCGCGTCAGTACACGCTCGATCGCCAGCAATTCGGTCGTCCGCTGGCGGCCAACCAACTGATCCAGAAGAAGCTGGCCGACATGCAGACCGAAATCACTCTCGCGTTGCAGGGCTGCCTGCGTCTCGGGCGCATGAAGGACGAAGGCACGGCGACGCCGGAGATGACGTCGATGATGAAACGCAACTCCTGCGGCAAGTCGCTCGACATCGCCCGCAGTGCACGTGACATGCTCGGTGGTAACGGTGTTTCGGACGAATTCGGCGTCATCCGCCACATGGTCAACCTCGAAGTGGTCAATACCTACGAAGGTACGCACGATGTGCATGCGCTGATTCTCGGTCGTGCGCAGACCGGTATTGCCGCTTTCTGAAGCTGCCGATGAGTTCTGCCGCAAGCACATCCGGGGGCGGCGCGCTGGCGCATCTGCGCGTGCTCGACCTGTCGCGCGTGCTCGCCGGCCCCTGGGCCAGTCAGTTGCTGGCCGACCTCGGCGCCGAGGTGATCAAGGTCGAGCGGCCGGCTTGTGGCGACGACACGCGCGGCTGGGGGCCGCCATGGCTGGCCGACGGGGCTGGCCAGGTGACCCGCGAGGCAGCCTACTTCCTGTGCACCAACCGCAACAAACGCTCCCTGACGGTCGATATCACCCGTCCCGAGGGACAGGAAATCGTTTGCCAACTGGCGCGCGACGCCGATGTGCTGATCGAGAACTTCAAGGTCGGTGGTCTGGCCGCCTACGGCCTCGACCAGCACAGCCTGCGCGCGCTCAATCCCAAGCTGGTCTATTGCTCGATCACCGGTTTCGGGCAGCAGGGGCCCTACGCGGAGCGCGCCGGCTACGACTTCCTGATCCAGGGCATGGGTGGCCTGATGAGCGTTACCGGCACGGCGGACGGCGAGCCCGGCGCCGGGCCGCAGAAGGTCGGCGTCGCCCTGACCGATATTCTCACCGGTCTCTACGCCGGCAATGCCGTCCTCGCCGCACTGGCGCACCGGGACCGGAACGGTTATCGCAGTGGTGACGGCCAGCACATCGACCTTGCATTGCTCGACGTACAGATCGCCTGCCTCGCCAATCAAGCGATGAACTATCTGGTTTCGGGGACGGCGCCGAAGCGCATGGGCAACGCCCACCCGAACATCGTTCCCTATCAGGATTTCCCGACGGCCGACGGTGACATGATCCTGGCGATCGGCAACGATGGCCAGTTTGCGCGCTTCTGCGCTGTCGCCGGACGGCCCGAATGGGCCAGCGACGAGCGTTTCGCAAGCAATGCGGCGCGCGTCAGGAACCGCCAGGAATTGATTCCGCTGCTGCGCCAGACCACGCTGCAGCGAAGCACCGCCGAATGGATCGCAGCCCTGGAGAAGTCCGCCGTACCTTGCGGCCCGATCAATGACCTGGCTGGCGTTTTCGCCGACCCGCAGGTGCAGGCGCGCGGCATGCGCCTCGATATGGCGCACGCCAGCGGCGGCAGCGCGCCGCAGGTGGCCAACCCGATTCATCTGTCAGCGACGCCGGTCGAGTATCGCAAGGCGCCGCCAGTGCTTGGCGAAGATACTGCGGCCGTGTTGCGCGAGCTTGGCCACAGCGACACCCAGATCGCAGCGCTTCGGCAAGCGGGTATTGTGTAAGCGTGCGGAAAGCCTGACTGCAGCGTCGGACAATTCGATCAGTGAGCCTTGCCTGAGGCGCGGTGTGCGCTGCTGTGGCCGATCGTTAGTCTGGCGATTTCTCGCAACTTGATAGACAATGCGAGCGGAAAGTCGACGCTGACCGACGGGCTGGACGGGGGTAATTCGCTCTGGAGCTTGCGGCTGAACGATGATTCGCGCTTCTATCCTTCAGCAATAAGCCTTTGATTGTCCGATGAGCCTGGCTCCAAAAAATAAAAAAGATCCGTCGTTTGACAAGGATGCGCTTCCAAGCCTGTTCGCGGCAATGCCGGACGGCATCGTCGTGCTCGATGCGACGGGAATTGTTCTCTATGCCAACGACAGCGCCCATCGCATGTTTGGGGGGCGCCAGTTGCTCGGAACAGATCTTGGTCTAGCAGTCGTGGCGGGTGAAAGTCATGCCGATGTCGCGGTGATCGATCGTGCGGGCGGCATGGCTAGGGCCGAGTTGCGCGCCGCGCCCCTTGACTGGTTGGGACAAGAGGCCACCGTTGCCTGTCTGCGTGACGTCTCCGAGCGACCTGCCCCGGAAAAGCAATTGGCCTTGGCTGGCCTGGTGTTCGAGAGCGCCCGTGAAGCCATCATCGTCACCCGGCCCGATGGGGTCATTGTCGGGGTCAATCCCTCCTTCACGACAATCACCGGTTATTCCGCGGCGGAAGCGCTTGGCAATACGCCGCGTCTGTTGACATCCGGCGAACACGATCGCCCCTTCTACGAAGCGATGTGGGCGTCGATTGCCGAGCAAGGGTTCTGGCAGGGCGAAATCGTCAGTCGCCGCAAGGACGGCTCGCTCTATCCCGAATTGCTTTCGATCTCGCAGGTCAAAGACGCCGATGGTCAGGTGACCCATCTGATCGGTATCATCTTCGACCTCACCCAGCACAAGATCCACCAGGCTTCGCTTGAGGAGGCGCGCCTCCAGTTGCAGCAGTCGGAGACGCTCCGCGAGGAAATTGAGCGACGGTCTCTGGTGGCGGACTCTACTGTACTATCCGTCGTCGGCGGCATGTATGGTTCGGCACCGCTGTCACGCTCCGCCAGGGAGGTTTTTGACGAACTGGTGCAGAGGTACGGCAGGACGCTGGAACTGGCGGTCGAGAATCTGGCCCTCAAGGCCGGAAATCCCGTTTCCGATCAGCTGCGGGCACTCGCCGAGGATCTGGGTTATCTGCAGGCCGGGGCGCGCGACGTCGCCGAACTGCACTCCGAAACGCTGACCAGAAAATCCAAGCATGTTCCTGCGATGAAAGCGAAGGCGATGGTTGAAGAAGGGCGCTTCCTGGTGCTCGAACTGATGGGGAATCTGTTGTCTTTCTATCGCAAGAACTACTCCCGCTTTCCTACTGCGGTCCACAATGTTCCGGAGCCGAATACCAAAGCAGTGCGAAGCCGAACCAAGAAGGGAGCTACATGAACAAATTTAGACTTACCCTCTATGTGACGGGGCATACGCCGCGCTCCGAGAAGGGGATCAGGAACCTGCAGCGGATTTGCGCGGAGGAGCTGCAGGGGACGTACGAAATGACCGTCATCGATGTCCTCGAACAGCCGCAGTTGGCGGAGGATCAAAAGATACTTGCCACCCCGACTCTGGTAAAAGAGCTGCCGCCGCCCTTGCGGCGGGTCATTGGAGATCTCAGCGATACCGAGAAGGTCTTGCTCGGGCTTGACATCGCCGCGCTAGCTGACCGCAATGAAAGAAAGGGGAAATAGCTCATGTTGGGCTCAGCGATCACTGCAGTGGAAAAGCTCGAAACGGGCATTCCTGGTTTCGAGCATGTCTCCGTGGGTGGCCTTCCCAAGGGGCGAACCTGTCTCCTCTCAGGTACGGCGGGAAGCTCGAAGACGGTGTTTGCCGTCCAATTCCTTGTCGAGGGGATCCGCAGGGGCGAGGGCGGCGTCTTTGTCACCTTCGAAGAGTCTCCGGAAAACATCATGAGCAACATGCTCAGCTTTGGCTGGAATCTCGAGCAAATGGTCAGCGAGGGCAGGCTGGCATTCGTGGACGCCAGCCCGCAACCCGATCAGGAGCTTGTCGAAGCCGGGAGCTACGATCTGGGTGCGCTGTTGGCGCGCATTGAGTATGCAGTCGGCAAGGTGCAGGCCAAGCGCGTATCCGTCGACTCTCTGGGAGCGGTATTCAGTCAGTTCTCGGACGTGGCGACCGTTCGCGGTGAACTCTATCGCATGGCGGTGGCGCTGAAGAAAATGGCCGTGACGGCGCTCCTGACGGCCGAGAGAACGGAGGAGTACGGCCCACTGGCCCGCTTTGGCGTCGAGGAGTTCGTCGCCGACAATGTCATCATCCTGCGCAACGTCCTCGACGACGAAAAGCGGCGCCGGACGCTGGAGATCCTGAAGTTCCGTGGTACCGACCACGCCAAGGGCGAGTTCCCGTTCACGGTCATTCCCGGGGAGGGCGTGGTGATCATTCCGCTCTCCGAGACCAAGCTCGAGCAGAAATCGTCCACCCTGCGCGTCACATCCGGCAACGAGACCCTCGACGAAATGTGTGGCGGCGGCTTCTTCCGCGACTCGATCATCCTCGTCTCGGGGGCGACCGGTTGCGGCAAGACACTGCTGGTGACCGCCTTCGTCAGCGGCGCGCAGAAGCAGGACGATCGATGCCTGTTGTTTGCATTCGAGGAAAGTCGTGAGCAACTCTTTCGCAATGCTTCCGGCTGGGGCATGGATTTCGAGACCATGGAGCAGCAGGGCAAGTTGAAGGTGGTCTGTGTATACCCCGAGGTGATGGGGCTCGAGGATCACTTGATCCGAATGAAGCGGGAGATTCGCGCCTTCAAGCCGACGCGTGTCGCGGTCGATAGCCTTTCAGCGCTGGAGCGGGTTTCCACCGGCAAGAGCTTTCGCGAGTTCGTCATCGGTATTACTTCGTTCATCAAGCATCAGGAAATCGTCGGGCTGTTCTCGTCCACGACGCCGACCTTGCTTGGCGGCGCGTCGATCACCGAGGAACATATTTCCACCATCACCGACTCGATTCTCCTGCTGCGTTACGTCGAGATGTTCGGCGAGATGCGTCGCGGCATTACGGTGCTCAAGATGCGCGGCTCGATGCACGACAAGGGAATCAGGGAGTACGCCATCGACGGGCAGGGGATGCACATCGGCGCGCAGTTCCACGGGATCGCCGGGATCCTTTCCGGTCAGCCGATGCAGATTTCGCAGCCGGAAATCGAACGTATGGGTTCGCTGTTCAGGGAGGAGCTGGGCGAGTAGGTCGGTAGGCGAGCACCTGCGCTGGCAATGGGCGGAACCAGGCCAGGCGAGCGGCCAGAAATCGCGACCACTTCTTCAGCCTAAGTAACAACGCAGGGACTGATCGATGACTACGAATTTGCAGCCACTTCAACACGCCTCGTCGCACGAGGAAAACACTGTACTTGGTTTGCTGGAGGCGATTCCGGACGGCGTCATGGTGCTCGATGTAGCGGGCGTCGTTCTCTATGCCAACCGTGGTGCCTATCACATGTTCGGTGGTCGCGAACTCGTCGGCAGGGATCTTGGCCTGCCGATCACCCTGGATGGCCGGCATGCCGAAATCGAGTATATCGATCGTGCGGGCTGTATCGGTCGGGCCGAGCTACGGGCCTCGAGATTTGACTGGCTCGGGCAGCCGGCAACCGCCGTCAGCCTGCGCGACACCACTGTGCGCTACGCGCTGCAGGAGCAACTGGCGCTGGCCGATCAGGTCTTCGAAAGCGCGCAGGAAGGCATCGTCGTCACCTTGCCGGATGGCGTCATCGTTCGCGTCAATCGCGCGTTTGCCGCGATTACCGGCTATTCGGCGGAGGAGGCACGCGGTCTGACGCCGAGTCTGCTAAGCTCGGGCGAGCATGGCCGCGCCTTCTTTGAGCGGATGTGGAGGTCGGTTTTCGAAGAGGGCCGCTGGCAGGGAGAAGTCATCAACCGGCGCAAGGATGGCTCGCTCTACCCGCAGTCGCTCTCGATCACGCGCATCCACGACGCCGATGGCGTGCTCACGCATCTGGTGGGCGTGTTCTCCGACCTGACTCAGGACAAGATTGCCCAGGACAAGCTGGCGGAGGCGCACAGCCAGCTGTCGCAATCGGAGAAAATGGCGGCGATCGGACAGCTGGAGAAGATGACGGCGATCGGCCAGCTGGCCGCCGGGGTCGTGCACGAGGTAAACAATCCGGTCGCTTTCGCACTCGCCAATCTCGGCGTATTGGGCGAGTATGCCGACCATCTGCTGCGGCTGGTGGATGCCTACGAACAGGACAGGTCGCAGAGCAGCGAGTGCGCCGCCCGCGTCGATCAGATCAGGGAGGAGATTGCTTACACCGAGCTGTGCGTGGACCTGAGGCGGTTGGTCGACCAGTCGCGCGAGAGCCTCGAGCGCGTGCGTCGCATCGTGCTTGATCTAAAGGACTTCTCGCGGCCCGGTGAGCCGAACTGGCAGTGGAGTGACCTGCATCAGGGTCTCGAAAGCACGCTGAACATTGTCGGGAACGAAATCAGGCACAAGGCCAAAGTGGAGAAGCGCTACGGCGAGCTGCCGCTGGTGAACTGCGCGCCCTCGCAGATCAATCAGGTCTTCATGAACCTGCTCTTCAATGCCGCGCAGGCGATCGAGGGATATGGCCGGATCACCATCAGCACCGGCTGCGACGCCGAGACCGTGTGGGTCGAAATCAGCGACAACGGAAAAGGCATTGCCCCGGAAAATCTGGTCCGCGTCTTCGAGCCGTTCTTTACCACCAAACCGCTTGGTCAGGGCACCGGGCTGGGCTTGTCGCTGGCGCACACTATCGTGCAGCGGCACCGCGGACGCATCGAAGTGCGCACGCAGGACGGCGAAGGCTGCTGCTTCCGCGTCACTCTGCCGATCGGCGGTGCGCTCGGCGAGATGGTGGTTGATGCCGTTTGATTCCCCCGTCTTCCTCGTCGAGGACGACAGCACTGTTCGCATGGGCTGCGAGCAGCCCAGAGTCTTCCTTCTCCTTGTCCGTACGCGTCGATAGCGCCGAGAAGCAGATCATCGAAGAAGCCCTGGGAGTGCAGGGGCAAAGTCGCCGAGACCGCCAAATTCCTGCAGATCCCCAAGAAGACCTTGTACGACAAGCTCGCCCGGCACGGAATTGTGGTCGAGCGCTTCCCCTGAACGAGCCAGGCAACTGCCATCACCGCGGCCGATCGCCAGCGCCGGCAAGAGACGCGGCAAACGCACATCCCGCCGAATGCCGCTGCCGACATGCCTGCTTGGCCAAGGCGCACGCCACGATATGTCTTGCCGATACCCCTTGGCCGCTGTAACAGCAGTCCCTTTTTTCAGTGATGCCCTACGTCGCCGGCTTAGGTGTATCAACTTCCGTCGATTTCGTGCTCATCCCTGAATGCTGAAACGCCTCTCGGATGTTCGCCCTGAGCTCATCAGCATCCCAGGGTTTGGTCAGGAATTTGTAGATGAATCCCTCATTAACTGCTTCTGTCACTGTTTTCAAATCGGTGTAGCCCGATAAAATCATGCGCACGGTATCGGGTGTTATGATGCAGGCGCGGCGCAGCAGCTCAGTGCCGGTCATTCCCGGCATGCGTTGATCGGACAGCAGCACCTGCACCTTGTGTGATGCCATCAGCTCGAGTGCTTGTTCGCCGCTTTCTGCCGTCAGGATATGATAGCCGTCGTTGCGCAGAATACGCCGTAAGGACGACAGTATGCTTGGCTCGTCGTCGACCAGCAGGAGAGTTCTTTTCGGATGCGCCTCGCGCTGCGCGATGGGCAACTTCCGGCTGGCCTGTAGCAGTGCGCTTATCTCCTGCGCTGGCACGGGCCGGCTGAACAGATAGCCTTGCATCTGGTCACAGTCCTGCTTTTGCAAAAAGCCCAGTTGCGCCTCTGTCTCAACGCCCTCGGCAATGACGTTCAGTCGCATACGGTGCGCCAGGTCAATAATCATCCTGACAATGGTGGCGGCGCCCGGATCGGTCACCATCTTCTGCACAAACGAGCGATCGATCTTCAGCTGGTTGAATGGAAAGCGACTGAGATAGGCCAGGCTGGAGTAGCCAGTGCCAAAATCATCGAGCGAGAGGGCGACGCCGGTGGCTTTGATACGTTCCAGCATGATGCCTGCGGCGACTGGATCATGCATCAATACGCTTTCGGTCATTTCAACGTCGAGCAGGTGCGGTGCAACGTCATGCCTTTTTAAGGCTTGAGACACAATGACATCGAGGTCGCCATTGAGAAACTGATGCGCCGACACATTAACCGCTACCTTGACCGGGGGTAGTCCAGCCTCACCCCAGGCCCGAATTTGGCGACAAGCCTCTTCAATCACCCATTTACCCACCGGGAGGATGAGCCGAATTCTCTCTGCCGCCGGAATGAAATCGTTGGGAGGGACCAATTTCCCATCGGGGTGCTGCCAGCGTATCAAGGCCTCAAGCCCTGTAATCTCCCCGGTCCGCAAGGAGATTTGGGGCTGATAGTGCAAGAGGAACTGTCCGGCCTCGAGCCCCTGGCCCAACTCCGTCTCCAACGCTGTTTGTGCGTCCGCGGCCGCCTGAACCTCAGGATCAAAGAAACAAAGTGTGTCCCGCCCGGCTGTCTTGGCCTGGGACATGGCCTGATCCGCTCGAATCACCGGATCAGAGGAATCGGACGCCAGAGCGCCACCAAACAGAGCCACACCAATACTGGCGGTGACGTGATGCTGACCGTTGGCGAGCGAGTATGACTGGCGAAGCTCGCTCAGAATTCTTTCCCCTGCGAGCCGAGTCTGTGTGGCGGCCTCGATTTCATCCTTGGCCAAGTCCGGGAGCAGCACCACAAACTCATCCCCACCCAGGCGAGCCGCCGTGTCGCACCCTCGTATGCAGGTGAGCAATCGCGCACTCACCTGTTTAAGCAGCTCATCACCCTCGGCGTGACCCAGGGTATCGTTCAGGCTTTTGAAATGATCCAGGTCGATGAAGAGCAAGGCGCTTCCGTGCGGACTACGTGTGTCCGCGGCCAGCGACTGCTGCACGCGATCGAGCAGCAGTCGCCGATTTGGCAGGCCGGTCAAGGAATCATAGAAGGCCAGCGTATTGATCCTCTCCTCAGCGGCCCTCTTTTCGGTGATGTCTTCCTTGATCGCGACGTAGTGACTGGTGCTCCCATCGGCCTGACGGATCGGCGCGATGATGCACTGTTCAAGGAATTCGCTGCCATCCTTGCGTTTGTTGTGCAACTCGCCCTTCCAGGGGAGCCCCTGTTTCAGGGCACCCCAGAGCGAGGCGTAGGTCTGCGGCGGTGTCCTGCCGGACTGCAACATCCTCGGATTCTCGCCGATCGCTTCGTCGCGGCTGAAGCCTGTTTTCTGAACGAAGGCCTCATTCACGTATTCGATCTCGGCCTGTAGGTTGGTGATGATGATGCTCTCCGGGCTTTGTTCGACAGCCAGCGAGAGTTTGCGTAGTTGCGCTTCGGCCTGTTTGCGATCCGTGATGTCACGCGACAGAAAGATGAATCGTGCATCCTCTGAATCCAAGCCTTCCTTCCTGGAAACCGAAGCTTCGAACCAGAACCGGCCCTGAGCCAGTTCCAGTTCGTACTCCCGGCCATGCGACCAGCCCGTTTCATGTGCTTCGTTCAAGGCGGCCATGCAGACCTTGGCCGCCTTCGGCGGCAGTACGTCCGGAATCAGTTTGCCCAGCAGCGTCTCCTTGGGTGCGCCGAGAGCCTCGGGGTGTGGCGCATGAATGTTCATGTAGCGCCCATTCAGATCAAACTCGAAGAGCAGATCCGGGATGGCATTGAGTGTCGCCTGCAATTGGCTCGTCATGGCCAGCAAGGCGGCCGTACGCTGCGCCACCTGCTGCTCGAAGTAATAGCGCAAGCGGCTGAGCTGCAGATGAGTGCGAATGCGAGCACGCGTTTCATCGATGTCAAAAGGCTTGGTGATGTAGTCGGCCGCGCCCAGGGAAAAGCCTTGCACCTTGGCAATTGGCTCATCCAGAACGCTGACGAAAAGGATCGGAATACGATAACCGGCCTCGGTCGCCTTGAGGCGCCGACAGACCTCGTAGCCATCCATGTTCGGCATACGGATGTCGAGCAATACCAGATCCGGCGGTGTCGGGCCCTGCACCAGTTCAATCGCCTTGAGGCCATTGTTGGCCATTGTCACGCGGTACTCGTCCGACAGCGCACTGACGAGCTCGTGCACGTTCTCGGGCGTGTCATCGACCACCAGAATGCTGGCGCTGGTCAACTCCGGCAATTCCTTGCTGCTTCTGCCGAGCACATGTTTGCCGCGATAACGCCGCAGCTGCAGCTGCGTTAGCAGCCGCATTTTGAGCAGATCGGGATCGATCGGCTTGGTGACGTAGTCGGCCGCGCCCATTTTCAAGCCCTTGCTCTCCTCGGCCGGTTCCGACAGGGCGGTCACAAAAATCACCGGAATGTCGGCCGTTGCCGCATCGGCCTTGAGCCGTCGTAAGACCTCATAGCCGTCCATTCCCGGCATTTTGATGTCGAGCAGGATCAGGTCTGGCTGCGGCTTGCGCGCCGCCAGCGCAAGCGCCTTTTCACCATTGGTGGCGGCAATGACCGCGTAACTTTCACGCAGGGTGTCTATCAGCGCGTGGATGTTCCCCCTGATGTCGTCAACAATGAGGATCAAGGCTTTCGGGTTGGCGGCGTCGGTCATGGTCGCATTCCTGTGTGGATCTTTATCCCTTTGGCATGCTCAACTGCGTACACAAGGCCCTGATGCGCTCAAGCGCCTCATCCACGGCAAACAGGTCGGCCTGGGCTGCAATTTCTCGCAAGGCCGTTTCAGTCCCGCTATCGGCGCTGGCGGCTTGCAGCTCATCGAGCAACTCCTCCGCTGCGCCCAGGTCGTGCTCGAGGAACCAGCCCAGCGTTTCCAGCTTGGAGAGCAGTTCCGCGCGCCCGATTGGCGCCGTCGGTGCTGGCGGCGGTGGCGCTGCTGACAGGTCGTCAATTTCGTTCATGGCCTGCCGCAACAATTGGCGCAAGCTCTCGATTTGCTCGGCTTGGGGCGGCTCGCCCTGCTTAAGCAAGTCATCGAGCCCAGTGACGCAGGCAAAGAGAGCGCTGGCGCTGAGTGTTCCGCAAACGCCCTTGAGCACGTGGCTATAGGCCTGGGCAGCAGGCAGGTCGGCCTCAGCGATCAGCGCCTGTAGTTGCCCGGCGGCATCACCATAGTTGTCACGGAAACGGCTCAGCTGCCGGCGGTAGGCTTGCGCTTTGCCACCAATGCGGTAGATGCCCTGCGCGGCGTCAAAGCTTTGCAACGCCAGCAAGTCGGCCTCGGTCGTCGTTCCGGTCAATGCGGCCGTCGGGCGGACCGGCGACGGTGCAGCGGCTTTGGCAGCAACTTGCCGTCGTTCGTCGGGAATCTTGAGCCAGCGCGCCAGCGCGCCAGCCAGCAGTTCCGGGTTAATCGGCTTGGAGAGGTAATCGTTCATGCCCGCGGCAATGCTCTTGCCCCGGTCTCCGGTCAGCGCCTGGGCCGTCATGGCGATGATGGGTATGGAGGCAAAACGGTCATCCTGAGCCACCGACAGACGTCTGATTGCGCGCGTCGCCTCAAAACCATCGAGCTTTGGCATCTGTATATCCATCAGTACGCCGTCATAGGCGCGTGCTTGCACCTTGGCAACGGCTTCTTCGCCGTCGACCGCCTGGTCGACTTGAATCTGCATGCTGCAGAGAAGTTCGACAGCGAACTCGCGGTTGATCTCGTTGTCCTCGACCAGCAATAGGCGGGCGCCGGCGAACTCTGGCGTGCCGCGTAGCGGGGTGATGCCGCGCTCGGTACGCAATACCCGTGCCCGCCCGAGCACGGTCAGCAGGGTGTCGAAAAGCACCGAAGGCAAGACGGGCTTGACCAAAAAGCCATCGACCCCTGCCTGTTCGGCCAGTTTCAACACTTCTTCGCGGCCATAGGCGGTGACCATCACCACCTTGGGTTTGTGCGCGATGCTGTGCGCGGCACAAATGCGTCTTGTCGCCTCGTCACCGTTCATTCCGGGCATACGCCAGTCCATCAGCACCACATCAAAGGGCTTGGCGCTGGCCTGCTCCAACTGCTCGATCGCTGCCTGGCCATTGGCCGCCATGCCAACTTCAATGCGCAGGGCGCGCAGGATATCGGCCAGGATCTCACGTGAGGCTTCATTGTCGTCGACCACCAGCACGCGTATGTTTTCCAGCAGCGGGCCGACCTGCGTGCGTGCTGCCTGTCGTTCGATCTTGAGTTGCACGGTGCAGCACACGGTGCTGCCCTGGCCGGGCTCGGAGTTCTGCACCCAGATGCGCCCGCCCATCAGTTCGGTCAGATGCTTGCTGATCATCAGGCCCAGCCCGGTACCCCCGAAGCGCCGGGTGCTGCTATGGTCAGCCTGGGTGAACTTCTGAAAAAGCCGCTCTTGCAGTTCCTGAGTCATACCGATGCCGGTGTCGCGAACGCAAAACTGCAGCGTGAGTTCAGTCTCGGTCGCCTTCACGCTCTGCAATGACAATTCGACCTCGCCGGCTTCGGTGAATTTAATGGCATTGCCGCAGACGTTGAGCAGCACCTGACCCAGGCGCAGCGGGTCACCAATCAGGCAGGTGGGGATCTTGTCATCGTGGCGGATCAGGAACTCGATGTTCTTTTTCTCGGCCTGCACACCAATCGCGTCGGTCAGTTGCTCGAGTACGCTATCCAGGCTGAACTCGACGGCTTCGATCTCAAGTTTTCCCGCCTCGACCTTGGATAAATCCAGGATGTCATTAATGATCACCAACAAAGATTTGGCCGCCCCCTGTATTTTACATAGGTGCCTGTGCAGCGTGGGTGGCATGTCGCTTCTGAGCGCTAGGTAAAGCATGCCCAGGATGGCGTTCATGGGGGTGCGGATCTCATGGCTCATGTTGGCCAGGAAGTCGCTCTTGGCCTGGTTGGCAGCTTCGGCTTCGCGACGCGCCACTTCCAGGTCGGCCGTGCGCTGCGCCACTTCTTCTTCCAGATGAGTCCGGTAGTGCAGCAATTCTTCCTCGGCCTGCTTGCGGGCCGTTATGTCTCTCGCAATCGTGGAGGCGCCAATCACCTTGCCGGCCCCATCCAGAATTGGCGAGATCGAAATTGACAAGTTAACCGACTTCCCATCCTTGCGGCGGCGAATGGTCTCAAAGTGACTCACCCTTTCACCATGAAATATTTTCGAAACAATTTCAACTTCCGAAACGGCTCGATCAGGTGGAACCAATATGTTCAATGGCTTGCCGATAGCTTCGCTCGATGAATATCCAAAGATCTTCTCGGCACCGGGGTTCCAGCTTTCAATGATGCCATCCAAGGATTCTCCGAAAATGGCGTCTTCCGATGATTGAATGATTGCCGCATTCACCTGGAGCTTGGTGTTCGCTTCCTGCAGGCGTAACCTGGAGAGTCCCATTTCTCCCATCGCTTTTGCCAGGCGAGTAAAGAACGCCATCATCGAATGAACTTGTTCTGCGGAAAATACTGGTGCTCGCTCCATGGCGCCGATATAGGCGACTTCATCGAACCCGAATTCCTTTGCCTGACGAATAAAATAGTCCTTGTCTGGTGGGCTCAAAAAAAACTGACCGGTAAAGAAGTTGGCTACGTGCTCTCCGCCAATGGTTATGGGCACAGCGACATCGACCATGCCGTTCTTGCATTGGTAGACGTTGTAGGGCTCACCATGGTTTGATCGATCCGCAAGAATCGTGTCGCTTTCCCGGCACCGAGCACAGGTCATCGGATTGGTTCGATGAAACTGGGTGCAGATATCCTGCCAACCGGTCGCGACCAGCACGTTCCCTTCAAGGTCGAGAACGGCGGTCACGGCGCCGTTGATCGCGGTGAAACTCAGGCATAGTTCCCGCAGTTCGTTGATATCCACCAACTGTGAAAAGTCCAAGGGAACCTCCTTCAAAAAGTGCGACCGCCCAGATTTTATCGTGCTCCATAGCCGAATCCTTGATCCATCATTACCGTTACCTACATTTATTATGTCCGGAGACCATTTTGTTCCTTTCAAGCCGAACGTGACTTCCGGAGTAGTGATTTCGCGCTCATCAAAATCCCGGTTACGGGCGGTGAGAGTTTGCTTTCGGGGCGCCGTTTGTGAGCACGATAAATTTGCGCAAACACGTCTCTTTCGCCCGGGCCCAGTGCGCAGTGTCTTCGACCCTGTCGCAATCCGAGAGTATCGCCGCAACGGCAATCACCAGCATCTCCAGGAAGTCATGCAGGGACCCGTTGCCCGGCTTGCGCGGGTCGTCGATTTCGCTGAAGAAATTCTGCAGCGGGCGCTCCTTTGACGAAAGTCATTACGGTCGCCCAAAAGACGAGAGTAGACCCGGTCGCAGTGCAGTCTTCAAGCTGTTGGCATAGCGCTGCGAAGTTAGCGATTTCTCCCCAAATCATGGCATGTCATCCGAGTGCGAAAGCCCTGCTAGCAGCAGCACAGGAGCAGCAGCCCTGCCCAGTACCTTATGGCTTATAGCGGTTCTGTCATGGTGCCTTCGGCGATTCTGTCAGCAAACTCATGTTTGTGCACAAGTCTTTGCTGCGCTCAAGCGCCTCATCCACTCCTTCGGTCCCAAGCTGCGTGTCCGCGTCGACGATATTCGCAGCGGCCTGGCGCGCGCCTTCAACAGCGGAGCTGCTGTGGCTGTGGGCATCCCGTTATACACAACTCACATGACATGACCGATCTCGCGCATATGGTCTACGCCGGAGGCGAAATCACGCAAGCGCTGGATGCCGAGCCAGAGGGATTTGACGCCGG